>Ga0105164_10001431_pt1 | contig 15344 bp, 11 predicted proteins | sample VDWuncwatermetaG_FD_89674 | JGI IMG/M metagenome (GOLD analysis project Ga0105164, IMG submission 89674) | Wastewater microbial communities from Netherlands to study Microbial Dark Matter (Phase II) - VDW unchlorinated drinking water | ecosystem: Environmental > Aquatic > Freshwater > Drinking...
GCCCAGGAGATAGAGAGGCTGACCAAACCCGCCGTCCCAGAATCCATCATAGAAAAGATAAAGTTCATCCCCACCCTGCTAAAGCTTGCTAACTTCCCCCCCAGGATGGTAAGCAGTGCCCCATGCCAGGAGGTAGTAATAAAAGATAATCCCTCCCTCTCCAAATTCCCCATAATAAAATGCTGGCCCCTGGACGGGGGGAGGTTCATCACCCTACCAATAGTATTTACAAAGAACCCAAAGACTGGCACACGGAACGCAGGGATGTACCGCCTCCACGTGTACGATGAGTGGACTACCGGCATGCACTGGCACACCCACCATGACGGCGCCAGACACTTCAGACTCAACTCTGAGATGGGCAGGAGGACGGAGGTGGCCGTGGCCCTCGGAGGTGACCCTGCCATTACCTATGCCGCCACCGCCCCCATGCCCCCTGACATAGACGAGATGATGTTCGCAGGACTCCTCAGGAACAAACCCGTGGAGATGGTAAAGTGCGTTACAATAGACATGGAGGTAAATGCCGATGCGGAGATAGTCCTGGAGGGTTACGTAGAGCCTGGGGAGACCCGTCTGGAGGGGCCTTTTGGAGACCACACGGGCTACTACTCACTGGCAGACCAGTATCCTGTATTTCACATTACCTGCATTACCCACAGACGTAACCCCATCTACCCCACCACCATAGTAGGCAAGCCCCCGCAGGAGGACTACTTCATGGGCAAGGCCACCGAGAGGATATTCCTCCCACTGGTCAAGCTCAGCCTGCCTGAGGTGGTGGATTTCAACATGCCCATCTTCGGCGTATTCCATAACTGTGTCTTCGTGTCCATAGACAAGCAGTACCCCTTCCACGCCAGGAAGGTCATGCACGCCATCTGGGGCATGGGACAGCTCATGTTCAGTAAGATTATCGTAGTAGTGGATAAGGACGTGAACGTCCAGGACACCAACGAGGTCTTGTGGAAGGTAGGCAACAACGTAGACCCCAAGAGGGACGTCGTTTTTGTTGAGGGCCCTTTAGACGTCCTGGACCACTCCGCCCCGCTACCCCAGGCTGGCAGTAAGATGGGCATAGACGCCACCAAGAAATGGCTCGGGGAGGGCTTCACCCGTGAATGGCCCGAGGAAATCAAGATGACCCCCGAGATAAAGGCCATGGTAGACGGGAGGTGGAAAGAATATGGAATTAATCTTTAAAGTTAAGACACAGAAATCTTATCTTGGGTAAATGGGTTTTTGGGTTAGAACGGAGGGGTAAGAGATGAGTAAACCAGAATCTTTCTGTACAGGATATATTACCGTGTCACAGCCCAGGGTCTGGCAGGACCACGCAGTGATGACCAGCGTCAGTATGCAGTTGGGTAAGATAAATATTTTTGAGGACAAGGTGGATCTTAATGCAATCCAGGGTAAACGGGCCCGCAGATACTACCAGGTGCTGGGTCTTAAGGGGGCCGTGGATTTGCAGTTTCCCGTCGTGGCCGTCCCATCCCCCACAACCCCTGCCACGCCTGCTGCAGAGGACAGGAAGAAGACGGGTGAGGGCGCACAGGTTTTGCCCAAGCCTGCCCCACAAGAATACATAACTGCAAAAGTCACACCCGATGAAAAACAGGGCGCGGGTCTAGAAATAGAGGACCCCTTTGACGGTCTCCAGCGGGTGGATGACTTCTATCAGACACTGAGTGGTGTGCGACTGACCCACCTCAGGGACACAGCATCCATGCAGAAGGGCTGGTCCGTGTACCTCCTGGGTTTCGATATATCTTTAGTGCCCGGAAGCACGACCTCTGAAAACTATAGTGCATATGTTGAACTTGAAATAACAGGAAAAAAGGCTAACGATGCCACAAACAATGAAAAAATTCGGGTGTACAGCGTCTGGCCTCAACGCTATGCTGAACGGTTTAGTGAAAGCCTTTCCTTGAGAGAGTCCTTTTGTCTTGCACTGAAGGAGTCAGCCCAGTTCCAGAAGTGGTCAGCAGAGATGGCCCAGGAGCTGGCACAACGGTATGAGGACGATTCGGCCCTTATACAGCGCTATCCCCTCATCTCTGGATTTGTCAGGGGCAGCAGGAATTTTGGATGGGAATTCAACCCGCGTTTGCGCATAGTAACAAGAAAACGCTTCATCCTCCCCGGCCATCCTAAACCAGTGTATTGGATGGAACCCGGGGTGCGGCACTGCTACGTTCTTGTGGCAGTAAATGACGGTCGCATTGAGGCACGCAAGGCCCTGCTAACGATGAGCAGCAAGGACCTTGAAAATATTGCCTTCGGCGGAAAGACCGGGCTTACAGACCTATCTGATCTCGTGGAGATGTACAAAGATGTGCTTGAACAGGTTTCTGAACTAGAGAAAGAAAAGGGTAGACTAGAAGAAGCGCTCAAAAGACTTTTTGGGGGGGCTCTTGGTGAAAAAGACGATTTAGACAAATGGAACGACTTTAAAGAAAGTCTCTGTGTGTGGCAAGACAACCACACGGAGCTAATCAGGCTGATGAACCAAGCCACCTGCGCCAGGCCCAAGAAACTGTTTGGATTTGGTGGTAATGACTTGAAAAGGATTGCCAGCGAGAAAATGGTTAGGGGTATGGATATAGACAGTATCAAGGGACTGTATGACATTGCCATTCAGAACGTTCAGAAAATTCTAGAGAAACAAGGGAAACAAGTCCCTCAAGACTTGAAAGATTATTTTGAGTCCCTGGAAAGGCATATTGTTTGCGTTGACGGAGAGGACCTGGCAAAATGGGAGAGATTCTCAGAGTGGGTGGCGCTTCACCGCTGTGTCCTGGGCCTCTGCGGACACCAGGGCAAAGACGGGATAAAGAAATTAGAATTAAAGGTATCCAAATGCTGCTGGTTCAACCTACATAATGGCAAGAAAGTTGAGGTGGATGGTGGTGAGGTTCTAGGCACACCAAACCCTATGACTGTAGAACTACCTGATAAACTGGACAGGACACTTGAAAGCATCTGGCCCGTTCGGCCTGATTGTGGTCTGACTAACCAGGAAACCACTGTCACCATTAAGGGTGAGAACTTCAGCACTGATGCCAGGGTCTTTGTGGGTGGAATTGAGATTGAGCCAAGGAAGGTCAGTGTTGTAGGTAAGGATTTCATTGTTGCCACCTTTCCAAGTATCCCCGAGGAACTACTGGAAGGCGCAGACAAGAAGGCGTTTGCCGTAAAGGTAATCACCGGGGGCGATTCCCTCGTTGCCGGGGATGCTTTCACCTATATAAAACCTAAGGCCAAAGAGAGTCCGTAGCGGCGCCTCCTGGAGCAATCTAAATTGTTAATCTCGCCTATTTGATATATGATTATGAAACTAGAAAAACAGCCCCTCCCCGAAAAACTCCTCAAAAAAGAAGGTAGCGACATACGCCAGATGTTCGCCTCCATTGCCCCCACGTACGACCTACTGAACAGCCTGTTGAGCCTGGGCCTTGATGCACGATGGAGGAAGAGGGTGGTGGAACTGGTAGAACCCAGCCCCAATGCAAGGGTGCTGGATTTGTGTGCGGGGACGGCGGAGCTGGCCCTGACCTTTGCCCAGAGACTAGACCCAAAGGGATGCGTAGTGGCCTCTGACTTCTGCTGGGAGATGCTGGCCCTCGCCCAGCCCAAACTGAAGAAGTATGGGGGCGGTTGTCCCGTTGTCCTGCTCCAGGCCGATGCCCTCTGCCTACCTTTTCCAGACAAGGCGTTTGACGTAGCCTCGGTGGCCTTCGGGATACGGAACGTATCCAATCTCACCCAGGGTCTAAAGGAGATGGTGAGGGTGGTTAAACCAGGGGGGAAGGTGGTTATACTGGAGTTTAGCCTCCCCGCGGGGCCTGTCTTTAGTCGTCTATACAATTTCTATTTTAATACGCTGCTCCCCTGGGTAGGTAACTCCATTTCAGCCGGGAGTGGCCCTGCCACTGCCTCAGGCGGACTCAGGGCCTATTCTTATCTGCCCGCCTCCGTAGTGAAGTTTGCCAGGCCCGAAGAACTTAAAAGGGAGATGGAGTCCTGCGGCCTCACGGAGGTAGAGTACCACCCCCTTACCCTGGGTATAGTTACTGTATATGCAGGCAAGAGGCTGTAGGTTTAAGGGGGTAGCCGCAGGTCATGCCTGAGGCAGATTCGCCTCTGGCGAACTTTAGCCTGCGTTATACTTTTTCCCTAATCCCTGGCTCTGGGGCTGGTAAGGGGCGTCCTTCACACCGCTAGTTAAATGAAACTTACCCTCTATCTATCTACTCCTACCCGACAAAACCCCAACTAAAATTACTTGGCAAAAAAGCACATAGAGGTTAAAATCCCGCAATCTCTACTGACTTAGTAGATTTTATAGGAGATTTGATGCCTGTGTATTTAGTGGTGTCTGGAAAGGGCTTAGGGAAAGTGGTATCCGCAAGCCAAAGTTTTTTGGAGGTAAAGTCTATCATTACTATAGACTTACTTTCGTATCTCTGGTATCTGCCGGAGGGGGCCCTGCTGCCCACCAGTAACCGGTTAGTTGTGGAGGGAAGTCGGTGATTGACAAGAGTCCTCTTGTAGAGATGGCTAAGGGGCTTAGCCCTGTAGGGGCGGCCCGGCAGGCCACCCCTACTTTGAGTAGACCCATAAAGCTCCGCCTGGCAGGGGTAAGCAAGGCCTTCAGGTCTGCCAACGGAAATACTACCCTGGCCCTCCAAGACATAAACTTTGAGGTGAGGGAGGGGGAGTTCGTCTGCATTGTAGGCCCTTCGGGGTGCGGTAAGACTACCCTGCTTAATATCATTGCTGGGCTGGAGCGGGCCGGCTGCGGGGACGCCCTCTGTAATGGCAGGAGGGTGAAGGGTCCTGGAATGGACCGTATAGTGATGTTCCAGGAGTCTGTCCTCTTTCCGTGGCTTACTGCCCGTAAGAATATTGAGATAGGCCTGAAGAGCAGGGGTCTTTCAAGAGAGGCCAGGAGGGTAAGGGCAATGGACTTCCTCAGGCTGGTACATCTTACCAAATTTGCAGACGCCTACCCCCACGAACTCTCCGGGGGCATGAGGCAGAGGGTGGCCCTGGCCAGGTCTCTGGCTATGGACCCGGAGATTCTACTCATGGACGAGCCCTTCACTGCCCTGGACGCCCAGACCCGGTGGATACTCCACTACGAACTACAGAATATTTGGGAAAAGACAGGCAAGACCATCCTCTTCGTGACCCATAATCTCAGAGAGGCCGTCTGCCTGGCAGACAGGGTAATCGTCCTCTCCAGCAGGCCAGGGCGTATAAAACGTGAATATAAAATAGACCTACCCAGGCCCCGTGATGACGGCAGCGTAGAGGTGGCCGCCCTTGCCGGAGAAATCATGGAAATACTAAGGGATGAGATTGAGAAGGTGATGAAGGAAGAGCTGGATGAGGGCGCCTGTAAGGAGTGCGACGTCAAGTGTGTAGGGGTTGTCCCTGACAGCCGACAGTCCACAACAGTGGAGGCGGGGTAACCCCGTCCTTACATAACCTAACACAAGGGGCAGAACTTGGTTCCTCGCAAGACCACTCTACCAAAAAAAGAGGTGGCAGGGCCACTCCCGACTAAGGTGGCATCCGCCCCTTTGCTCCGCTCAAGGGCAGGCTCAGGCGGACCCCAGCCAACAACCTACCCAAAGAAACCCGTCCCCTGGAGAAATTATCTGGTTAAATTCGGGTTTTATGCAGGGACGGTGGGCATCTGGGAGTTGGTGTGCCTACTGCATATCTGGCCCCCTTATATCTTTCCCTCCCCTGTATCCGTTGCCCAGACACTCTACATGGGATTTGAGGATAGGAGCCTCCTCATCGGCATCGGGATAAGCATGAAAAGACTTATCATCGGATATTCCATATCTGTAGTCCTTGGGATTATACTGGGCCTTCTCCTGGGAAGGGTGAAGTATCTTGAGCAATCTGTAGGCTCGGCAGTGCTTGGCCTCCAGGCCCTCCCCAGCATCTGTTGGCTACCGGCTGCCCTCCTCTGGTTTGGACTAAACGAGATGGCCATAATCTTTGTAGTCTTCATGGGATCCTTTCTCTCCATCACTATCTCCACCGAGGCAGGGGTAAAACATATACCCCCTCTCCTTATCAAAAATGCCAAGATTCTTGGGATTAAGGGTTGGAGATTTTATTGGGAAGTAATCCTCCCCGGCACCCTCCCTGCCATTATCACAGGGATGAAATTGGGGTGGAGCTTTGCCTGGAGGTCCTTAATGGCAGGAGAACTCCTCTACGTGAACCTGGGGCTGGGGTACCTGCTCCAACTGGGCAGGGACCTCAATGATATGAGCCTCATCTTTGCCGTGATGGTAGTAATCGTGACCATCGGCCTCCTGGTAGACCACCTCATTTTTGCTACAGTAGAAAGAAGCATCCAGAGGCGATGGGGGCTCATAGCAGAAGAACACTAAAGACAGGTAAGCAGAAATCCAGATGCCAGAATACAAACGCCAAATCAGCTACCCCATTTGTAATTTGAGTCTTCTAATCTGGATTTTTTTGTCTTGCCTCTTTTTATGTCCCCTTACCCTCTTTGCCAGTGACAAGAAGTCCCTGAAGGTAGGGTTCTTTCCTAACGTGACCCACGCCCAACCCATTGTGGGCCTGGCCAGGGGCGACTTCCAGAAGTCCCTGGGGGAAGACGTGGAGATAAAAATCAAGCTCTTCAATGCGGGCCCTTCCGTTATAGAGGCCATGTTTGCTGGGGACATAGACCTGGCCTACGTTGGCCCCTCTCCGACCATCAACGGTTTCATAAGGTCTAATGGGGAGGCCCTAAGGGTAGTGGCAGGGGCTACCAGCGGGGGTGTGGCATTCGTAGTGAGGCGGGACGTAGAGATAAACTCTCCAGGAGACCTGGAGGGAAAGACCCTGGCCACCCCGCAGTTAGGAAATACACAGGACATATCCTTGAGGATGTACCTCAAGAAGGCTGGACTCAGGTCTAGTGATAAAGGGGGAAAGGTAAGGATTGTCCCCGTGAGTAACCCCGACATATTAAACCTCTTTCGGAGAAAGCAAATAGACGGCGCCTGGGTCCCTGAGCCCTGGGCCGCAAGGCTTGTCCACGAAGTTGATGGCAGGGTATTTCTGGATGAGAGGGATTTGTGGCCCGACACAGGCGGGTTTGCATCCACCCACGTAGTGGCAACCCCTAAGGTCCTTAAAGAGCACCCCTACCTCGTAGAGAAATGGCTGAGGGCCCACGTAGAGGTAACCCGGTGGATAAACGCCCACCCGGAGGAGGCCAAAGAGATAATAAACGCGGAACTGAAGAGGATTACCACAAAGGGCCTGCCCGAAGAGGTCCTGAACGAGGCCTTTGGGCGTGTTGAGTTTACCTACGAACCCTTTGCAGAGAGCGTGGAGGCCTTTGCAAATTATGCCCACGAACTGGGTTTCCTTAGAAAGAAGCCAGACCTATCTAACCTCTACAGTCTTGGCCTCCTTAACAAGGTGCTGGCGGAAGATGGATTGAGGCCCGTAGCCAAAATTGGGGACTAGGTGGCATCCACCCCTTCTCCGCCTAAGGCGGATCAAGGGCAGGCTCAGGCGGACTCCAGGCGACGCCACCTTGTCCTGGTATGGACCAAAAACCCTTTGACCCACCTGAAAAAGGCGATATAATCAACCAGGGAATAGGGGTTAGGGAGTAGGGGCGAGGGAAATAAAAAATTGTAAATTGAAAATTTTAAATTTAAGCCTTTTAATTCATATTCCTACTTCCTAGTCCCTATCCCCTAATCCCTAAACACGGGCCCGTAGCTCAGTCGGCAGAGCAGCGGACTCATAATCCGTTGGTCGCAGGTTCAACCCCTGCCGGGCCCACTTGTTTAAGGCATAGCTTGAGTCCATTACCTGGAAGCGGGGCATCTGCACACCCTTTTTGAGAGTCATGTCAGAACAAACAACCACCCACATAAAAGAACCTAAGAAGGGCCCTAAAAAAAGGCCCAAAAAGGGAGACAGTAGGGGCACGTTGCAACGTGCCCCTACCGCACCGCAACCTGAATGGTACAGGCTCAGTGCGGAAGAGGTGCTGAGGCGTCTTGAGAGTGGACCCGGGGGGTTGAGTGATGCGGAGGCTACCGAAAGGCTGGAAAAGCACGGCCCGAACGAGATTGTAGAGAAGAAGAAGACCCCGGCCATCCTCCAGTTTTTAAAGCAATTCACAGAAGTCCTGATAATAATCTTGCTGGTGGCCACTGCCGTATCGGCCGCCCTGGGTGAGTATCTCGACGCATCGGTCATCTTTGCCATCGTCATACTGAACGCCGTCATGGGCTTCATGCACGAAAGGAAGGCAGAGAAGGCCGTAGAGGCCCTGAAGAAGATGCTCGTATCGAAGGCCAAGGTCCTTAGAGAAGGCTCTGTGAAGTTAGTTGAATCACGCTCCCTGGTCCCTGGCGACGTCCTTATCCTGGAGGCAGGGGAACGGATAACTGCGGACTGCCGCCTCATGGAGGCCCTGCACCTGAAGGTGAATGAGTCCGTCCTCACGGGGGAATCCGTCCCGGTAGAGAAGGCCACTTACGTAATACACGAATCGGCCACCATCCCGGAGAGAAAGAACATGTTCTTTTCTGGTACCACGGTGGTGTATGGGCACTGCAAGGCCGTCGTAACCTCTACTGGCATGGATACCGAGTTCGGCAAGATAGCCGCCATGCTCCAGGCCGAGGAAAAGGAGAGTACACCCCTCCAGAAGCGCCTGGAGAAGCTAGGCAAAATCCTGGGTATCATCATCCTGGTGATATGCGCTGCCGTCTTCGGTACCGGACTGGCCCGCGCAGGTCTTGGCAACCGTGAGGAGATAATAACCCTGTTCCTGACCGCCGTTGCCCTGGCCGTAGCGGCCATACCCGAGGCCCTCCCCGCAATCGTTACCATCACCCTGGCCATGGGCCTCACGAAGATGGCCAGGAGAAACGCCCTAGTGAGAACGCTCCCTGCCGTGGAGACCCTTGGCAGTGCCACGGTAATATGTACGGACAAGACCGGTACCCTTACCGTTAACGAGATGACCGTCAGGAAGATATTCGTAGACGGCAAGACCCTGGACGTCACCGGTAAGGGCTACGATAAAAACGGTGCGTTCCTGAACAATGGACAGGAGGTAGCGATAGGCGAGGGTCTAAGACTCCTCCTGGAAACCGGTCTATTCTGCAACAACGCCATCCTGGACAAAGAACCCATCGGAGACCCCACAGAGATAGCCCTCCTCGTATCCGCCGCAAAGGCAGGGCTGCCGGACCTGAGGAAAGACCATGAGAGGCTGGACGAGATACCCTTCGACTCCGAGAGAAAAAAGATGTCCGTGATATGCACCGCAGACGGAAAGACCCTGATGCACACAAAGGGCGCCGTGGAAAAGATATTAGACAATTGCACCCACATATATAAAGACGGCGGGGCATCAAGGCTAACCCAGGAGGATATTAACCAGGTACTGGCAGTAAACCACCTCTTTGCCAGTGATGCCCTGCGTGTCCTGGCCTTTGCCAGAAAGGAACTGGAAGAGGAGGGGCCTCATGAGGAGGGGGGGCTGATGTTCCTGGGGCTACAGGGGATGATTGACCCCCCCAGGCCGGAGGTAAGGGAGGCCTACCAGAAGTGCCGGGAGGCCGGTCTGCGGGTGGTCATGATAACCGGCGACCACAAGGATACGGCGGCCGCCGTGGCTAAAGAGATAGGTATCCTGGATGATGGCACCCTCCTCACCGGGGCGGAACTGGACGCCCTGAGCGATGAGGAGTACATCAGGATAGCCCCCGAGGTCAGGGTCTATGCAAGGGTCTCCCCCCAGCACAAGGTAAGGATAACCGACATGTACAAGAAGATGGGCCACGTGGTGGCGATGACGGGGGACGGAATCAACGACGCCCCGGCCCTCAAGAGGTCAAATATAGGCGTGGCCATGGGGATAACCGGGACCGACGTTACAAAGGAGGCCAGCGACATGGTACTGGCCGATGACAACTTTGCCACCATAGTCGCCGCCATTGAAGAAGGCCGGGGTATATATGAGAACATAAGGAAATTCGTGTACTTCCTCCTCTCCTCCAACTTTGCAGAGGTCATTACCATCTTTGCGGCCATGCTGTTGAACATGCCACTGCCCTTACTGCCAGTACAACTCCTCTGGATAAATTTAGTTACCGATGGCCTCCCCGCCCTTGCCCTGGGGGTGGAGCCCTACGAAAAAGAGATAATGAAGCGTCCCCCAAGGAACCCAAGAGAGGGCATCGTCACGAAGGGTATAATCATATATCTGGTAGCCGTTGGGTTTGTAGTTGCCGCCCCCACTCTGACCTTGTGCTATTGCGAGCGTAACGTGGAGGAGGCCAGGACCATTGCCTTTACCTTCTTTGTTGTAGTGGAGGCGTTCCTGTCCTACAACTTCAGGTCTTTTGGTCCTTTTTACAAAGTAAGCTTTATCTCTAACAAACAACTGCTTATAGCTTGTGCAATTTCTTTTTCCCTTCAGGCAATAGTGGTTTATGTGCCCTTCCTTAACCCAATATTCCATACCGTCCCCCTTCACTGGTGGCACTGGTTGGAAATCTTCGGCGCTTCTTTCGCAGTCTTCGGGATAGTGGAGGGCATAAAGACCCTGTTACGCTACTTTGAGAGGAGGGCCTCCCGCCTCCCAAGACCACCCAAGAAGGCCAGACTGAAGGTGGTTGAGGTCAGGAGGGAAGAATGGTCTGGAATGAGGTAGGCACGGTAAAAATTTATCAAACAACGTAGGGGCACGGCGGGTCGTGCCCCCACAGACACGCAATACGGATAAGGAGATTTAGATGAGACTGAAAGGGTTCTGGTTTCTTGTTATTTTACTGTGCGCAGGCATCACACTGGCAGAGGGTGTTACGAATCCCATGGACTACATAAACCAGAGGGATAAGGAACGCCTCTCCCAGATTCTACAAACGGTCTCCAAGAAGTCCAATATGCCCACCAGGGAGATACACGAGGAGTTCTGGGTCATACTGGAGAAGCAGCACAAGAACTGGTCGGAGAAGGAGCTTGAGACCCTGAAGGACCAACTGGTGGGGGTCTCGCTGATTCACATGAAGTATTACTGGGAGGACGCACTGGAGTCGTTCAAGAAGGGGTCTCCTGAAAAGGGTTCCAAGAGGGCCAGCTACGAAGAGAGGTTGTTAAAGCTCGGGGCCTTGAGCCAGGAGAAGCTCATGGAGTACGATGAGAATATCAGGAGGATAGCCTTCCGGGAACCATTGAACCCAAAGGACGGGGGGCCGGGGTCCGTGGTCACTGAGCAGGGCATAGGCTACGTCCTCACCAGTCTGGAGGGGGCAACCGAGAGGGTATCAAAGCTGTTTAACAAGGAATACAAAGTCGGCGGTTGACCTACTTTGTTCAAATGTAGGGGCACGTTGCAACGTGCCCCTACTTGGCTGTGGCAACCTCAGGGGGTCTGGTCGTCTCTACCCTGGCTGGCGGTATCCAGGGAAGGAGTCCCTTTAAGAACCGGTAGATAAGCTCCACACCACCCCAGTCCTTCAGTATCCTGTGATAGGTCTTGTGGCCGGACAGGAAGTCTATGAGTACGTTCACCAGTATCCTGTCCTTCCCTGCGGCGCGGATGACCAGTGGGAGGAGGCCGTAGCCCTCTCCGAAGAGGACTAGCCTGCGGACGGCGCGTCCGTAAGGTAAGTCCTTGATTATGTCTGAGAAGGCATGGAAGTAATGGTAGAGGAATGCCTCGTGGGATATGCCCGCAGTCAGCATGACCTCTGCGGCCTTCGCCCCGGTAACGCAGGCGGCATTGATGCCGTTACCCTTGTAGGCCCTTACCAGCCCCGCCGCATCCCCCACAGTGACGTACCTGTCGCCGTAACCGTTCCTGGCAGGTTCCAATGGGAAGGGTATGGGAGGAGAGACCGGTCCACCTGAGGTAGACCAGGCCGCAAGGGCATCCGTGGGGATAAGTCTCGCAACCTCTGGAAGGGCGAGGAACCTCCTCAGTGCCTCATAGCTCACTCGTCTACCGGCAATGTTTACGGTAAAGTGGGTGAGTTTTGGGGTCACTACACCGAATTCCACCTCCCCCATGGAGGGCAAAAAGACGTGTATGTAATCCTCACACCCTAAGAGATACTCCACCGGGGCCGGGATCTTTGCCATGATGGAGTACAGGACCCTGGGTCTGCGATAAGGGGTAACTTTCTCTAGTAGACCAGCCGTGAAGGGGTCTAACCCAAAGGCCCCCACAAGGACGTCCCCGCGTGTCCCCCCCGACTCCCCTTCTACGGACACCTCATGGTGGTTTATCTTTATATCTTTTACCCTTCCAGACAGGACTCTTACTCCCATACGGCTGGCCATCCCAAGCAGGTAGGCGTCTAAGGCTACGTTATGGGCCACGTATGAGAGGTTCCCTCCCATGTAGAGCCTGATGCTGTATCTGCCTGAGTGGAGGTAGTAGCCCACTATTTTTCTGGCTACCAGCTGGCAGGGGAAATTTACTCCGAGGGTATTCTCCAGTGTCTGCACGAGTGGCGGGGCCAGTACACCTACCCGTTTTATGCTGTCCGGTCCGTACTGCATCCCCCCGTAAAGGATAACGTCTATGTCCCTGCCCAGTTTCCTGCCCAGGTTCTTGAGGGCGATGGCACAGCTACTCCCGGCAGGCCCGCCGCCGACTATGATAACCCTCTGCCCATCTTCCAGTGGTTCCAGTCTCATAGGTTTTGTCTGCATCTTTCTGGAGGAGTCTAAAGGCCATTCTAGTTTACTGTGTTAATCAAGTCAAATAGGGGACACAGAGGTCTCTAAAAAATTCTGCGACTTCCCACAAACATCCCTCTCCCTTGAGGGGAGGGGTGCCGGGCTGAGTCTCATAAACAGGGGGTTCGCAGAGGTCTCACAATATAATTTCACAAAAATCTTTGGAAGGGTTTTGGGTCTGGTGGGGTTAAAAAAAATTGGGCGAAGAAGGTCTTTTTAAAAACCTTCTTCGCCCAGGGTGGAAGCTTACTTCTTTCCGCCTTTCTTCTTCACTAGAATTTACCTCCTTTCGCCGTTTCTGGTTTCCTAGTAGAAGCTTACTTCTTTTTTCCGCCTTTCTTCTTCATTAGAATTCGCCTCCTTTCGCCGTTTCTGGTTTCCTAGTAGAAGCTTACTTCTTTTTTCCGCCCTTCTTCTTCACTAGTATTCACCCCCTTTTGCCGTTTTAGGTTTCCTAGTAGAAGCTTACTTCTTTTTTCCGCCTTTCTTCTTCATTAGAATTTACCTCCTTTCGCCGTTTTAGGTTCACTAATTGAATTTTGGCCAGATTGTAACAAAAACGCAAGCCGTGTCAAGCTAATTCCGACAGATTTAGTAATTTTTTTAGAAACTAACTTTGTTTTGTCAGCCTGTTCAGGCTAATATGTGATGACAATGCTAGGGCGTACTGCGAGGTTTCTTTCTATTAGGAAGGATTTCACCTGGAAAATGGAGAGGGTCTTGTAGTGAAACACGGAGGCGGCGAGGGCGGCGTCGGCCTTGCCTCTAGTGAGTACCTCATAAAAATGTTCAAGCTCGCCTGCGCCTCCTGAGGCGATTACTGGCAGGTGGATAGACTCGGAGACCCGGCAGGTGAGTTCATAATCGTAACCGTCCTTGGTGCCATCGCAGTCCATACTGGTAAGGAGTATCTCTCCCGCACCCCTGGTCTCTGCCTCTCTGGCCCATTCAACGGCGTCTCTCCCTGTGGGGGTGCGTCCCCCGTTTATGTAGACCTCCCACCCTAAACGCCCGTCGGTGCTCCCGACTCTCTTGGCATCTATGGCCACCACTATGCACTGACTCCCGAAACGTCTGGAAGCCCGGTTGATTAAGTCAGGGTCTTTTACGACTGCCGTATTTATGGATACCTTATCTGCCCCAGCCTTGAGGAGGCGGCGGATGTCTTCTATTGTCCTTATCCCCCCGCCTACGGTCAGGGGTATAAATACTTCGGAGGCGGTGTTGGCCACCACGTCTATTATTATGTCCCTCTCCTCGTGGGAGGCGGTGATGTCCAGGAAGACTAGCTCGTCTGCCCCTTCCTTATCGTAGAAGGCCGCAATCTCCACTGGGTCACCGGCATCCTTGAGGTCAAGGAACCTGGTGCCTTTTACTACGCGTCCGGCCTTGACGTCAAGACAGGGGATTATGCGTTTGGTTAGCATGATGGGATTTATATCCTAAAAATCCTTCTCGGGGCTGGAGGCATTGGCGTAGAGTCTCTTGGGTATCCTCCCTGCAAGGTAAGCAAGCCTGCCTGACTCGCAGGCAAGTCTCATGGCCCTGGCCATCTTCACGGGGTCCTTTGCGTGGGCTATCCCTGTGTTGAGGAGTACCCCCTCACAGCCCAGTTCCATGGCTATGGAGACGTCGGAGGCAGTGCCTACGCCAGCGTCCACTATGATGGGTACCCTGGCGTTCTCCAGTATAATCCTGATGTTGTTCCTGTTCAGTACGCCCTGCCCTGAACCTATGGGGGAACCGGCGGGCATCACGCTGGTGGCCCCGGCCTCCTCCAGCTTTTTTGCGATGATTGGGTCGTCTGAGGTATAGACCAGTACGGTGAAGCCTTCCTTTACCAACTGCCCTGTGGCCTTGAGGGTCTCTACCAGGTCGGGGAGGAGCGTGCGTTCATCTCCCAGTACCTCCAGTTTAATCATGTCAGAGAAGCCGGCCTCCCTGGCCAGGTAGACGGTCCTTACGGCCTCCGCGGCACTGTAACAGCCGGCAGTGTTGGGGAGGATGGTGTAGCGTTTGGTGTCTATGTGGTCCAGCAGGGACTCACCCTTGGGGTCTTTGAGGTTGAGCCTCCTTACCGCCACCGTTACCACCTCTGCCCCGCTGGCCTCCAGGGCCTCCTTCATTATCGGCATGGAGGGGTACTTCCCTGTGCCCACAAAGAGTCTGGATGTGAACTCGTATTTGCCTAGTTTAAGTTTGTCTCCAGCCGTTTGCTTTATTAGAACTTGCTCCACCGACTAACCTCTCCTACGCAATAATACCCAACGAAATTCTTTCCCGCTTAATGCGGGCCAGGAGACCCGCAGCTACTCTAGTAGCCGCAACCTTCAGGTTGCGTTATTTTACGCAGGCTAAAGCCTGCGGCTACCATTGACTACCCGCCTCCTACAAAGGTAACGATCTCAAGGGTGTCGTTTTCTTTTAGTCCTCTGGTGGAGTGCTCTAGTTTGGGGACTATCTTCTTATTGATTTCCACCGCTACGGGACGCTGGGCTATGCCTAGCCTGTTGAGGAGGGCCTGGATTGTTAGACCTTCTGGATAGTCGCCTCGTTCTCCGTTTATTACGAGCTGCATA
>Ga0105164_10001432_pt1 | contig 15334 bp, 14 predicted proteins | sample VDWuncwatermetaG_FD_89674 | JGI IMG/M metagenome (GOLD analysis project Ga0105164, IMG submission 89674) | Wastewater microbial communities from Netherlands to study Microbial Dark Matter (Phase II) - VDW unchlorinated drinking water | ecosystem: Environmental > Aquatic > Freshwater > Drinking...
ACCAAGGGCGGCGTCGGCAAGACCGTTGTCGCCACCAACCTCGCGGTGGCCATCACCCAGCAGCTCCGGCGGCCGGTCTGCTTGATCGATCTGGACCTGATGGGCGTCGGCGACATCTCGAAGATGCTGACCGTCTCCCCGTCGCGGTCCTTGGCGGATCTGATCCCCGCGCTCAAGCGGGAAACCCCGCCCGCGACGCTCTCCTTAGACGGCGTGGTGGTGCCGCACAGCTCCGGGGTGCACGTCGCGACGTGCGTGTCCAGCCACCGCCAGCTGGCCAACCTGGACGCTACGCTGCTGCCCAAGCTGTTCGATGAGCTGAAGCGGCGCTACGAGTACGTCATCGTGGACGGCGGCAAGACCTTCTCCGAGCCGCTCATCGCGGCGTTCGAGGCCGCCAACCTGATCCTGCTGGTCGCCACGCCGGACATCATCACGCTCTACCAGACCAAATGGGCCCTCGGGATGGTGGAGAGCCTGCTGTTTCCTTCTTCCATGATGAAGGCGGTGCTGAACCGGGCGGAGAGCCGCGGCAGCGTCGACATGAAGGACGTGCGCGACGCGATCTCCTGCGACGTGATCGGCGAGATCCCGTCGGACGGGCGCGTCGTCGGCACCACGGTGAACCAGGGCGTGCCGCTGGTCACCTCCTACGCCAACACCCACATCGCCGAGGCCTTCGTGAAGCTGGCCGAGACGCTGATGACTAAGCAGGACCTCTATATCGCCCACACGGACATCCCGCGCAACCGGCGGGAGGAGGCCGCGGCGGCCATCACGTCTGAGGCGACGCTGTGGAGCGCGCGGCTGCGCCCGGCCACCGACGGCGCTTCCGACGGGGTCATCGAGGATGACATCGTCCTGATGAAGCGGCGCATTCATGAGCGGCTGCTGCAGGAGATCGACCTCAAGAAGCTGGACACCGCCACCTTGGCCAACCAGGGCCAGATGGCCAAGCTCCGCCAGAAGGTCGAACCGGTGATCGCCAATCTCCTGGCCCGCGAGGTTGGCGGCATCATCTCCTCGCACGAGGTGCGCGCGCGGCTGGTGAAGGAGATCGTCGACGAGGCGCTGGGCCTCGGGCCGCTGGAGGAGCTGCTGGCCGATGCGGAGATCTCCGACATCCTGGTCAATAACAAGGATCAAATCTACGTCGAGCGCCATGGCCGCCTGGAGCTGACCAGCAAGAAGTTCGTCTCTAATGACCAGGTGCACGCGGTGATCGAGCGCATCGTGGGCCCGCTGGGCCGCCGCATCGACGAGGCCAACCCGATGGTGGACGCCCGGCTGCCGGACGGCTCCCGCGTCCACGCGATCATCCCGCCGCTGTCGCTCAAAGGGCCGACGCTGTCCATCCGCAAGTTCTCCCGCACGCGCTACACGATGGAGGACTTGGTCCGCTTCGGCAGCGCGTCCTCGGCGATGGGGCAATTCATCCGGGCCTGCGTGCTGGCGCGCAAGAACCTGATCGTCTCCGGCGGGACCGGTTCCGGCAAGACCACGATGCTGAACATCGTCTCGGCGTTCATTCCGGAGACTGAGCGGATCATCACGATCGAGGATGCCGCGGAACTCAAGCTGGACCAGGTGCACTGGATCAGCCTCGAGTCGCGGCCGCCGAACATCGAGGGTCGCGGGGAAGTGACCATTCGCGACCTGTTCCGGAACGCCCTCCGGATGCGGCCGGACCGGATCATCGTGGGGGAATGCCGGGCCGGGGAAACGCTGGACATGCTCCAGGCCATGAACACCGGGCATGACGGCTCCATGACGACCGTGCACGCCAATTCCCCGAAGGACGTGATTTCCAGGCTGGACTCCATGGTGCTGATGTCCAACGTCGACCTGCCGGTGCGGACCATCCGGGAGATGGTGGCCTCGGCCGTCGACGTGATCGTGCACACGGCGCGCCTGTCGGACGGCTCGCGCAAGATGACCGCGATCAGCGAGCTGGAAGGCGTGGGCCCGAACGGGGACGTGATCTTACGCGACCTGTTCATCTTCCGGCAGAGCGGGCTGGCGCCTGACGGCACGGTGCTGGGCGACTTCGTGGCCACCGGCGTCCTGCCCACATTCCTCAATGAGCTGAAGGTGAAGGGCAATGAGTTGGATGAGGCGATCTTCGCCCATGCCGGCTAATCCCTCGCTGACCTGCCAGGTGGTGGTGGCGCGCACGGACGCGCCGCTGGCCACACGGGCGCTGGTCGCCAGGAGCTTCCGAGACCGGATGGTGGGGCTGCTGGCCCACCGGGCGCTGCCCCAAGGAGAGGCGCTGGTGCTGCCCCGGTGCAGCTCCATCCATACCCTGGGGATGCGGTTTCCGATTGACGCGGTGTTTGTGAGCCGGGATTGGCGGGTGGTGGCCCTCCGGGAGTGCCTGGGTCCTGGCCGGATTATCCTGCCTATCCGGGACGCCTGGGGGGTCATTGAGCTGGCCTGCGGCACCCTCCGGCAGGTTCAAGACTTGAAGGTAGGGGACCAGCTCAGATTAGCCCTGGAAACGGCTGGTGGGAGGGCCAAAAATGGTTGACGCGAAGGCCTGCTCTAATATATACTTGAAGCATCGTGGGACCCTGACAACCGGGTTGGGGGTAAGCCCTCCGATAAAGGCAAACCCATCGTGAGGTGGGGACGCAAAGCTACGGTTCTTCGGCGCTTCGTGCTATCCAGGGAAATCGCAGGAAGCTCCAAAGAATGCCGGGCTGCCGAAATGGCAGTCCGGTATTTTATTTTGGTACATATTAAAGCGATATAAAAACGCTATGAAGATGACTAAGGTTAGTTGTCGAATTCGTCCGAAAATGGAAACACATCGGCGCCGATCTTCGACAGCGCAGGTGACGCTGGAATACTTCATTCTTTTTGCCGTGATCGCGTTGGTGACCCTGGTCAGCCTTACGGACTTTGACGACCGAGCGATCGCCGCCCTGACCGGGTTCTTTCAGGGGGCAGCGAACCAGATGGCGAACTGATGGATCAGCGCGCGCAGTCGGTCATGGAATATGCGCTCTTCGTGGCGGTCGTGGCGGCGGCCCTCATCGCGATGAGCACGTATGTTCAGCGCTCCATCCAGGCGAATCTCAAGTCGGTGGAGGATCAGATCAACGCGGAAGCCATCATGGCTGCTCCTTCAGCGTCGAAATCTCCTACAACCACGCCTACTCGGCCGACCGGGCCAACGACCCCCACCACCACGGGAACCGGAACAGGAACGAGACCGGCTCCTGGCAGCACGACAACCACGACAACGGGGACGGGAACGAGACCGGCTCCGAGTACTCCGACGACACCTACGAGAACCGGGACGAGGTAGGGGACGTTAACCGAGGGAGGAGGTGAGGGGATGGAAGGTCGGACGATGCATCGCAAGCGGGGACAGAGCCTGTTGGAGTACATGCTGGTGATTGCGGCGATCCTGGTGGCGGTGGTCGCAGCGGCTACCACGTTCATCAAGCCGGCGGCGACCAAGACGATGGAAGAGTCTGGGAAAGCCGTCGAAGGAGCCGCGGGCAAGCTCGGTGCCGGGCTTGGGACCCAGTGAACCGGCAATCAATGGAAGGGGGTGAATTGACAATGGCAAGGATGATGCGCAAGGGACAGTCCTCGGCCGAGTACGCGGTGATGGTCGGCCTGGTCGTGGCGGCCGTGGTGGCCATGCAGCTCTACGCGCGCCGCGGCGTCCAGGGGAAGGTAAAGGACGTGACCGACAACTTCACGAAGCAGGGTGTCGGCACGACCGCGCAGTACGAACCGTACTACGCCACGACGAACTACACCGTGGCCCAGAGCCGTACCTCGGTCGACACGGTGACGAAGGACGGCAAGCTCGCGCGGACCGGCATCAACGATACGACGACGCGGGGCGGGTCATCGACGACTGGGACCGATACTGCCCAGGACGACGCGTGGAAGTAATCGCAACAGGCGGAAAGGAGGGATTTCAGCATGTGGAACCGACGCGGGCAAGGCACGGCTGAGTACGCGGTGTTGGCGGCGGTCGTGATCGGGGCGCTGTTGGCTATGCAGATCTACATGAAGCAGAGCGCCATGGGCCGGCTACGGGACGCCTCCGATCAGCTCGGGGAGCGGTTTGACCCGACACAGCACTCGTCCACGTTGACCCGGACGTCTAGCGGCACCCGGACCGAGGTCACGGCGGCGACCGGGGGCACGACGAGCACGATCACCGTGAACGAGCAGCAGGGCAGCGCCGGCACGGAGTCGGTCGATGCCAGCTCAACCCCCGGGAAGGTGTTCTAACCGGAGATAGGGAGGCGGGCATGGAGCGGCGGCGAGACGGCCAAGCGCTCATGGAGTACGCCGTGCTCATCGATTTGGTGGTCGCGGCGTTGGTGGGGATGCAGGTCTACACCAAGCGCGGCATCCAGGCTGGGATCAAAGAGGCTGCCGACCAGATCGGCGACCAGCAGGGGGGCATGAAGTACGAGTCCGGCGAGCGGCGCAACCGGACCGTCGCCGCGGGCACCGTGCTGGACCGGCGGTCCTCGACGACGGCGGAATCAGGCCGGACGAACCGAGACGTGCAGGGAGCGGGCGGAGGCCTCACCCGGACGATCGCGGAGCAGACGTCGACGGCCGGGGCGCTGGGAGGCGGGATCTCCACGCGCTCGGTGGTCGTGGTGGAGCCTGACGACTGATGCGCGCATGGCGCTGTTTGGGGCAGACCGCGGTCGAATACGCGGTCATCTTGGCCGTGCTGATCGCGGCCTTGATCGCGATGCAGATGTACCTGAAGCGCAGCCTCTCCGGGCAGATCCGCTCGGCCGCCGATTCCATCGGCGAGCAGTACGCGCCGACGAAGACCACCGTCGACATGACGACCACGGTGTCCAGCAAGACCACCACGACGTCCATCCTGAAAAAGCAGCAGGACATCGGCGACAACAAGACCGGCGACGTCATGGAGACGACGACCACGATCGACTCGAAAAATCCTGAAACGACGACCAAGACCGGGTCTGAAACCGTGGGCGCGCTGAAGGACGGGTTATAACCATGGCACTGCCGCGGATGTTCAAGACTTCGAGGAAGGGGCAGGCGCTCCTGGAGCTGGCCATCTTCGGCTCCCTGATCCTCATGGTGCTGGGCGCGCTGATCAACTATGGGCTGAGCGAGGACTTCAACCAGCAGATCACGATGGAAGCGTTCCGGGACGCCCTGGCCAGCGCCGCCCAGTCTTCGGCTCCGGGCCAGCCGACCTCGACCTCGCACCTGCTGGTCGCGGACCGGCATATCCCCAACCCGTCGCATCCGTTCGCGGCCGGCGCGGTCATGCCGGTATCCTCCGGGGCCGGCGTGACGCGGAACTCGAGCCTGCAGGTGACGGCGGATACCCCCAGCGAGCTGCCGACCTCGATCGTGAAGATCGGGGGTCAAGAGTTTCGCTTTACCGAGGCCGGCCTGCGGACTGAAGGCTTTGTCACCGGGATCATGTGGGACAAGGAGCGCAAGAAATGGGTCAACGATCCGGACGCGGTCGGGGCCATCGACCGGTATGAGGAAATTTACGGCAGCACGAACGTGGAGGTCACCGGGGCGAACGCCATCCTGATCGTCGATTCCTGCGACGGCCAGATCATCAATTATGACGCCTGCGTCCGGGTGGCCAAGCAGCTCAACAATTTCAGCTTCTGCAATCAAGAATGCGAGGAGGGCAAAGCGCCGGACAGCACCAAGAGCTGCTTCTCGATCTGCAGCCAGCCGATCGCCGTGCCGTGGTACGCGCAGGGCTGCGTCGGGAAGGACAACTGCCCGCCGCTCGATGCCGTGTTCGCGGAGGCCGCCAACATGGGCCTGCAGCCCGGCTACGTCAAGCAGAGCGATATCTCCTACACGATGCGCAAAACTCGCGTGGACAGCGCGGCCAGCACAGGCCAGTGGGTCGAGACTACGACCCGCCAAATCCGGACACGGGACGGCGTCTCCCCCGTGGAGACGGTGAAAACGGTCCCTGCCCCTAATGATGCGAACTGGTAACCGCGCCCAGGCAAGCCTGGAGACGACGCTGGCGATCATCGGGGCGCTGATCCTCTTCTTCGGCAGCCTGAGGATCTTCGTGTGGCTCAACCAGCGGATCTTGGCCCGCCAGCAGTCCTATGAGACCACCCGGGTGGTGGCGGGCAGCAGCGTGCCTGGCCGGCGGTGGACGGAGCCGTCCGAGCGCTTGGGGATCTTCCGGTGATGCTGAAGCTCCGCACGCTCCTGGCACTCCGGCGCCGCGCGCACTGGGGAGGGCAGATCGCGACCTTGCTCCTCATCCTCTTAGTGGGCATCTTAATTCTCGCGCTGGCGACCGCCAACCTTGGGCATGTGTCCCAGACGTCGATCACGGTCGCCAACGCGGCGGATTCTTCCGCGTTGTCGCTGGGATCGCAATTGTCGACCCAGGCGAACGTCCTGTGCATGTCCTTGGGGAACGGCACGGAGTGTAAAACGGAACGCTGTAGGCGCCGGGGCATCCTGGCTATAGTGTTGGCAGTCGTCGCCGCGGTGGTCGCGATCATCCTGATCATCCCGTCAGGGGGTGTCAGCATGGTGGCCCTTCCCGGGATCCTGAGTGCGCTGCACGGTGCCATCGCGCTGACTTTTGTAGGGGCGGTGGCCGGCGCCGCAGCCGGCGCGCTCGGCGGAGCGATTGCCGGGACCGGCGTCCTGAAAGGCGCGTTCCAAGGCGCCTCGATCGGAGCGGCCATCGGCGGAGGCATCGGCGCCTTTGCCGGAAGCGGGTCGACGGCGACCGCGGCGGGAACTTCGGTGGGAAAAGGCTCGACGGTAAGTGTCGAGCTTACCACGCCGGGTTTTGTAGGCAATGAGACCACCATTGTGGCGAATACGGCGATGAAAATCGGGGATACCGTTTCGGTGTCCCTGGGCGGCGCCGGACAAGTGACTGGGACCGTGATAGCTGCGACCGTCGCGCCGTCCATGAGCGGCGCGATCATCGGCGGGGCGCTGGCCGTGGGGTCGGGCATCGCGAACGCCGTCCTCGAGGATATGCTCACCGCCGACGCGTTTGCGGCGATGGCGAAATCCATCAGCGGGTTGCCGGACTATGACCGGTACCGCGAAGGGACGTTCTTCCACGCGTTCTCGCAGGTCGTGGACGACCCGAACCGGGTGACGGATACCCCAGATTCCGACCGGGATGACGACCGGACCGAGCAGGTGCCGGCGTTTCAGGTGTGGTGGGACCAGCGGATCAAAGATTTGAAAGCCGGCTTCGCAGCGACAGGCGGCTCCGTGGCCCAGTTCCTCGCCAATACCCTGACGCCGTTTCGGGAGCAGTCGGAGATATTTCGGGGCGTTGAGCAAGATGAAAATCAAGTCCTCGGCCGGCAAGAGATCGAAGGCCAGGATGGGTCAGCGGTCAAGGTGTGGCGCGCGATCCGCAATGATCCAGCGGTGAATGTGGGCGGCCCGGCGATCAGGTTCTGGGAGCCTGGGCCGGACAGCGCGACCCTATCGGCGTGGGCGGACTGCGAAGCATGCGCCGACCAGCTGCCGCAAGGCTATGACGAAGTGGATGCCGCCCACACCGAGCTGCAGCAGCTCGAGGACATGATCACCGGCCTGGAACAGATGGCGGAGCAGGGCACGACGGAGAGCTACGAGAGCTGGCTGCCGTGGTTCTACGATCCGGCGAGCGACGGGGATTTTTCTGACACGCTGACCCTGATCGCCAACGGCGGCTCCGGCACCAGCGGGATCTCCGGCTGGATTTCGGACACCACGGCGGTGCGTAACCAGCTGCGCCGGTGCAAGCTGGCGTGGGTGAATGAGACGCAGTTTTCCAACTCCCTGTGCAAGGTCTACCCGGCTGACCGGACCAGTCTCCTGAGCCAGATCGCCACGGTGCAAAGCCGGATTGACGCGTTGCCGGCGTACATCAGCGACAGCGACAATCTGGCGAGCATTCTTGGCATTACCCTGTGCTCGGAAGGCGCGACGAGCAACATCCAGATCAGCAACATCAAGGCGGCGCTGGAAGACGCGCCGACGGTGCTGAAGTACAGCTTCGACTATGCCTATGACTGCACCGGGATTTCGCGGTCGTGCAGCGACGGGCCAAAGAGCGGCGGGGCGTGTTCTGCGACCAGCACGTGTCCGAGCTGCTCATGCAGTTCGACCGCTCCTGACCCGGCCTGCACGCGCACGACAGGGACGCCGAGCCTGAACAGCTCGAGCTGTACTAACCCCTGCACCTATGCCTGCGGCACGGTGGCGGTGCCGAGCACATGCAACGGCCGGACTGGGAGCTGCAATTATGCGAGGACCGATACGTTTTCCTGTCCCCATTCCGGCTCCGGGTCAAAGACCGCATCGATCACGGCGCCGGATCTGCGGATTGCCAGCCCCCAGATGTCGACCGCGGATTTCTCGAGCGCCCTGACGGCGTTTCAAACGACGCTGAATAACCAGGGTAGCCAAGCGCAGTTTGCCACGATCGATGCGGATGCCGCGGATGAGTTCAAGCCGGCGCTGGACGATCTGGGAAGCGAACGGGGGACGATCAACGATTTTGTCAGCGACGTGCAGGCGTTCGCCAATACCGTCGGGAACGTGCAAGGATCGAAGACCGATGGCGCCGGCAGCGCCGCGTATTCCTGGCGGGACTCCCGCGGGGAGCACCAAGTCACCATCGAAACCGGTCCATTCAAGATCGCTAAGCTCGAACGGGAAAAACGAGGCAACTTCTTGGTGGGAAAGATCTGCATGGTGCTGAAGGAGTATACCGAAAGCGGCAGCCGGGCCTGGGTGCGGATCATCCGCAAGGATACCCCGCATGCCGGCCAGCAAATGCGCTTCTGGAAATGGAACCCGTTCAGCGGGACCGTCACGAAGCGGGCCAGCGTGTCGTATACCCAGACTACCGTCGGATTGGCGGGGCGATAAGATGCGCACGCGCGGATCGTGGATCTTGGGGTTGGTCATCGCGGCGGCGGCGGTGTTCCTGATCCGCTTCATGAACCGGGATGTCGCGCTGTGCCGGGCCACGCTGACCGGGCTGGCCGAGGGGCAATCGTCGGTCCAACGCCACATTGATTGGGAGCATCTGAAAGCGCTGGATGTCGATGTCGGGTTGACGTACACGCAGCTGCCCAAGAACGAGAAGGCCGGCTACCGGCAGGCGTTCATCAGTTATTTCGCGAAAGGCTTCCGGTATGTGGCCGGGGACACGCAGGCCTTCACGAATTGGCGAATGCAGCCGGACGGGTCCATTGCCGTCGATTACTCGGCGAAGCAGCGGACGCTGGTGTTCCATGTGACGGATTCCTGGCTGCATCGGCGGGTGCAGGCGATCCAATGGCAATGAAGCGCGGGTTTTCTTCCATGGAGTATGCCGTGATGATCGGCACCGTCGTGATCACGCTGGTCGGGATGTCGGTCTATGTGCAGCGCGCGCTGGCCGGGAAATGGCGGTCGGTGGGCGATACGTTCGGCCAGGGCCGGCAGTACGGAGGCGGCACAACCCAGCCCCCTCCGCCGCCCCCGGTCTGCCAAGCCCAAGCCTGCCGCGACTGCGATGCGACGGATTGCCCGTGCGGGTTTGCCGCGTCGGGTGCGACCTGCAACAACGGCAGAACAGAATGCGATCAGTGCCTGGAATGCGTCCCTTGTGCCTAATGGCGCGGTGAGGGTGGTCATATGACTCAAGAATTTCTGATCTATGGTGCGGCAATGACGGCGGCGTCGGCGGCGGCGGTCGCCTGCTATCCCGCGATCGCCGGCTTCTGGGAGCATGCCAGCAGCCGGGTCGAGGGATTCCAGCAAGGCAAGGTCGAGCGGGCCACCAGGGCGCTGGATGACATCTTCGTCGACGTGAAGCCGAAATGGCTGAAAGTGGCCTATGGGCTGGGGCCGTTAGGATGCGGACTGCTGTTCTATATCTTGTTCAACAATCTCTTCCTGGTGGCGGTCGGCGCGGTGCTGGGCGTGGTGCTGCCGGACGTGTGGGTGCGGCAGACGCGGGCGATGCGCAAGGGCGCGTTCCGGGCGCAGCTGGTCGACGCGCTGTTTGTGCTGTCCAGCAGCCTGCGCGCCGGCCTGTCCCTGACGCAGGCGTTCGAGATGCTGGAGCAAGAGCTAAGCCCGCCGGCCTCCCAGGAATTCGGCCTGATCGTGAAGTCCCAGCGGGTCGGCGGCACGCTGGATGACGCGCTGCGCAACCTCAACCGCCGGATGGCATGCGAGGAGATGCAGCTCATCACCACGGCGATCCTGGTCACCCGGGAAACCGGAGGCGATGTGACCGGCATCATCGGGCAATTGGTGTCGACCATCCGGGAGAAGAAGAAGCTGCTCGACAAAGTCAGCACGCTCACGCTGCAGGGCCGCCTGCAGGCGTACATCATGAGCGGGCTCCCCATCGTGTTCGCGCTGTCGGTGCGCTCGTTCAATCCGGGGTATTTCAGCGTGATGACGCAGGACCGGACCGGCGTCATGCTCTGCGCGGCTGCCGTCGGCCTGTGGGTGATCGGCATGTTCCTGTTGATGAAGCTCAGCAAGGTGGCAGTCTAAATGCTCGCGGCGATCTATCTGACCCTGATGGGCTGTGTCGCGGGGGTGGCGTGGGCGCTGATGGCCGAGCCGTCGGTGCGCCTCTCCGGGACGCCGGAGCTCGCGGGGACGCTGGGCAAGCGGCGCTCCGTCAGCGCGTGGCTGCTCGGCCTCCTGGGCCGGTTCCCGGCGCCGGGCGGACAGGCCACCACAAAAAAGGCGGAGCCGCTGTACGCCGGCTCCCGCATGACCCATGGGGAATTCCAAGGCATCAAGATCGTGGCCGCGGGTGGCGCGGCGTTTGCGGCCTTGTCGCTGCAGATGAGCGGGGGAGGCCTCAAGAATCCGTCGATGCTCGTGCTGGCGGCGGGCATCGGCTGGATGGCGCCGAACTTCTGGCTGCGTTCGCGCATCGCCGCCCGGAAGCAGGCGATCGTCCGGCTCCTGCCGGACGTGTTTGACTTGCTGACGGTGTGCATCGGGGCCGGGATGGACTTTTTGAACGCGCTCCAAAAGGTCGTCGCCCTGCAGGAGCTGGAGAAAGAGCCGCTGATCGAAGAGCTGCGGGCCGCCCTCCAGGAGATCAAGCTGGGCAAGCGGCGCGCGGACGCGCTCAAGGCGATGGCCAAGCGCGTGGAGATGCCGGAGGTCACGTCGTTCGTGCGCACGCTCGTGCAGGCCGACCGGATGGGCACGCCCATCGCCCAGGTGCTGGCCATCCATGCCGACGACGTGCGGATGCAGCGGTTCGTGCGGGCCGAGCGGCTGGCGCTCCAGGCGCCGATGAAGATCCTGGTACCGCTCATTTTCTTCATCATGCCGTGCGTCGCTATTATCGTCGCCGCGCCGATCTTCTTGCAGTTCATGCGGCAAACCCCGTTTGGACAATAAACAGACTGATGCGCATCGACCGGTGGCTTGAGCTCAAACGGACCAAGGTCTTCTGCCTCGCGCTGGCGACCATTTTCGCCGCGGAGCAGACGGTCTATGGCGCGGACGTCAACGTCCTGCAGGCTTTGCAGGTTTCGGCTGAGCAGCAGCGCCAGATGGACCAGGCGCTCACCGCGGCGGTGCTGACGATCTACGAAGACCTCTACGCCCGCCAGCCGGAAACCAAGGAGCTCAAGGACGCGTTGGAATTCCTCCGCCGCACGCCGCAGCTGGCCCACCTGGTGGAGCGGCTCAGCCAATCGCCGGAGTACCGCTGGAGACTGCGCCAGCTGAACCCGGAACTCGTGGCGAAGCGCAAGGCCCAGGCGGCCCAAATCAGCCAGGCCGTCAGCCGGATGGTCGGGGAGTTCCTACGCGGGTTGGCGCAGGCTTCGGTCCAGGCACCCCAGGCAGCGGTCGAAGTCATGCCAGGGCTGGACGTCCGCCCGGCATCGCCGGACCTGACCGTCCTCAACGAGACCGAGATCCAGTCCTTCGAGCAGTGGCTGCGCGCGCCGGAAACCCTGTGCTCCAACTGCGCGCCGAACGCCTTGGCGCCGATGCTGGACATGGTGGGGATCTCCACCTCGCGCGAGACCCTCACCGCACAGGCTTTCCTACTTGACTACCTGGCCGGCAACCTGAAGCCGGCGGAGCGGACCAGCCATGGCTTCTCAGGCCCGCTGTACATCTCTATGAATAGCGTCCAGCGGCTGGCCGCAGGCTACGGCCTGACCCTCAACGCCGTCGAGCTGTCCGACGAAGAGCTGCTCCTGATCCGCTACCCGATGATCGCCGCCATGGACCTGACGCAGGACGGCCAGGCGGATCACTACGTGGTGGTCCAGGACTCCAACGAGGCGCGCGTCGTCTACTACGAGTCCGACGGCACCCGCGAGTCGCTGCCCACGCATGAGTTCCTGCGGTTGTTCGCCGGCTTCGCCCTGGTGGCGTCGGCAGACTCCTACGGCCGGCTGCTGTCCGAACCCCAGGCCCGCGAAGTCGCCGGCGGCAAGTCCTATAAGGATGAATACGCAAACTTGGAGCCGCTGTTCCGCCAGCCCTCGCCGCGCGAGCTCGCCACCGGCTTCGCCATGAGTTTTGGTCTGGCATTCGCAGGCGGCGGCTTCGGCGGGCTTGGCAAGACCGTCGGCAACTTCGGCACGTCAGCGTTCTATTCTCAGCTTGGGCAGACGGCGACGCTGGGAGCCGCACGCGCGGGGTTGAGCCCAGGCTGGTCGCAGGTCTTGGGCTATGCCGCGACCGGGGCCTTGTCCGGCGCGACCGCCGGGCGGATCCGGGCGGATCAGCGCAATGTGCTACTGGGCAGCTCCAGCACGTGGGGACAGGCTCATCCGGTCGCCTCGGGCGCCATGCTGGGCGCGCTGCGCGGCGCGGCGATCGGCGGGGGGAGCGTCCTGGCATATCAGTTGCTCAGGAAAACCCCGCTGTACGAGCACAATCCGGCGGCGACCGCCCAATTGGCCTCCTTGCTGGGCAGCTCTGCGGGTCATCTCGCTTTTTCGTCGGTTTCAGGCGGAGGGCTGAACAAAGAGTTCAGAAATAATCTTGTCTCGCAGGGCGCCGGCTTGGCTGTTGAGTATGCGGGTGGGAAAAACTCACCGTACTCGCGCGTACTCGGCCAAAGCCTGAGCAGCGCCATCGGCGGGAAGCTGATGGGCGGGAAATTGGTGGACGGGAAGCCGAGTCAGGGCAGCTTTGGGACTGCACTCCGCGACGGCCTGATCTCCGGCGGCGCGTCCCTGGCCCTGCAGTCTTGGGGCGGCAAGTTCGATTCGCGCACCGGCAAGAACCGCCTCGGGCTGTACGCCGTCGAGATGGCCGGCCTTAACTTCGCCGCAACGTCGGCGCTCGGCGCCGCCATCGACAGCCATTTCGGACCGCAGACAGCAGGACTGGGCTTGGGGAAGGTCGAGCATCCGAGCTTCAAAGAGGCGTTCGGCGCGCGGGTGAACAACTACGTCACCGACTTCGCGACGTTCGGCCGAACCTCGCCTGAGTTCACCGGCGGCGCCGGCGGCTGGTCAGAGACGCAGCACATCGAACGGTTAGCGCAGTTCGGCGGCTACGCCAACTTCGCCGCCAATGCCGACCGGGTCATGCGAGACAGCGGTCGGTCGTGGAGCGAGCTAAGGTCTAGCGGCGACCTGACGAAGCTGGTGCCGGGCCTGGACCGCTCGTTCGTGGACTACACCGCCTCTACGCTGCACTATGCCGCCGCCAATAACTTGGGCGGGCTCGGCGTGCGCGCGCTGGATTCGTTCAAAGCCCCACTCTCCTCAGCGGTGATTCGAAACGGCAACGCGATAACGCTGCAGAATGAAATTGCAGCCATTCCAATGGCTATTCGGGATCAATTGGATGATACGTCCAGCAAACAGGCTCAACCCGAGAAAGTCATTCTCGGCTACCGGCAGCAATCGTTTGATACGTCAGGCGGTGGGCTGAGGCCGGACCCGACCGTGACGACCTACGGGCCGGACCGCACCACATTAATGAGCATCAGCAATATTGCGACAGGCGACAGCGAGTTCTACACCTATTCGCATGGAGCGATCCCGGACATCACGCGCCAGTTGGCCGACGGCAGGGCGCAGCAGCTTCAAGCGCAGACCATCCTGAATCCCGGGACCGGCAAGACCGAGCTGCTCGGCTACATGCTGACCGAAAAGAACGGCCTGGAAACCACCTATGGGCAGCTCGACGCGAACCAGAAATGGATGGACCGGACGACCTTCTCCCCGCTCAGCGGTATGCAGCTCTCAACGTTTAAGGACGGCGAGCTCGTCGGCACCGACTCGTTCCAGGCGAAGTTCCTGCCTGGCCTCGGCGGTTCCGCGCCGTCCCATATCGCCACGCACTCGACCTTCGATAACAGCGGCAACCTGCTGAAGATGGAATCCACGACCGGCGACAACGAGTCGTACAGCTATTCGCATGGGGCGATCCCGGACATCACGCGCCAGTTGGCCGACGGCCGGACGCAGCAGCTTGACGCGCAGACCATCCTGAATCCCGACACCGGCAAGACCGAGTTGCTCGGCTACATGCTGACCGAAAAGAACGGCTTGGACACCACGTACGGCCAGCTTGATGCGAACCAGAAATGGCTGGACCGGACGACCTTCTCCCTGGGCGGGATGCAGGTATCCAAGTTCCAGGATGGGCAGCTAGTCGGCAGCGACTCGTACCACGCGGAATTCCTGCCCAATACTGTTAGCGGCCAAAATCTGGTTACGGAGCATGTGACTCGTGATGAACTAGGTCGGCCGATGCAGATCGTCCGGGAGTACCAGATGCCGGTGGAAAATGCCTTCGCCGGCGGCGGTGGCTTGACGGCACCTGCGAAGGAAATCATTGACGTGAAGTCATGGTCGGCTGATGGGGCGCCGCTCGCCATTCATCAACAGAACTACGTTGGGGAAACCCCGATGGCTTCCATCGACACGCGGGCGGATGGATCGCGGGAATTGAAGCTCGGGGATGCAGCATTGACATACGACTCGAAGAATCATCTGATCCGGTATGAGGATATCGCTGAAAAGCGGGTATACGTGCCGCTGGAAGGCATGCAGGAGATTCCTGTGAAAGAGATCAGCGACCGGACGGAGTTCATGGCGTATCGGATTGACGGCACTGAAACGCGGGTCGTCTTCGATCCCGCTTCCGAGACCCGGACGATCACGACGCCGGAGCGGACAGAGACGTACCGGGATGACAAACTCATCCAATCGTATGACGTTAAAACACAGCAGACGCTTGAGGCGATCGGCGAGGCCAACGGGAAGCCGCTATTCAAGATGTTTGACTCCAGCAAGGAAATCGGCGTGTTCCAACAAGCCGGCGACAAACTGACTCCGTGGGC
>Ga0105164_10001433_pt1 | contig 15330 bp, 14 predicted proteins | sample VDWuncwatermetaG_FD_89674 | JGI IMG/M metagenome (GOLD analysis project Ga0105164, IMG submission 89674) | Wastewater microbial communities from Netherlands to study Microbial Dark Matter (Phase II) - VDW unchlorinated drinking water | ecosystem: Environmental > Aquatic > Freshwater > Drinking...
GAAAAGATGAATCATCGTGTGAAGCTTTTCGGATTTGTGAACACCATCCACGAACTCATGTCTGTAAGCGACTGCATGGTGAGCAAGTCAGGAGGGCTTACGATGTCCGAGACCCTCGTCAAAAAACTTCCCTCTTTTATTCTCTATCCGATACCGGGCCAGGAGACGGGGAATAGAGACATTTTGGTTCGTCACCGGAGCGCCATCGCCGTCAAGAATATTCATGACCTTGAAGAACGGTTTGGAGATCTCGGTCGGCTTAAGGCAGAACTGGCGGGGGTGCGGTGCCAGATCGAGGCGTTCAGACGGTCCCATGCAGCCCAACGCGTCGCAGAGTATCTGATTTCGACGGGAGAAAAAAAGTGAATCGTGACTTTCCGGTCGAACTGGGTCGGCTCAGACGCTCTTTGCGGGGGATCCTTGAGTTGGAAAAAAGTTTTGGGTTCGAAACGTTTGAGGGAAAAGGATCCCGCCGTGAGAAGCATGTTCCTTTGAAGGAGTTTGACCCTTCGGAGGAGGGTCCACTGGAGCGTCTCCGGAAAGAAGTGTCTACCTGTGTCCAATGCGTCCTCCATCGCGGCCGGAGACAGACCGTTTTTGGAGAAGGGTCTTTGACCGCAAAGCTCATGTTTGTGGGGGAAGCCCCCGGGAGCGAAGAGGATCTGCAGGGCCGCCCCTTTGTGGGGCAGGCGGGGAAGCTTCTCACAAAAATCATTGAGGCGATCGGTTTTTCGCGAGAAGAGGTCTATATCGCGAATATCATTAAATGCCGGCCCCCCGGGAACAGGGCCCCCTTACCGGAAGAGATTCATTCCTGCGAACCGTATCTCATCAGACAAATTGAACGCATCCGTCCGAAACTCCTCTGCGCCCTCGGTAAATATGCGGCGATCGTTCTGGTTCGAAAAGAGGAACCGATCTCTCTTTTGCGCGGAAATTTCTATGATTATCAAGGGATCCCGGTCATGCCGACCTTCCACCCCGCCTACCTTTTGCGGAATCCTTCTGCCAAGAGACTCGTCTGGGAAGACATGAAGAAACTCAAGGCCGCCCTCCAGAAGCTGGAAAAATCGCCGTGAAAAAAGAACTTCTCTACGCCCAGGTGGTCCTTCCGCTCCCACTCGACCGCTCCTTCGACTATGCAATCCCTTTGTCCCTCGCGCCCAAAGTGGCCGTTGGAGAGCGGGTGCGGGTCCCTTTTGGAAAAGGATGGAAGACCGGAATGATCATCGGATTCTCATCGAAAAGCGCACTTCCTCAGAGATCGATCAAGCCGCTGGGTGGATTGATCGACGAGGAACCGCTCTTGGACGAACGGCTTCTCGAGCTTTCAAAAAGGCTCCGTGACTATTATCTTTGTTCTTGGGGGGAGGCCCTTGAAGCGATGCTGCCGAGCGCTCTTTTACCGCGGAAAAAAGGGGTCCCCTTTCCTCCGGGAGTCTGGGCTCCTCCCGAGGCGCTCCTTGAGGCGCCTCCTCCTTTGAATGAGGAGCAGAAACGTGCCTTTCAAGAGATGACGGAACGGATTCTCCGGAGAAAGCCGACGACCTTCCTTCTTCTGGGGCCGGATGGAAGCGGTAAGATGGAACTGACCCTGCAGGTCATCGGCTTTTGTCTTGAAAAGGGCCTTTCAAGTATTGTCCTTTTTCCTGAGATTTCTCTGTTGCGCGAGGCGGAAGGGCGCTTTCGACGACGGTTCGCAGACAGAGTCTCATTGCTCCACAGCCAACTCTCTCCCTTAAGAAGATACGAAATCTGGAAATCACTCAAAGAAGGGCCGACCGCTGTGGTCTTGGGGGTCCGTTCCGCCGTTTTTAGTCCGGTGAAACCTCTCGGACTCATTGTCCTTTATGAAGAAAGCGACGAAAGTTATAAACAGGGAGAATCCCCCCGCTATCACGCCAGAGGCGTCGCCCTGATGCGGTCAGAACTGGAGGGTTCAGCGGTCCTTCTTGAAAGTGCGGTGCCATCCTTTGAATCCTATGCGGAGGCGGAAAAAGGGCGCTACCTTCTCCTGACATTGTCGCGCACCTTCCCGGAGAAACATGCTCCGAAAATCCGCGTGATCGATATGCGGGAGGAACTTCGCGAACAGAAAAGGAGGACGCTTTTTTCAAAGGAACTCGAAAGGAAAATCGCGGAGGTCTTGAAGGAAAAAAGACAGGCCCTTCTTTTCTTGAACCGACGCGGTTTTTCAACCTTCGTGCACTGCCGGAAGTGCGGGACCACCCTCCGCTGTCCGAACTGCAGCATTGCCTTGAAATATCATTTTGAGCCGAAGCGCCTCATCTGCCACTACTGCAATGTCCAGGAAAGCCCTCCTGAAATTTGTCCCGTCTGCCGGGGGAGTTATCTTCAGTATTCGGGAATGGGGACCGAGCGTCTGGAGAGTGAAATTCACCGTCTCTTTCCCGGGGCGCGGATTGCCCGGTTGGACACCGACGTTGCGAAGAAGAGGCGTTCGCAAGAACAGATCCTGGAATCTTTCCGTCGGGGAGAAGTAGACCTTCTCGTCGGGACGCAGATGGTGGCGAGAAAACTGGTGCCGGAAGGGGTTCCGCTCATCGGCGTTCTTTCCGCGGATATCCTTCTCAACAGGCCCGATTTCCGTTCTGCGGAACGGACCTTCGGAATCCTCTCCCATCTGATTCATCAAGCGGCGACGGTGGAGAGGCCGGGAGAAGTTGTCATTCAAACCTTTTCCCCGGAGAAGATCGCTTTTCTCGCAAATGCTTCTCAGGATTTTTCCATTTTTTATCAGCAGGAGATCCGCTCCAGAAAGGAACTCGGGTTTCCTCCTTTTGGTCTCCTCACCCAGATCACGTTTACGGGAAAGAAAGGGGAAAAGGTCGCCGCCGTCTCCAAGTCGTTTAAGAACTCTCTCAAGCGTCTTAAAAAAGGGAAGCTTTCCTTTCTGGGTCCCGCGCCGAGCCTTGTGCGTCAGGTGAAAGGAGAATGCCGGTGGCAACTCCTCGTCAAATCGGAGAAACCAGTAGGGGGGCTTCTTAGAAAGATACTCGCCCGTTTTCACGGTCGTCGCGCCGTCAAGATCACCGTTGATATTGATCCTTTATAATGACTTTGGGTTTTTGTCATTTGAATTTTGAGTTTATTTTGACATTTGGATTTTGTCATTTGGAATTAGACTCATGAAGATTGTTTTCTTCGGGACATCGGAGTTTGCCATTCCCTCTTTGGAGGTCCTCCACCGTTCCGGACACGAACTGTTGGCGGTTGTCACACAGGCGGATAAGCCGGCCGGTCGGGGTCGGAAAGTTCTTGAAAGTCCCGTGAAGCAATGGGCCTCCGGCAGAAAGATCCAGGTTCTGCAGCCGGAAAATAGTTCTGATTTTTCTTTTATGATGACCTTGAAGCAGATGAACCCCGAACTCTTCGTTCTTGTTTCCTATGGAAAAATTTTACCTCCTTTTCTTCTTGCGCTTCCTCCGCGGGGTGCGATTAACGTCCATCCCTCTCTTCTTCCCAGATACCGGGGGGCGAACCCCGTTTCCTGGGCGATCCTGAACGGGGAGACGAAAACGGGCATTTCGATCATCCAGATGGCAGAAGAGGTGGATGCGGGAGAGATTCTCTTACAGCAGTCGGTCGACATCGGTATCAATGAGGATGCCATCCAACTCTCAGAGAGGCTTTCAAAATTGGGAGGGGAACTTCTTCCGGAAGTTCTTCACCAGATTCAGGAGGGGAAGGCAAAGCCCCTTCCCCAAAAGGGGAAACCGACGTTTGCCCCCCGATTCAGAAAAGAGGAAGGATGGATCGATTGGAGGAGGAGCGCAGAAGACCTTTCCCGTCGAATCCGTGCGTTTGTGCCTTGGCCCGGGAATTTCAGCGCGCTTCATGGGAAGCGGGTGGTCGTCTGGAAGGGAAGGGTGGTTGAAGGAGAAACGAAAGGGAAACCGGGTGAAGTACTCGAGCTGAGACCTCAGGGGATCGTTGTGGCAACAGGAAAGGGGAGACTTCTTCTGGAAGAGATCCAACTTGAAGGGAAAGAGAGGATGGAAAGCGGCTCTTTTCTCCTCGGCCACCCCCTTCGCGTAGGTGAAACTTTTTCTTGTAATCCTTGAAATTCATGCTATAATAAAAAAACGTCTTATTTTTCCTAACATAATTCAAATAGGTGAGTTATGCCAGAATTAAGAAAAGATCCCGTCGTCGGCCGGTGGATGATCATCGCCACAGAACGCGCAAAGCGGCCGACCGATTTCGAGGTGGGCCATAGCCAACTTGAGGAGCCGGGATCCTGTCCCTTTTGCCAGGGGCGTGAAATGGAAACTTCCCCGGAAATCTTTGCCCTGCGAGAACCCCACTCGAAACCCAATAGCGCCGGGTGGGACGTGCGGGTTGTTTCCAATGTCTCTCCGATTTTGCGCATTGAAGGAGACATCCAGCGTCGGGCAAAGGGAATGTATGACGTCATGCATGGGCTCGGTGCCCATGAGGTGATCATTGAAACTCCAGAGCATATCCAGAATATGGCGGAGCTGGACAAAGCACAAATTGCCAGAGTGCTGACCGCGTATGCCCAGCGTCTGAACGACTTGGACAGGGATCCCCGTTTCAAGTACGTTCTCATCTTTAAAAATCATGGCCTTGCAGCGGGCGGAGGGAATATCCTCCACACCCGTTCACAACTCATTGCCATGGCGGTCAATCCCAAACTCATTAAGGAAGAATTATTGGGCGCCCAGCGTTATTTCGAATATCGGGAGCGGTGCATCTTCTGCGATATGGTCCAGCAGGAATTGGAAACGGGGGAGCGGATCGTGGTGGAAACCGATACGATGGTCGGCTTCTGTCCCTATGCATCGCCCTTTCCGTTCGAGATGTGGGTGTTGCCTAAACGGCACAGTCCCGACTTCGGGAAAATTACCGAGACGGAAAAATGGGACATGGCAACGGTTTTAAAAGCCTCCCTTTCAAAACTTTCTCAGGCGCTTCAGAACCCTCCTTATAATTATGTCCTGCACACCGCTCCTTTCCGTCGGGAAAAGATGGGTTATTGGAAAACGATCGAAGAAGATTTTCACTGGCACTTAGAGATTATGCCGCGGCTCACCAAGGTCGCCGGGTTTGAATGGGGCTCGGGGGTCTACATTAACCCCACGCCACCGGAGGAGGCGGCTGCCTATTTGAGGAAACTGGAGACGAGCGATGGCGCAGTTAAGGCGAGACCCGATCACGGGTAGATGGATTATTATCGATCTTGAAAATCCGAAGGGCCCCGAGGATTTTGACATTGAGGTCAATCAAAAAAAAGGGGGAACCTGCCCCTTTTGCTACGGAAGCGAGCATATGACGCCGCCGGAAATTGACGCGTTACGGGCGCCGGGGACGGCGCGCAACACCCCCGGCTGGTTTACCCGCGTGGTTCCGAACAAATTTCCCGCCCTCCAGATCGAGGGAAACCTGGATCGGCTCGGGGTCGGGATCTACGACCGGACCAACGGGATCGGTGCCCATGAAGTGATCATCGAGACGCCTCACCATCATAAAGAGCTGAATGATTTGACGCCGGAAGAAATTTGCAATGTCCTTCTTGCCTATCGGAACCGGAGCGTAGACCTCAGGGGGGACAAACGGTTTAAATACATGATGATCTTTAAAAATTACGGGAGGAGTGCGGGGGCGAGCCTTGAACATCCCCACTCACAGCTGATCGCCCTCCCCTTCGTCCCGAAGCGGGTGACCGAGGAGTTGAAAGGGGCGGAGCGTTATTTCGAATATCGCGACCGATGCGGTTACTGTGATATGGTTCACCAGGAACTGGAGGATAAGGATCGGATCGTCTGCGAGAACGGGGAATTCATCGCCTTTACGCCTTTCGTCTCGCGATTTCCGTTTGAATGCATGCTTCTCCCCAAAGAACATGCCTCCGATTTCAGCAAGATCGGGGAGAAAAGCCTTCTTGGATTGGCGAAACTGTTAAAGGATCTCCTGACACGCCTGCAGTCGGCGCTCAAAGATCCCGCTTACAATCTTCTTCTTCACACCTCTCCGGTGGAGAATCTCTATGAAGCGAGTTATCACTGGCATATGGAGATGATGCCCCGTCTGACGCAGGTGATGGGGTTCGAATGGGGAACGGGATTCTATATTAACCCCACGCCCCCCGAAGAGGCCGCCCGTTATCTGCGGGGTGAACTTCAAAAGATCGAAAATAAAAGTTAAAACATTGAGGAGGACTCTTACATGGCAACGCGCGTAGGGATTAATGGATTTGGTCGCATCGGTCGCAACGTCTTCCGCGCCGGATTTGCCCGGAAGGGGATCGAATTTGTCGCAGTGAATGATCTCCCCTGTCCGACGGCGACTCTCGCACACCTTTTGAAGTACGACTCCGTGTTGGGGGAATTTAAGCACAAGGTGGAATCCAAAGAGGGGGCGGTTGTTGTCGACGGCAAGGAGATGAAGGTGTTAAGCACCCGGAGCCCTGCTGAGATTCCATGGGGACAATTGGGGGTGGATATTGTGGTCGAATCGACAGGGGTCTTCACCGATGCGGTCAAGGCGAAAGGACATCTTGATGCGGGGGCGAAGCGGGTCATCATCTCGGCGCCCGCCAAGAATGAGGATGTCACCTTGGTTCTCGGCGTGAATGACCAGATGTATGATCCGGCCAAACACCGGATTATTTCAAACGCCTCCTGCACGACGAACTGTCTTGCCCCCATGGCGAAGGTCTTGGATGAGAGATTCAAAATCAAAAGGGGGGTCATGACCACGATTCATTCTTATACCAACGACCAGCGGACCCTGGATCTTGTGCATGAAGATCTTCGGCGCGCCAGGGCCGCGGCCCTTTCCATGATTCCGACCTCAACCGGCGCCGCCAAGGCGATCGGGAAGGTCCTCCCGCAACTTACCGGAAAAATGGACGGCCTTGCCATCCGCGTTCCGACGCCGAATGTGTCGCTCGTAGACCTTGTCTGCGAAGTGGAGAAGGATACGACGAAAGAAGAGGTGAACGCCGCATTCAAAGAGGCGGCGGAAGGTTCGATGAAACATATTTTGGAGTATTGCGACCTTCCGCTCGTCTCCAAAGACTTTAACGGAAACGAAAAATCGGCGATTATTGATGCGCTTTCCACTTACGTGATCGATAAACGGCTTGTGAAGGTCCTCGGCTGGTATGACAACGAATGGGGCTATTCCAACCGGGTGATCGACCTCATCGAATTTCTGGCCGCCAAAGAACAGGGAAGTTCAGCCAAGAAGGGGGTCTTTGTTTAGGCATTCCCTAGGCACCGCGACGATGTCCCAAAAACTGACGATGCGAGATATGGAACTGCGTGGAAAGAGGATTCTGATCCGCGTCGATTATAACGTCCCGCTGAATGCAAAACTGGCGGTGACGGACGACAGCCGGATCCGGGCGACCCTCCCGACCCTCCGCTACGCCCGGGGAAAGGGGGCGCGGATCGTGCTCGTGAGTCATTTGGGTCGGCCCGACGGAAAGGTGGTGGAGGAACTCCGTATGGCGCCTGTGGCACGCCGGCTCGGGGAACTCCTCGGCCATTCGGTGCAATACACGCGGGACTGTATCGGTGAAGATGTGCTCCGTCATTCCAAAGAACTTCGTTCGGGAGACATCCTTCTTCTCGAGAATGTCCGGTTCCATCCTGAGGAGGAGAAAAACGACCCTGATTTTTCCCAGAAACTTTCGCAACTCGGTGAGGTGTATGTGAACGATGCCTTCGGTACCGCCCATAGGGCCCATGCCTCCACCGTAGGCGTCGCAAAGTTTCTCCCCGCGGCGATGGGATTTCTGATGGAGAAGGAGGTTGAGTCCCTCTCCAAGATTTTAAGGAATCCGGAGCGTCCCTTCGCCATGATTGTCGGGGGTGCAAAGGTTTCGGATAAGGTCGGTATCTTTAAAAATCTCATCGATTCTCTCGATATTCTCCTCATTGGCGGGGCGATGGCGTATACCTTTTTGAAAGTTCAAGGATTTTCCGTCGGGAAATCGAAGGTGGAGGAGGAAAAACTCGACCTTGCGAAAGAACTCCTTTCAAAAATGGAAAAGAAAAAACTCCTCTTGAAACTTCCCATCGATCATGTAACGGCCACCCAGCCCCTTAAGCCGGAGCCACCGACGGAACGATTCATCCGTAAAAAGGAGATTCCGGTGAATGAATACGGATACGATATCGGCCCTGAAACGGTAGAGGTATTTGAAAAGACGCTTTCAAAGGCGAAAACCGTCCTCTGGAACGGTCCTTTGGGCGTTTTTGAAAATCCCCTTTTTGAAAAAGGAACGCGGGACGTTGCAGAATTTTTGGCCGAGCAGAAGGGAACGGCAACCGTCATCGGCGGCGGGGATACCGCGGCGGCGATCGCGCATTTCAAGTTGACCGACCGGATGACCCATGTCTCGACAGGGGGCGGGGCGAGTCTTGAGTTTCTGGAAGGGAAGACCCTTCCCGGGATTGCAGCGCTTACGGATAAAAAGTAGATGCGCAGGGTTTTGATTGCAGGAAACTGGAAGATGTACAAGACGGTAGAAGAGTCAGTCGCTTTTGCCAAGCGTCTTCGACAGGAACTTCCAAAGACCGACGGGGTCGACGTGGCCATCTGCCCTCCCTTTACAGCGCTTGCTTCGGTTGCAGAAGTCCTTCGTGGATCTGAGATCGGTGTGGGGGCGCAGGATGTTCACTTTGAAGAAGAGGGTGCTTTTACGGGGGAGGTCTCGCCGAGGATGCTGAAAGATGCCGGATGCCGGTATGTCATTATCGGTCACTCCGAAAGGCGGGCCTATTTCTCAGAAACGAATGCCCTGATCCATCAGAAACTCCGTACTGCACTCCGCGGCGGTCTCATTCCGATCCTCTGTGTCGGAGAGCGACTCGAGGAAAGAGAAAAGGGGAAAACCTTTGAGGTGGTGGAAAACCACATGAGCGTTTTCAAAGGAATAGAAAAAGAAGAGGCGAAAAAAGGGGTCGTTGCCTATGAACCGGTTTGGGCGATCGGGACCGGGAAGACCGCCACACCCGAACAGGCACAGGAAGTGCACCTTTATATTCGGAAACTTCTTCAGACGCTTTATGGCGGGGAGATGGCCAACGCCGCCCGGATTCTTTACGGGGGAAGTGTAAAGCCCGAGAATAGCGAAGCCCTTGTCAAAGAACCGGATATCGACGGTGCACTTGTGGGCGGAGCGAGCCTCGATGTTTCTTCTTTCATCAAAATCATTCAAGGGGTCCAAACCAAGATAAAGGGTGGTGTCAAATGATTTTCCTGGTCATTCTCCACGTCATCGTATCGCTTGTTTTGATTCTTGTGATTCTTCTTCAGGCAGGAAAGGGAGGGGGTCTTTCCGAATCATTCGGGGGCGCTTCCCAGCAACTTTTCGGAACAAAAAGCTCCGCCTTCTTAAACCGGGCGACGGCGGTCTGCGCAATCCTTTTCCTCGCGACCTGTCTTTCCATCGGCATCCTCTCCAGTCACGGCCGGCGGTCTCTCATGGAGGCCACCCCTTCCAGCCTGATGAAACCCGGGGAGAAGAAGGATGCTTCGACGGCTCCGGTGACATTCCCCTCTGAAAAAGGACCGACTCCGGCGACCGGGACTCCAGAAGAAAAAAGTGAAAAGGCCCCGTAGCAAAGTCCAAAAAATATTTATTCAAAACAAACCGCTACTCCAGGCGGTTTTTTTGTTTCTTTTTGTGATGGGATGTGGTTCGAAAGCGCCTTTAGAAGAACACCCTGGAACGGCCGTTGACGGTGGACCGGTCACCGGGGACATGTTTGTGTCAGGCACAATCGGTGAACCGAAAAACCTCATCCCGATTCTTGCCTCAGACAGCGCCTCAGGGGCGGTCGTGGGGGAGGTCTTCAACGGGCTTGTAAAATACAACGAAGAGATTGAGATGGTCGGGGATCTTGCCGAGCGGTGGGACATTGAACGGGAAGGACTCGACATCATTTTTCATCTTCGAAAAAATGTCCGTTGGCATGATGGACACCCCTTTACGGCTGACGATGTTCTCTTTACTTACCAGAAACTGATCGACCCGACGGTCAAGACCCCTTATAGCGGTGATTTTGAAAGGGTGGAACGTCTTGAAAAAATAGATGAGTATACAATAAAGGTCGTCTATAAGGAACCCTTCTCACCGGGACTTGCCAGTTGGGGGATGTCGATCATGCCGAAGCATCTTCTGGAAAAGGAGGATTTCAACAAAAGTTCCTTTTCGAGACATCCGATCGGAACAGGGCCCTACCGTTTTAAACGTTGGAAGACGGGACAGTTTGTCGAACTTGAGGCGAATCCCGACTATTTCGAGGGTCGTCCTTATATCGACCGGTATCTTTTCCGGATTATACCCGACCAATCGACCCTCTTTCTTGAACTCCGGGCAGAGGGAGTTGATTCGTTGGGTCTTTCCCCTCTTCAGTATCGCCGTCAGACCGAGACCGATTTTTTCCGTCGGAGGTATCGGAAGTTTCTCTATCCGAGTTTCGGATATACCTATATCGGGTACAATCTCGCCGATCCCCGCTTTAAGGACCTTCGGGTTCGAAAGGCGCTCACCCTCGCTGTGAACCGGAAGGAGATCATCGATCAAATTCTCCTTGGACTTGGAAAAGAGTGCACCGGTCCATTTGTCCATGAGTCGTGGGCCTATAATCCCGACGTCAAACCGCTTCCGTACAGCCCGGAAGAGGCGAAACGTCTTCTGGCAGAAGTGGGCTGGCGCGACAGTGACGGAGATGGATGGCTGGATCAAGCAGGGAGACCGTTTGAATTTACCCTTTTGGTCAATCAGGGAAATGAGGAGCGCAAACTCATTGCGGAACTCGTTCAACGGGAATGGGAGAAACTTGGGATCAAGGTGAAGATCCGGGTGATTGAATGGGCGGCTTTTATCAGCGAGTTTATCGACAAAAAACGCTTTGAGGTCTTTATCCTGGGTTGGGCCCTTTCGCGCGATCCGGATCTTTACGATATCTGGCACTCTTCGAAAACTCGGGAGGGGGAATTCAATTTCATCCAATACAAAAATCCTGAAGCGGATCGACTCATCGAGGAGGGAAGACGCCTTTTCGACCAGGAGAAGCGGAAGGCGATCTACCACAAACTCCACAAGCTGATTTATGAAGACCAGCCCTGCACCTTTTTGTATGTGGCGGATGCCCTCCCGATCGTCCACGCGCGTTTTCGGGGGATCAAGCCCGCCCCCATTGGAATCGGTTACAATTTCATCAAATGGTATGTTCCGAAACCGGAACAGAAATACCTCACAAAATGATGCGCCCTCTTTTAAGACAGATCCTTTCGCGGCTCCCGATCCTTTTGGGCATTACGATCATCTCCTTCATGGTGATCCATCTTGCTCCTGGAAAACCGACCGACCTCCAGACAGAACTGAATCCGAAGGTTTCCTATGAAGCGCGGCAGCGTCTCGAAAAACTATATGGTCTGGATAAACCGCTTTACGTGCAGTATGGGAACTGGATTTCCCGCCTGATCCGGTTCGATTTCGGACGCTCCTTCCAGGATGATCGGCCGGTCCTCGAGAAAATTTTAGAACGGATTCCGATCACCCTTGCCATTAACCTCCTCTCCCTCATTCTTATTTTTGCGATCGCCCTTCCGATCGGGGTCGCTTCAGCCGTCAGGCAGAATTCGCTGTTCGACAAACTCGTGACACTTCTTGTCTTTATCGGTTTCGCCGCCCCGGAATTTTGGATTGCGCTCCTTCTAATGGAACTTTTCGGGGTGACTCTTGGTTGGCTCCCTGTTTCAGGAATTCGCACGTTTGGTTCGGAGAATCTTCCCTTGTTTCTGCAACTTGTTGATATCGGAAAGCACATCCTCCTCCCTTTATTTATTGCCGCGTTCGGAAGTCTTGCGGGACTCTCCCGCTACATGCGGGGGAGTATGCTGAACGTCATCCGCCAGGACTATATCCGAACCGCCCGGGCCAAAGGGCTTTCCGAAAGCGTCGTGATCTACAAACATGCCCTCCGGAATGCGCTCTTACCGGTTGTGACGCTCTTGGGGCTTTCAGTGCCGGGACTTATCGGAGGAAGTGTGATCTTTGAGACGATTTTCGGAATTCCGGGGATGGGAAAACTCTTTTTTGATGGGGTCATGGCGCGCGATTATCCGGTCATTATGGGCATCTTGGTCATCGGTGCCCTCCTCACCCTTCTTGGAAATTTTCTTGCAGATCTTGCATACGGCTGGGTCGACCCGAGGATCCGCCTTAAAGGGGAAGAAATCAGGGGATGAAGCGGCTTCTTCGGAATAAACTTGCGTTTTTTGGCTTTCTCCTCGTTCTCCTTCTTGCGCTCGTAGCCCTTTTTGCACCGTTTCTTTCCCCCCGGGATCCCTCGGCCATCGACCTTTCAAACCGCCTCATCGGCCCCTCTTGGAAACATCCTTTGGGAACAGATCAATTAGGAAGAGATCTTCTTTCCCGGATGATTTATGGTTCCCGCATTTCTCTTTCCGTCGGATTTGTTGCGGTCGGAATCTCTGTTTTAATCGGAATCGCCCTCGGTTCCATCGCCGGCTACTTCGGCGGACGGATCGATACCTTCATCATGCGATTTGTGGACATCATGCTCTGCTTCCCGACCTTTTTCCTCATTCTTTCTGTGATTGCACTCCTTGAGCCTAATATTTTTACCATCATGGCGGTCATCGGGGTCACCTCTTGGATGGGGGTGGCGCGTCTGATTCGCGCCGAAATTTTGTCGCTCAAAGAACAGGAATTTATCCTTGCGGCTCGTGCGATCGGGGCGGGATCTTTCCGGATCATCGTCCGACATCTGATTCCGAATGCGATGACTCCCGTGTTGGTCAGCGCCACGTTGGGGATCGCTGCGGCGATCCTCGTTGAATCGTCACTCAGTTTTTTGGGAATCGGCGTTCAGCCGCCGACGCCCAGTTGGGGAAATATCTTAACAGAGGGAAAGTCGGTTCTCGGGATCGCCTGGTGGCTTACCCTTTTCCCGGGCCTTGCGATTCTCATCACCGTCTTGGCGTATAACCTTCTCGGGGAGGGATTGCGGGACCTCCTCGATCCTCGTTTGAGAGATCAGCCATGAGTCCCTTGCTTGAGATTCAAAATCTCCGTATCTCCTTTGGGCCGCTCCAGGTGGTCGACGGGGTGAGCCTCTCGCTGAAAGAAGGGGAATTTTTTGCACTCGTCGGTGAAAGCGGCTCCGGAAAAACCCTGACTGCGCTTTCTGTGACCCGCCTCCTTCCTCCTGCCGCAACCCTTGAAAGCGGCAAAGTCTTTTTCCAAAAAACGGATCTCCTGACTCTCAGTGAGGAGAAGTTGCGTTCCTTCCGCGGAGGAAAGGTGAGTTATGTGTTTCAAGAACCCTCCACCTCCTTGAATCCGGTCTTAACCATCGGCGATCAGATTGTCGAGGCAATTCTCCTTCATGGAAAGACAGACAAACAGTCGGCGCACAAAGAGGCGGTCGCGATGCTCGAGAAGGTCGGGATCCCCTCCGCTTCAACGATCCTTGAGGCCTATCCGCATCAACTTTCGGGAGGCATGAAACAGCGTGCGATGATTGCAATGGCGCTTGTGTCTCACCCGATGCTTCTCCTTTTGGATGAACCAACCACAGCCCTTGATGTGACGATCCAAGCACAGATTTTGGAACTCCTTCTGCAGATGAAACGGGAAATGTCTCTTACAATTTTCTTCATCACTCACGACCTGGGACTTGTTTCTGCAGTTGCGGATCGTGTGGCGGTCATGCAAAAGGGAAAAATTGTGGAAGAAGGGAACCGCGACGACGTTTTTTCACATCCCAAGCACCCCTACACGGAGATGCTTTTACAATGCATGGAATTCAGGACGCTCTCTTAGAGGTCGAGAATCTTCGGAAAGAATACCCGATTGAAAGGGGTCTTCTCCGAAGCGAAAAAGGAAAAGTGCAGGCCCTCTCCGGCGTTTCTTTCCAGATCAGGGAGGGAGAGGTTGTCGGACTTGTCGGGGAGTCAGGTTGCGGCAAGACAACCCTCGCGAAACTTATCCTGAAACTCCTTCTTCCGACTGGGGGTGAAGTCCGGTATCACGGAAAAAATATTTTTTCTTTGGAAGGAAGCGATCTCAAGGCGGTTCGAAGGGACATTCAGATGGTTTTTCAAGATCCTTTTGGTTCGTTAGACCCGAGAATGAAAATCAAGGAGATTGTGGGGGAACCACTTCTCGTTCATGGGATCGGAACCTCCAGAGAAAGATATCGAAATGTAATCACTCTCCTTGAATCGGTCGGGCTTCAGGAACTCCACGGAGGACGCTATCCCCATGAGTTTAGCGGAGGAGAGAGGCAGCGGATCGGGATTGCACGCTCCCTTGCGCTTTCGCCGAAACTTCTTGTATTGGATGAGCCGGTCTCAAGCCTTGATCTTTCGATCCAGGCACAGATTCTTCGTCTCCTTCTCTCGCTCAAGAAGGAAAAAAACCTCACCTATCTTTTTATTTCCCATGACCTGCGGGTCGTTTCAAAGGTCAGTGACAGAGTTTTGGTGATGTATCTGGGGAAGATTGTCGAGAGTGGTCCGACGGAAAAAATTTTTTCGAAGCCGGAGCACCCCTATACCCATGCCCTTCTTGCCAGTCAGCCCCAATACATTAGAGAAAGAGGGTTTCAGGGGATTCCGAGGGGGGAGATCCCCTCACCAGCGAATCCCCCTTCCGGCTGCCGCTACCGGACCCGCTGTCCCCATGCAGAAAAAAAGTGTGCTGAGGAAGAGCCCCTTCTCCTCGAGCGAACGCCACATCACTTCGTTGCGTGTCATTTTGAGTTGTGACGTCGGATGGAGGGTGGGTCGTGATGACATCCGGTTCAATCAAACCTCATATTGCCGCAGTCGCCACAGCACTCCCCCAACATCGGTTGGGACAGGGGGAGCTTCAGGAGATCGCCCGCCGCCTATTTGGAAACCACCCCCACCTTGGAAAACTTCTGACTGTTTTTGAGCATGCCGGCGTGAAAGAACGTTATTTTGCGTTTCCTGTCGACTATTATCTGAACGGCCACACCTTTACGGAACGGAACCGCGATTACATCACACAAGCAACAAAATTAGGGCTACAGGTGATTCAGGAGGCACTTCAGAAGGCACGATATACGCCTCAGGATATTGATCAGTTTTATTTTGTCACGACAACAGGTCTTGCCACCCCCAGTATCGATGCGCTCCTTGTAGAAGAACTTGGGTTTAGACCGGATGTCCAACGGAATCCCCTTTTCGGACTCGGATGCGCCGGGGGAGCGGCTGCCCTGGGACGTGCTGCGAGTTCTTTCAATGGACGGACACTGATTCTTTCGGTGGAGC
>Ga0105164_10001434_pt1 | contig 15329 bp, 14 predicted proteins | sample VDWuncwatermetaG_FD_89674 | JGI IMG/M metagenome (GOLD analysis project Ga0105164, IMG submission 89674) | Wastewater microbial communities from Netherlands to study Microbial Dark Matter (Phase II) - VDW unchlorinated drinking water | ecosystem: Environmental > Aquatic > Freshwater > Drinking...
CCTTGCAGCCGATCAGCCGGCATCCCTTCTCCTGGATATCAGCTGTGCGGTATCCCTCATCCAACACTGCCTCCACCGCCTTTTCGATCCGGTCGGCGGCCTTACCCTGATCAAGGGAATGGCGCAGCATCAGCGCGACCGTCAAGATCGTCGCCAGGGGGTTCGCCATATCCTTACCCATAATATCCGGCGCGCTGCCATGGACCGGCTCGTACATCCCTACCTTTCCCCCCAGACTGGCCGAAGGGAGCATGCCGATAGAGCCGGTAAGCATCGCCGCCTCATCGCTCAAGATATCGCCGAAAAGATTGGTCGTGACGATCACATCGAACTGCTTGGGATTGCGGATAAGCTGCATCGCGCAGTTGTCCACGAGCATATGTTCAAGCGCAACATCCCCATAACCATTTTCTTTATGAACCCTTGTCACTACCTTGCGCCAGAGTTCGGTGGACTCAAGGACATTGGCCTTATCGACGGAAATAACTTTCTTGCGTCTCTTGCGAGCCGCTGCGAATGCGACGTGGGCGATGCGCTCGATCTCCGGTGTGGTATAGACCTCGGTATTCACTCCCCGCTCGGTGCCGTCCGGGAGCTGCGTGATTCCCTTCGGCTGGCCAAAATAAATGCCCCCGGTAAGCTCCCGCACGACCAGAAGGTCGGTCCCTTCGACGACCTCGCGCCTTAATGTCGATGCCGATGCTAAAGCCGAGAAGAGTTTCACGGGGCGGAGGTTGGCGAACAACCCCAGCTCTTGCCTTAGGGCCAGCAAGGCCCGCTCAGGGCGTATGGAGTAATCCAATCCATCCCACTTCGGCCCTCCCATCGCGCCGAGCAGCACCGCGTGGCTTTCCTTGGCCAGCTTGAGAACCGGATCGGTAAGGGGCTTCCCATGAGCGTCAATAGAGGCGCCCCCCACCAACCCCTCTTCGAACTCAACTTGGAATCCGTACAGCGCAGCTACTTGGCTTAAGAGCTGACTGCCTTCCCTAACCACTTCCGGTCCGATTCCATCCCCCGGAAGCACCGCGATCCTATAATTCATGGCCCCCCCCTCTCCACCATCTGCCGATAGTGCTTGCGATACTCAAGCTTGTTAAGCGCGTTGATATAGGCAAGGGCGCTGGCCATAATAATATCCGTGTGCGCCCCTTGCCCCGCAACCCGGATGCCGCCGTCTTCGATCAGACAGGAGACCTCTCCCTGGGCATCCGCCCCGCCGGTGATCGCCTTTACCGAATAGCGGACCAGACGCGAGCGGGAACCGGTTATTTTAGCAATCCCCTTATAACATGCGTCCACCACTCCGTCGCCCGTCGCATGGTCGGCGCATTCCTGGCCGTCCACGCGCATCTTGACGGTCGCCGAAGGTATCCCGTTAGAGCTGGAATTCACATTGAGATAAAGCAGCTCGTAGCGGTCGGGCTGGCCGGGAAGCCGAAGAATCTCTTCAGCTACGATCGCCTCGATATCTTCGTCGTAGACCTCTTTCTTTTTGTCCGCCAGCTCTTTGAAGCGGAGGAAGGCCCTGTTCATATCTTCCTTATTGAGATTCAAACCCAACTCCTTGAGCCGCTCACTGAAGGCGTGGCGTCCCGAATGCTTGCCCATCACGAGCCGGTTTCCCATTATCCCGACCGACTCCGGGGTCATGATCTCGTAGGTAAGTTTTTGTTTGAGGACGCCGTCCTGATGAATTCCCGCCTCGTGGGCAAAGGCATTGGCCCCCACAATCGGCTTATTGATCGGAATCGGAATCCCGGTGATCTGGGATAGCAAACGGGAAGTCGGATAGATCTGTTCGGTTACTATGTTGGTATCGATACCGAAGAGACTCTTCCTGGTCTTGATCCCCATGACTACCTCTTCCAAAGGGGTATTGCCCGCGCGCTCTCCGATGCCGTTGATGGTGCACTCGACCTGCCTGGCACCGTTCACGACGGCCGCCAAAGAGTTGGCGGTCGCCAGCCCCAGGTCATTATGGCAGTGGGCGCTCCAGGTAACGCGCTTTCCGCCCTCCGTATGCTCGATCAAATGACGGACCAGAGAGCCGAACTCCGAGGGAATCGCGTACCCCGTGGTGTCAGGGACATTAAGGGTCTTCGCCCCGGCCCGGATCACCTCGCTGAAGACCTGTGCCAGAAAGTCCCAATCGCTGCGCGAGGCATCTTCCGCCGAAAACTCGATATAGTCGATATGTTTTTTGGCGTAACTCACCGCCCAGGCCGCCGCGTCCAGGACCTCGTTCCGCGACATCCTGAGCTTGTGCTTCATATGAATATCCGAGGTGGCTATGAAGATATGGATGCCGGGATGCTTGGCCTGCTCCACCGCCTTCAAAGCCCTTTTGATATCCCCTTCCTGGGACCGGGCCAAACTCACGACCATGGGGCGCTTGATCTCTTTCGATACGCGCTCCACGGACTCGAAGTCTCCCTCGGAGGAGGCGGCAAAGCCCGCTTCGATCACATCCACGCCAAGCTTCTCCAGCTGGCGCGCGATGATCACTTTTTCCTCCACATTCATGCTCGCCCCGGGAGATTGCTCTCCATCCCTGAGCGTCGTATCAAAAATCTTTACAATGTTTGCGTCTGCGACTTTTTCTGACATACGGTCATCCTCCCTAAAAATAAAAACTCCCGCGGCGGGGCCAACGGGAGCATCAGACTGACTTCCTGAAAGAAGGGGTTACTGCAGGGCCTCTGCCATTTCCCCCTTCTTCTCCCGTCTCCGCTTACGGAACGTCAGTCCCCATAACAGGGGTCCGGATAAAGTATACAGGAGAAAAACGGTAAAAAACATGATCTGCGGCTCCGCAATCGTCAGTTTAATGAAAAGGATCGCGGAAACCAATAGCCAAAAGGGATGCCTTTTCTTAAGGTCCATCTGCTTGAAACTGAAATACTGGAAACTGCTCACCATCAACCCCGCGAGGAGATAGATGACCAGGAGCAGGATCACCCGCTTGTTGGCTGCCCCCTCGCCGCCAAGAAAATAATACATAAGGATGGTCGCTGCGATCATCTCCGCCGCCGCAGGGATAGGGAGTCCGACAAAGTGGCTTTTCTCCACGGTTCGGATCTGGACGTTGAACCGGGCAAGCCTGAGAGCGCCGCAAACTACGTAGAGGCAGGCCGCCAACCATCCCCAGGTGCCCCAAGGAACCAGCGCCCAATAGTAAACCAAAATGGCCGGCGCCAGCCCGAAAGATATCAGATCCGCCAAAGAATCAAGTTCCAACCCGAACTGGCTCGTTGTTTTCGTGAGGCGCGCCACGTAACCGTCCAGGCCGTCCAAGAGGTGCGCCAAGACGACAAATATCGCCGCCTGGAAAAATTGTCCGTTGAAGGTCGATATAATGGAGAAAAATCCGCAAATGAGATTGCCCGTGGTAAACAGGCTGGGTATCAGATAGACGCCCTTTTTCAGTTGGGCGGAGCGCACCCTTTGTTTGAGGGGCACTCGCGCCGCCCCTTTTCTGGGAAGGAGCCGCACCTTTCCCGCCGGGAGTCTTTCGCCTTGCGGGTCATTGATCCCGTTCATTGAAGTCTCCCTATAATAGTCTCGCCAGCCCTGACTCTCTGTCCCTCGACCACGTCCACGCGAGTTTCCCCAGGCAGAAATAGATCCACGCGCGAGCCAAACATAATCAATCCGAATCTCTGCCCCGGCTCCAAAACGTCTCCTTTTTTCACGTAGCAGACAATGCGCCGGGCCAAGACTCCGGCGATTTGCACCACGCCCAACCTTCTCCCCTTCGCATCTACTATGCTGAGGGCATTCTTCTCGTTGTTCTCGGACGCCTCTTCCTTATACGCGGCCAAAAACCTGCCTTTTTGATATTGAATCCCCTCGACCCTACCCCGCACGGGCGCGCGATTCACGTGCACGTCCAGAGGAGACAAAAAAATACTTACTCGCGCTCCAGCTCCCTGAAAAAGTTCCTCTTTTCCCCCCTGCCGGAGCCCCACTACCCTTCCGTCGGCAGGAGACAAAATCAACCCTTCTCCCGGCGGCGGCATGCGTTCCGGGTCGCGGAAGAAGCCCAAAAAAACCAGGGCAAAGAGAGCGAATCCCAGCGCGAGCCATCCCCAACCAAACGCCAAAGAAAGCAGAGCCAAAAGGGCCGCTGTGACAACAAACGGGTAACCCTCCTTAGCGACGCTCATCTTAAACACGAAGATGGAAGATAGAGGATAGAAGATCGCGACCCTCGATTCTCAATCCTCGATCTTCAGTTTTTCGTCTTGTCCACCAGACGATCTTGCGCCAACCACGGCATCATCGACCTGAGCTGCGCGCCCACTTTTTCCAGCGGGTGATTTGCCGCCTCTTTTCTAAGCTCCGTAAAATGGGGGCTCCCGCAGCGATGCTCGTTGATCCACTCGTCGGCGAATTTTCCGGACTGGATATCTTTCAGCAGATCCTGCATCGCCTTTCGGACTTCGGGGCCGATGACCCTCTTTCCCCGGGTAAGATCTCCGTACTCGGCAGTGTTGCTGATGGAGTAGCGCATATTGGTCAAGCCGCCTTCATAGATGAGATCCACGATCAGCTTGACTTCGTGCACGCACTCGAAATAGGCCATCTCCGGCGGATAACCGGCATTGACCAAGGTCTCATAGCCCGCCTGAATCAGGGAGGTCAATCCCCCGCAAAGGACCGCCTGTTCCCCGAAAAGGTCCGTCTCCGTTTCATTTTTAAAAGTCGTTTCAATGACCGCGGCCCGGGTTCCTCCGAGGGCTTTGGCGTAGGCCAGTCCTACCTGCTTGGTATCGCCTGTAGGATCCTGATGCACAGCCAGGAGGCATGGCACGCCGCGTCCTTTTTCAAACTCGCTCTTCACCAGATGTCCCGGCCCCTTCGGAGCCACCATAAAGACATTAATCCCTGCAGGCGGCACGATCCGCTTGAAATGGATGTTAAAACCATGCCCAAAGGCCAAGTATTTTCCCGTCTTCAGTCCCGGGCTGATCTCCTTTTCGTAAGCCTCTCCCTGGAGCTCGTCGGGCAAAAGCACCATGACGATATCTCCTGCCTTGGCGGCCTCCGCGGTCTCCATGACCTTGAGCCCCGCCTTCTCCGCCTTGGACCACGAGCCGCTTCCCTTCCTTAATCCCACCACCACTTCAACCCCGGAATCTTGCAGATTATTGGCATGCGCATGACCCTGGCTCCCGTAACCAAGAACGGCCACCCGTTTTCCTCTAAGAAATTTCAAATCCGCGTCCCGGTCATAGTAGGCCTGCATCGAATCCCTCCTCCAACAATAGAATGATAGAATATCTTTTAAGGACCGTTTATGTCAACCCAAGTCTTCGGCTTCAGCGCGGGTAAAGCTGTTTGATAAAACCCCCCTTGGCCAGCTGCTCCAGGGGCGCCGGATCGTAAAATTGTCTGGGATCCATACCTTTCGCCTTGGGATTCCTGGCGGCGATTTCCTCGAGAGCGGCTTCGACCTCGCTCGAGGTGATCGTCGGGATATCCCGGATGTATCCGAGCACGTAGGTCCGGAAGGCGCTGCTCAGCAGTTTGGCATCCGAGGTTCGGCTGTACTTGCCGAGAAGTTTTATGGTGAACTCCGGATTGGCCTTGGCGTATTTGGTCCCCTCGAGAGTCGCCTTCAAGAATCTTTCCAGAGTCTGGGGGCGGTTCTTGATAAACGAATCCGTGGCGACTAAAGCGGTCGCGGGGTAGCGAAATTTGAGATCGGCCAGGTTCAGCAGCTCTTTGTAACCCATCTCTTTTGCCCTTTCGAGCGTGGGGGAAGAAATCAACGCCCCTTTAATAATTCCCTGCTGCATGAACAGGAGATTCTCGGGCACTCCCCCGGTCTGAATCGTCTTGATATCCTTAGCGGGATCGAGACCCCACTCGCTCATCGCCTTTTGCAAACCCAAATCCGTAAGGGAGCCGAAGCGGCTGACACCGAGAGTTTTCCCTTTCAGCTCTTTCGGGCTGCTGATATCCGGACTCGTCACCAGGCTCATGGGTATCACGTTGATGATTGCCCCGATCATTTTCACTTCAGAGCCCGCCAGGCGCGATAGGATGGCCGCGGCTCCCGATCCCTGGACGATCTGCGCGTCGCCGGAAATCAGGGTGTGAATGGCCTGCGAGCCGGCGACGTAAACGAGGCTCACATCGAGGCCATATTTTCTGTAGATTCCCGCCTCCTTGGGCACCCACGTCGAAACGGAGGCAGCCGCAATCGAGGAATAGACCACGTTGAGCCGCTCGACCTCAGCCGCCACGGCGCGACTGTGCCAGACGGCTCCAGGAAAATAGACTCCAAGGAATAGGAGGGAAACGAGGGCAAAAATCCCAAATCGCTTCAAGGAATTTGCCATAACTTTTTATACCTGTCTCCCCATGAGACTTCAAGCACAGGTTGAACTCGCGTTGATATAGCGCCACCTTATTCGGATGCTGTCCGGCCAAAACATGAGGGAACAGGCGGGCGTGGCTTCTCTGATCATTTAAAACGCTCAGCGATGTGGCGTCAGATAAGAGAAGTCAAAGACTTGCTCGACCAGAATCTCTTTAGCAACCCCCTCGGCCAGGCGCGTAGAGCGGATGGTTTCCGCCGCCAAAGCCATATCGATCCTGCCGTCTGGAGACTCAGCCCTTCCGTGAAGGTCGTAGATCCTCGAAAGCAAGTCTTCATCTTCAATCCGCAGAAAACGCCTCAGGATAGGGATGACCGCTGGCTTCTGTTCTCTGGCGAAGGCCCGCGCTCGGCCTAAAGCTCGCACCATTCTTCTGATCTGATCCGGCTTCCGGTCCAGTTTCTCACGCATGGCAACAAGCCCCGTGCTGGGAATCCTTATAAAGGAGCCGGCGAACCCCAAGTTTTTCAGTCCCTCCCGGTAGGCAAGAAAGTTGTACGGAGGATTGAGCAAACCAGCCGCAATATGCCCGCTCTTTATGGCAGCCAGCATAGCGCCTGAGCCCACTATAGTGAGCAGCGATGCCTGCGCAGGATCCACGCCGGACTGCTGCAACATGCGTCGCACAGTGACATCATGAAGCCCGCCTCGTGAGGAGATGCCAATCACCCGCCCCTTAAGCTCCGCGATGGAATTGATCTCCGGCGTCGCAACCAGTTCGAGAATCGGGCGATCGACAAACAGCATCACCACCCGCACGTCAATGCCGCGCACCGCGGCTACCACTGCTGAGCCGACCGTTGTGGCATAATCGAGATCTCCGCTGAGAAGCACCTTGATGGTCAGGGCCGCCGGCATGAGCACCAGGTCGACGCTAAGACCTTCCTGTTGGAAAAAGCCGCGATCGCGCGCAACTGCTAACGGCATCATCGTCGCTGTCAGCGATGGAATCCCCACCTTTACGTTTTCAGCAGAGGCCCTTCCGGCAGCCAAGGACAATAAAAGGATACTAAGTCCCAGGGCTGCTGACCTCAATGCTTCCAGGCCGTATTTTCTCTTTGCTTTCACGTGCAAAATCCTAACCAAAGATATTTCAACACAAAAAAAGAGATCACGTTTGACGCTTCCTATAGCCTCAGCCAAAGGCTGATCCGCCTCCGGCGGAAGCTAATTTAAAAGCCTCTTACCCCAGTTGGGGGTGGATGTCCAGCTTTGCACCGCAAACCGCCCTCACGTTGACATAACTGCACGTTATCGGATACCGTGTCATTAGAAATATTATTGGACTGCGGGACTTTTTATGGTTAAAGACCTGCCGGTCAGCCAGGAACAATGGGAGTGGCTTGGCCAAACGTTAAGCCGCCATGCCAATGCTGAGATGGCGCCCGACGTGATTAAACTCGTGATGCCCGGCGTTCGACTGCTTGAATACGAAGATAACGCCGCGATCGTTGCGGAAAACGACATAGGATATGCCATGTATGTTATTTATCAGGGCCGGGTTTTGGTCGTCCGCAAAGGAAATAAGATTGCGGAACTTGAGACGGGAGACTTTTTCGGCGAAATCAGCTTGGTGACCAGGGCGCCGCGCACGGCCACCGTTAAGGCCGTCAAAAATTGTCAAGTTTTTGAGCTTTCCTGGCGCGCCATCAGCGCCATAACCGAGTGTTTCCCCCAGTTAATGCAGGCCATTCAAGCGGCCGCGGCAAAACGCATGGAAGAGCTTGCCCAGAAAGGTCTTGAGCCTACTACTTAAAGAGAAAAGGATCAGCCAGGAATGGGTTCGAAGGTTTTTTTCCTGGCGTAACTCAGGCCTTGGCTGCCTGCTGCTCGCGCCGGGACAGAAGTTTAGATTCGCGCGCGATGGCGATCCGACCGGTTCGGATAAGCTCCTTGATCCCGAGCGGCTTCAACATACTGATCAATGCCTCCACTTTGTCTACATTGCCCGTCACTTCGATCGTATAGGTCGAAGGCGAGGAATCGACGATTTTGGCCCGAAAGATATCCGCGATCCGTATGGCTTCATCCCGATGCTCCGGCCTGGTATGAACCTTAATCAGAGCCGTTTCCCGGTCGATGTAGCTGGTTTCGGTCATATCTACAACCTTAAGAACCTCGACCACTTTGTTAAGCTGCTTCATGATCTGCTCGATCACCGGGTCGTCCCCGGCCGTCACAATCGTAATCATGGAGGTCGTCGGATCCAGGGTGGCAGCCACGGAGAGGCTTTCGATATTATAACCCCGGGCGCTAAAGAGACCCGCGACCCTGGCCAAAACACCGAACTTATTCTCTACCAAAGCTGAAATTATTCGTTCCATCCGGCAGCGACATCAGGCGGGAAGAACGCCTTCCCCTTCCTCGGATTTTTTCTTGACCGCCGCGCCCTTCTGCGCCTTTCTGAGTTCGGGAGGATCTTCCAGGACCATTTCATGTTGCCCCCCGCCAGCCGGAATCATAGGATAACAGTTCTCGAGGGGATCCACATCGAAGTCCATCAGGACGGGTCCTTTATGCTTCAGTCCTTCCCGAATGACAGGTTCCACCTCGGCGGGCTTCAGCGCTCGCAGGCCGCGAATACCGTAGGCATCGGCCAATTTTACGAAATCGGGGATTTTCCCCAGGTGGCTGGACGCATGCCGGCCCTCGTAAAACAGGTCCTGCCACTGGCGCACCATCCCGTGAACCCCGTTATTGAGCAGAACAATCTTGACCGGCAGCTTGTGCTCGGCCGCCGTCGCCAGCTCCTGGAGATTCATTTGAAAACTCCCCTCGCTGGTAATGCACATAACCAGTTTATCGGGGTAGGCCTTCTGCGCTCCGATGGCCGCCGGAAAACCAAACCCCATCGTCCCCAGTCCGCCCGAGGTGATAAAGGTCCGGGGTTTGCTCCCTTTGAAATATTGCGCAGCCCACATCTGGTGTTGACCCACATCCGTCACCACAATCCCATCATGCTTGGTGATCTCGAACAGTTTGTCGATCACGTACTGCGGCTTGGTCACTTTTTCATCCTGCTGGTAGCGCAGCGGATGGGCGCGCTTCCACTCCTCAATCTGGCTCCGCCAGGGCCGCCGCTGTTCTTTCAGATCCTTCTGGTTGCCGTCCATCGACCGCAAAAGAACATTAAGCTGGCGCAGTACCGTCTTGACGTCTCCAACAATAGGAATATGGGCGTGGACGTTCTTCTTGATCGACGTGGGATCGATATCGATGTGAATCACCCGCGCCTCGGGACAAAAATCAGAGAGCTTTCCGGTCACACGGTCATCGAACCGCGCCCCCACGGCGATCAAAAGATCGGTATGGTGCATAGCCATATTGCTCCAGTAACCGCCGTGCATGCCCAACATACCCATGGAAAGAGGGTGGGTCCCGGGAAAACTGCTGAGGCCCATCAGCGTCATCGTGACGGGGATTTGGGTGATTTCGGCGAACTCAAGAATCTCATCAGCCGCATCCGAGAAAAGCGCCCCCCCGCCGGCGTAGATCACCGGCTTTTTCGCCTTCATGATCTCTTCGGCCGCCTGCTTGATCTGATGCTTGTTCCCCTCGTACGTCGGGTTATAACCCCGCAGGTTGACCTTCTCCGGGTACTTGAACTCCGCCTTGTCCGTGCTTACGTCTTTCGGAATGTCGACCAACACAGGGCCCGGTCTGCCGGTCCTGGCGATGTAGAACGCCTCCTTGATGGTCCGGGCCAGGTCATTCACATCTTTCACCAAAACATTATGCTTGGTGCAGGGCCGACTGATCCCCACATTATCCGCCTCCTGAAAGGCATCGTTGCCAATCAGGGCAGTGGAGACCTGGCCTGTGAACGCGACGAGCGGCACGGAATCCATAAAAGCGTCCGCTAGACCGGTAACAATATTCGTCATGCCAGGGCCTGACGTTACCAGGACGACCCCGGGTTTCCCCGTGGCCTTGGCATACCCCTCGGCCATGTGGGCGGCACCCTGCTCATGCCGGGTCAAGATGACCTCGACATCCTTCTGCTGGTGCAGCACGTCGAAAATCTTCAGAACCACCCCCCCGGGGATTCCGAAGACAACCTTGACGCCTTCCTCCTTGAGGGACTCGACGAATATTTCCGCCCCGGTCTTCTTCATCACGTCTCCCTTTGGATGGCTGTCTGCCGATACTTCCCCAGGATCTCCATGATCCTGTCTTTTCCGGCAAGCTTGAGCTTCTGAAGTCTCTTTTTCTCCACCTCTTCCAATGGAGTCAGATGGGATTTGTGCTGGAATGCCAGAAGTTTCGTTTCCAGCTCTTGATGCTCCTCATAATATTTCTTCAGCTCCGGGTCCTTATCCAAAAGAGAGATGATAAACTCTTCCTCTCTTCTATCCATAAGAGAGCCTCCTTTTATTTGATTTTACATCAAGAAGTAATAAATTTATCTTACGGTGCCTGCTTTGTCAACGCAGGATCAAAAACCTGTCTTTCCGATAGCTTATCTTCTCACAAGCTCTTCTTAAGCTCTGCCTCCGAGGGCCGGATATAAAGCGGAATCAACGGGCCCGGGGAATCAAACTCCCGCCGGTTGAATTTTTCCTCCCCCAATTTGGCCACCGCATAGGCCGTCGATGGAAAAGACTCGCCTAGAGTCGATAGACCCCTTTCTCCTAGAGCGCCCGTTATCAAATTTTCATAAACTCGAGCGCCATCCCCTATAAAAAGGCAGGGCTCTGGGCTATCGAGCAGCTCTATCCTTCGAATGATTTCATCGGCAGGAGAGACAAGATCCTGGGTTAGCCGTTCCAGCTTCCCAGCTCTTTTTCGAAACAAGGCCGCATACACCTCCTTCTTCCGGGCATCCAGAAAGGGGCAAACCAGCCCGTTCCAATCGGTCACTCTGGCGGCTACGGCAAGCAGAGTCGAAATTCCGACGACAGGCATCTTACATCCATACGCCAACCCTTTCACGGTACTCAATCCAATCCGCAGTCCGGTAAAAGAGCCCGGGCCTATGGAGACTGCGAATCCGGAAACATCGGATAACGATAGACCGGCCTTGTTCAGAACAGTTTCGACCAATGGGATAAGAATTTCCGCATGATTGCCCCGGCCCTTCGACTGTTTTGGAGCCGAACGAACCTCCTCCAAAACCAGTCTCCCTCCCTCCACTAAGGCTACGCTTGCCGCGGCCGTGGCGGTGTCGATTCCGAGAACCATACGCTCATACCTCAGCCTTCATCACTGGCTTCTATCCTTCAAAGAACCTCGATATGTCGCGATAGAAAGCATAAACCATGATAAGAATCAGAATAAAAACACCGACCTGTTGCGCCCTCTCCCGATACCTGAGCTTGACCGGGCGGCCGAGAATTCCCTCCAGGAAAAAAAAGAACAGGTGCCCGCCATCAAGCACTGGTATCGGCAGAAGATTCAATACTCCGAGGTTAATGCTCAATATGGCGACAAAAAAGAAAAAGCTCCCCAAACCCTCTCGTGCCTGCTGGCCTGCCATCTGCGCGATCAAGAGGGGCCCTCCAAGAGTTTTTGGAGAGACCTCGCCTTTGATCATCTTGAAAAGCGCCATCAGAGTTAAACGCGAATAATCCCAAGTCCGAGAGAATGCCTCACGCACGGCTAACAAGGGACTGCCTTTCTCAAGAGAAGGCTCGCTGGCGATGCCGATGGCCCAGTTCTCTTGTCTCTCCCCAAAGACGTTCCTGCCTTCTCTTTTGACCGGTTGAACGGCGAGCTCCATCTCCTGGCCATCTCTCTGGATTCGAAGCTTCAAAACCCTTCCCTGACTCTCCTTGATCTGGCTGGAAAGCTCCTCCCATTTTTTCACCTCCTGGCCGTCAACGGCCGCAATCCTATCTCCTTTTTGTATCCCCGCCTGCGCTGCCGGCGAATTAGGCTCGACGCCTCCCACCCAAGTGGTCAACACGGGCACGCCATAGGATATGAAGATCGCGATGAAAATAACGACAGCCAGCAGGAGATTAGAAACCGGACCGGCAGCTACAATAGAAGCCCGCTTGGCAAGTCCCTGATGAGAAAAAGATCGCTGCACATCTACCTCTTTGACTTCCTCCTCGGGATCTTCGCCCACCATTTTTACATAGCCACCCAAAGGAAAGGCGCTTAAAGCGTACTCAGTTTCCCCAATTTTTCTCCTCAGTAGTTTCGGGCCGAAGCCGATGGAGAAGGTGAGAACACCGACGCCGGTCTTTTTTGCCACGAAGAAGTGCCCCAACTCATGGATAATGATTAAAATCCCTAAACCTATTAGAGCTGCAACAATTGCCACAATAATATTCCCCATGCGATTTTCTCCTTTACTCTCTATCGATAAGCGCCGACGCTTTCTCCCGTGCCCACCGGTCCACCTCCAGGATCTCCCCCACCTCCTTAGGGCGCAGGCTCGCGTGCGCTTCCATGGTCTTTTCAATGACTCGATGGATTTTACGGAACCCGATACGTCGCTCCAAAAAAGCTGCGACGGCAATCTCATTCGCCGCATTCAGAACCGCAGGCATGGTCCCGCCCGTTGCCAAGGCCTGATAGGCCAGATGGAGCGCCGGATATCTCCTTTTCTCCACGGGGAGAAAGGTCAACTCGGCCAGCCGCGTCAATTCCAGCGGCCGGCACTGCACCTTGAGCCGGCGAGGGAAGGAAAGGGCGTAGGCGATGGGAATTCGCATATCCGGAATTCCCAGTTGCGCGATAATGGATCCGTCCTGGTAGCGGACCATCGAGTGGACAACGCTCTGCGGATGGATCACCACCTCTACCTGCGACGGCATCATATCAAACAGCCATCGAGCCTCCACGACTTCGAGACCCTTGTTCATCATCGTCGCCGAATCTACGGTAATTTTTTGTCCCATCTTCCAGTTAGGATGTTTCAAGGCTTGTTTCACTGTAACACGGTTCAAACTCTTAAGAGAAATACGGAGGAAGGGTCCTCCAGAGGCGGTCAGGATAAGGCGGTCCACCTCTTCCCGGCGGTTTCCCTGCAGACATTGAAAAATCGCGCTGTGCTCGCTGTCCACGGGCAGAAGGCGCGCCCCTTTTTTCTTCGCCTCCCGCATAAAGATCTCCCCTGCCATCACCAGGACCTCTTTGTTGGCAAGGGCTATCTCTTTTCCCGCCCGCACCGCCGCCAAGGTCGGCACCAAGCCGGCGCTCCCGACAATGGCCGCGACGACGGTGTCGACTCCATTCCCCGCGGCTACGGAGCTGGCGCCCCTCTCCCCCCATAGGACCTCCACCTTGCGGCCTGCCAGGATTTTGCGCAGAAGAGGCACCCCCGCTTCTTCCCGGATGCTGACCCACGCCGGAGCAAACTCCCGGATCTGAGCGGCGAGCAGCTTCAGATTGCGGCCGGCGGCCAAGCCTCGGACCTTGAACTCGCCGGGGAAACGCCGGACCAAATCAAGGGTGCTCACCCCCACCGAGCCCGTGGAGCCGAGGACCACAATCGATTTCATGGATGGAACAACCTCAAATAGTGGGTCATAAACACGACCGGAAATATAAGACTATCCAGACGATCCAGCAACCCTCCATGACCGGGGAGCAAGCGGCCTGAATCCTTCACGGAAAAAACCCGCTTGATCCACGACTCGAAGAGGTCGCCGGCCTGACCCAAAACACTCAAAACCACGGAGAGTAAAAGGCTCTCCACCCGGGGGATAGCGGGCAATAAAAATTGGCCGCCGACAACTGCGGCAAGAACGCTGCCCGCGAGCGAAGCTATCACCCCCTCCACGGTCTTGCCCGGGCTGATTTCAGGACACAATTTATTTTTTCCCCAGGAGCGGCCCACAAAATATCCTGCCGTATCCCCGCTCATGATCGTCAGGAGAACAAAGAAAACCCATGCTCGTCCATCGCGAGACTCGTAGAGAAGAACCGTATGGGGAACGAAATAGCCGATGTAAAGAGCCCCGATAAGCGTCCAGCCCAAGCGCTGATACCTTCCCTCCAGCTTGCCGCCAAAAAAGAGATGGCTGGAAAAGGCCAGGAGGATCACGATGGCCAACGGCAATCCCGGCTCAGGATGGCCCGGGATGACAAGGCTTAGGGAAACCAACACGCCGAGGAGTATCCCGAGGCTGCGCTCTTTCAGGCGGTCGCGAAAGACGATGCGGAAATACTCCCAGAGCCCGACAACGGTTATCAGGAAAACGAGAAGCGTGAAGTGTTCTGACCGGCCCCAGCCGATAACCAAGATCAAAAAGGGGATTCCCACCGAGGCGGTTATCACCCTGGATCTGGTCTGCGCGTTCACCGGTTTCTGCCCACGGAGCGGAGGGGCTGCGCGATCTGTTCATCGGTCCGACCGAATCTCCTGCGGCGCCGTTGAAACTCTAAAAGCGCCTGAAGATATTCCGCTTCACGAAAATCCGGCCACAGGGTCGGGCTAATGTAAAGCTCCGTGTAAGGGATCTGCCAGAGGAAAAAATTGCTGATCCGCATCTCGCCGCTGGTACGGATAAGGAGGTCCGGATCCGGTATGGATCTCGTCTCCATATGCGTGGAGATCGTCTCTTCATCGATGTCTTCGACGACGCAAGCGCCCTCTTTCACCTTCCGCGCTATCTTCTGAACCATCCTGACGATGTCGTCGCGTCCGCTGTAACTCAGAGCTAGAATAACGGTCATCCCTTTGTTGTCTCGAGTCGCTCTCACGGCATGCTCCAGAGTCGCTAGGACCGGCGCCGGGAGACGGCCCTTATCGCCGATGGCCAGGAGACGGATCCCATGCCGCATCATCTTCGGCCGTTCCACCGACAAATAATGTTCGAGCAGGCCCATAAGCGCGCGGACCTCTTCCTTGGGCCTCAACCAATTCTCGGTGGAAAAAGCGTAGAGGGAAAGATAGGGGATGCCCAGCTTACGGCTCATTTCTACGACCACCCGAACCGAGGCCCTGCCCCGGCGATGCCCCTCGATGCGGCCCCTGCCTCTTAACCC
>Ga0105164_10001435_pt1 | contig 15326 bp, 11 predicted proteins | sample VDWuncwatermetaG_FD_89674 | JGI IMG/M metagenome (GOLD analysis project Ga0105164, IMG submission 89674) | Wastewater microbial communities from Netherlands to study Microbial Dark Matter (Phase II) - VDW unchlorinated drinking water | ecosystem: Environmental > Aquatic > Freshwater > Drinking...
GCACGCGCTTTGGTAAATAAGCTGAAAGAATTGATCCCTCGGCAGTTGTTTGAGGTGGCAATTCAAGCAGCAGTGGGTGGGCAAATATTAGCTTCGGAAAAGGTACGTTCCGTAGGTAAGCACGTTACCGCCAAATGTTATGGTGGTGATATTACCCGTAAACGTAAGCTCTGGGAAGAGCAGAAGAAAGGCAAGAAACGGCTGAAGCAATTCGGTAAAGTCGAAATTCCTCAGGAGGCATTTTTGGAGGTATTAAAAATATGAGTATAAAAAAGAAATCCGTATTGCGCGAATGGGTTGAATCAATTGTTGTGGCTTTTGTCCTGGCGATGATTATCCGCGCTTTTATTATTCAGGCCTTTAAAATTCCTACCGGCTCAATGCGTCCGACACTTTTAGAAGGTGATATAATTTTAGTAAATAAATTTATCTATGGGGCGAGGGTTCCTTTTACCGATTGGCGGCTACCTGCGCTGCGGCAGCCAAAAAGAGGGGATGTTGTAGTTTTTATTTATCCGGACAACCCGAAGAAGGATTTTATCAAAAGGCTGGTAGCTACAGGCGGAGAAAATGTAGAGATCAAGAGCGGAACGATCTATGTGAATGATAAACCGCTTTTGGAGCCGGAATTTGGCAAGAGGTATTATTATAACCGCGGAGAATACGGCCAAGAAAACAAAAAAATTGTCGTGCCTAGCGACGGATTATTTGTTTTGGGTGATAATTCCGCTTCTTCTCAGGATAGCAGGTATTGGGGTTATGTACCACTAAAGAACCTTTTGGGTAAAGCGATAATAATTTATTGGCCGCCGCAGCGCATAAGGATCATTAAATGAACTTTGCTAATAAGATATCTACATTTCGTATTCTCACCGTACCGTTTTTTATTGCCTGTTTAATTTATTATTCTCCGGAAAGGGAATATTTAAGGCTATTGGCACTTGCAATTTTTGTTTTAGCGGTAATTTCTGACGCGGTTGACGGTTATATCGCCAGGAAATCAAAACAACAGTCAAAGGCGGGCTTAATTTTAGATCCGCTCGGGGATAAATTATTGCTTATGGGGGCCTTTATTTTTCTTTCGCCCTTAAGCAAAATGCCGCTACATTTTCCTCTCTGGGTAACCTGGATAGTGATTAGCCGTGATGCAATTATACTCTTAGGTGTTCTGGTGATTTATATGGTCAAACAGAATATCGACATTCGTCCGACAAAATGGGGCAAGCTTACCACAACTTTTCAGATGGTCTCCGCGATCTGTGTTTTAATGCAGATTAGAGTTGCCGTTATCTTTTGGTGGATAGCGATAATCTTTACGGTGATTTCCGGAGCGGATTATATCAGAAGGGGCTTTAAGACGCTTTATGCTGTGGATAATTCCCGCAATAATCATTAGTTATTTAATCGGTTCAGTACCCACCGCCTATTTATTCGGAAAAATCTTTAAAGGTATTGATATCCGTAATTTTGGCTCTGGTAATGTGGGTGCAACCAATGCCTTACGGGTTTTTGGCAAGCGGGCAGGAATCATTGTCTTGCTGATTGATATTTTTAAAGGTGTGGTCCCTGTAATTTTTATCGCTGATCTTGTTTTAGCTAAAAGTTCTATTATTCCTGGCGAAGCCTTAAGATTTATTTTAGGTTTAATCTGTATTTGCGGCCACAACTGGACAATTTTTCTTAATTTTAAAGGCGGCAAGGGGGTGGCGACTTCCCTCGGAGTATTAATTGGGCTATCTTTTAAGATCTTTGTTTTTCCTAAAATTTTAGGGATCGTGATTTTAGTCTGGTTACTTTCTTTTATTCTTCTGCGAATAGTTTCTTTATCTTCGCTTTTAGCCGGCATTACCTTCCCCGTAGCAGCGCTTTTTTTCCAGTTGTCTAAACCTTTGATCATTCTTAGTTTCTTTGCCGCTGGTTTTATTATTTTGCGCCATCGTACTAACCTAGTACGCTTGTTTCAAGGTAAAGAGCCGCGTTTGAGCTTTAAAAAATCTCCGCACAGCTAACCCCATAATTAAGGCACCACACTTCTGAAACCGCTTTCTTTTAGCGCCGTTTTAATCTTGAAAATCCAGAGTATATATAGGTATACTTTAAACGCGAGAATTCGTCCCCACCAGCCAAAAACAAAAGGGGAGAGCCGGGTTGCCAAAGCACGGGGGGAATAATTTTTAAGGCAGCCCGGCAAACTATTCCGAAAGGTAAGCAAAAATGCGGGATTTATTGTTCAAAAACCTGACTTCTTTGGAAAAAAAGAGAAAAATCATTGCTAGCTCCGAGATTGCGGACAAACAAGGGATACATAGCGTGATTCGCAGGCATTTTATCTATACGGTCAGGGAAATCCCTGAGCAAAAAGCAAAAGAATCCACTCCAGCACTCTTTATTATAAAAGAGCATAATCACAAAGAGCAGAAGGAGAGGTTCTTTTGTAAAATCAAAGGAAACATCTGTGCTACTAATAAAGGTAAGCTCTACGAAATTTCCTACCTACACACCTTGAATATCAAACTGGTACATATCCCATCTTTTTTATCTGAAAAGTAAAACTTTTTTAAAGTTTTAATTAACTCAAAGATTTTCTATTGCTAATCCGGAGACTAATCCGGATTTTTTCTATTATTAAGGCGCCCCGCCCTACTTGATGGGCGGGTGCCACCTCTTTAGGTGGCTTTTCTTGTCTTTAAAATGATTAAAATATATTTGACAGAAGAAGTAAACAGGGTATAATAAGGTCAAAACATGATGAACAAACGTATTATTTCGCTTTTCTTAGCTTCTTTATTTATCGCTGTCCCGCTTTTTGCGGCAGATACTTTTGATCTTTCTTATTCGATTGAAGATGGGGGTTTTAGCCTACAATTAAACCAGGCCTATCCTTTTAAAGGGGTTACGCTCCAGGTTAATTCCGATGTTTCCACGCGCTATGAAGTCCGCCAGAAGTTGATCAATCCGATTCAAAGTAGGACTAATCCTGGGCAAACTTTTCAGGAGAATTTTGTTTTTCGGGGATTAAGAGGAACAAATAAATTTGGAAATTTGCGCGTTCCGGTCACTGATTCGTCAACGCGGCAGGAGGAACTATTATATGTCTCTGATAATGCAGGTAGCGCAGATAGTTTTACTCTAGCCTATGGCATAACTAAAATTGATGATCTTGCACCCGGGCAATATTTTGGCAGGATCGCTTTTGTACTTAATCCGATTGCTTCGGCCCGGCCGCAGGTTACCAAGATCTTGGATGTGTACATCACGATTAGCAGAGAAGCGGGGCAGAAACCGGTAATTGAAATTTCCGCGGTAAATGGAGGAAAAACCATTTCGCTTAATCCTAATAAAGAAGGTATACAATCTGCGGATGTTTTGCTGAAAATAAACGGGAATTTTACCCAGCCTTTTAAAATCATCCAGGTTTTGAATCGTCCATTAGAGTCTTTGGAAGGAAATAAATTAGAAAGGGATGCGGTAAATTTTATAGTTAAGGAAGCTCGGGTGGGGATGGGCCTAAGTAGGATCACAGCTTTATCTTCCGGGATGCAGGAAGTTTATTCTTCGGCAGCCGGTGGTAATGCCGACAATTATTTTTTGATCTCCTATAGTTTGGCCGATTTTTCCGGAGAGAAAGCAGGAAAATTTACTACGAAAATAGATTATATCTTAGAAGCGCAAGGCACGCAGGCAAGGTTGGATGCTATTGACCTAGAAATACAAAATGAACGGGTTTTTGACTTAAAAATTACCCCCGGGGACCAGGGCTATGCGATTGAGTTTGAAAATGTGAAGCCTCAGGAACCGCCGAGAGAAAGTGAAGTTTTAATTGAAGTAATGAACAATACCGGAAAACGATATCAGGTTTCACAGGACGTATTAGCGGATTTAACCAATAAGGAAGGAGGCACCATTCCCTCGCAGTATTTTACTCTGCGCACAGAAACTTTAGAAAGCAAGGGAATACCAAAGATAGCACAGTGGGAAGAGGTAAAGAAAGGTAGTAGCGTAGTTTTTATTTCGGATAACCAGGGTTCTGCCGATAAATTTAAGATTACCTATCGCTTGGAGAGCCCCAAAGATTTGAAGATGGGGAACTATGCTTCGAGGATCACCTATTCTTTATCTGAGCTTTAAAAAATAAAAAAATGAATTCTTTTTCGTAATGGCGCATCTAAACTATAAAAAGGAGGAAGAAAATGAAAAAAATGATGAGTGGGATAGTGGTAATTTTAGGTTTAACCTAGGGAATTAACGGGATCTGTTTTGCTGGTGCTACGCAAACTATCAATGTTACCGCTACGGTGCCATCGGTTTCTAGTAGCTTGACTGTAACAGTATCAAAAATAGATTCCTCATCTCAAAAATTATTACAAAGCGGGATAAATATGCCTATTGATTTTGGAACCTTAAATTTTGACAGTGTGAATGGGATTTTCCTACCTACTGTTTATTATTCTGTAGATATAGGCGTTGTTAACAACACCGGCAGTGTCTGGACATTAACCCACACCGCAAATTCTATCAAAAAAGACGCCACGAATAATTTAGATTCTAATGTAAATGTAACATTTGTCAAACAGGCCGACAAAGATACTGGCGGTACTCTGCGAAAAGTTAGTTATGCCAATAGTAATAGCGTTGCTACGACTAGCACTGAGCTTGGTACCGGATGGTTAAGAATTTACTATGGTATAGGTTCGGGCAGCGGCGACGCTACAGGAGTAACTCCTATTGGGATAAATAAGCCGGCAGGCATCTATTCTGGCTCTGTAGTAATTACTCTTACTCCGTAATTTTGTCTTCGCAATAGCGATTAATTAAAATGCACAAAAAATATTTCTTATTTTTTTTGTTTTTCTTGCAGATTTTCTCCGCTTATCTTTGCGCAGAGAATCTGCCCTATATCGACAAATCAAAGATAAGGCTCTCTGTTGTTGCTGGTAAGCAGGTATATGGCGAAATTAACCTGGAAAATCCCACCAAAGACGCCAGGAGTATGCATTTATATTTGGAAGATTGGCGTTACCTTACTGCTGGAGACGGAACCAAAGAATTTGTACCAGCGGGCACACTGGCAAATTCCTGCGCTTCCTGGATTACTTTTTCTCCGGCTGAGTTCGTGATTCCCCCATTTGGCAGGCAAAGAGTAAGTTATTCCGTAAGGGCCCCGCAAGAAGTTTCAGGAGGCTATTACGCGGCTTTATTTTTTGAAACACAGCTTGGTAAGGTAGGTAAGATTGAAGCGGAAAGAGAAGCCAACATAGATTTAAAGATCCGAATTGCTACATTATTTTATGTTGAGGTAGAGGATACAGTAAAAAGAACTTACGATATTGATAATTTTTCTTTGACGAAGTTAGGGCCAGATGGCGGCCTGCTGATAAAATTAGATTTTAAGAATACCGGCAATGTGGATATTACTTGCGGTGGGGCATTTTATCTGATGGATAAGAACGGCCAGGTGCTTGCCCGGGGAGAACTTAAGGATGTTTATACCTTTGCTGGTAGGGACGGCGAAATTCAGGCAAAGTGGGAAGAACCGATCCCCTCGGGTACGTATGATTTAGTACTTACGCTTGATACTAACAAAGCGCTGCAGGAAACAATCGGCACGAGAATCCCTCCGGTTACCAAAGAAACAGAGATTAAGATTGGCCCCCAAGGCCAAATTCGTGAAGTCGGTCAACTGCATTAATCCGATTAACCAAACAATTTGATGAAAAAAATTACGCTTGCTGTTATCATTTACATTTCTTCGGCTCTGCTTTCGCCTTTATTTGCCTATAGCATGCTTCCCGAAGCGCTTTATGAAGCCGGGATAAGCTTCTATCAACAGGGCCGCTACCAAGAGGCGTTGAGTGAGTTTCAAAAGGTGTTAATGCTGGAAAAAAACTATTTTCCCGCCATAGAGTATATTCATAAAATTGAAGAAAAATTACAAGTTAGAGAAGAAGAGATGTATCATGAGCATAGACAAATATTGCAACCAAAACAACGAGCGGATAGAAAAGTAGAGTCTGTAAGTGATTTTCTCGATGCATTCGAAATACAGCGAGCTTTACCAAAAAATGAAGGTTTGAATACCGCGGCTGAAAAAAAAGAAAAGCTAATGTTAAAGGAATTAAATCTCATTGAAAGCCAGCAAGGTTTAAACAGGGCAATAGAAATTAACGAAGGAGAAAATTTTGTTTTGCATGGCCGTAATATTGAAAAATTCTTAATTTTACAACCGCAGATTTTAACTGCGAAAAAACAAGATCAGGATACGTTGGTAGTTACAGGAAAGAATATAGGTTTCGCGGATTTAGTGGTTTGGGATGATAACGGCCGTTGGCCGGTAGAATTTCAGGGAGTGTTCCCTAAACCGGAAGGCCCGACCTATGAAGAATTAATGCGCAGGGAAGAAGAACTGAACCGCAGTTTTAAGATGCGTTATTCTTTTGATTGGCTGGCCCAGGAATCCGGCAGGAGCCTGGAAACTCTAAAACGTTCGGGAACTTACTCGTATATTCATAACTGGAGTATGACCGGAGAAAGCCCCTATGGTAATTTAGATTCTGCGATAATGATAAGAAGGCAAGTGGATACGCAGTTTAGTTACGGCACATTTGGAATCACTAATGGCAAATTAGGCCCCTTTAAGGATTTTACTTTCCGGGGAGGAGATTATACCCCGGATTTCAATAATTTAACTTTCCCCGGAGAAATACTCAGAGGTACCATGCTTAGCTCTCCGGCCTTTGATAAGCATTTCAATTATACAGCATTTTGGGGCAGGGAAAGCGGCGGTACGCAGGGGCTTTCACCTTTATTGGCTAAATCGAGGAATTCTTTTTTAAGCGGGTTAAATTTTGATTTTTCTCCTTCAGTAGAGCGTAAACAAGATTATAAATTTTCCCTCATTCATGGTTGGGGAAGGGACAGGCAGAAGTTTTTAAAAGAATACGGATATGACCTTTCAGGAAACTGGGTTTTAGGAAATTGGGCTACAGGATACGAAGCTGCTTACGATACCACTAAATTCGCCCAGATGTTTAATGCTGATTATACTGCCGAAAATATAAAATTAAAAACGGAATTCAGGAACGTCAGCGAAGATTTTAATAGTGCCACCGGAGTGAGTTGGAAGCAAGGGGAGTTGGGCGCGCTTTTCGATTTATTCCTTCAATTAAATGATAAATTGAGCATGACCAATAGGCTCGATGTTTACCGTGACCGGTTATTCCCAGCGCTTGACAACAGGAACCGTTTGAATCAGGATTATGATTGGGGCTTAAATTATAAAATTAATCCGCTCACTGATTTTGATTTGAGTTATCGGATGCAGAATGACCTGGGGAAACTTTCACAAACCCGTTACCAGAACCCTAGTATTGGGGCAAGCACAAAGTTTAAATTCATCAAGGACATTTATACCTATCTTAGGTATGGTTATTACAAAAATCAGAATTATACCTCGCCTAGCTTAAGCTACGGAGATGATAAGATCAATACCGGTATTAGGTTTAGCCTGATCGGAGATTTATTTTATTATTTTGACCGGGAGATTAACTGGCTGCACGAAAAATTTACCGGTGCCCAAACTATGCCTAATGCCTGGGAAACCGGGTTAGATTGGTCCGGTCAGATTGGCAGAATGCCTTTATATTCTGATTTCCGGCTCACCTTTAGAAAGGAAGAAGATACCTCTTCACCTTTAAGTTTTCTTTCCGGACAAGATTATCTTGAGGGGTATTCAGAAGTAACTTACCGTAAAGACAATGATAAAGAGGTTTATGCTTCTGCCAGGGTGCGTAATGTCTGGGCAGGCAATCCGAATATTGTCAAGCGCATTGAGGCAAGTTTTAATGCCGGGATGCGTTATCTTTGGGATATGGGCCTAGTTTGGAATTCCGTTTGTAATATAGAAGCAGATGTTTTTAAAGATTACAATTCAGACGGCCTAAGGCAAAATGATGAACCTCCTGTAGCGGGAATAAAGATATGGCTGGGTAAAGATAAATTCCAGACTACGGATTTGTTCGGAGACTGTATTTTTAAAGGCGTACGCGGCAGGCAGGCTTACGTAAACCTTGACATGTCAACTTTACCGCAAGGATACCTGCTTACGGTGCCGCAAACCCAACAGGTAGAAATTGTGCAGAATCGTACCCAGAGGCTGTATTTTGGAATTATCTCGCGTTCTGAAATTAGTGGTATAATTTTTGAAGATAAGAATGCGAATGGAAATTTTGATCCGCAGGATCGGGGTGTTGAAGGAGTGATTGTTACTCTGGAAAATGGCAAGAAAGCCACAACAGAGAGCTCTGGCAGGTATTCATTTTCTAATGCCACACCCGGAGAACATACCTTAACTATTGATATCAACAGTATTCCGGTTTATTATTTACCGGCAGTTCCCTTAACAAAAAAAATCACCCTTTTTGAAGGGGTGACATACAGATATAACCTGCCGTTAAAAAGAATTAAAACAGATTCAAATTAACGGGTATAGATAGTTTGCGTCTGCTCTTTCACTTCTACAATAACCACAGGTGCTTCATTTTGGGTTTCTGTTTTAATCTCTTGCTGTGCTGATGCGATTTTTTCGTTTACAAATGGAGGCGTATTTACCCCGGGTATCGACGGTATAGTAATGGATATTGGTATGCTGACACTATCTCCAGCCAGGGCAACAACTGTGGAACTTAAAAAGGTAACCAAGGCAACCAAGATCAAAGTTAAGTTCTTCATTTTCTCCTCCAATCTAATAATCTATCCTTCCGTGGCAGGTGGGGGCTTTATAAACAAAAAAACCCTAAAGGCAAAACTTTTAGGGTTTGGTGTTTCTGGCAACTCCGCTACCCCGCCCTTTATACCTTAAATAAAATATTTATAGGTAAAAAGGGCGGGGCCGGAAGCTTTGCGTCCCAGCATTACTGCTAGTTTGCCTTTTTCAGATTCACCTCACCAATTGGTGAGGTGAGACCAAATTGTCAAAGTAACATTTTACATTAAAAGTATAACATATTCTTAAGGATTATCAATAGAGGGGCAAAGGTTAAAGGTCTCGAAAATTATTTGACTTAAGCAAAATATCTAATATAATAAAATATGATGAAAAAAATTTATTTTTGTATTCTTCTTAGTTGCTCACTAATTTTGACTTCGATTTCCTTTGTTTCTGCAGCTTCCGCAGTTTCGGAATACCTCTGTCAATTAGGCACGACTTTCTATGATATGGGTAAGTATGATGATGCCCTCGAGGAATTTAGGAAAGTATTGCTTGTTGAGCCTAATAATGTAACTGCCCAGCAATATATCAATGAAATTTTTCAACGAGAGAAAGCCCAGCCGGTAAATACGATGGGAAAATCCTTTAGCCGCGAAGAGGCGATGAATTATACTTTTGCCCAGCTCGATAAGAAAACTTCAAAAACTGAATCCGTTGGAAAAGACACCGAAAAAAAATTAGAGGTTGCCGGAGTGGGGGTTAGCGGTGAGGCGCAGTTAAGCTTAGGAATGGCAGGCCAGGATGTGCTCTGGAAAAGGGCCAATGGTGATTTAAATGAAGAGAATTACCGTACCCTTTCTGACGCGGCCCTTAACCGACGTAATAATACTTACGATCCAAGGGTTTTTGATCGGTTAAGGGTAAATCTGGATAAAAAATCAGAAGAGGGTTTTGGTTTCCATTCTAATATTACAGTAGATCCTTGGAGTTTTACCGGTAAGAGCGAAGTAGTAAATATCATTGGTGCCGGCCAGGATGTAGCACAGGTGAAATTAAAATACTGGTCGAACACAGGCTATACGGTTAATGAGACTGTGCGCACGCTGGAAAGAGGGGATTCATTCGCCCTGCCGGAGATCAAGGTAAGAAACGGAAAAATAGATGCTTTTAATATCACTTCGCTAAATACCAATATTTTTAGTATTCCCTCGATTAAGATTAACCGTGAATTTCAACCTTTGCGGGAAATTTGGCTTGATTATAAGCAGGAGGGTTTAAAGTTTAGGGCTTTCCCCTTGGCTTACCAGGATCAGGCGTTAACTTCCAGTGACCCCTTGCATTTATCCAATAACCATATTTGGTGGCAGGAGAGCCCCTGGATACGCAGATGGCTCCCTGGTACTTTTAATTCTGGATTAGCAACTCCGGATTTTGTCGCCGGAAAATACGATAATTCCCTTGCTTATTTGGTACGCGATAGTGATGGCACCCGCCTGACAGGTTTAAGAGGTTTTTCTTTGGATGCTTCCCCATTGGATAATCTTACTATAAGCAATACCTTTGCCGCACCTAAGGATCTTTGGCAGGAATATTCCCAGTACGACAATATCATTAATGCCTTGCAGATGAATTACCGTGCGCTGGATAATTTAAAGATCGGTTCGGTCTTTACCTATCGATTAGGGCTGGATGAGGCGCAGAGGCGCGATGCAACAAATGGAGTTTTTGGCCTAGATATGGATTACGAACCGGTTGAGGGCGTCAAGTTTTCCGCCGAAGCAGCCACTTCGCGTTCTAAGAATGACCTTACATTTCCTAACTATGAAACTAAAACCAGAGGTAACGCCTTTTTCTTATCTTTGATTGGAAGGTTCCCTCAGGAAAGTATTATGAATTTAGAGAATGGTTATTTTGAGATTAAGCAGGGCAAGCAAGAATCTTCATTTAGTAAATTCCGACTTTATGGCGCGCACATGGATAATGGATTTGATCCTACTTTGGCCAGTTACAGAGAAACCAGGGATGATGCTTTCTGGTCAAGGCACATTCATTTTAGAAGGCCATTTGAATATTATTACGCAGGGCTTTATGGCCCATCTATGGGCTGGGATGATATTGAGCCATATAGGATAGGTAATGGAATTGATATCGGACGTAACGCTCTGGGTTTTCGCCTGGAGAGTTCTCTTTGGGATAAAAAGTTTGAAAATCTTTTTGATCTTAGAAATGTCCACGCAGTAAGCGGCAAATTCCTGGAAAATGTAGCACGCGACGAAGTTACTTACCGCATCGGTGAAAGATTAACCACGAAATTATTAGGTATCTATCAGAAAATGCCCAAAACTCATGGTATAAAAGATCCTTTTATTTTTGATTCAACTAGCGGTGAATTTCTCAACAATACCGCGATACAAGACGGAAAGGACCCCAGTTTAAAAACCGGGTCTCTGGGCCTGGAGTATGTATTTACGGACTGGGCTTCTTTATCCGGAACCTGGGAGCATACAAACGATTACACCATGGCTTACGATAATTTCCCGCGCGGAAACCTTAATAGTACTAGTTTTACCACGGTGAGAAAATACGGCCGGATTTACCGCCAGGAGGACCCATTTCTTTATAGCCAGGGATTATTTCCCTTGCCGCCTTATCCGTTTTATAATATCTGGAAAGCCGGTTTAAAGTTAGATCCATTAGAACATCTTGATATCTATTTAGATTATACCAGGAATGAATTTAAGAGCGCCGGGCAAGTAGATGATAATATGAACCATGTTGGGTTTGAAGCTAATTATTCTCCGACAAAAAAGCTTGCCTTCTATATCAGGTATACCTATTCGCGCTGGAATGATTTAAACCGCATGCTTAATGGCTTGAGTAAGATTTATCTTGGGCATCATAACTTTTTTGCGGAGTTTAAATATATGCCTTCTGCGGATGATGAGTTTAGTATGCAGTATGGCGAATCCGGACGTTCCCCGATTTCCACTACTGCTTATGATCCCTTTGGAGGCAGTTTAGCCACCCTCGATACACAGCATATCATGAGAATGTATTACCGCCGTAAGTTCTAATAAAATGGGGTCAGAATTATTTTTTTAGACCATATAATGGTCTTTAGCCCAGAAAAAAATAATTCTGACCCCATTTTATTCTAGATAAACATCAATCTGCTTAACCTGGCGCGAGCGGATTTGCTCGGCATAAGGAGAGGGAATGGTGTTTGCGGATAAATCGACAGTTTTTCCTTTATTGTCGCTAAAGATAATCTTTTTTATCTGGGCAGCGTTTTTGCCAAAGGTATTTTTCCTTTTAGGATTATGATAAGTTAGCCTGATCTTACTTAAGAAATTAAAACTATAAAGGCCTTTTTTATCGAATAACCAACCTGCGAGCATTGGCTGGAACCTCAAATTTAATTTTCTTTCCTTATCTAGAAAGAAAGGTTTCTTGCCTAAATTCATCAGTAACCAGAGTTGAATGAATTCTGCGCTAGATCCGGAAAGCCGGGCAACATAGCCATTACCGTGCAGTTTTCTGTCCGTGAATGCGCTACTGACTATAAATGAGGAATTTTCCAAAATGCTTCTGCCGTATTGATCGGCTTTTTGAAAAGGAATAAGCACATTTTTAAAATCTGTGAAAAATTCTTCACAAAGCCCTTGTTTCAAAATTTCCAAAAGATATTTGTATTCCATATGCAGCCAAATGGATTCATTCTCTAGCCAACCGGGAGCAAAAACTCGGCATCTGCCGATCTCTTCAGGCATACTTGCCAGGGGAGCAGTTACCTTGTACATTTTTAATTTTTTATCGAAGAGTGCACTTCTCTTAGTTGCCGCGTACAAAGTTTTTGCTTTTTGCGCTCCATCGGTTAATCTTAAAGCGTGCATCTGGCCTTCTAGGAAGAAAGGAAGAGGGATCTGCTTAAATTTTTTCGGCCTGATGAAGGAATCTTTTGTGATTTCGTAGTCTGTGACTTCATTGATAAAGTAGGAATAATAAACGCCTTTCTTTTTATCCAAAGCGCTGGTTATTCCGGCATCAAGTTTTGAAATTGCCAAATCGATCCTTGCAGTTAAATCTTGCGTAGAGATTTCTGATTCTTCGCCACCTACGCCAAAACGCACCTTTATTCTGTATTCTTCTTTTAATTTAGCACTTTCGTCCCAATATTTGAAATCTCTATCTGCGGCATCGTTCTTATTGTATTCATCTAACAGGCTAGCTATGTTATCCAATAATTGCAATATCTCTTGCGTAAGCTTAATCTTTTTTACGCCTGAGCAGGCAAGTGTGCTTTTTACAAAGATCAGTAGCCTTTTTAATTCCAGGGTTTCACATAAAGAAGAACCAAATAAAGCAGGTAACCCGTTTAAGGCATCATACCAATTCGGTTTATTTGCTTCCATTTCTATGCCTACTCCAAAAGGATCCAGCGAGGCAAGTTTATTTACTGTCAGGCAGAGTAATTTATTAATAAGTGTGGTTTTATAAATTTCTCCCTGTCCGTATTTAGTGCGTACTAAATGAGGCTGGGAGGTTCGTTTTTTGATCATTTCTTTTTTGGCATTGTCTGCACTGACCGCATGAAGCTGCCGTGGTAAACCATTATATAGTTGATATTTTTCTGCCCGCGGCCTCACCACTTCACTGTTATCGAAATAGGTAAAAACTTTCTTTTCAAAAAGCATCTCATAAAGCTCTTCCGGGAAGAGATCCAGATAATTTTCCAAAAGGTCCAGATTGTAGGTCCAGTGGTCGCTCCAGAATCCTTCGCCGTGTTCAGCCTCTTGCTGTTTAAGCGAGGATGATAAAAGAATATTTAAAAATTCATCATAGGAAGTGCGGAGCGCAATTTTATTTTCCTGGATAAAAAGAATAATTTCTCCGGGGGTAAAAGGTTTTTTTAACAATTCGCTGATTTTTTCCAAATCCGCAGCATTGAAAAAAGAGGTGGCTGCAGCAATAAATCTTTCTCTGTCTTTCAGGACGAAAGTAACACCTTTAACTATCAGAGGGTTAAAACCGTCAGTCTGCAGGAGGTTGAAAAAATAAATCAGGCTTTCGTCTTTTACTTCCGGGGTAAACCAGATATCACATCTACGATTCTGGTTAATGTCGCGATAATTGCCGTTACCCTGCGAAAAATATGTCGGCTGAATAGAAAATTTATTGTAGTCTCTTTCTAGATCACCGTGTTTACGGGAGTAGAGATAAAATACCGTATTCCTAAAAAGTGTAGGGTAGCCACCGCGTAAGATATTATCTAAATATGTTTGTTTGGCATAAAGGTCGAATTGAGGGGAGCTGCTCTTTGTATCAATATCATTCTGTAGCTCTAAGATAATCTTTTTATTTTCTTCTTTTTTTTGCTTTAGGTATTCTGCGGTAATTACTTTTACCGCATGGGAATTTAAAGTTTCCAAGCTTCTTGTATATCCGATTACCGTGTAAAGGGTTTTTTCTTCCCCGGGTTTTAATTCCAGGTTAAGCAGGGTAAAGCCGCAGGGAGTTTTGCTATTAGTTGGTTTATCTGCTGCATGATAATTTTTAGCTTCTAAGAAGCGGTAAGGCAAGGAGAAGTCAGTTGCCTGGCCAAAGATATTTTCCGGATCAACAATGGGTTTAATCAGTTTACGTTGCTTTTTGTCTTGATGAAATGAAAGATAGAAATTTCCTTCTTTAATATGTATGACTTCCGGCCGGTCTGTGGGGTCAACATCAAGTTTATAAAAAGGCACGTTCTTTTCTAAATTTTTTACAGTCATCCAGGCTTCGATAGTGCGGCTGAGTTTTTTTAGGAAAAGGTTAGCCGTGCCAAATGGCACAATCTGGGGGAGGCCGTCTAAAAGCTGGATCTTTTTTGCTTTACGGCTTAAATTTGTGATCGTGACCATTCTTGTAAGGCCGGCGTACGAATCATTGGGAATATTAAAATATTCTACCTTAATTTTGATTCCTAGGGTCGAATTGGTCTCCTCTAAGGTTAATTCTGAGGAATTAATGAACATTTTATTATTTAAATCAAAATGCGCGTTAGAAAAGCCATTGTGGAATGGTTCATAAAAAAGCTGGTTTTTTCCGGGAGTAATTTTAAGGAAGGTGCGAAAACCAAGCGTAGAGGTGAACTGCCAGGATTTATTGGCAGGGAAGAATTCTAAGATCGAGTGATCTTTGTCACGGGTACCGAAGCTGGAAATTGCCTGACCGCGGTTGACATAGAAAACCCACATCGGAATGCCGTATTTACCGGCAATTCCCGGGAAAAAGTTTGCGAAAGGCTTGGCAAAATTGTAATTTTCAATTACAAATTCGCCTTGGCTGTTCAGGTAGTATTTCGGTTTTTTTTCTTTTACGCTTATCGACATTCGTCTTTCCTTTGATTGATACGGTAAGATATTTTACATCTTTCTACCATTTTGTCCACAGAATTTTATTAGTTTTATGCATAATCTGATTTTCCGGTTTTACTTTTCGCGTGCTGAAAACTTTTGCCGTGCACTGCGGTTTACGCCTGCCTTTCGGGCAGTATGCTCACGTAGGTCAACGCGACCTCTCGTTCGGCGTAAATCCTTGTGCACTATTGCCAAAAGTTTTCTTATGCACGCTCTAAGCA
>Ga0105164_10001438_pt1 | contig 15286 bp, 16 predicted proteins | sample VDWuncwatermetaG_FD_89674 | JGI IMG/M metagenome (GOLD analysis project Ga0105164, IMG submission 89674) | Wastewater microbial communities from Netherlands to study Microbial Dark Matter (Phase II) - VDW unchlorinated drinking water | ecosystem: Environmental > Aquatic > Freshwater > Drinking...
ATTAAAAGTGTTCACCGGAATATTGGTTGTTCCAAATTTTTTAGCTGCTTCTTCATAAATACGCTTCCAGAACTTTTTGCCGATTTCATCTTCAGGATAGATAAGAGACGCTGTGATTTGCTTGAGCATGTAATCCTCTGCTAATAGGTCACGGCCCATTTCGGTCTGGCCAAAGGACTCCGGAACAATGCGGTTCTTTTCATAGGGGGATAAATTAACCCACAAATCTTTTTCAGGAATGGTCAAGCTGGCCAGGAAATACTTAATCAGCTTGCTGGATTCACTTTTAAGGGCATTATTAGATAATTGGCTCTCGCCTTTATCTAAGATAAAATCAAATCGGAAAGGATTATCAGGATGGACTTTAATGCCTTTAAGGATTGGCGGGTTAAATGCAGGGCTTAAAGCTACACGTACCCCGGGCGCAGGCAAACGAAATTCATCTGCCCGAGCTGTTGGCAAAGGGCCAAAAGAATTGAGTAAAAAGGCAAAAATAAGCCCTTGGCATATTATATGCCTTAGATTTAGATAATTTCCCATATAAGACAAGTATGCCCTATTTTTCTGAATTTTGCCATTTTTTTGTGTTTCAGGGCGTGGTCACTGAATTCTATTCCAATAAAAAATCCCTGCAAATTTATTAAATTCACAGGGACTATTTTTTGAATGACTATATTATTTTACAGCTTGTAATTCGTAATGCACACCTTCTTTTTCTTGCAAAAGATGAATTACATTAAATATATTATTAGCGGTTGGATTTCCGTTTAAACTAAACATCCTCATAAGACTTTTGGAATCTTTTTTAGTTAATCTAGACAATTTATCGAAACCCACAGTAGCATTAATATAATCTCGTAAAAGCGCCTTGCCCGTCTTAATATCACCTGAAAGCATACACTCAATACTTTCACGAAGAATTCCCTCACGAAATTCTTTGTCTCGCAATGCTCTCTCTTGAACTATTTCTTTAAAATCTCGTGTATTAGCTTTGTGAAATACTCGAGTATGATAAGTAGCATGAAGAGATCCAACTCTTGTATCGCTACGTTTGTGGCGTATTTCACCTTCCTGATTTCTATATCTGGCATCCAATCCGTTCTTATTTTTATTCATAATATACTCCTTTAAACTTTATTACTTTTAAGTTCCTTGTATTCTTCCCAATAATATTCTGCTTGTGCAATGTCCTTTTGTTGATGCTTTTTTGTTCCACCGCCTAAAAGAATTATTAACTTGTCCCCATCTTTTCCTATATAAACTATGTAACCAGGGCCCCAATCAATTCTTAGCTCTTGAAATGCTCCCTTAATTGGTTTAAGGTTTGACGTATTCCCCTGCCCAAGACGAGTTAGATTTACGTTCACTTTATTAGCGGCGTGGGCATCCAAATTTCTAAACCAATCTAAAAAAAGGATTTTCTCCTCCAACTGTTATATATGCCTCTAACTTAATCATACTTTCGCGTTTCTCTACTTTTCTCTACTATCCTACACTTAGAGAGTAACATAAATGTTACTTGAATGCAAGCCCAAATCTGTTATAATTTGGGAATGACATAGAAAATTTTCTTTAGGAATGGTAAACACGCGGGAGGCGGTTGCCTAAGGAGCAGAGGATTTCATAACTGATGGTATCCGCCCATTGGGCAATTTCGTCTGCTGAAACTGATTCGCCCTTTTGATCACCCATAATGACCGCTTCATCACCGATTTTAGGGATACGGCCTGAAAGAGTGGCCGCGGTGACATCCACGATAATCTGGTCCATGGTCACACGCCCCACCACCGGACAACGCACGCCTGCCACCAAAACAAAAGCTTTGTTGGACAAAGAACGCAAATATCCGTTGCTGTAACCAATGGGCAATACCGCCACTGTAATATCTTCCTTGGCCTTAAAAGTATGGCCGTAACTGATGCCACGGCCCTTGGCAATGGTCTGCACAAAAATAATGCGGGCCGCAACCGACATCACAGGCTTTAAATGGACTTTCTTCTTTAAGTCCTCAAGCGGATAAATGCCGTAGAGCATGATGCCGGGCCTGGCCAGATTAAAAAGATCGGACTTATAATCTCCCAGCCCCATGCTATTGCCGGCGTGCACATACAAAAAAGTGATCAACTGATTTTCCAGGGAATATACGATGTCACGAAAACGGCGCATCTGGCCTAACGTAAAATCACGGTCCGAGTCAGCGACGGGAAAATGGGTATAAATACCTTCCAGGACCAAATGAGGGCATTGGGCCCGCAGCGTTTGCATAAAGCCCAAAGCTTGGGTCTCATTAACTCCCAGGCGTCCCATCCCTGTATCTATCTTTATATGCACCGCCAACGAAGTACCCGCTGCAGAAGCCTTTTGGTCCAAAGCATGGGCCATTTCCAGATCACAAACCGTTGGGGTCAATTTATATTCGACGATATCTTTGGCTTCTGAGGCCAAGGTGGATTCAAACAACAAAACCTTCTGCTTGAACTCCGCGACGCGCAAGGCCATGCCTTCGGTGGCATTGGAAACTCCCAAATATTTACACCCGCACTCGCTCAAACACCCGGCAACCTGCAACATCCCATGGCCATAAGCATCGGCTTTAATGACCGGCATAATGCCTGAGGGATGCAACATATTTTTAGCGGCCAGCTTCTGCAATTGTTCAAAATTATACGCCAAAGCCTTGAGGTCTACTTCACACCAGGTTGGCGGATGAGTGGGGCTCATTGGGTTACCTGGCAATCCTGTGGATACAAATATAATGGCAAAAGGCTTGCGGCATCATCGTATTGTTTATTTCGAAAGCGGTCATAAGCCAAAGCCGCCATCACTTTTGCTTGAGGATACCACCATTTCTCATCAGCGAAAAAACATTTACAAGTACTATTTTTTTTAGCCGCGTATTTTCGATACGCCTCTTCAATATCTTTGCGATATAGACTGAGGCCATCACCCGTAAAAAGCGTCCTGCCATGTACTTTATCTAAAACATCTTCAAGTGAGGTCAATAAATAATCAGTTTTACGACCCTTAGGGCCATAAAAACACGCGTACACCTTGCCTCGACGGGCATCATTAATGACACAAATTTCATCAGGAATTAAGGGACCATGCTTAATTCTTAACTCAGGTTTGCCGAGCAAGCAATAGGGAATATTGATATCGAGGCTTGGGATACCGACAACAGGCCGGCCGGTGGCCATGGCAAAAGCCTTGACCGTGGCGAGCCCTACCCGAAGGCTGGTAAAAGACCCGGGCCCCAAAGCGATAGCAAAACCGTCAATCTGGTTAAACTTAATCCCCGCGGAATCAAGGATTTTATCCATTGCCGGTACAATGGAGTTTTCCAAAAGGAAAGCGGATTTTAAATTCCGGTAGCGTAAAACTTTCTCATCTTTATTGAGGGCTAATGAGAAAATTTTGGTTGAGGTTTCGAAGGATAAAAAATACATACTTTTTTAAGAGATTGCTTCGGTCGTTTCACTCCCTCGCAATGACACTCAAAGAAACTCTTCAATGACGATGTGATTGGGCCTTTTGACACATTGTTATTAATCTCTGATTTCCACCCCTATGTTTGAATTTCACTAAATAGTATTGTTCGGGCTTATCTTTTCCCAAGCGCTCAGGCCATTCGATGAGACTGATACCCTCCCCATAAAAATATTCGTCAAAAAAATGCCCTATTTCTTGCTCGGCAAGGGTTTTTGAATTTTCCAGACGGAAAAAATCAAAATGATAAATCGGAAGCTTCCCCTTGTAGTAATTCATCAGAACAAAGGTCGGGCTATTGACTTTTTTAGGGCTGATCTTAAACGCCTGGGCCAGGCCTTTGACAAAGGTGGTTTTACCGGCACCCAATTCACCCTGCAACAAAACAATGTCCCCGCACTTTAGCTGCTTAGCCAAACGTGCGCCACAAAGCTTGGTTTCATCTTCGGTATTAGAAATGAGTGAAACTTTTGGAATCAATTTTTTCTCTTGCATCAGCGGTAATAGTACCAATCGGATAAAAGTAAAATGCTCTTTTTCGAGTTTGCCAAGCCATCAATTGGTGCGCTTTGGCGGCCGACAACATATACAAAAGTTCAAAATCTTCCCCATCATTTAAAGCCTGGGATAAACTGACTCCTTTATGCCGCGGGATGGACGCATAATCCAGGCGCGCCCCGACCCTGCTGGCTTTGAGAATATGATTCAAGTCGCCGGAGAGGCCGTCAGATATGTCTATCATGGCGCTTGGGCGGAATTTTTCAACTAAAAATCTTGCTTGGGCCAAACGCGGGGAGAAATTTAAATGCCGGCCGCTTTTCAAAGAACCGCCCAAAGGCCCGGTAACAAAAATCCAGTCACCGGCCTTGGCACCTTCGCGGGTCGTCAGGTATTTTTTTTCCACTAAACCCAATAAGGCAACATTGATCACCATTTTATCTGTTTTTATGGTGTCCCCGCCGACGATGCTGACATTAAAATCCCGGGCTGTGCGCCGCATTCCTTTATATACATCTTTGATAAAACGCACGGACAAATTTTTCGGAATACCGATGGAGGCCACGGCAAAGGTGGGCCAACCGCCCATAGCCGCGATATCGCTGATACTGCAGGCCAAGGCTTTGTGTCCAATGGATTTAGGCTGCATTCGGCGGGTGAAATGCGTATCTTCAGAAAGCATATCAGTGGTGAACAGCAAATATTTACTTTTACTGTAGGGCAAAACAGCCGCGTCATCGCCGATGCCTTTAATCACTGCTTTTGATACAGGCGCGTATTTTTTGAGTGCATCAATTAAACCAAATTCACCTAATTGGAAAATTTTCATAAATATTTTTTACATAAGGCGGATGGATGATCCCGTATTCCGTCACAATCCCTGTAATTAAATGAGCTGGCGTCACGTCAAACGCGGGATTATAGACCTTAACGCCTTTAGGAGCGGTGGCTACACCCGCAAAATGCGTGACTTCTTCGCTTTTTCGCTCTTCAATAGGGATTTGCTTGGCCGTTTTAATTGTCAGATCAAAACTCGAACGCGGGGCTACGATATAAAAAGGAATACCATGGTAACGGGCCAGCACGGCCAACATGTACGTGCCGATTTTATTGGCCGTGTCACCATTAGAGGCGATGCGATCAGCGCCGGTAAAAATAATATCCACTTGCCCCTTAGCCATCAGTGAGGCCGCCATATTATCGCAAATAAGGGTGGTATCGATTTTTTGACGGAGAAGTTCCCAACACGTCAGCCTCGCCCCCTGCAGTAAAGGACGTGTCTCACAGGTGTAAACACTGAATTTCTTGGCCTTTCTTTTAGCGCTGTAAAAAACTCCCAAGGCCGTACCATAATCCACCGTGGCCAAGGCCCCGGCATTGCATACGGTCAGGCATTGCATTCCCTTTTTAATGAGCTTCGCTCCATGGTTTCCCATGCGGCGGCAAACATCCTGGTCTGTCTTAAAAATAGTCATGGCCTGGTTAAAAAGCAATTTTTTTAAAAGGGCCACATCTGCCTGAGGATTACAATTGACCTTCGCGCGCATTTCATTGAGCATATTAAAAAGATTGACCGCTGTCGGACGGGACGTGGCTAAATAATCACAAGTCTCATCAAAAAGTTTCAAAAATTTGAGCTTATCCTGGCCTTTAAATTTCTGTATGCCCAAAAGCACACCAAAAGCAGCGGCCACACCAATGGCCGGAGCCCCACGCACAGACAGGCGTTTGATCGCCTGCCACATCGTCTCTACATTACGGCAGTCGATATATTCCAGACGCCCCGGCAGTTTTGTCTGATCAATAATGCGGGCAGATCCATTGACCCATTTGATGGTTTCAATGGCCATCAGGATTTCTCCGTTTCGATTCTGGGAAACAGCGGTGGGTGGACTTTCAAAACAGTGCCGGGCTTTAATTGGCCCCAAACAGGACGGGTTCCCCCCGCGCCTAAAATAGACAAGGCATCAGCTGTCTTCCCGGGCATGACCGGAGCTAACATAATCGTCGCTATACGCAAACCCTCAGCCGCGGTATATAAGACGCGGTTTGCCCCCTTCATATCGGTTTTAGCCAGCTTCCAAGGCGCCTGGGTCTCCGTATATTTATTGAGCGCACGCACGAAATCTAAAGCTGACGTCACTGCTTCCTGCACTTTATATTCATTGATTAAATCCTTGACCCGGGAGGGCAAGGTATTGGCCTGTGCTTTAATATCTTCCTCAGGCTGGGTCAAGGTACCGGGTTCCGGTATTTGGCCGCCATGATTTTTTTGAATAAGACCGCTGACACGATTGAGCAAATTGCCAAAATCATTGGCTAAATCGCTGTTAAAACATTTGATAAAAGAATCCAATGTAAAATTAGCATCCAGGCCCAAAACCATCTCACGCATCAAATAAAACCGTACGGCATCCACGCCATAATCCGCAATCAAATCCAAAGGATTGACCACATTACCCAAGGACTTGCTCATCTTGGTTTCTCCGATAAGCCACCATCCGTGGGCAAAAATAGTTTTAGGTAAAGATAGTCCTAAAGAAAAAAGCATGGTGGTCCAGTAAACACAATGGGTGGTCAATATGTCCTTGCCGATCAAATGAACGTCCGCCGGCCACCATTTTTTAAACTTTTGCTCGTCACTGCCATAGCCCGGCACGGAAATATAATTGACCAACGCGTCAAACCATACATAGGTCACATAATCTTTATCAAAGGGGATTTCAATGCCCCAATCCATACGGGCCTTGGGACGGGAAATGCATAAATCTTCCAGGGGCTGGCGCAGAAAACCTGACATTTCATTCTTGCGGTGTTCAGGGCGGATAAAATCCGGATGCGCCTGGATATAATCGATAAGCTTTTGTTGATACTTGCTCATCTTAAAAAAATAATTTTTCTCCTTGAACTTTTTAACATCGCGGAACTTACCTGATGCGTATTCAGCATCGGTGATGAAGCGTTCTTCTGCCACCGAATACCAGCCCTCGTATTCATCCGTATAAATGTCGCCGTTCTCATTGGCCTTTCGCAAAACCAACTGGACGATTTTTTTATGCCGCTCCTGGGTGGTGCGGATGAAATCATCGTATTGAATATCCAGGGTCTTCCACAAATTAAGAAACCGCGGCGCCAGATCATCGCAATGCGCCTGGGGTGAAAGCCCCCGTTTCTCTGCCGCCTGCTTGACTTTTTGGCCATGTTCATCCAGGCCGGTCAAAAAAAACACCTCATCACCGGCGGCGCGGTGATAACGGCTTAAAACATCGGCGAGAATGGTCGTATACGCATGCCCGATATGCGGGGCATCGTTGACATAATAGATGGGAGTGGTGACAAAAAATTTGCTCATAGGGGATATTTGACCTTGACCATTTTCCCATCACCTAAATCCACGGTCACATAATGCTTCAAGATATCCATGGCAACGACCCTGCCATTTTCACCCTCAGGAGTGCTGACCTTGGTCCCTAACTTGGGCAGGCTTCTGGAAAATTCACGGTAAACCTGATACTCATAAGCCATGCAGCACTTGACCCTGCCGCAAACGCCGGAAATTTTCTGAGGGTTTAGCGGCAGGCCCTGGTCTTTGGCCATTTTAATGGATAAAGGGTGAAAACCTTTCATATAAGACGAGCAGCATAATTCCCTGCCGCAAACGCCATAACCACCGACGATCTTGGCTTTGTCGCGCACCCCAATCTGTTTGAGTTCAATGCGCACGCGCAGCATTTTAGCCAAATCTTTAACTAAGTTGCGGAAATCCACCCGGCCTTCCGCCGTAAAGAAAATGATGATCTTGGTGGCATCAAAAGAATATTCCGCCTGGACTAATTGCATGTCCATTTTGCTTTCAACGATCTTGATTTTACAAATTTTTAAAGCTTCGACGGATTTTATTTCGTTATTAACAACCTGCCGCAAATCTCCGTCACTGGTAAAACGCATGATCTTGCCGACAGCTGCCTCGGTCTTGCCCGTACAGACCTTGTCGGCCTCCGAGATGACCTTGCCGAATTCTAAATTCCGTTCCACTTCTAAAATCACCATGTCATGGCGATGTGTCGCCACCCCACCGGCATCTACCCAGATAACCGGGCGGTATTCTCCTAATTTAACTTGCACTAATTGGCCCATATATGTTCCCTCAAGAGGCTCAAGGACATTTTGACATTCAAATTTTCGTCCACGAGCTTTTTTGTTTGCACGATTTGCCGGATGATCAAGGCTAAATCCTCAAAGCCCCGCACGGCAAATTTTTCTAATTCTTTTAAACAGTCCTGATTGGCCAATGCTGTTTTAGAACCACTGCTTTTAAACAGCATGACATCCCTGAAAAAACTCAATAACAGCCGCAATGCCTGGGCGGTCTCTTGCGGATCCGCTGAAAGCTCTTTAAGAAAACTATCATTATTCCGATTTAAAAGCATTTCATCCAAGACCTTGCGGTTGTATGGAATGATCTCCTCTTTAGGAAAAAATTTGACGATATGGCAGCGGGACTTGATCGTATCCAAATTAGCCTCGAGCACGCTCGTCGTTAAGATCATCAGGGTATTGGCCGCGGGCTCCTCTAATGTCTTCAAGAGCGCATTAGCTGCCTCCAAGGTCATTAGCTCAACATTGCGGATAATAAAAACTTTTGTCCTGGCTTCATAAGCCATCAGATGGGCCCGGCCCAAGAGAAAACGAATATCCTCAATTTTGATACTGTCCATGTCATCGTTTCCTATCACATGCACGTCGGGATGATTGCCCGAAGCGATTTTCCGGCAGGCCGCGCATTCTCCGCAAGGCTTGAGTGTTTCGTTTTCACAATTGACCAACCGGGCCAAGCTCAAAGCTGTCTGGGTCTTGCCGGAATCCTGCGGCCCCGCCAGCAAATAGGCGTGTGCCAGACGATGATTGGCGATAAGGCGGCTAAAACGCTGCAATATTCCCTGTTCCTTGATTACCATAACGTTTGATTCATTTCGTTGGCTCACCTAGCAGAACATCAATGTACGGTTTGACCCTTTTAAAAATTTCTTCCTTGTCCGCGTCCACTGTAATGACCTTGATACGCGCGGGGTATTGCTTGCTTAAATCCAAATACCCATTGCGGACCCGATGGTGATATTCCAAAGAACGCGATTCAATGCGGTCTCTTTTTTGGCCGGCGCGGCCTAAGCCTTTTTCAGGCTGAATATCAAAAAGGACAGTCAGATCAGGAACAAGGCCTTTGGTTACAAACAAACCTAATTGCTCGATGATTTTAATGTCAATCCCGTTGCCATACCCCTGATAGGCAAGTGTGGAATCCAAAAAACGATCACACAAAATGATTTTCCCGGATTTTAATTGCGGCTCTAAAACTTCCTTGACCATTTGGGCGCGCGCGGCCATATAAAGCAAGGTTTCGCACTCATCCCCCATACCGGCATTGTTCACGTCGAGTAAAAGTTTCCGGATATTTTCTGAAATCTTGACTCCACCCGGCTCGCGCAAAAGCACCACCGGCATTTTTTTTGATTTCAGATACTCAAGGACCAAAGCCGCCTGCGTGCTTTTGCCTGAGCCTTCCGAACCTTCGAATGTAATAAATTTTCCACTCAAATCCATCTCCAGGTTTGGCCGGTTTTGCCGTCCTCGACAGTCACGCCTTTTTCTTTTAATAAAACCCGCAGTTCATCAGAGCGCTTGAAATTTTTAAGTCCGCGGGCACGGGCACGCTCATCAAGCAGGGCTTTTAGTTCTGCTGATAATTCTTGTGTCTTCTCCTGAAGGAACAAACCGAATATATTACGGGCCAAATTTTCCAATATATCCACCGCGTGATAAATAACCCCCAAATAATTAGGGTCATCACTGTTTTGGTCGATGTACATATTAGTATCATTGATCAGATTAAACAACGCCGCCAAGCTCTTAGGGCTATTGAAATCATCATCCATGGCCTGGATAAATTCATGCTTGTATTTGACAATAAAACCCGCTTGAACGGGTTCGATATTCTTATCCTTCAGCAAGGCGGAAGCCCTGTAAAAAAGCACATCGAATTTATTTAAAGCCTTGCGGGCCTCGAGCATTTTCTCCTCGGAGAAATCGATATTGCTGGCATAATGCGAAAACAAAAAGAACATTTTGATTTCATCAGCACTATATTTAGCCAGGGCCTGCTGGATCGCAATAAAATTGCCTGATGATTTGGACATTTTCTGCCCCTGGACGGTCAGCAATCCATGATGGACCCAGTATTTCGCGAAAGGCGCGCCGGTCAAAGCCTCAGACTGGGCGATCTCATTTTCATGGTGCGGAAAAATCAAGTCCCGTCCGCCCGCATGGATATCCAGCGTCTTTGTGGCAAGATGCTTCATGCTCATGCACGAGCATTCAATATGCCAGCCAGGGCGACCGCCTCCCCAAGGACTGTCCCAGCTAGGCTCACCGGGTTTGGAAGATTTCCATAAAACAAAGTCCAGGGGATCGTGCTTTTGTGAATCTTTCTCGATACGCACGGCTTCATGCATCTTATCGATGCTCTGGCCGGAGAGCTTGCCGTAACCTTTGAACGCGCGCACATCAAAATAAACATCCCCCCCTGGTATTGAGTACGCAAAGCCTTTGTCAATGAGCCCTTGAATGTGGGTGATCATATCCGCGATATTATCAGTGGCACGAGGTTCCACATCACCCGGGGGAATTCCCAGCGCTTTTAAGTCCTCCTCATAAAACCGGATCTGCTCTTCGCTGATATCCTGGGCTTCGCGTTTGGTCTCGATGGCCCGGTCGATAATTTTATCGTCGATATCCGTGATATTGCGGACAAAAATAACGTTATACCCGCGAAATTTCAAATAACGGCGGACCACGTCAAATACATACAAACTACGCGCATGTCCGATATGGGACCGGTCATAAACAGTAACGCCGCAGGTGTACATCCTGACATCGTTGCCTGAAAGAGGAACGAAATCTTCTTTCTTACCGCTTAAAGAATTATAAATTTGTATCGGCATAGATGTGAATCATTAAATATTAAAGTCAGCATCTTTCTCGCCCTTAGGCGCTGCACAACCCGTTTTCGCCTCCAATGTTTTTATGCGCCCAAGCAATCTTGATATATTTTCCATGACCGGATCGCTGACATGCATATGGTCTAATTCCATATCGATTTTACGGCCTTCCTGTTTAGTAATACGCCCCGGGATCCCAACGACGGTGGAATTAGACGGTACATTTTTGATCACCACCGCGTTGGCCCCGATATAAGAATTATCTCCGATCGTGATATTGCCCAGGATTTTGGCCCCGGCCCCCACGACCACATTATTGCCCAGGGTCGGATGGCGCTTACCCGTCTCTTTGCCCGTGCCCCCCAAGGTCACACCCTGATATAAAAGGACATCATCACCGACAATGGCAGTCTCGCCGATAACCACCCCCATGCCGTGGTCAATAAAAAAACTCTTACCGATCCGGGCCCCCGGGTGGATTTCTACACCCGTGAAAAAACGCGCGCTCTGTGAAAGCCAGCGCGGAATAATCGGGATTTTCCATTCCCACAATTGATGGCTGATGCGATAAAATACCAAAGCATGCAAACCCGGATAAAACAAAAGCACTTCCATGACACTTTTTGCCGCCGGATCACGGTCTTTGACGGTTTTAATCTCGTCGGTAAAAATGATATAAATCAGCATGAAAACAATAACAATGATTAGTAGGATTATCATCAATCACTCCCCCTCTTTAAAAGCACAACCGCATAGGCCGCAATACCCTCTTGGGCGCCAATATAGCCCAAATCCTCATTGGTACCGGCTTTGATATTGACTTGGGCCTGGTCAATGTTTAACTCACGCGCAATATGATACTTCATTTTCGGCTTAAAATCCTGCAATTTCGGCTCCTGGGCCAAAACCATCACATCCACATTCTCAACAGCCCACCCCGCGTCATGGGCTTTCTTGTTAATCTCTCTTAAAAATAGAGAACTCGCGACTCCCTTGTATTTCGCGTCGCTATTCGGGAAATGCTCCCCGATATCGCCCAAGCCCGCCGCGCCTAAAATAGCATCGCAAATGGCGTGCAAGACCACATCCGCGTCGGAGTGGCCGCCAAGCCCATGGGTGTGCGGCACTTCAATGCCGCCAAGCATCAACTTACGGCCAAAAACAAGCCGATGCACATCATGCCCTATGCCTACTCTGTAATTCATAATAGACTTATTGTTACCACGTCTTTATCCTTCTTCTTAATTGAGCGTCAGCAATCTTCGCAACCTTAAAATTTTATTAGAAATGCGAAGATTCCTTGCCTGCGCAAAGACAGATATACTTTCCTGTGCAGCAAGCAATGGTCTTACCCGCTTTTGAATCGGCTAAACCGCGTTCCACCATCCGATCAAAAGCCAATTCCTTCAAAATCTCATCATAAGAACTGTCTTCCGGTAATTCTTGAACAAATTTGGTTATTTTTTTTTGGAGAAATCATGTCCCCTCCTATTTAATAAATTGCCGCGCTAGAATGATATCTTCCGGGGTGGTGACCTTGATATTGAGATAATTGCCCATGACCATCTTGACCCTCGTGCCCATGCGCTCGAGCATCATGGCGTCATCGGTTGCTTCTTCTTTAAACTTCCTGGCATGCGCTTTGACTAAAACATCCTTATGAAACCCCTGAGGTGTTTGCGCTTCCCATAAAATATGCCGGCATAAAGTCCCGGCAACGGCGCCGCCGTGACTAACTTCTTTAATTGTTGACTTGACGGGCACGCCGACTATGGCTGCTTTGTTTTTCTTCAAAGCCTCGAGAAGACGGCCAATCATGGCATTTTCTATAAAAGGCCTGGCCGCGTCATGCACCAAGACTATGTCCGTATCGGGCGAAAGCGCCTCTAAACCACATTTGACCGAATCCGAACGCTTGATCCCTCCCGCCACCACCGCACGTACTTTTTTAAAGGGCTTTGTCAGACGGATAAATTTGGATAAAAACCCCCTAGCTCCCACTATCACCACACCATCAATGCTAGGATGATTCTCGAAAACCTTCAAACAATACGCAATCAACGGCTTGCCTTTAAGCATGACCAGCGCTTTGGGAACCTTTAAATTCAAACGTCGCCCCAAGCCAGCAGCAACGACGATAACTTCAGTCTTCACAACTCCCCTTAACCCCCCTCTTTATAAAAAGAGGGGGAATACATTTAGTGTTGGAGGATAAATTTGTTCTTTGAGCGACTATATCGAAAAGACTTTGGAAACAATTTTTGAAGACCACTGTTGTCCCGACAATCTTCGACACCGATTCAGAAATACAGCCCGAAGGGCGTTGTATTTCTGAAGAATTAGAAAAGATTGGCGGAAAAAGACAACCCGTGGTCGAAAAAATTCGTTTCCAAAGGCTGTTCATGCTAAAAGCGAAAAGAATAAATTTATCCTCCTACTGCTATTGACGTTCCATTTTTGCGAAAATCATGCGTCCTGCCTGGGTCTGCAATGCCGAGGTCACATACACCTTGGCTATCTGCCCCAAAGCCCTGCGCCCGTCGCTGACAACCACCATGGTCCCGTCTTCCAGATAGCCGATGGCCTGATTGGATTCTTTGCCTTCCTTCAAAAGCCTGATTTCCAATTCCTCACCGGTAAACACCACCGGCTTGACCGCATTGACCAAATCATTGATATTAAGCATTTCAATGCCCTGGATCGAGGCAATACGGCTTAAATTAAAGTCCGTCGTGCAAATACGGGCATCCATCACCTTGGAGAGCTTGATTAATTTCAAATCCACTGCCTCGGGACCGGTCAAATTATCTTCATGAATGCGCACATCCGCCGCGGGATCTTTTTGCATCGATTTTAAAATCTCCATACCCCGACGGCCGCGCTGGCGTTTGATATCATCCTCGGAATCCGCCAGGCGCTGTAATTCATGCAAAATAAAACGAGGCACCACCAAGCGGCCGGCCAGGAAACCGGCCTTAAAAATATCACTGACACGCCCATCGATAATGGCGCTGGTGTCCAAAAGTATCACGCCATCTTTTAAATCCTGCCGTTTAAAACGCACGTAAGGAATAATAAGATTAAACTCATCCTTACCGCGCAACGCCATCACCGCGCCCAGATAAGAAAAAACCAGGGTCAGGACCACCCTCAAGATGGGCTTAAGGACATCACCCAAAGGCAGCAGTGAAATTATGTCCGAAACTAAATTCGCCATGAAAATTCCAAGCAATAGGCCGAAAACCATGCTGGAAAGTCCCCGTACCGACACCTGCTTTAGATTTGCCTCAATAACAATCAAGAGCACCCCGCCCACCATACAAGCAAGGATACCTGCAAGGGGCGCTTGATTGATAACGCCAATTTGATAACCAATAATGCCGCTGATAATTAAGAAAAATACACGGATGAATAATAATGTCATAATTTATCTAACGCCTCCCTGACGTTGGTTACCGGAATTAACCGGATATTAGATGGCTTAAGATCGTTTTTATTCTTCAAATTATTTTTAGGAACAATGCATCGGGTAAATCCGAGCTTCTGTGCTTCATTGACCCTTAAAGCGATTTGAGACACACTGCGCACCTCCGCGGAAAGGCCGACCTCTCCTAAAATGGCCGTGTCATGGGGGACAACTTTGTCCAATAACGCGGACGCTACACTTAAGCAGACACCCAAATCCGCGGCCGGATCCATCACCTTAACACCACCGACGACGTTTAAAAAAATATCTTTGTCCCCAAGATTCATCCCCAGCCTTTTTTCCAAAACCGCCGCTAATAGCCCTAAGCGATTAGGATCAAAGCCTTGGGTTTTCTGGCGCACCATGCCAAAAGCGCTGCGGCTGACCAAACCCTGGATCTCCACCAAAAATGGCCTGGTCCCCTCAAGGATCGGCACCACGACAGAACCGGAAGAATCCACAGGCCGCTCGCAAAGGAAAATTTCCGAGGGGTTTAACACTTCTTGCAAACCCGAAGCCGTCATCTCAAAAACACCGATTTCATTGGTGGAACCAAAACGATTTTTATTGGCCCGAAGAACACGATAGGACGAATAACGTTCTCCTTCGAAGTAAAGCACACAATCAACCATATGCTCCAACACCCGCGGACCTGCCAATATGCCTTCCTTGGTCACATGTCCGATAAGAAAAAGAGCGACCCCCCGCGATTTAGCTATCTGTGTCAAAACCGCGGCGCTTTCCCTGACCTGAGCGACGGACCCCGGCGCGGAAGACAATTCATCTAAATGCACCACCTGGATGGAGTCTATGATCACCACAAGTGGGGCCAATTCATGGA
>Ga0105164_10001439_pt1 | contig 15284 bp, 14 predicted proteins | sample VDWuncwatermetaG_FD_89674 | JGI IMG/M metagenome (GOLD analysis project Ga0105164, IMG submission 89674) | Wastewater microbial communities from Netherlands to study Microbial Dark Matter (Phase II) - VDW unchlorinated drinking water | ecosystem: Environmental > Aquatic > Freshwater > Drinking...
GAATTATCAAGATTAGACTCCCACGATTTAAAGATAGAGCTTCGTAATTTGGACATATATCCTTGCATAGAAAATATTTTTTCTAATTATAAAGGACATTGCACGGAGAAGAATCAAAATTTTGAGCTAAATATACCCCAGCGTGTTCCTATGATGGAAACGAACGAATATCTTTTACGTCAATTGTTGACCAACCTAATCGATAATGCGATAAAATATACACCTGAAGGTGGTCGGATAGGCTTGAAGATCGAACCCGTTGATGAATCCATTCAGTTTGAAATATCAGATACAGGTATAGGTATCCCACAAGAACATATTCCGCGTATTTTTGAAAGATTCTATCGTGTTGATCAAGCTCGCTCTCGAGAAATGGGCGGAACTGGACTGGGGCTTTCTATCGTCAAACATATTGTTAATCTCCACCACGGAACAATTAGAGTTGAAAGTACTGTAGGTGTTGGGAGTAATTTTATTATTAAAATACCTCAACAACAGCCAAAATATATAACGTAACTAAATTTATGCATTGGTTGAATAAACCACAAAGAAATCTGAGAAAGTTATATTACGAAAAGCTGTTGGATTTCCCATTTGTACCACGTATCAACTTTACATGTATGTCATTTTGCTTTAGTCAAATGGTTTCTTACTGTTGCTATTTTCAAAGTGAGTTAATCTTATTTATAATAAAGAAGTAATTAGCGCACAAATTATTGTATCTATGTGTAATTTTTCGCTTTTTTAATCTTAATATTATGGAACTTGTAATCGACGGTATCGAAAATCTGATTTATATATACGAAGAGGTATTTTGGCTTAAAGAATGCCTTACAGCGTTACAATCCTTGGTTGCTTTTCTCTTAGTCTGGTGGATTGTAAGGTTCGATTATGGGCTGGCATTCCTTTTATATCTGTCTACTTTTATCGGCGTTGCTTGTATTTTTTTTGGTGATATTGGATATTGGAGCGACAACGATGTGCTAAAGCTTATTGCTCCTGCTTCTCTATTTCTTTTGCTATATAATAAAAATCAAAACAAGGATGCGTTGTTGCTTATAATTTTAATCCCTTACTTTGTTACGTCATATGAATTTTATAGGAGTTTCTCTACTGTAATAGAATCTCTAGCATCACATGCATTAATTATTTTTAGCGTCATTATTGCCAAACGAAATATGTATATTTCGTTGTTTATTAGTGTTGTGATTGGTATACTCATTAACCTCATAGGCAATAATTACCCTCCCGGCACCAACGATGTTTTAATAAATCCAGCGTTAATTACCCTGATTGTAAAAGGGCTGGAGTTTTATACAAAGAATAACAAATATGCAGATTTTCTAAAGTCTTTTTGGATAACACTCTCGTGTTTTGCATTTTTTGGTAGTTGGATTTTCCACTATATAAAACCGATATGCCCACTTTATTCTCATCACTAGAAATAAAATATCCATTTCCAACGTGAGCGCAGGAATTCTGAAGTTGAAAGAATCAAGGATAAAGGTCATACGGCATGTTGCTGAAAGAATTTAATCGTTTCTTCTGCTACGAGGTCTTTTTGATTATCAAGTGTCAACATATGATAGGAATCTCGGATGAAAATCTTCCGAACATGAGAGGAACCGATATACTTCTCCACATAATCGGCATTTTTTATACTTGCTAAATCATCTTCCAAGGCGTGAAGAATGAGTGTTGGCACTTTTACTTTAGGAATAATTTTTTTTGTTAACCTGATGAGTCTGAACAATTCTTTCATGCTTTGGGCTGGAAATTTGGAATACGCAATGGAATTATGCTTTAAACCAATCGCTATCTGTTTTCTCATCCGCTCATCCTTTATTCCATAAGGTTCCCGCTCTTCATATGAATAAAAATATCGTAGAGGAGGGTAATAACAGAGAGGAAGCAAGAAGCTGTACCATGGTAAACTCCAGCCATCATAGAAAATGGTTGTAGACAGCAGCGAGATTGATGATACCTCATCTCCGACATCGAAGGCAAGGTAGAGCGCCAAAAGCGCCCCCATGCACAATCCTGACACCGAAACTGTTTTGCATTCCTTCTTCAGCGCCTTAAAAGTTTCATAGATTGTTTGATACCAATCATGCCAGCGGGTGGCTTGAAGGGATTCCAAAGTCTTTCCATGTCCCGCGAGACATGGCCCTTTTACCGTAAATCCCGCGCGATGCAGTTTCTTCGCGAGAGGCTTCATCTCAAATGGACTGCCTGTCAATCCATGAATTAGAAGGACAGCATGCTCCCCACCGATCAAATCTATTTTATAGTCACTCATACTTCTCTGGCAATAATAACGGCATTAGTTCCCCCAAATGCAAACGAATTCGACATAACGGTTTTGACTTTTACACCTGCTCTTCCATGCTGAGGGACATAATCGAGATCACATTCAGGATCAGGAATTTTAAGGTTTGCCGTGGGGGGAATCGCCTTATTCTTAATGGAAAGTAATGCAGCTACAAATTCCACCGCCCCAGCGGCGCCCATGAGGTGTCCATGCATCGATTTGGTTGAACTTACCGGAATCTTATATGCCATTTCACCAAATACCTTTTTAATAGCCTGCGTTTCAACAACATCGTTCATTACCGTAGCTGTTCCATGAGCATTAATGTAATCTATTTCATCACCGTTTATCCTTGCGTCCTCAAGTGCAAGGCGTATGGCCTGCGCTTGTCCGGCAACGGAAGGACCAGTAATATGGTAGGCATCAGCACTAGAACCGTATCCAATCAACTCTCCATAAATCTTTGCGCCGCGTTTTTTTGCCATTTCCATTTCTTCGAGCACGAGCACCGCCGCTCCTTCTCCCAGCACAAAACCTGTTCTGTCCTTAGAAAAAGGCCTGCAAGAAGTAGAAGGATCCTCAGCGTCTTCCACTGCCAATACCCTCAAAGACTCCCAGCACTTAAAAGAGCCGTACGTAAGAAGACTTTCTGTGCCTCCTGCAAGTATCACATCCGCATAGCCATCCTTAATCTGGCGATATGCCTCACCAATTGACACGGAGGATGATGCGCAGGCTATGGAAAAAGTAAGACAGGGACCTGACAGGCCGTATTGTATAGAAATGTGAGAGGCTGATGAATTGCACATTATCTTTGTAACAAAACGCGGGCTGACTTTCTGCGCATCTTTTTTATAGAGCTGATAATAGAGATCATCCACTGCTTGGGAGCCACCCATTCCTGTTCCCATATATACTCCCGCTCGTTTTTTCTCTTCGTCGTCAAGCTCTATACAGGAATCATTCCATGCCTGCGAAGCAGCTATCAGCGCAAGCTGATCGGTTCTGTCAAAAATTCCCATCTGCTTTTTTGAAAAACACTCGGCAGAATCAAGGGTTATCTGGGCAGCAATCTTACCGGAAAGTTGACAAGGAAAATCAGATGAAATTCTTCTTATCCCCGACTTTCCTGCCATGAGATTATCAAAAAAATCTCTCCTATTATTTCCAAGGGATGAAATGATTCCTAACCCTGTAACTGCTACTCTTCTCAATGGTGTGCTGTTCAAATTCTACACCTTTTTATGCTGTTCGGATAGCAGCTTCTCAATAATATCAATAACATCTTGAACAGTATTTGGTACCTGGCGTTCCAAAAAATTTATTTTAAATTCATCTTCAAGAGCAAACATAAATTCAAGCTTATCATAAGAATCGAGTCCAAGACTCTCCAGCGTTGCATCAGGAGAAAGCACGTCCTCCGTAAAATCAAATTTTTCAATAAATAATTTCTTTATTCGCTCTAATATAATAGTAGACATTTATCCTTTATTTTGCCGAAAGCATCGCGTAAAATCAGCATATTTTCTAATGAAAGAAGACTTTATTATACCATTTGAATTACACTCCACATCTCTTAAGCAGGGATTCGAACAGTTTTACGAATAAATCAATCTCCTCGTAAGTGATAGTTAAAGCTGGGGCTAATGTAAACACATTTTTATAATATCCGCCTACATCCAGAACAAGACCATATTTTTCCCCATCCATTTCTATATCGCCCTTCATCCCTTCCTGGAATATCATATCTGTTAGCGCCCTATCAGGGGCAAACCCATCTCGCTTAGTCATTTCAACCCTTAAGGCAAGCCCCAAACCATCGACATCTCCGATTACACGATACTTTTGTTGTAGTTCTCTCAATTTTGAGAGTAGGCAACTTCCTTTCTCCTTCACCGTCTTCTCAAAATCGTTCTTTTTGATATATTCAATTGTTGCAAGACCTATAGCGGTTCCAATTGGATTGCTGGAAAATGTTGAATGGGTTGAACCGGGAGGAAATATTTGAGGATTTATAAATTCTTCTTTTGCCCAGAGACCCGACAAGGGATTCAAACCGTTTGTGAGAGCTTTGCCAAATACAATCAGATCAGGTTTTACATCAAAATGTTCTATTGCCCATAGCTTGCCGGTTCTATAAAATCCCATCTGTATCTCATCATCCACGAGTAAAATATTGTACTTCTTAAGTACCGCAGAGAGTCTCTTAAAGTATTCAATAGGCGGTATGACATAGCCGCCTGTCCCTTGAATCGGTTCGATATAGAAAGCAGCATATTCTACTTCGTTGTCCTTGGTATCGATAATACCGTAGTATTCTGTTTCAAAGAGTTTCTCAAAATGTTTAATGCATTCATAATCGCAATTTTTACGGTTTTTCCCATAAAAACATCTGAAACAATAGGGATACGGAACAAATAACGCCCTGTTGCTAAAATGTCCGTATCTTTTCCGATATCTGAAACTACTGGTAATCTCTGTAGCCCCGAGTGTTCGGCCATGATATCCACCCATAAAAGCAAACATCAGCGATTTTTTCTTGTAATTTCTGATCAGTTTGAGACTGTCTTCAATTGACTGCGAACCCCCCACATTAAAATGGACTCTACCCTTCGTGCCTAATCTTTTTTCCGTTTCCTTTGCGATATTCGCAGCAAGGAGTATTTTCTCTTTGTGGAGATATTGGGATGCAACTTGAGGAAGCTTGGCCATCTGTCGGTTATAAGCCTCGTCAATTTCTTTATTTCTATAACCAAAATTAACTGCTGAATACCACATCTGCATATCGAGATACGGTTTTCCGTGCATATCAAAAAGCCACGAACCTTCACATCGTTCAAAAATTATTGGCTTGTCGAGATAATGCACAGTATCGCCGTACGAGCAATATTGGGCTTCTAACTCTAAAAGTTCCTTCTCTTCTGATTCACAAAGTTTCAACCTTGTTTTCCCTCTTATGTTAAAACTGGCATGGAATAATTCTCTGGATATGCAACGGTGTGCTGAAAAACAACCTTTAAACTCTTTTCTATATCATTAAAACTATTAAATTGAGAATACGGTATTCCCCTACTTTTACAAAAATCAGTGAGTTTCCCTTTGGAAAAAACATAAAGTACTTTTTCAGAAATGCAGAAATCGCTTCTTCCGTCTCCAATATGAATTATGGGGAGTCCGTTGCTCACTGTTTTTGCTACCGCACATTTACAGATTCCTGAGGAGCAATTTTTATTGGTGTGCGGGAAAAGGGTTTTTAATTTACCGGCTTCTTCTTTTAGTTGATTTGCAAAGATAGGTATGTGCTTTAAGCCTGCATTTTTAAGGAGTCTCTCGATATATATTTGGAATCCATCACTTATAATACCGAAAGGAATATGGGATTTTTTCAAGAAACTAATGAAGTCCACAAAGGTTTCATCAATGGTAAATCTATCAATATACTCAAGTGTTTTATCAAGAGATGAATTTATTAAAGCCATCTGGGTCTCAAGACATTCCCTTGATCCTATAAGACCAGCCTCCCACAGCTTCTCTGCTTCTTCCCAGCCCGGCTTTGCAAATAGTTGTATAACGGCATCTGTTATATCTACGTCCGTAACAGTTCCATCAAAATCTATCGACACAAAAAAATCTGGTTCAATAATAGAGCTGCACTCCTTGTTTCGTAATTATAATTGTGGGAATAATTTGCAAAGTATACTACATCATAACTCTTTTGTAAAGATACTTTCTCTGTCTCTACCATGTTAAGACGTACGCTATTTACTTAGCTGATTTCTCACAATAAGCCTTTATTGGCTTGACAAAAAATACAGGCCTAAGTATGCTACCGATATATTTAACAAATTTTACAATGTGACAGGATTTGAAATACCTCACAGAGGTTACCTTGAAAAGAAAGAAAATATTCTTCGCGGAATTTGTTCTGGATTAGCAAACACGATTGCTTTACCCCAAGATAACAGGGAAGGGGATATTTTCTCATGCAACATATCTGTATATTTGAAGACAGCCAGCATTTACAACTAATCCCGCTCGTGTATACAAGGGCGGCATTTGAACTTCGATGTGGTCTGTTTACTCCATTAGAGAGAGTCCTCCAACATTATTCTCAAGCCACTGTTACCCTTTTTTGTAGAAATTATTTAACCGACGTATTACAAGAACGATATTCCTATCGTGTTAATGATCTTCAAACAGCGGATGATACCTGTCTTTTCTTAAATGGAAGAGCTATTCTTTCCCTACCTATTTCTATAGAAGGCCGTGAGGAAATTGGGGTTCAGGATAATACCCTTGTTTATGCTCGCCTTAAGGGAAAAAATGTTAAAAAAGTATCTTCCGAAACGTTTCTTTCAAAGGACCCAATCGAACTGCTAAAAAACGCCGTCCAGGCAACAGACACGCAAGTACCTATTATTAACTATTTTTGGGACATTGTTAAATATAATAAGTCCCAAATAGAAAGAGATTTTATGCTGTTTGGTAAGGGAGGTTCCATCTCTGGAAAACTGTATGAAGGAGTTTACTTTATTAATAAAGAACAAATATTTATTGAGGAAGGCAGCCGAGTTAAACCATGTTGTGTTTTAGATGCTGAAAATGGCCCAATTTACATAGGCCACTACGTCACCATTGCCCCAAACACGACCATTGAGGGGCCCGTTTACATTGGTAGCCATTCTGTAGTTCAATCTAATTCAAGGTTACGCGGAGGCACAAATATTGGAGAAGGTTGCAAGGTAGGAGGAGAAATCAAAAACACTGTCTTCCACAGCCGCAGTAATAAACAACATGATGGATTTATCGGTGATTCTTATATCGGCTCATGGGTCAACATCGGAGCGAATACCGTAAATAGCAACTTACTGAATACCTATGGAAATGTAAAAGTTGAATTTGAAGGGAATATCATAAATACCAATACCATGTTTCTCGGTATGGCAATGGGAGATCACACCAAAACTGCCATTAACACAACGATTATGACGGGCAGTATTTTTGGCTTCGCTTGCAATATCGCTTCAAGCCATGTTCCAAAATATCTACCCTCTTTTACCTGGTATGTAGACCGAATCAAAGAGGTATATTTATTAGAAAAGGCATTAGATGCGGCAAAGATCGTAATGAAGAGAAGAAATAAAGAAATGACTACCTCAGAAGAACGACTCTTTAGAACGGTTTTTCAACTAACAGAGAGCGAAAGAAAGTACATGTAAATGTATTCAGAAATCTGGAATTTGTTTTATTGACATATAGGAATAAATCCTCGCGCCGTATGAAAATAATATAAGCTACGGTGTGGGTATTTTTCTGAACAAATCCAATATTGAGGTATTTATGGAAAAAGGTATTAAACATGAACGAATTATTATTGATACGAGTATTTTTACCAACCCGGACATCTACCAAACATTTGGGGTAAGCCCAACGGCGGCTTTGCATACATTCTTGGAGATTATCGGCAAATTGGATGGCCCGTTCTTTTATATGCCTCCATCTATTTATCAGGAATTGCTTAATTTCGTTGAAATAGAAAATATTCCTAACGACCTGCAAATTCGTATATTCCAAAAGCCGCCAAAACGATACGAATTGTTTGTTCCGGCCTTTTTATTATATGAGCTTATTGAGGATGTTCGTCAGAGAATTGACAAGGGTTTAAGGGTAGCAGAAGAGGCGGTAAGAGAAACATCGCCTGAAACTGAACCAGCGGCGATTGCCAATCTTAGGAAAAAATATCGTTCTGCACTTCGTGAAGGAATTATTGACAGTAAGGAAGACGTTGATTTGATACTCTTGGCCAAAGAAATGGATGGTATCCTAATGACAGCTGATACAGGTATTGTCAAATGGGCTGATAAATTAGGTATCCGATACATCAATCCTCGTATGTTAAGGGGTATTCTCGACAAACTAACTAATGAGGGGAGTGGGTAAATAGTAAACTATTTGCGGAATTAACTTTTATAAGCAAGCAAATAAGGTTTTCTTCTGCGGTTGTTTTTTTGTTGTATGGTGAGGTTTATGATTTAGAATTTGTGCTTAAAGAGAGTTTGTACATCATATCTATAAACCCCCTCCTGATCATCATTACTGCTATGGCGGCTAGTAACAATGAGGCAACCTTGGCAAAGGCTTTAGACCCGCCGTCACCCATCAGTCGATATATAAGATTTGACTTCATAAACACTATCCATACAACAAAAAGGTTTATCACCAGCGAAGTCACGGTAGGGATATAGCCGTAAGTATCTACCGTTACAATGATCGTGGTTAAAACAGCAGGACCTATAACAAGTGGAATGCCTAAAGGAACGACCCCCATCGTTGAAGTTATAGCCCTTTTCCCTTTTTCTGCAAAGAGCAAATCATTAATGGCAAATACAAGTAACAAAAGCCCTCCGGCTATTTTAAAATCGTATATCTCAATGCCCAATATGGAGAAAACAAACTTACCAATGGCCAAGAAACCAATACTAATAGAAAGAGCAGTAATAACAGACTGGTTTATAATTTTTGTTTTCAGCGGTTTTTCTGTCCCTTCCACTAAAGACATAAAGATGGGTAATATCCCTACAACATCGATTGCGACAAAAAGCGGTATAAAGGCGAGTAGAAAATTATGCCAATGTTCAATATGTAAGATTTGTAGTTCTTTCATAATCAAACCTATAATAGTTCAGTAATCTTGTGTTTGTTTAATTTATTATAAAGACTAGCGCGCGAAATTTGGAGTATTTTAGCGGCCTTTTCCTTGTCATCGCCTGTTAATTCCAGCGTGTTAATAATTATTTGTCGTTCAACTTGATCCATTAACACCTGAAGTGATTTTCCGGACAAGTCGTGCAGGAACCCAGTTTTTTCCCGGTATAGAGGAATATCCTCAGGTTCAATCATCTTTCCTTTACAAAGAATTACTGCACGTTCAATGACATTTTCAAGTTCCCGAACGTTTCCTGGCCAACCGTACGACATGAGTTTGTTTAATGCCTCGCAGGAAATCCCTGCAACATTTTTTCTATTCTTTTTGTTATGCGAGGAAAGAAAATGTGAAGCAAGCATTGGGATATCGTCAGTGCGCTCTCTTAAGGGAGGGAGAAAAATACGAATGACATTAAGTCTATAAAAAAGGTCTCTGCGGAACAGACCTTTTTCAACGCAGTCCTCAAGGTCTGTGTTGGTTGCTGCAGTGATGCGCACATCTACTTTTGTAGGTTCGTCACTTCCCACAGCTTCGAACTCACTATCTTGCAATACCCGAAGTAATTTTGCTTGAACTCCTAGAGAAATATTACCAATTTCATCCAGGAATATAGTGCCATGGTCGGCTGTTCTAAAGCGACCAATCCTATCTTTTGTGGCGCCCGTGAAAGCTCCTTTTTCATGGCCAAAAAGTTCGCTTTCCAATAGTGTTTCTGCCAAGGCTGCACAGTCTACTTTTACAAATGGTTGGTCCTTACGAGCACTGTTATAGTGTATAGCCCTAGCCACCAATTCCTTACCTGTACCAGTCTCTCCTTGAATCAGGATATTGGCTTCTGTATTGGATACGTTAGATATCATTTCATATATTTTTTTAATCTTTGGACTCTCACCGATGATATTGCCAAATGTATATTTTTCGCCGAGCTCTGAACGCAAGCGATCTACCTCGCCTTCAAGTCGTTGCATCTGCAATATCTTTTCAATGACGATAATAAGCTCGTCACGTTTAAATGGCTTTGTAATATAGTCAGAGGCGCCAAGCTTCATTGCTTCCACGGCATTTGTAACAGTACCATAACTGGTCATTACAACTACATCTATACGTGGGTTTTGTTGTTTGATCTTTTTTAAAACTTCTATGCCGTCCATATCTGGCATAACCAAATCGGCGAGGATAATCGAGTATGTCCCGTCTTTGGACACCTTTTCAACGGCCTCTTTGCCATTTGTGACAACATCCGATGCGTATCCCTTACTCTTGAGAAGTTCCTTACACATCTTCCCCATAGCCATATCATCATCTACAACTAATATCTTCTTCAAAACCCTTATTCCTCAAATAGAACGTTATTCATAATGGCAACGATATAACAAATTTAGTGCCGCTGCCCGCACGGCTTTCTAATGCTATTTTACCATTGTGGGTTGAAATTATATTGTTACAAATTGATAACCCTAATCCTGTTCCTTTGCCAGGTTCTTTGGTTGTAAAGAAGGGGGTGAAGATACGTTTTTGGTCTTCGCGAGATATACCGATTCCATTGTCCTCAAAAACAACCTCAACAGACTTCATTTCCTTGTTTATCCTGGTTTCAATAAATATATCCCCTCCCTGCGGCAAGGCGTCCACAGCATTATTGATAAGGTTTAAAATTACCTGTTGAATCTGATTCCCATCCGCCAATAAAAGCGGTACAAGGTCGTCGAACGTTTTGTGTAGTTTTATTTTGTGAATTATTAGACGATGTTCAACCAGCGATAGGGTATTATTAATTAGATGTTGGATATTACATAGTTTTCTTTCACAATTAGATTTCCTCGAAAAATCCAACAGGTTTCGGATGGTTTTTTGACACTTTGCTACTTGATCAGAAATGGTTTTAATACGTTCTGGCAACTTTTCATTATGGATATCTTCTGACAACAATTCACAATAACCAGAAATAGTTGCAAGGGGTGTATCTAGCTCGTGAGCAAGACTAGATGCCAGAAGCCCAATAGAAGCCATTTTTTCAGCTTGCAGGAGTTGATTTTGCAAAGATTTGAGTTCTTCATAGGCATGTCGAAGTTCACGTATCCGTTTGCCTAATTCTAGTCGTTGTTGTTCCTGTTCGTCTTCCAGCAATTTCCTTTCGGTAATATCTCTAAAAATTTCTACTACATATTCTACTTCTACTTTGCTTTCTTTGTCAGCGATAGGGAAAGAAAATTTTTCTATGCAGAGCTTCTTACCGTCGATGCCTGTTTCCCATGTAATTGTTTGTTGGGGTTTCCCGGTTTCAAAAACTTTACCCGTCACGCAATTCTCACATGGAGCACTTTCTTTCCATAATTCTATATAACACTTATTTCCTAATAATAGGTGTCGTTTTTTTCCTGCCCGCTGGCTGGCAGCTTCATTCATAAATATAATTTTGAAGTCCTTATCTACAATGTTTATACAATCGCGAATGCCATCAAGGGCTGTTTGTAAAAATCTTTCGGATACCTCCATCGTAATTTCCCCTTAAAAAATGCTTAATTTATACTTTATCGACAAGAAGGTATTCATGAAAAGTTACTATAGCATAAATCAAAATACTACTGCAAATATAACTTTTTGCATAATTTTTTGCTTGCCAACAAATTATAGATTATGTAGCATCTTTTGCTCCCTCACTTTTATATACAAATTGCCTTTACATCCTTGCAAGAAACGGTGACAATAACTTGTTTATCTGATGGGAAACCCCTTTAATTATGATAAAGAATAGTCTTTGGAAACGGATGGTATTCGGATATATCATCATTGTGTTATTCATGTTGGCAATGAGTTTTTATTTGATCTTTCGCCTACACCACCTCAATAAAACTACTGACTCAATTATAAAAGTTGATGTTCCATCTGTCGAAAATGGAGAAAAGTTATTAGATAGTCTTCTTGAACAGGTTCGAAATGAAAAAAAATACATAATTACAAACGATGATGCATTTTTGGAACTTTTTGATAAAAAGAAAAAAGAGTTTCGGGAACGGCTTAAATCCTTAGAAGAATCTGTCACTAGGCGGGAAAAGAAGGAACTGATAAATCAGATAAAAGATCTGCACAATAAGTATCTTGCCATGATTTCTAAAGAAATGATATTAGTTGGTAAGGATGAAATTATCTCCTTTGATACCCATTATAAAGAGGAAAAAGAAAAAACAATTGAACAGCTTATCGAATCTATTAACAGGCTAACTCTTACCATCCAGACTTCGCTAATTAAAAAGATTGAACTATTTCAAAAAATTGGATATAGATCTGCCAGGACATCCCTTATTATCATCATGTTTGCCATCCTCTTTGGAGTCATCTTTGCCTACTTCTTTATCCGTAGCATATGTACGCCTATAAAAATTTTAAAGGATGCTACTGACCGTATCGCGCATGGTGATTTAGATTTCCAAATCGAAGTTACATCGAGTGATGAAATTGGTTCTTTGGGAACGGCTTTTAATCAAATGTGCAACAAGCTCAAGGAAACTGACCAGCTGAAAATTGAGTTTGTTTCAAATGTTTCTCACAATCTAAAGACACCTTTAACTGCTATCCGCGAAGCTAATGATCTGCTACTGGAAAAGATCGCAGGCCCAATATCCGAGTCACAAACAAAACTCCTTCATATCATCAAGGAAGAAACACTTCAACTTACGATGATGATTAATGATCTATTAGATATCTCACGGATTGAAGCAGGATTAATGAGATATAATTTCCAATACTCAGATATTCAAGAAATCATTCGGAAGAGTACCGACGAGATACGATTTTTAGCAGAAAATAAAAATATCAACATCCAATGTGTTAATGGGAACTCTGTCCCTAAGGTCTTATTAGACCGTGACAAGATTGCCCAACTAATGGATAATCTTTTAAGTAATGCTATTAAATTTACCCTATCGGGAGGTACCATTACAATAGACGCAAAGGAGATTGACTCTCATAATGTTTCTCATGTTTTTGTGGAACAAAATTGGTTGAATAAAGTGCAATCTTTCGTTAAAGTTAGTATATCTGATACAGGAATTGGTATACCTGCCGAATATCATAAAAAAATCTTTGATAAATTCCAACAAGTTAATAATAAAGGAAAGGGTGGAATTAAGGGAACAGGGTTGGGACTTTCTATTGCGAAGCATATTGTACTTGACCACGGTGGTGATATTTGGGTAGAGAGTAATACTGGGAGTGGTAGTACCTTCCATTTTACTCTTCCCTGTAATTATGATTATACCTTGAATGTTTCATAGTCTTTTGCCGTGTTTCATCTGCTTCTAATCATTCATAGAGCACATAATACGTGCTAAAAAATTTATTCTTAAATTAAATCTGATCTCTTTTGCCTGTAAAGCGAGTATTATAACATGAAGAAAAAATACTTTTCCCTAATCTTTTTTCTTGTAGTTATTTCGGGTCTTGGTTGTGCTTGTACAACCAAAACAAAAGAAGAAATCAAAACAATCAAGCTAGATCTTCAACTCAAGGAAAAGACTATTGCCAACCTCTTGGACCGTATTTCAATGAAAGACCAAGAGATTGGAAAACTTACTGAGGAACTCCGCGCCGCTCATGTAACAATCGAAGACCTTAGAAGCGATATAGAAAAACTTCGAGAAATAGACATACAGATGGAAGAAAAAAAGAAGGAAGTCGATAATCGCATAGAAGAAACAATTCCAACAACAGGGACCGATTCGGCAACTGCAGAAGAAAAACCTGAATAATTTTGTGGTACGCTAAACTATGATAAGCAAAAAGATATTAGTCATAGATGATGACGCAAATATCCTGGAAGTCCTCCAGATGCGTTTAAGATCGTGGGGTTATCACATCACAATTGCTAGAAACGGTAAAAAGGCAAAAACAATACTGTCCTCCACTCCCTGCAATCTCGTTATAATCGATTTGCGGCTATCCGAAGAAAACGGTATCGAACTTATGGAAGAGATCGTTGGTTATTATCCAAATCTTCCGATCATTATCCTGACGGCGCACGGAAGTATTGAAAGTGCCGTTGAAGCCATGGGAAAAGGGGCTTATAGTTACATTACCAAACCATTTAACAATGAAGACCTTTTGCTTCATATTAAAAAAGCCCTTGAAAAGCAGCAACTAACAAAAGAAATTGAACGTCTCAGAAACCAGCTTGATGAAAGTCAAGACTTTAAACGCATTATTGGTAATGATAAACGGATGAAAGAAATCCTTGAAAAGGTCTCAAAAATCGCCAAAACTGACTGTACTGTTGCTATTTATGGTGAAAGTGGAACAGGAAAGGAACTCATTGCAAGGGCTATCCATCACAAAAGCAATCGCACGAAAGGTCCATTTATTACCTTAAACTGTGGTGCCATCCCGGAGGGTTTATTTGAAAACGAATTCTTCGGACACATCCGTGGAGCATTCCCAGGTGCTTATGAATCTAAAGAAGGACTACTCGTACAAGGAGACGGAGGCACTATTTTTTTAGACGGAATTGGGAATACATCGCCAGCCTTACAGATTAAACTTTTGAGGGTATTACAAGAAAGAGAAATTAAACCAATTGGGGGTACAAAAAGTATTAAGATCAACGTACGGGTCATCGTCGCTTCCAATACCGATTTACAAAAAGCTGTGAATGATGGGACATTCCGTGAAGACTTATTTTACAGAATCCATGTTGTGCCCATTTATATCCCTCCTCTTCGCGAAAGAAAAGACGACATCCCTTTATTGGCTACCTATTTTATGACGGGATTTAGTAAGCTACTTAAAAAAGATATAAAAGGGTTTACACCTGCAGCTATTCAAAGAATGATGCTTTACGAGTGGCTGGGTAATATACGCGAATTGCAGAGTAAAGTCGAACACGCCGTTGTTATGGCTAATAAAGATATTATAGCAACGGAGGATCTCTTTACCAGCGCAAATACTCTCAAGAACAACTTCAATTCATACAGAGACGCCAAAGAAAGATTTGAACGCGAATATCTTGAAAATCTTTTAAGAATAAACAAAGGAAACATCACAAGTGCTTCAAAAACGGCGAAACGTTACAGAGCCGATATCTATAAACTGATCAAGAAACATAATATAAATCCTGAAAATTATAAAAATGATCTTAGTTCAACTAACACCGAAAAGTTTTACACCTAATCAGAACAAATCAAAAACCATTATTCGAGATATTTTGAATGTATGCAAATACATACACAATTAAAATAAACAACAAGAATTTTATTGAAATCAAATTGTATTAAC
>Ga0105164_10001440_pt1 | contig 15284 bp, 14 predicted proteins | sample VDWuncwatermetaG_FD_89674 | JGI IMG/M metagenome (GOLD analysis project Ga0105164, IMG submission 89674) | Wastewater microbial communities from Netherlands to study Microbial Dark Matter (Phase II) - VDW unchlorinated drinking water | ecosystem: Environmental > Aquatic > Freshwater > Drinking...
ATTTAGTATTTCATCAGAGTTATTATTCTTTAGCAATCCCTCATCATCAAAGTTTATATATGCATAATCATCAATATCTTTCAATAATTCAAGTGCAAAAACTGACTTTCCTGCTCTTCTAGGACCAGTAATAACTTTTATAAGATCATTTTTTAAATATTTTTTTACTTGCTGTAATTTGGTTCTTAATATATATTTTTGAGAGAATTTTTTTTCAATTTCTTTTTTTTGCTCAAAAATAATGTCTTTTATCATATATATAGTCTACACTATACTGCATAAAAAAGGTAAATTTTGTGCAGTATGATGAATTCTGTGCATAAATTAGTGTTTAATGTTTTTTTCCTGTTCTTCTAGGCACTATTTCACGTTATACTATCCTTATGCGCCCAAACAATAGAAAAAACAATGAGTTACGACCAATGAAGTTTACGGCTGGCTTTTCAAGTAATGCTGATGGTTCAGTACTTATTGAGTTTGGGGAAACCAAAGTATTAGTTACAGCTATGATCGATGAAAAGGTCCCACCTTTTTTAATGAATACTGGTAAGGGCTGGCTTACTGCTGAATATTCCCTATTACCAGGCTCTACTAGTCCTAGGGCTCAAAGAGAAGTTAATAAAGGTAAACCATCAGGCAGGACTAATGAAATCCAAAGGTTAATAGGTAGAAGTTTAAGGGCAGCTTTTGACTTAAATGCTATTGGTCAAAGAACCATAACCATAGATGCTGATGTTATAAATGCAGATGCTTCCACCAGAGTTGTTAGTATTTGCGGTGGTTTTATAGCAGTTTATAAAGCTTTGGAAAAGATTAAGAACAAAGGCTTAATTAAGACCATTCCTTTAATAGAACCAGTATCAGCCGTAAGTGTAGGAATTATTGATGGTGAATTAATGCTTGATCTTTCTTATGTAGAAGATTCTAAAGCAGAAGTAGACTGTAATGTAGTTATGAATAAATCTGGTGAAATTATAGAACTTCAAATGACTGCAGAAGGTAAACCTTTTAAACAAGAAACCGTAGACCAGTTAGTTAAGCTAGCCCAAAAGGGTATAAATCAAATTATAGAAAAACAATTAGAGTTAACTGTAGGACTTTCTCCCCTAACTAAATGATAACTTTATTGTTTTAACATTGAAGATTATTAGAAAAACTCCGAATGGAATAATAGATGATTTCTATTTACCTTACAGCTATTATCTTTACTTTCCTCCTGGCAAATCCATGTTTTGCAGAAGGAATAAAGTATTCTGTAGGTCCATCATGCAAAGATAAAAAAGTTATTTGCCAAAATCAAAACGAAACTCCAGTTTGTATTGTTCTGGATCCAAGAGTTCATATCGAACAAACAGTAAATTTATTAAATCAAACCGTGAATAGATTTGAACCTTCTTGTGGAGATGAAGGAAATAATTTTAAAATAGGCTGCATAGATACTTTAAGTAATAATGAAGCTAGTAATAAATTTGTGGATAATGTTTCAATTGACTGTGTTGAGCTGGTTAAATGTGAGAAAAATAAAGAAAATAATAAAATATCAGTTTCTTGCTCAGGTGGGAAAATGGCAAAGTGTTTAGGAAGTGATGATATTCCTAATTGTGAAAATAACTTTATGTGTGTAAGTGATTCATTGCCAGTTTGTGACTACGTGTGGCAGGCGAATTTGAATTGATTCCTGTGTCATTGCACAGTTTCTGTTTGTAGAGTTGTAGCGCGCCGCCCTTTAGGGCGAGCCTCGCCTTTGGCGGGCTACGACTCTACAGAAAAACAACTTTCAATACACAAACTATGGGTTTTCCTACCTATAGCATCTACTCTTATAACATTGAAACCATTGTCAGTAGCTAATTTCTCCACTCTTTTTAAACCTGAATAAGTGGTTAACCTTCCACCTTTTGAAAGTAATTTAAAAACAGAAAGTAAAAACTCTTCAGTCCAAAACTGAGGTGCTACTTTAAAGCTAAAAGGATCAAAAAATATAATGTCATAAGTATTATTTTCTAAGGATTTCAAAGCATTGAAAATATCATCTAAAATAAGTTTAATTTTTATCTTTTCATACTCTATATAATCTCTCTGATCAAGGTTTTGTAAGAGTTCTTTCCATTTAATGTAACCTTCAGGTACCGTTATTTCTCTTATTTTTTCTATTATATTTTTATCTTTTTCAATGGCAGTAATGCAGATGTTTGGATTAGTACCTAAATTATAAATAAAATCAATTGCTACTCCACTGTTATAGCCAAGTCCAAAAAAAAGATCTAGGATTTTTACTTCTCTTGAAAAAGATCGTTTTAGAATACTCTCACAAGGTTTAACAAATTTATGCAATGATTCAGTTATAGGACCGATTTTACTATGATAAGCTTCTTGAAATTCACTGTTAAAGAACGTTTGAGCACCATCTGGACAAAAGATGCTGTTATTCACATTAATCCTGCACCTGTTGCAAAATACTCTTTCATTTGCCCTTTTATTTTTTCTCTTTCTTCATCTGACTTTGCTCTTTCTAAACACCAAACATAAGCTGTTCTAGGTGTTACATTCCTAGTAGCACAATACTTTTCTATTTCTAATTCACCCTTCATAACTAAATCAAGATCTGAATTAGTGTTAATTCTTCTTATGTCTTTCATTTATGCCGTCTTTTGCGTTAATTTTCTTTTCAAGCTTTCTTTGTTGACAACTTGTAAAGTCTCATAAAACTCTAATGTCCACTTACCACGATTTTTTCTAGCACCTAAGCGCATTTTATCTCTTGTTGAAAGTAGTTGTTTATCTGACCATTTAGAAAGGTCACCCATTTTTTTCTTTGAATCTTTAAATAGAGAAATAGACTTCTTAATTGCATCTGACATAGTTTTACTCCTAATTTACTTACTAATTATATAATATAGTCTGAATGACAGGGAAAGTAATTAATCTAGACCTTTGCTACCTATACCCAAAGCTTCTAAACATTTATGGTGATAGAGGAAATGTATTGACCTTGTCTTATAGATGTAGCCAGAGAAATATAGGATTAAATATCACTACTATAGGTATTGGGGAAAGTGTTGATTATGAAAAGTTTGATCTTTACTTTATAGGTGGTGGGCAGGATGAACAACAACTTCTTGTAGCAAATGATCTTCAAGAGAAGAAAGAGGCTTTAATAAAAGCCATTGAAAGAAATGCAATTTTTCTTGCTATTTGTGGTGGATACCAACTTCTTGGAAAATACTATAAAACTCCTGATGGTTCTGAATTGAAAGGGATTGATGCTCTGGATCTGTATACAGTGGCTGGAAATAAGAGAATGATTGGAAATGTACTTTGTAGAGAACTTGAATCAGAAGAAACCCTTGTAGGATTTGAAAACCATAGTGGAAAAACATTTTTAGGAAAATCATTGAAACCATTAGCTAAAATTATTCGTGGTGGTGGAAATAATGGTGAAGATGGTTTTGAAGGTGTCAGGTATAAAAATGTTTTTGGTACTTATTTGCATGGGTCTCTTTTACCTAAAAACCCATTTTTAACAGATAAATTAATAAAGCTTGCTCTTGAAAGAAAAGGAATCTCTGCACCATTTATTAATATTGATAATTCTATAGAAAATCTTGCACATAAAAAGGCAGTGAATCTAACGTATTAATGTCATTCTGAATGAGCGTAGCGAGTGAAGAATCTATTTACGTTAGTGGATTCTTCGCTAAGGCTCAGAATGACAGTAAGCCCTCGTACGCCCCATCGGGGTGTCTTTTCTATCGGATCATTATGTTAACTTAAAATTACTAGGTAGACTCCGCTTTGGACCAACGACAACTAATGTAAAATACTTCGGATCAAAGATATCCTCAGAAAGTTTAATTATGTTTTCATTAGTTATGGATTGTATGGAGTTATTTATCTCTTCAATAGATAAAAATCTTTTATAGTAAAGCTCATATAGTGCATTTCTAAATGCTCTTACTTTGCTGGATTCAAGTTCAATTAAAAGACTTGTACGCAGTTGCATTTTTGATCTTTCTAATTCATCTTTTTTTAATCCATGCTTTTTAATGCTATGGAGTTCTTTTAATATCAAGTCCAATACTTTTTGGGAATCATTTCCTGTGGTAGCAGCATAAATGCCGAATAACCCACCAAGTTTATTTGTGTGATAGTAAGACGAAATTGTATAAGCCAGTCCTCTTTTTTCTCTTATTTCTTGAAACAATCTTGAGCTGCTTCCACTTCCAAGAGCAGTATCTATAACTGCAAGAGTGTATCTGTCTTCTTCATATATTGAAGTTCCTTTTGTTGCAAAGCTTAAGTAAGCTTGTTCAATGTCTTTATCTTCTATAAAAATACTAGGGGTAATTTGCATAGGAAGAATATCTTTTTTTTCTAGCTTTCTCTTCACTCCTTTTGTCATCTCTTCTGTCTTTTTAATTATTTTATCTAAATCGTATTCACCGGCTAATGAAATGACTATATTGTCAGGGGTGTAGAGCTTCTTTAGATAATCAGAGACGTCTTCTCTTTTTAAATTTGCTATTGTTTCAGCTACTCCTGTAATTGGTCTTCCCATTGGGTGATCTTTCCAGAAAATTTCATAAAGCTTATCCTGAGCAAGATCCTCAGGAGTATCTTTGTACATTTTAATTTCTTCTAAGATTACGTGTCTTTCAAGCTCAAAGTCGTCCTTATTAAGTCTTGTGTTGAATAACATATCTAAAAACAATTCAAGTGGAATAAGAGCATATTCACTTAAAACCATTGTATGAAAACAAGTGTTTTCTCTATCAGTAAAAGCATTTAAGCTCGCCCCAACATTTTCACTTTCTTCTGCTAAATCCAATGCTGTTCTGGTTTTGCTGCCTTTAAAAACAACATGTTCAATAAAGTGTGAAATCCCATTATTGTTTAAATCTTCATGAACAGAACCAGCATTTATCCAGATACTAAGTGAACAGGCTAATGCACCGGGTATTTTTTCCGATATTATTGTTAATCCATTATCTAATACTACCTTTTCAGGTAATTTGAACTGTGACATAACTTAAGGTTTAATTCGCCACTTTCTATTTAAAGTTCTGAATGAGCTAGGTGATAATAAAATATCTTTTTCATCACTTGTTTGGTTGTCACAAGATATGCTTACAGTTATAACATCAGATGAACCGTTTGATATTAAGTTAACAGCTTGAAACGATGGAACTTTTACTTTTATTGTTTTTTGAGTCATTATTGGACTTAACATGAATCTACTAGGTTTTGATTTAAGTAGTGTTGAATCTGATGTGAGAATAGAGCAAGAACTCTTTGAATCAAAGTTACTCGCTGTAGCAATTAAATTTATGAAATTCATTCCTGTGGGATTTAAGAAAATTGTATCTGATCCTGACAATGTGACTGTAGGATTGCTTGTGCCACTAGAATTAGAATCAACTTCTAATTTATAAGTAGATGAGCCTGCAAATGCTCCAACACCAACTAAATAAGTACCAGCACCCAATGTTGTGCTAATTAATTCATCGGTATTTCCATTTTGACTTGATGTATCTAAAATTTGACTTCCATCACTATTAAAAAGTACTAAATCTAAATCGTCTTGTTGAGAGCTACTGTCTATAGTTAAAGCTGCATTAAAACTAGTGGAATCATTTAAGACTACTTTATATAAGTCGCTTATTGTAATCATTGCGCCCGTATCTGAAGTAAGTTCTAATTCTCCACTATCAGATAATGAAGCTGATCCTGAAACTATTGTAGGTAATGAAATGATTTGAGATTCAGAGATTGAATCATTTGGCTCAATTTCAGTTAATTGGCTTATCGTGCCACTAGATGAAGAGGAAGATGATGATGTTGTAACAGAAGTTGAAGCAATGATATTTGCTCCTGAAATAGTTTGACCTGCTGAAACACTGATTATTAGTGCACTGTTTCTATCTGTTGTAATTGGTTGATTTGGACCAGTGTAATATCCTTTAGGAACAGGACTTACAAATGATTTATCAGTTTTACTGGCTGAATAAGGACCAACGCCTGAGCCACCAGTAAATGATTGATCAACAGGCTCGATTTCAATAGTATAACTTCCTGGTGGGATAGCGCTTAGTAAATAAGTGCCTGTTCCATTTGCCAAATAATCTGATACACATGAAACTGCCTCAAGGATAGGATCATCTACACTTCTTGCAATAATATTTCCACCTAAAACAACTGTTTTCCCATCTGATCTTAATAGCTTACCTTCTATCGTTCCAAAGTTTGATTGAGTGGTTGAATTTGGATACAGAGATGCTGCTGCTGATTGATCATCTCTTTGAATAGTAAATAAATCATTTACAGCAATTGGAAACATTAGGGGTACACTGTCTCTTATTTCTTGTGTGGACCCAGATTTTATAGATTCTACATTTATTTGAGAGTGATCAAGACCAAAAGCATGACCAAATTCATGAAGAATAGTACCCTTTAAAGAGTCTTCAGATGATTCAGGATCACTAGAACTATCTATTCCATTTATAAATTTCCCATTAAAAACACCTTGTGACTCTGCAATTTGATTTGCAAATTGCCCACTGCTAACAGTTATAGGACCTGCAAGTCCAAGAACTGATTTACCTGCACCACTTCCTAAAAATGCATCTAGTAGCTTACCGTCAGTATCAAAAATAATGGGACTATAACCAAGTAAGTCTTGCGAGTTTAATATAGAGTCAAAGTTTTTATCAGTTACATCAAAATCTAAGGAACCAGGACTGTCTTTTTGAAATTTTACATCTGAGGAGGTTAAACTAATCCAGCTTGCAAAAAGAGATTCAATAATATTAGTAATCTCAATATTTGATAATTTTCCAAGTGTTCCCTGATCATACCTATAGGTTAATGCTCTTGTTCCATATGTAACAGCTTTGCCATTTTTAACTACTAGTGGACCAGCTGCATTTGCTGGAAACTGTGTTAGAGCCAGTGAAAGTAATAATATTATTGAAATCAAGTTTTTTTTACTCATATTCTTACTCATAATTCTGCCCTGCTAATTCCTTTACTGCTTCTGTAAATTCTTTATATCTAATTGGTATGCCTAACTCTGAACAATTACTTATATACTCTTTAAGAAAAGTATTTTTTCTTAAAGAAGCTATCTTTTTATTTCTTGGATTCTTATATAGACCCTTGTTATTGGTTTTATTTTTTACAACCTTATTTCTTCTAAAAAAGCCTTTGCTGTCAACTTCAAACTGCCCTTGTAAAAAACCAACAGGACTAGTTAGACCTCTTTCACTTTCAGGATATAAAAATAAGATATAATTTTTCCCCACATCATATCCAGCATTATTTACGGTAGGTTTCCATTGTTTGAAGCTAATTTCCTTATTTTCACCAAGACCTTTAAGTCCTTCAGTCACCTTAAATGTATATTTAATAACAGGTAGCTTAGATTCTTTATCATTCTCTATTTCTTCAACCTTTTTACATTCTCCAGCAAATATTTTTTCTGCATCTTGAGTTATTTCTTCAAGATTCATGGGTACTGTATCAAAAACAAAATGTCTATCAATTTTTGGTTTGTCTTCTGATTCATTACTACTATCATTTAATACGACTGATGCCTTAGTCGAACTAAGTGTTACTAATAAAAAAGCAATTAAAAAAATCATTACTCTTTTAAACTTATTATTATTCATTATTTAAAAATCCTATTCTCTTTAATTTGGATACTATATTCTAAAGTATAAATACCCTAGTAGTATTGATTTAAACATCTTTTAACCTAAATTGTAGAGATATTATCCTAAATATTCTAGAATATATATAATTAAAAACATGATTACAGAAATAGCAGTATATAAACCAAAAGAAATTGAGAGTAAATGGCAGAATATTTGGGAAAAATCCCAAATTTATAAAGCAATAGATTTTGATAAAAGACCAAAGTACTATTCATTAGTAATGTTTCCATATCCAAGTGGAGATCTTCATATGGGACATATGAGGGTTTACACTATAAGTGATGTTATTTCCAGGCATAGAAGAATGCTTGGTTTCAACGTTCTTAATCCCATGGGGTTTGATGCATTTGGTTTACCAGCAGAAAATGCTGCCATTGAAAGAAAAATCCCTCCCAAAGACTGGACTCTTAAAAATATTAATCACATGAAAAATGATCAATTAAAACGAATGGGTACTAGCTATGACTGGGGAAGAGAAGTAGTTTCATGTAATCCTGATTATTATAAATGGACTCAATGGTTATTTCTCCAGTTTTACAAACATGACTTAGCTTATCAGAAGGAAGCACCTGTAAATTGGTGTAATAAGTGCCAGACAGTTTTAGCAAATGAGCAGGTAGAAGATGGAATGTGCTGGCGTCATGATGATACCCCTGTTGAAAAAAAGAAAATGCGTCAGTGGTTTTTAAAAATTACTAATTATGCTGAAGAACTATTAAACGATCTTGATAAATTAACTGGTTGGCCTGACCGCGTTAAACTAATGCAAAAAAATTGGATAGGAAAATCTCATGGAGCAGAGCTGGTTTTTACTGTGGACGGAAAGAAAGATATCCGAATCCCCGTTTACACCACTCGCCCAGACACCATTTATGGTGTTACTTATCTGGTTCTGGCACCTGAACATTCTTTAGTATCTGAATTAACTACAAAAGAAAATAAAGAAACCGTTGACGTTTATATTAAAAAAGCAAGTGTACTTTCTGAAATTGAAAGGCAATCTGATAGTAGAGAAAAAACAGGGGTACCCTTGGGTTCATCTGTAATTAATCCATATACTAGTGAGAAGGTTCCTATCTGGATTAGTGACTATGCACTTTTAGATTATGGTACTGGTGCAGTAATGGGGGTTCCAGCACATGACATTAGAGATTTTGAATTTGCTAAAAAATTCAATCTGAAAATACAACAAGTAATTTCAATTGATGGGAAAGAATCAAATCTAGAATCAGCATATACTGAGTCTGGAATAATGATTAACTCTTCACAGTTTGATGGCTTAAATAATGAAGATGCAAAATTAAAAATTATTGACTATGGTGAAAAAGAAGGGTTTGCAAAAAAGAGAATAAATTATCGCTTGCGTGACTGGTTGATTAGTCGTCAAAGATATTGGGGTTGTCCAATTCCAATAATTTATTGTGAAAAATGTGGAATCGTTCCTGCTCCTGAAGAAAACCTTCCTATTGTTCTTCCTGACAACATAGAAATCTCTGGAAGTGGTGGTTCTCCACTTGAAAGAGCAAAAAACTGGGTCTCTGTAAAATGTCCGAAGTGTAATTCTGACTCTAAAAGAGAAACAGATACCATGGATACATTTATATGTTCAAGTTTTTATTATTTGCGTTATAGTGATGCTAAAAATGATAAAGAAGTTTTCAATAAAGAAAAAGCAAATTATTGGCTGCCTGTAGATCAATATGTGGGCGGTATTGAACATGCTATTTTACATCTTTTATATTCTAGATTTTTTACCAAAGCAGCAAGAGATTTTGGTCTTGTAAAAATTGATGAGCCTTTTAGTAATCTTCTTAGTCAGGGCATGGTTACTATGTTTAGTCCAAAGACAAATAAAATATCTAAGATGTCAAAATCCAAGGGAAATGTAGTTGGTACTTCGGAATTTTTTGATGAGTATGGAGCTGATGCTGCTAGGTTGTTTATTTTATTTGCAGCTCCACCAGAACAAGAAGTAGAGTGGAATAAACAGGGCGCTATCGGACAATATAGATTTTTAGAAAGAATATGGAGGTTGTTTTTTATTTTGAAAGAGAAAGCAGATTTAAAGTTATGCGATGTTGAGGCAATTCATGAATTGCCTTTACATGAATTATCCCTACCAGGGTCTTCCATAGAACTACCTCTACGCGATTTGTATCGTGTGGCAAATTACACCATTAAATCTGTTTCAGAAGATATTTCAGATAAAAAATATATTTTTAATACTGCTATAGCCAGAATGACAGAGCTTGTGAATTGCATGTATAAGATTATCCAAAATAAAACTTCCTTTACAGATATAGAATCAAAAGTTTTAAATTTTTCAATTACAAATCTTTTGAAATTGTTAGCACCATTTGCTCCTCATATTACAGAAGAATTATGGGGAATGATTGGTGGGAAAGAATCCGTTCATCTTCAGAAGTGGCCTTCTTTTGATGAGAAAGCTTTGGTTACTGATGAAGTAGAGCTTGTTATTCAAATGGGCGGTAAAAAAGTAGATGTTTTAAAAATAAAGAAAGGATTGCCTCAAAAAGAAATAGAAGTCATGGCATTAAATCAAGAGAAAGTAAAAATCAGGATGGAAGGAAAAACTCTTGTTAAGGTTGTTGTCGTGCCTGATAAGATAGTTAATATTGTGGCGCGATGAAGGGGCTTTGTGAATAAAAATATATCTCTTATTGATTTTGGTGCTGGAAACCTACACAGCGTTTATAAAGCATTGAAATTTGTGGGTGCAAATATTGAGATTACAAAAGATGAATCAATAATTGAAAAATCAGATGCAGTAGTTTTTCCAGGTGTTGGTGCATTTGGTTCAGTTATGAAATCAGTGAGAGAAAATAACCTTGAATCAATAATTAAAAAAATGTCAATGTCAGGAAAACCGTTTTTAGGTATATGTGTAGGGATGCAGGTTTTATTTGAATCAGGAGAAGAGAATCCTGATGTTCCAGGGCTTGGTGTGTTTAAGGGCAAGGTTGCTAAATTTAAAAAAGCAAAAAAAATCCCTCATATAGGTTGGAATGACATCGTTAGATGTCATCCTGAACTGAAAGTGAAGGATCTAGATCCCAAAGTAGATTCTTCGCTATCGCTCAGAATGACACCAGGTGATAAATTCTATTTCGTTCACTCATATTACGTCGTGCCAGATGACAAAAATCTTATTTATGCCACATCAAACTATGATGGTGAAGAGTTTTGTTCTGCTATTAAAAAAGATAATTTGCTTGCTGTGCAATTTCACCCTGAAAAAAGTGGAGATGCTGGGCTGAATTTCTTATCAGACTTTGTGAAGAAAATATAGATAATGTAAAAATATGAATAAAATTGCAATTTTATTTTTTCTAGTTCTCATTTTTTTTATAAATGGTAATTCTGTTAATGCCATGCCTTTAAGTAGATTGGTGCTTAGTGAAGAGCATCTATTAGTTTCTGATATTTATACTACTCATAATAAAAATCTTTATCTTGTAACTTCAAATGGAGTGTTACTTGTATTTGATCTTGCAAGGAAAGCTATTATTCAAAAAATCGATTTAGGTGGAAGAAATGCTATCTATGATCATGATGTAATCTCTGCAATAGACAATGAGAAATCCATTTTATATATTTCATTTAATAGAACGTTATATGTTGTCGATACTATGACACATACTGTAAAAAATAAAATTTATCTAATTAAAAATCCAGATAAAATTATTGTCAAATCTGGATCAAATAAAATATGGCTACTGGATACTAGCTTAGGCGTTCTTGGATCTGTAGATGATGTTTTAAGTGATTCTTCTAAAAAAGATTCAATTAAATATTTGAAGTTTGTAAAAAGACCTCAGGAAGTATTTTTTGATTCTAAGTTAAGTAGGCTTTATTTAATTGATTCTAAATCAAAATTTATTTATATTTTAAATGGAAATGACAAAATTATTTCTACTGTAGATTATAGAGAAGAAATTAAGAATATTGAATCGATTCAAAAAGGGTTTAATTCTGTCGTAGATGGTGACGATTCTGAAATAGTGATATCACAATTAAAATCTTTTTCTAAAGAAAAGCTTTTTGCTTTGGATAAAGAAAGTCATAAGCTTTACATCTCTCTTAATGATGCTGTTCTTGTTTTTAACCTCATAACAAATACTTTTGAGAAAAGATTTAAAAATCTTCCACCATCTAAAAAATTTATTGTAAGTGGAGGAAAAATCTATCTCTTATTTGAATCCGGAAATACTAATAATCATGCATTAGCTATAATCGATGAGAGTGGCGGGAAATTAATTGATTTAACTGTATTAGGAAATATTAAAAATATTACTTTGGATAAAGAAAATAAAAAGATTTTTGCCCTTTCTGAATATGTTAAAAGTAAGCCTGATTATTTAATAATAGCTGATTTGAATGAACAATCTCTGAGTAAAAAAAGTTTTTTAAACCAATTTGATAAGGCTATTGGTGAAATTGATAAATTGATTATTTCTAATAAAGATATTAGGTTGTTAAAACTTTATAAAAATATATCTCCTACCGTAGAAAAAATTAAACTAATAAGGAAAAATAAAGAAAAAGACTTGAGTTGTACACCATTAATTGGTAATTATATAAAAGATGATATTAAATATCACGTAAAAAGATTTATAACTCCTTGTGTATCAGGTGATGATAGGACGAAACCTTGTTTAGACTATTATAGAATAAAAGACCTGGCGAATTTCTTAGAAGCTTTAGTAGCTGTAGATTTTAATCAAAACAACTTATCTGATTTTTGTGAAATTAAATAGAAGAAGTTAAGTTTTTATTTTCTATCTTAGCTAAAATTAAATTGGCAATGTCTACAGAAGCATTTGGTTTTGCAAACGATTTAGCTGTTTTGCTCATCTGGGCTAACTTCTCATCATTCTTTAAAAGCTCTAGCACATCATTTAAAACCAATTTAGGTTTTAATTCTTTTTGTCTATGAAGAATAGCACCACCGCTGTTTATTAGATGCATTATATTTGCTTCCTGGTGATTTCCAGCAAATGGGAAAGGTATAAAAATAGCAGGTTTTCCAAGAATGCTAATTTCAGTTGTTGTTATAGCACCTGCTCTTGTGATAACTAAATCTGAGATATGGTAACACTTCTCTGGATTTTCAAAAAATGGTTTAGCAATATAGTTTTTAGTTTCCAAGACTTTACAAGGGATTCTTTTGCTAAATGCATCATGTGTTAAAGATCCTGTTTGGTGAATTACCTGAATATTATTGTTTAAAACAAGATCTTTTAAAATCTCAAGAGTAGCTTCATTAATTGCTGTAGCACCTTGTGATCCACCTATTATAAAAATAGTCTTTTTATCGGGTGTAAATCCAAATTCTTCATAGATCTTTAATTTATCTAATTTATCAACTTCTAAAAATGATTGCCTGATGGGGTTTCCTGTGACTACTACTTCCATGTCTTTAGCATAAACTTCTTTAGATTCAAATCCCAATGTTAGAAGCGTTGCTCCACTTGCTGAGAATTGATTAGCCATGCCTAGTCTATAGTCAGGGTTATGAACTACATATGGAATATTAAGTCTTTTTGCAGCAATGAAAACAGGTGCACTAGAGTAACCACCAGTGCCAAAAACAATGTCAGGCTTAAAATGTTTTAGATAAACCTTGGCTTTGCTAACGGCTTTAAGTAAATAAAAAGGCCATGTTATAAGTTCTTTTTGTAGCTTTCTAGGTAACCCTACAAAATCGTAGCCGTAAAACTCAATTTTATTTTCTTCAGCAATTTTTTCTTCTGGTTTACCATTAACACCAATATAATATAAATCACAATTTTCTTTTTTTAATACTTCTGATACAGCAATACTGGGGAAAACATGTCCTCCACTACCGCCGCCACATAAAACTATCTTCTTCATAGTTATATTTTACACCTTAAACGTCATTGCGAGGAGGGCAAAGCCCGACGTGGCAATCTCAAAAACGTGAAACAGTTAGGGAGATTGCTTCGTCGTTACACTCCTCGCAATGACGTGATGTGGGTTACCCACCTGTCTGCTGAACAGGTATTAATCTGCATTCAAAAGGAATATTACATACAGATTCAAGAGGTCCTTCTGGGCGTCCTATAGAAATAGTAACGTAGTAAACTCCTGTTTCACGTAAAGTCAGCATCATTGAAAAAGAATCTATACACCAATGGCAAGAAATTGGTGGACTTGAAGTTATTGTAAATTGATTTTTTCTTTCAGCCAATAAAGCACCTGAGGGGGTGAAGAGTTCAAGTTGTTGTAAAAAATTACCCTGAGCATTTGTCCATTGATTGGCTACTACAAACTGTGAAAGTGTGGCAGGTAAGGTAGGGGTCTGAAAAACATTTTGTATGTTTAAAAGATGCACAGCATGAGTAACTTTATCAAAACTTACTTGACTGCAAATGGCACCTATATTATGACGTGGTAAGCTATCGGGGTTCATGTTTTTTATTATACAACATCCTTTAATATAGGCGAGTTGTTGAGACGTTGTATACAACGTCTCTCCTGCTGTCTAAATTCTGTAAAATCTCTCTAGCTCTGGTTAATTGTTGCTTATCATTATTAATTATTTCATCAGGAGTAATCCCTATGTTATTTATAGATTTGCCAGAGGGGGTTAGATAAGCAGCTATTGTTATATGCAAAGCTGACTCATCAGGAAGTTTAATTACTTCTTGAATTAGTCCTTTCCCATATGTTTTTTTGCCTATAACAAGTGCTCTTTTATTTTCTTTTAATGCCCCTACTAATATTTCACTTGCACTTGCTGTATTTTCATTTACTAAAATAACAATATTTAAATTCTTTGAATCGGATAAATTGTTTGGTCTTGCTATCTCATCTTTTTTTGTTGTTTTACTTACTGTGCTTACAATTTGACCATTATCTAAAAACATATCAGCTATTTCAACAGCATTTTTAAAGAGTCCACCCGTATTATTTCTTAAATCAATAATAATATCTTTTGACATGGCTTTTGTGAGCTCTTCTCTAAATAAACAACTAGTGTTTTGCGGTATAAATGAATCTATTTTTATAAGTGTAATATCTTTATCTAAAATCTTGCTTGAAACATTTTTTAGATTTAGCTGTTCTCTTTTTATTGTTTTAAATAATGTTTGACTTCCTCTTTGAAGTTTAAGCGTAACTTTGGAATCCTTGTCACCTCTAAGCAGGGTTGAAACTTCTGTGGAGGTAAGATTCTTGGCATCTTTGTCATTTACTTTAAGGATTAGATCTTGTGGCTGTATTCCTTCTTTAAAAGCCGGACTATCTTCAATCACATTTGTAATGAATGGTTTTGCACTTGCAAGTTTAATCCCAATACCTACAAAAGAAGATCTCATTAAGTTTAATTCATCTTTAAATTCTTCTTTAGAAAGAAATTTTGTGTATGGATCATTTAACTCTTTGATTAATATACTTATTTCTTTGTGGGCATCTTGTAGGGTTTTAACTTTTTTATTTTCTAATTTATTGAAATCAACATTTGTTCTAAAATAAAACTTCTCTTTTAAGTTTTTAACTGCTTCTTTGTAAACTAAGTTTGCCTTTACC
>Ga0105164_10001441_pt1 | contig 15283 bp, 13 predicted proteins | sample VDWuncwatermetaG_FD_89674 | JGI IMG/M metagenome (GOLD analysis project Ga0105164, IMG submission 89674) | Wastewater microbial communities from Netherlands to study Microbial Dark Matter (Phase II) - VDW unchlorinated drinking water | ecosystem: Environmental > Aquatic > Freshwater > Drinking...
ATATTTTGGCTACGGCTTTGCAAAAATTTTTCGCCAGATACCTGTATATGCCTCAAAATTTTTGCTTCGCCTCGCTCAAAATCTGAAAATTTCGTTACGAAAATTATTACGCAGCAGGTCTAAATAATTATTTTATTAAATCCTGATGTTAAAATCTAAATTTCCAATAAAATTTTAAGTTCCAATGATCAAAAAATAAATAATTTGAGATTTGGAAATTGATATTTTGTTTGACATTTGAAATTGGGATTTGGGATTTTTTGATTATTATGTCCGCGCGGCACCTTTCAAGATCAATCGTTTTGCAAAATCTTTTTGCATGGGATTTTAATAAAGAAGAACAAAAAGACATAAAAGAAATTGTTTCTTATAATGTTCTTAATTTTGGACAAGGTCTTTATAAGACAGATTTTATTTATGACCTCACAAACGGAATTTTAAATAAAATAAAAGATCTTGACGAGATTATTAAAAAAGCGGCTCCGGAGTGGCCGATAGAACAAATCGCTATGATTGACCGCAATGTGCTTCGAATAGGGCTTTATGAACTTTTATTTAGCGCGGAAAAAGAAGTGCCTCCGAAAGTGGCGATAAACGAAGCGATTGAACTCGCAAAAACATTTGGCGGAGACGCTTCCGGTAAGTTTGTTAACGGTGTATTGGGGACTGTGTATAAAGAGGTTAAAAAAGACGATAAGGTCTAATTTAATTTTAAATTTATTTTATGACGAATTTTTCGCTTTTCGAAAAAAAGATAGGGATAAATTTTAAAGACAAGGAATTGTTAAAACAGGCGTTTACCCACAGGTCGTATTTAAATGAAAAAGGAACAAACGGTATGTCGCACAATGAGCGACTGGAATTTTTAGGAGACGCTGTTTTAGAGCTTGTTGTGACAGAGTATCTTTATAAAAAATTTCCCGGAAAGCCGGAAGGTGAACTTACAAGTTTACGCGCTTCGCTTGTGAATTCTGAAGCGCTCGCAAAGTTGGCGCGCGCGCTTCAGATGAATGATTTTCTTTTGCTCTCAAAAGGCGAAAAAAAAGACACGGGAAAAGCGCGTCAGTATATTTTGGCAAACGCGTTTGAGGCGCTTGTTGGCGCTATATATCTTGACGGGGGGTATAAAATTGTGGAAAGTTTTATAGAAAAAAACGCGTTTAAGGATTTGTCGGAAATTTTAAAAAATAATTTATGGCGCGATAATAAAAGTTTTTTTCAGGAAAAAGCGCAGGAAATAGCAAGTATAACGCCGCGTTATCAGGTTTTGAAAGAATGGGGACCTGACCACAATAAACATTTTGAAGTCGGCGTATTTCTGGGAAATGAGTTAATAGGAAACGGCGAAGGAATGTCAAAACAAGAAGCCGAACAAAACGCCGCTTTAAGCGGACTCAAAATAAAAAATTGGTCTTAAAATTTTTGCGATTAGAAGTTAAAGTAATTTTAAAATGCGGATCTGTAATTCGCATTTTTTTTGTTTTCAAGTAATATTTATTTTATGACATTGAATTACGAAATGCCTTGGCGGAATTTTGTAATTCACATTATTTTATGAATATTTTAGACGGGTTAAATGAAGAACAGATTGAAGCGGTTAAACATATTTATGGACCGCTTTTAGTTGTTGCGGGCGCTGGCAGTGGAAAAACAAAAGTAATTACGCATCGGGTTGCATATCTTATTTCGCAAAAAATTGCGCCAAATAATATACTTGCCGTAACTTTTACGAATAAAGCCGCGGAAGAAATGCGCGGCAGGATTAGAAAAATATTATCGCAGGGCGCTTCTTTTCACAATGTTCAAAGTTTTGATAATTCATCTCCGTGGGTTAAAACTTTTCATGCATTAGGAGCGCGAATTTTGCGCGAAGATGGAGCGTTGTTCGGAATAAATAAAAATTTTTCAATTCTTGATGAAGACGACGGGTTAAAAATTATTAAAACAATTTTGAAGGAACTTGATTTAAAGGAAGAGACATTTTCCGCAAACAGGGTAAAAAAATTTATATCTTCCCAGAAAAATCGGCTAATAACCCATAATGATTTTTTGGAAGAAGCGCAGGGTTATTTTCCAAAAATTATGGCGGAGGCATGGTACAGATACGAAGAGAAGTTGAAAGAGCAGGGTTTGCTTGATTTTGACGATTTAATTGTGAAGACGATTTTTTTGTTTAGGCGGGAGACAGAGATTTTAAAAAAATATCAGAATAGATGGAATTTTATTCATATTGACGAATATCAGGACACCAATCGTCCTCAATACGCGTTAAGCAAAATGCTTGCCGCGTCGCACAATAATATATGTGTTGTGGGCGATTCTGATCAGGCGATTTATTCTTTTCGCGGCGCGGATTTTACGAATATTTTAAATTTTAATAAGGATTGGGAAGATGCAAAAATTGTGGTTTTAAATAAAAATTACCGTTCCACTAAAAATATTTTAGACGCCGCGAACGCTTCTATAGCGCATAATAAAACAAGAATTCCTAAGGACTTACTGAATGTAAAAGAAGACGGCGAACCGGCGATGCTTTTTATCGCTGAAAATGAAATCGCGGAAGGGGAATTTGTCGCTACAACCATAAAAAGAATTTTAGAAACGAAAAATCAAAGTATCGCTGTTTTGCTTAGAACTAATTTTCAGTCGCGGATTTTTGAAGAATTTTTTTTGCAGAGCGGAATTTCTTATGAAATGCTAGGAATAAAATTTTTTGAAAGGAAAGAAATTAAAGATATTTTGGCTTATTTCAAATACGCTCTAAACAGAAATGATTTTTTAAGTTTTGAAAGAATGGCGAATTCTCCTAACCGCGGAATCGGAGAAAAAACGCTTGCCAAATTTTTTAAAAAAGAAGACGGAATTTCCCCTCAAAGAAAAAAAGAACTTGTTCGGCTTATGAAAATTGCCGATGATATTTTGGAAAATATCAAAATAATGCCGTGCTCTGCGTGTATTAAAAAGGTTTTTGAGGATTCGGGGTATGAAAATTATTTATTATCTTTGGGTGAAGAAGGAGAAAAACGGGGCGATAATGTAAAAGAAGTCGTAAGTTTGGCTAAAAAATACGATGTGTTTCAAGGAGAAGAAGCGGTTTTAAAACTTTTGGAAGAAAGCGCGCTTTTATCCGGAGATGATGAGATTAAAGAAAATAAAAATTCCGTGAAAATAACAACGGTTCACGCGGCAAAAGGGCTCGAGTTTGACATTGTTTTTGTGGTCGGTCTTGAAGAAGGGCTATTCCCCTATCACTCATATAATGACACTGACCGCGAGATGAAACTTGAAGAAGAGAGGCGGCTTTTTTATGTGGCTTTGACTCGCGCCAAGAAAAATTTATTTTTATCTTGCGCAAAGACAAGGACTATTTTTGGAGAAAAAAAAGCGAACAAAACCTCCAAATTCTTAATCGAGATAAAGGACAAAATTATAATTATTTAATGTCCGTTATGTCCGATAGTGTCTTTTATAACGACATTGTAAGTCGTTATTTTTTAAAATGCGGGATATCGGAATCGAACCGGTATCTACTGCTTGGAAGGCAGTCATTTTACCATTAAACTAATCCCGCTTTTTGTCCTTTATAACGACTTACGATGTCGTTATATTTGTTCACAAAAGTTAATATGTTAATAATAATTGAAAATATTAAAAAATCAATTTTTTGATATTTCATTAATTTTTAACTTTTAATTTTTCATTTTTAATTTATGCAAAGCGGAAGTTATCCACAGGCAGTATTTTTTTTAATTTTTGGAGTGTGATATATTTAATATTAAGTTTGGCTGGTCGAAAATTAAGCTGAATTAAATTAATTTAAAAAAATTATTATTAAGTTATTAAAATTAAAAATTTATGAAACACAGATTATTCAAAAAAGATGCGGCGATTTTGTTTGCTTCGGTAGCCGCTTCTTTTTTATTCGTCGTTCTTATCACTTTTGCTTCCACCACTATTAGCACAAATGTAAATACTGGCGGAACGCTCACAGTGTCTGGAGCGAGCACTTTGACAGGAGCGGTATGGGCGTCAAGCACTCTTCAGGCGACAGGAGTATCAACTCTTTACAATGATTTAGTGGTTGACACAAGCACGCTAGTTGTTGATTCCACGAATAACAGAGTGGGAGTGGGAACCACAAGTCCAGCCGCATTCTTTTCAGTGGGAGGAAACGCCGGCACGAACACAGGACATTTATATCTTACGGGAGCGCTTACCGTTGGAGCCACAACCAGCATTAATACAGACATAGGCACGATACTTCTCGCAAGCAGTAGGAATTCTGACCCAACAGGAATTAAGGGCATGCTTTATTACAACGATGAAAGCGATAAGATACGGTATTACAATGGAAGTTCATGGGGAGTTATTGGCACATCAACAGGTCTTGATTTAATTGGAAACAATATTAGGATGGTCACTCCGAGCGCGAATTATTTTACTTTAGGAACAACGACAGCGCAAGGCGCGTCTCTTATGACTTTAGAAGCGACGTCAACATTAGCAATTCCATTAACATTGGTTGGCAGGAATTCGCAAACCGCGAATTTGTTTCAGATTATGGATGTTGGCAGTAATAACCTCTTTACTGTAAATTATGCCGGGCAATCTTCAACAACAATGCTCACCACAACCGGTGATTTGTTCGTGAACGGATTTGCCACAACAACGGCCTTGAGCGGAAATTTCGCCACAAAAGGCACTTTAACAGTTACGGGAACTGCTGATATAACAGGCAAAACAACCATGGTGAACGCTTCGTCAACAAGACAGACAATAAGCGATATCTTAATGATGAACGGATTTGCCACAACAACCTCTGAAGGCAACATAACCACAAAAGGCACTTTAACAGTTACGGGAACATCGGATTTTACAGGTAAAGTAACCGCGGTTAACGCTTCTACAACAAGAGTGACTGTTTCTGATTATGCTAGCACCACCAGTTTGATAATAGGTAGTGGTTCAACGATATCTGGTATGATTTTTGGTTATTGCACTATTCCAACAGTTACTATTCAGGCGTCTTCAACTGATTACGCGGATTGTAGCGGAGCAACTGGAATTAGATTAGGTGATAGAGTGACTATTCAAGCAACCAGTTCACTTCCAGTAAGTTTTGTAATTACAGCCGCTTCTTCAACCGGCGCGAATTTGATTAATGTAAGAATTCGCAACCACGGCGATTCAACAGGTACCGTGCTTACCGGCGTGAACAGTTTTAATTTCATCGGAATTAGATAAGTTAACCTCTTTAATTGCGTGCCGCGGAAAATTGTTTAAACAATTTTCCGCGGACGTAAAATGAGCAGATTAATTATTAAAATAAACTTATGAAGAAACATTTATTTAAAATAGCAGGTTTCTTATTGATTTTTCCGATGTTTGTTTTTGGGGCTTATACTGATGTGTCTTTAGGGTCTGGCGATACTATAATAAACACGGCGGGAATTAATTTAACTGTTTCCGGAACAGCCGCTTCGATTGATTCAATAACGGTTGGTGCAGACAGTTTTGATGTTATAATGTCAGGAAGCGCTTATATACAAATAGCGTCTTCTGACAGAAGAACTTTAACGGTTTCTGGAGCGACAGGTTCTGCTACTCAAAGTTTTTCTTGTACCGCTTCTGAATCAACACTTACTTTAAGCAACCCTTCAAGCGGCGCGCAAGTTACTTTGACTATTACGCCTGGTTCATCGGCTTGTATAGTGGGTGGTGGAGGAAGCGGTGGAGGAGGTGGTAGCGGTGGAGGAGGCGGTTCATCAGCTCCAGCAACTCCCGCAACTCCTGCTGTCCCGACGCAAACTCCCGCTATTCCCGCAACGCCGTCTTCTAGCGCTTCGCCATCTACAAGAGCGCTTACGGTGTCTCCAGCGTTTAACAAAACATTGAAATTAGGAAATGATAATTCTGATGTAAAACGGCTTCAGATAATCTTGAATTCCGACACGGATACCAAAATAGCAAACAAAGGAGTTGGCTCCCCTGGGAAAGAAACAACTAAATTTGGAGCGGCGACTAAAAACGCGCTTCAAAAATTTCAGATTAAATACGGAATAGCAAAAAAAGGGGATATTGGTTTTGGTGTGTTGGGTCCCGCGACAAGAGCGAAAATATCTGAACTCTTTAAAAAAGAAGAATCTAAACCAAAAACAACGGTAAAGACCACAGTAAAGAAAACAAGCCCAAAAAAGAAAACAAGCACAAAATCAAAAACTGATAATTCTTCTTCGACGCAGGACTTACAAAAGCAAATAAAAGACCTCCAGGATATGCTAAAGAAAATTGGAGCGTAAAGAAAAACAATAAGAAATACAAAAAACTTCCCTCTGACAAAGCGGGAAGTTTTTGTTTGGCTGTTTTTTATTATTTTAATTATTCTCAAATACTCAGTCATGGCTTAGTATTTGAGAATAATTTTATAAATTGTTTAATTATCATTTTTTACCATCTTTTATTTTTTGGTTTTTTAAGAATTTTTAAAAGTTCGTTTAAAGGAAGAGTGTTTAACACATCTTTTTTAGAAAGTTGTCCTTGTTGAGCGAGAAATATTCCGTATTTTATTAAATTCATATCTATAGCAGAATGCGCGTCGGTATTTATCATAAATTTTACTCCGATTTTTTTAGCCATTTTAATATGCTCCTCTTTTAAATCTAATCTGCTTGGATTAGCGTTTATTTCTAAAATTGTTTTAGTTTTCATGGCGGTTTTAAAAATTTTTTTTAAGTCAAGTTCAATCGGTTCTCTTCTGTTGATTATTCGTCCTGTCGGATGAAAGATGATGTCAATATGTTTATTTTCTATCGCCTTTATCAGCCGCTCTGTTTGTTCTGATTTGTTTAAATGAAAATGAGAATGTATGGCGGCGCCCGCGAAATCAAGTTTTTTAAGAACTTCGTTTTTTATGTCAAGCGAACCGTCTTTTAAGATGTTCACTTCCGCTCCGGACAAAACTTTAAATCGGCGGGCGGTCGCACCGCCCCCCAGCGCACCGCCAAGTTTAGAATTTATATTTTCAATTTCTTTTATTTGTTTTAGCAGTTTTTTTTCGTCGCTTCCGTGAACCATCGCGAGCGATTTTGTATGATCGGTTATTGCGATGTATTCGTATTTTAAATCACGCGCGTATTTAGCCATTTCTTCTATTGAATTCGTTCCGTCGGTCCAGTTTGTCTGGATTTGCAAATCACCTTTTATGTCTTTTAGTTTAATTATATTTGGCAAGGCGCTTTGTTCTGATTCTTTTATTTCGTGTTCAAGAGGTATTTTGCTTATGGATTTTTTTTGAAATTCAATACTTTTTAGAATTTTTGTCTGAAGTTTTTTTCCGAAATGAGGCAGGTTTTCAAGCATTCCTTTTTTCGCGGATATCCTAAGTTCGTCTGCGTTTTTTATTTTCAAATTTTCATAAAGCAGTTTAATTATTTTACTTCCCACTCCTTCAATTTTATTAAGGCCGAAAATATCCACCGGATATTTCTTTTTTAATTTTTCATATTCTTTAATTTTTCCGTTTTTGAGGTATTCTTCAATTTTTTCCGCGATTCCGCGCCCAACTCCCGGAATTTCTTCAAGCGATTTAATTCCTCTTTTTTTATAAATTTCGCTTATTTCTTTATTTAATAATTCAAGCGATTCAGCGGCTTTAAGGTAAGCTCGCGGTTTAAAAGCAATTTCTTCCATTTCAAGAAAAAAAGCGAAACTGCGCAAGATTTTAATAAGGTCTTGGTTGAACATTGATTTATTTACATTTTACATTTTAGCATATTTAGTTTAAAATTTAAATTATGGACGATGCTATTTATTTTGCCAAAACAAATTTTAGAAGCGATGAAAAGATTTTTGGAATAAGAAATTCCGACAGGCGCCAACATTTTTATATAATAGGAAAAAGTGGAACAGGAAAGACATCGCTTCTCGCGAATATGGCTTTGCAGGATATTCAAAACGGAAAAGGGGTGGCGATAGTTGATCCGCACGGAGACTTTGTGGAAGAAATTGCTCGCAGAATACCGGAAGAAAGAGCGAATGATACGATTTATTTTAACCCTTCTGATATTGATTATCCCATTGGCTTTAATGTCTTGGAAGTTTCGGATCCGAAATACAAACATCTTGTTGTGTCAGACCTTATGGGTATTTTTACTAAAATTTGGTCAAATGTTTGGTCCGCGAGAATGGAATATATTTTAAGCAACTGCGTACTCGCGCTTCTTGACACGCCGGGCACAACGCTTCTTGGAATTACAAGAATTTTGGTTGACCAAGATTACAGAAGAAGAATAGTTCAAAATATAAAAGATCCTGTTGTAAAAGCTTTTTGGATGCATGAATTTGAAATTTGGACTGATAAATTTAGAAGCGAGGCAATTGTCCCTATACAAAATAAAGTAGGGCAGTTTTTATCAACTTCATTTATAAGAAATATAGTGGGACAGCCGAAGAGCGCCTTAAATATCGGAGAAATAATGAACAGCGGAAAAATTCTTTTACTTAATGTCAGCAAGGGAAAGATAGGAGAAGATAATTCAAATCTTTTAGGCGCTATGCTTATTACTAAAATTCAACTCGCGGCAATGGAGCGTGTGCGCATAGCGGAAGATGAGCGCAGGGATTTTTATCTTTATGTTGACGAGTTTCAAAATTTTGCGACCGACTCTTTTGCTTCAATACTTTCTGAGGCAAGAAAATACCGTTTGAATCTTATAGTGGCGCATCAGTATATCGGGCAACTTGTAACAGACACTTCAACAAGAGTGCGCGACGCGATTTTTGGAAATGTCGGCACTATGCTTGTGTTTCGGACAGGGGCGACTGACGCCGAGTTTTTGGAAAAAGAATTTGAGCCGGAATTTACAATTCAGGACTTGATTTCTCTTCCAAACCATAATATTTATTTACGCCTTATGGTGAACGGAATAACAAGCCGCCCGTTTTCCGCGACTACACTTCCGCCTATCACGGCTGTTCAAAAAGAAGCTGATGAACAAAAAATAATTGAAAGGTCAAGGGCTCTTTACGGATCTAAAAGAGAAGATGTTGAAAAAAATATAAAAAGGTGGAGTGAGCTTCAGGGAGAATTCGCGGATGAGGATTTTCCTAAGCAGAATGAGGAAAAAAATCAGGCAACTTGCTGGGTTTGCGGACGCGAGACGGAAGTTAAATTCAAGCCGGAAAAAGGAAGGCCAATTTATTGTGTTTCTTGTCTTAAGAAAATTGAAAAAGGGGAAGTTTCCGCTATCAATCTTCCTAAATTCGGAAAAGAAAAAGCGAAAAAATTTGAACCTTCGCTTGGGATGTTAGGAATAGAATTTGAAGACGGAGGCGCGCGAGACGATTTTGTAAGAAATGATTTAGATAAACCTTTTGCGATACGGGACGGACTGTCTATAAAACAGGAAGGAAAACAATTTTCCGGAACACACTTTTTCTCAAGAAGAAAAGAAGATTTTAAAAAAGAAATTGGAGCAGAAGCGGCGGATAATACAAGAAAAGGGGAATTTGTCTTTCGGTTTCCTCAAGACGAAGTCAAAAAACCGCTTTCGCTTTCTGATTTAAAAAAAGAATCTATAAAAAACGAGGCGATGCAAAAAATAAAAGAAGAAAGACGAAAAAAAATAATTCACAGTGAAGAAAATCTTGGGGGTTTGAGAGAGATTTTAAAAGAAGCGCTTGGAAAAAAAATTGACTCTGAAGAGAATAAAGGAAAGGAGCAAAACGCATCAAGCGATGAATCTGATTTTTCAGATGGCGTAAAGAAAAGTGAAAATAATGTGGAAAATAAAAAAATTATTCCAGGGAGTACGGTGAAGTTTGAATAATAGCCCTACTGAATAAAGATTTTTCTACTGCAATTTTCATATTTCGGCTGCAACATAGCACAAAATTATTCAACAGATACTCATGTATATGCTTCATAATTTTTGCTTCGTTTCGCCCCCACACCTAATTTAAACATAAATTGTTTTAATTTATTAACCATAATTATCAAATTAGGTGTGGGGGTTCGCTTGAAATCTATAAAATTTCGCTACGAGAATCTTTATTCAGTAGGTCTAAATATGAAAAAAGAAATTAAAATAATTCCGGCGATAAACGAAAATAGTTTTAATGAAATTGAAAGGAAATTGAATTTAGTTTCGCCTTTTTCTGACTGGGTTCATTTAGATATAGCTGACGGAAGTTTTACTCCTAATATTCTTTGGAATGAACCCGAAAGATTGGAAGACATAGAAACGGAAATAAAAATTGAAGTTCATTTAATGGTTTTAAATCCTGAATATGTTTTTGAAAAATGGCTTGGTAAAAACACCGCAAGAATTATATTTAATTTGGAAACAATAAATAATTTTGATTTTTTGGCCACCGCGCTTGCGAAACACGGAGTGGAAATTGGGTTAAGTATAACGCCTAACACCTCTTACACCACTCTAAAACCGTATTTGGATAAAATTGATTTGGCGCAGATTTTGGCTGTTTCACCGGGTATGTCGGGACAAAAATTTGAGGAAAATTCTTTGGAAAAAATTTCCGCTTTGCGGACAATTTGCTCTAATTGCGTTATAGAAATTGATGGAGGAATAAATTCTGAAACAGCAAAAAACGCGATTTTAGCTGGCGCGGATATTTTAGTAAGTTCTTCGTATGTTTGGAGCGGCGGTAATATTGAAGAAAGAATAAAAAGTTTAAAAAAATTTTATTGAATGGTTAAAGTTAAAACTATAGAAATCGCATTTCTATAGTTTATAAAAATATTGAAATTTAAAAATATTTTTGACATAATAAATTATGCGATACGCGCGGGTGGTGAAATGGCATACACGCTACCTTGAGGTGGTAGTGCCGCAAGGCGTGGAGGTTCGACTCCTCTCCCGCGCACCAATAGGGAACTTATCGGTTTTTTAGAAACCATAAGGTGGGACGCGCGAAGCGCGTGGTGAAGTAAAACTGAAACATACGCTCGGATCGTTCCGCCACCGCCTCGCAGAGCCTCGGTAACCCCGAAAGAAAAACACTCCTTGCATTTCTGATTTGGCGGGGGTGAAATTTTTCTTGAAAGTGGAAAGGACATTTTTCTTTCGGGGTCCTGCCCTCCAAGTATTCGAGCTAATAAGTTCATAGATGCATTATATCCTGATTTGGGATTATTCTGCAATAGGATATATCATATAAATACAAATGAACAAATCTGTCTATACAAAAGACTACAAGGAAATCATAGAACGCTTAAAAACAGCGCGTATTGAAGCTGGGCTTGCACAGCAAGAGGTTGCTAAGAAACTTGGCAAACCACAGTCTTATATTTCAAAAATTGAATCCGGGGAAAGACGACTTGATGTTGCAGAGATGAAAAAATTTGCAGAGATATACAAAAAGCCGTCCTCATATTTTTTATAATTTATGCTAGTACAAAAATTCGACAATTTTCTACAATCAGTTGATCTCAAATCCTATCGCGATATGTATAGGCCTATTAAAATTGTGGAAATGGATTTACCTAAGGAAGTTCAAGCGATTAATGCACTTTATAAAGTATATTGGGACCAAAAGAAATTTTTGTCTTTTGAGGATTTTTATAAAGAATACTTAAGTTCGCAAAAGACAGAAATTGAATCTTTTAGACAAAAAATAACAATGTGTAAAGATTGTTTTTATCGTGGACTTCCTGCAAGAATTTATCGTACTTGGGCAAGCATTATTACTCAAATACACGCCGGTTATGTGGCAGAATCAGTTTTTGGCGAAGGCACAGTTGCAATGTCCGGCGAGCTTGACCATCAAGGAGCCGATTTCCAAGTTAAATATAGAGGAAAGATTTTAAACTACCAAGTTAAAAAGAAATCCTTTAGTGGTGAGGTAAGGCGTGGCAAGGGCGGAGTTAAAAAACAAATAGATGGTGAATTTGTTGATATTAATTATGAAGTTCCAAGTAGTGAGTATTTTGACAACCCAAAGAAAAAGGATGGCGAATATAAACTCCCATACAAAAGATTTCAAGAAAACAAAGAATTAAAAAGATTCCTGAACGGTTTTGTTGTTTTTGCCTCTTATCCTTTTGAGCAAAAGAAAAAAGAAATAGACAATTCTCTAAAATAATCTTGCAACCAGTTTTTTATTATCTACCATTTTTTCTGCCAATCTCACATAATCGGGATTGATTTCAAAGCCAATATACGATTGTCCCAATTCTTTTGCTGCTGCACACTCCGAGCCAGTACCTACAAAAGGTACTAACACAACGCCATTTTTTTTTGGCATGGCAGATTTTATCAATTTTTTGGATAGTTCAAATGGTTTTTGTGTTGGGTGCTTCATTATTTCGTGCCCATCATGATTTTTCAGTTGTCGTGGTTCACAAACAGAATCGCAAGTTTTACACAAAAACCATCTCTCAATCATTCCGGCTCCACCAGCGAGGGCAGGAATTTTGATAACATCTCTCGGTAAAGCTCCGCCATCGTGGGCTTTATAAACGGTTTCTAAACCACTACTACTAAACCTCCCCAGTGTTCCTTTTCTAACCTTTCCGGCGGCTCCGTTTAGAAAGCCTTCTGTGTATGGTTCTCTAACCTCATCTCTATTGAAAACCGGCTTATCTTTCCACGCACAAATTATAGCTTCGTGGCTTCTTTGCCAAAAATTCAGTGAGGCAACATTTTTGTTTGTATAGTGCCAAATCAACCATCGTTTTTGTATAGGAATTTCGATTGAAAGATACGCCAAGATTTCACTAAAACCATAAATAAACATTGTCCCGTTTGGTTTTAGAATTCTTACACTTTCGTTTATCCAACTTTTACACCACTCTACATATTCTCCAAGTTCTCGTTTGTCTATATTATTACCAAAATCTTTGCCGATATTATAAGGCGGATCAATTATGACGACATCGCAACTTTCGTCGGGAAGTTTTCTTAGTTCTTGCACAGCATCTCCTAAAATTATTTGATTGAGCGGTAGTTTCTTTTCTTTTCTTACTTCTCTTGTTGTTATAATTTTTTCTGCCTGTAATTCTTCCTCATTTTTTATAACATCAATGACAATACCTTGAATTTTAATATCACGATCTTTTCTAATGATAATTGGCTCAAAAGTTTTATTTGCGGGTTGCAATCTAATATATCCTCGCTCTTGATAAAATTTCTTTAGTGTTGCTTCATGGTTATCTATCAAAGCAACAACACGCTCTCCATTCTCCGCTGTGTCTTGTTGCTTTACTAAGACAACATCTCCGTCTTGGATATTCTCATCAATCATACTATCTCCAATTACTCGCAGAGCATAAAGATTGCCGGTGCTAGGCAATATGTTTTTGGGAACAGCAATAAATTCATTTTGGCGAATTGCCTCTATTGGTTCACCTGCGGCGATAGTTCCTAGAAAAGGAATCTTGATCATTGGCTCTTTAGACGCAACGCTAATGGCGCGAGCCTTATTTTCTGTTTTTCCTAAATAACCACCTTCTTTAAGTTTTGAAATATGAAAATGAATAGTTGAAACAGAAGCGAGTTTAAGTCGTTTTCTAATTTCCTCAAAAGAAGGAGGGTATCCTTTCTTCTGCGAATAGCTTTCTACGAAGTCGAATACTTCTTTTTGGCGTTTTGTTAACATAATAGACTTGACTTATTTACCACACATCAATTATAATAGAACAAAAGTAGAAAATCAAAGTCAAGTTATCCCCAACTAACATTTTATGAACAAGAAAGTTAAAAAAATTGAAAATAAGAAGATTCCTAAAACTCCAGTAAAAGTTGAAGAGCTTAAATTGGATGCTGTGCTTGATTCTCTTATTAAGGGATATGGAAAAGAAACCTCGGAAGAAAATAAAAAATCTTTTTCGGCAACATTTCTGCGATATTTGAAGCAAGAGATGACTAAAGATAATAATGCTTCTAAATACAACATACTCGTATTGTTTGATAACACAGTTTTAGTAAAAGGAGACTCCGATCAAATCTACCGTGCTGTTACCGGATTTAGCGATACAACCAAACCTATACTTTTGATATTGCTTTCAGGTGGAGGTGAACCCGGGTCTGCCTATCTGATAGGTAAATTGTGTCGTGAATTTTCAAATAATAATAAACTTGTGATTGTGGTGCCGAGACACGCAAAATCAGCAGCCACATTGTTGGCTTGTGCGGCTGATGAAATTCATATGGGCAGTTTAAGTGAGTTGGGTCCAATCGATCCACAAATTAACAGGATGCCAGCTCTTGGTTTGAAAAATTCAATCGAACATATAGCAGATTTAGTAAGTAAAAATCCTGGGTCTAGTCAGATGTTCGCAAAATATCTTGAATTAACAGTTGAACCAGTCCAGATCGGATATTATGAGAGAGTGGCAGAGTCCGCTGTTCAATATGCAGAACGATTATTGGAAAAACACAAAAATACTTTAGTCAGTGAACCTGCAATTATTGCCAACAAATTAGTTTATGGTTACAAAGATCACGGCTTTGTAATAGATAAGGAAGAAGCCATAAGTGTTTTTGGCGATAAGACAGTCAAATGTAATACGCCAGAATATGAAATAGGTAACACAATTTATAACATACTTTTGAGAGTAGAGAATATAGCCGACATACTTGACCACAATTTTTATTTCATTGGTTCGCTTGATTCAAGTCCAAATTTTGTGAAAAAAAGAAAAAGATAATATCGCCAAAAATCCCGCCCGAATTTCGCCAAAAGAAAAAAGAGGAGCAAATGGAAAATTCCTCCCTAACTCCCAGTATGAGAGAAATAGTTCTCTTCCTTTTAGAAGAAAAAATCTATCCCGCGCAAATTTAAAAATACGAAGAAAACTTTTTTACTGGGTAGCGAGTGGTGGCGAGCGGCGGCGAGGCGAAGATTGAGTTCGAACTTTGGCGGGCAACGCCCATAATTTTCAAACAAAGGGCACCAAACTGGACTTTCTGATTTTTTAAAAATTAAATGATTATTACGCTTTGGCATAATTTGCTTGGGATGGAAAAACACGATTTTGATTGGCATAAATCGGATATTCACGATGAACTTATGGAATATAAAGAAGCAAGAGGATTTATAGAAAAATGGAGCGAAATTTCAGATGTTGTATATACTTATACGCGAGCAAAATGGACAGGACATTCCGGAATATTTTTTCCTTTGCCTCGCAAATATTTTGTGTGGGGACTTTTGTATATGTTTCCAAAATATACATCGCGATGGCTCTTTTTTATTGTTGCGGGAAAATTGGTAAAGTCGGAAAAAATTATCCGCGAAGTGCGCAATCCGTTAAAAATTTCTA
>Ga0105164_10001442_pt1 | contig 15283 bp, 17 predicted proteins | sample VDWuncwatermetaG_FD_89674 | JGI IMG/M metagenome (GOLD analysis project Ga0105164, IMG submission 89674) | Wastewater microbial communities from Netherlands to study Microbial Dark Matter (Phase II) - VDW unchlorinated drinking water | ecosystem: Environmental > Aquatic > Freshwater > Drinking...
GATGACAGATGTCTCCTTAATCTCTTCCCATTGTTCTCCATTGTGGTATCCCTCCTTTTTTTTAGAATACCACTTCTTATTTCATAAGGCTATTTTGTTCCATTTGGTCTGTAACTAAACATTTACCTGCTTCTGTGCGCTGCCTGAGAAGTTATAGCTTCCCATGATCACGGTCTTGTCATCAATCACACAAAACTTATTGTGTTCAAGGACTCCGTTCTTTTTTATAACTACTTCTGCCCCTGCATCTTTTAGTTCTCTGTGTGTGCTGTGCTTTCCTGCACTCTGTGTCTTGTCAAGACACAGTTTTATATCAACCCCACTGCTCACCCTATTTATCAGGACTTCTGTTATCCTGCTATTTGTAATACCATAGAGTGAGCAGCGGATTGTCCCCCCTGCATCTTTAAGCTTATCTACAATCAGCCCCTCTATGTCTTCATAGGGGCTAAAGTATGCCTCAACTGTACATTCTGCAAAAACAGATGATGTGAGGCATAGAATAAGGATTGCAGTGATGATGAGCTTCTTTGTCATTATCCCTTATTCCAAAATTTAGGACTGTTTCTCTGTGCCTGCGCCCTTCTCTTTCCTCTCTGATGCTGTAAGCCATCCGTCCCACTGGCCGGCGGGCACCATGTCAATCTTTACAGATTTCTTGCCATCGCCTTTTTCAAGCAGTATACCCACAGTCTCCCATCTTGCTTTTCCTTCTTTGTCCTCTGATTTCTTCCAGAGTAGATCATAAATCTTTTGGTTCTTTTCCTGACTCTTTTCCTGTGACATTGTTAACCCCTCCTTTTTGGTTAAAAAGTGTAAGTAAAAATTAATGGTATAGTGAAGCTGTAAAACCTGTTGCTGCCAAAGACATAAGCAAATTTTGGATCAAGCCCTATTGAGAATGACTCATTGATCCTGTAGAGAATACCGCCGCCGATGTTAAATCCAAAGGTAAATTCATCTTTGTTGGCTGCCCTCTGCAAGCGATATCCTGCATCATTGAGTAAATTTCTGTCAGTGAAAGAAAGATAGTGCATATCAAGTCCGCCGCCAATGTAAGGGACCCACTCGCTGCCTGAGTCAAAATAATACTTAACACCGAGACCAAGAAGGATATCCCTGAAGGTCTCCTCAAGCGTCCCTGTGTCGTTTAGTATCTTTGCATTCTTATATTTAATGCTATCTATGCTCGCATAATTAGCCCTCAGGATAATATCTAACTGCTCCGTCAGCCCATAACCACCCTCAGCGCCCCATGACAATGCCCATCCAGTCCCAGATAACCCTCCATATTCGCTGGTGACGTTGTGGTATGAAAAGCCCACCTCAGGAGCTATTTTGAATAAGCCCTCGCCAGCGTATGAGTTTTTTGCAAGACCGATTAATAAAAAGAGTAGTAATAAAATAATGATTTTTTTCATAGTCTCTGACCCTTTCTTTTTTTTCTTTTAAACTATAAAATGTTAAATCTTGTTCAAATAAAAATTACCGTGTGAAAGTTTTGGGTGATTAGTATTAAGCGTGCTATTGCCGATAAAAGCAAAACCAGTTATATAGTTATTATTTGGCCTATTAATCCTCATATTAGTCAACATCCCCAAATTACACCCAAGCGAGACCATTCCCCCCCACGCCGTATACCTGCAGGTATAGTCAACCTGTATACCTGAAGAGAAGCCAGTTTCACTGTCCTGACCCGTAATCCTCATAGTCATGTTTTGTGAGTCAGTAAAGGTAATAGAGAAAAAAGCCGTCGATCCAACCCCGTTATAAATAAACCCACCCCATGCTGTCCCAGATAAATCATTTGCAGTAATTAAATTAGCATCCTTTGTCTCTAAAGCCGCAACCTTACTCTCAAGAGTAGTAACCTTGCCTTCAAGGGTTGCAGCCTTTGCCTCAAGAGCATCTACAGCATTCTTAACATCAGTAAAGTTCTGATTCATCTCACTTGCCCTTATTGGACTTCCACTGCTAAAGGTATAAGTTATGTTTACTGCATACGCAAATGCTGTAATTCCTAAAAACACCACTGTCAGCAGGCCCACAACCTGCCTCATGGTAAACCTCTTTTTGCTAAAGTAACTCATTTAATGCTCCTTTCTGCCACGAACCATACGGTTCATGGCCTGACCTTATTGCCATGTGCTCCCATCATCCCATCTTGAACTATCCCAAGCGCCTGACGCATTTCCTCCTGATGGTGGAGGGGGAGATCCCCCTCCACCTCCATCGCCTCCACCGCAGGCGCTCAAAACACCTGCGGTAAATATTAATACAATGACAAGATAGATATACTTTTTCATTTTGCTTCTCCTTGGCGTCCATAGCTTTAGCAAAGAATACCTTATGGCAATGCCCCTCTCACCCTGTCAGTGGCATTAACATTATTCACTGCAAAATCTTCACAAATTTGCGTAGATTCAAGATTAAGCACAGAGTCAACACAGTTAAACGCACACGAAGCTCCTGTGCCAGTATATCGTTGACACGTACCAAGCTGTGTTCTGGTCCAATTTACAAGGGTTGCCCCGCCTGAGCTGTAAGGAGCATACCAATGGAGATTATTGGTATTAACCCCTTGTATGTACGGGCCGCTGTAGACGCTTCCACTCCAGTTTAGGTTAAACAGAAGTTTATAATCATCCACAAGCGTAAATTGCGGCGCAGATGTAAATGCGCAGTAGGTTATACCTGCTGAAGTGTCAGTAATACACCACTGATAAGCGCCTGACACTAAACTCGCGTTTGTAACAGTGTTAGGGGCAAAAGTTCCCCCATATCGCCAATTCCATAACTGCCCTGAACTATATATGCTATAACCTAAGTTATCAAAAGAGCTATAGCCAACCACCGTCTGCCCGGGCTTCAATGGATAATATCCGCTGACGTCTGTTGCAATAAGCTGCTGTGACGCCACATCCCTAAATCCGCCGATAAAACCGTACACAGAATTAATAGTATAGCTATAATCCTTTGAGGCATACTCCCCTCCGTAATTTATCATCCCTGATTCTGTGCACACAGGAGTTCCGCAGCCAGATGTGCCTGGAGTGCTGGTATCCGCTCCCCTCGCCGCGATCACCTTTTTAGTCACTGTCACAGACCCTGTTACATTGCGCGGGTCTATATACACGGTTGCATCATTAGGATTGCTGATTAAAACGCCAATAGCCTTTAAAGTTCTACCTAAAGCATATTGCCTGCTATCATAGCTGTACATATACAAAGAATCGCTCTTTGTAAAATACGGACTTACGCTTAAAGTCGGGTCATAGACAGTATATACCGGCGGGCCAAGGAGATTTATTTTAAAATAAAAATTTCTGTAACCGCTATTGCCAGCCTGATCCACCATCCTCACCGTCACCATATTATTTACATCATTTGCAACCATCGCCAAAGCAGGACCAAGATAATCAAGCGAAATCGGAATAATATAATCTCTGTCCACCTCAACATTGTCGACAACAATCTTAACATAAGGCGCCGCCGCCCAATCCCGCTTGACAACCCACTGATTATTGACTTGCTGTGAATATTGATAAGTAACTACAACATCAATTGGACTTGACCCTATTGCAAGCGATGTATCGCTTACAGCAAATTTATAGTATGGAATATTATAATCATAATTTCCCTGTTTCCAGTCAAGGACGCTCTCTTTATAACTATTTCCTGAAGATAATCTTGTTATATATTTATTAATTGCAAAATTCACTTCCGTGACAGAATCTTGTTGAACAGGAATCGACGGCAAACTATAGCCCACTACTAAACCGTTGTTTGTGGAATTGACTGTTGCGACAACACGTTGCTCATCGTAGTAGTATGATGGTTTTAGCGTCAATCCAGGCGCCACCGTATCCTTCTTCAAGGTATATGCGCTGCTCGACTGATTCCCGACCATATCTGTCACATTAACAGTATAGTCATACTGCCCATCTGCCGCCATATTAAGATCAGCAGTAAAGCTGTTTCCATTTATTTTAGCTGCTGCGCTTTGTCCACCCCTCACAAAATTAATTGACGCAGCCCCAGACCCTGCATCTGTAATAGTCCCTGTTACCGTCACAACATCTAAATTTACAAAAGCGCCGCTTATCGGCGATGTAATATTAATCTGTGGCTTAGTGTTGTCTACAATAACGTCAAGCTCCGCTACGCTTGTATTGCTTGCCGCATCTGTAGCTGTAATATTAAAAATTAGCTTTCCATCCGGCGCCTGCGTTGTATCCACTTCCATGAGATATACATTCGCAGTGCTGTCATAGTCAAAAAAGTTTGTGTTGGGAAAGGACGGCGATGTAATTGTTAGAGATTTTACTTCAGAGAAATCTGCTGCCACAACCCTTATCTTAAGCTTTCCTGCCGCAAAAGCCCCCTGCGCCGGCTCTGTAATTGTAATAACAGGCGGTTCTGTGTCTATAGGCATAGGCTTATCCTCAGATGGAAATAACGAGCCAGAGTTTGCGGCAATCTGCGATAGATAGCCCTCAACATCTCCCCTAACAAGCCCGCTCTTATTATAAGCGCCTGACATAAAATTGATAGCTGAGACGCCAAGCGATTTTCTCAATGCATATGAATTCAGCTTTGTTGTGCCGATGTAAACATCATCTGACACTTTTTTGCCATTCAGCTTTCCATCTGATATATCTATAGCAATCGCCTTTGTAAGCGCAATTGTATTGTAAACAGTATGCGGCTGTGTATTATTTTGTATTGATATCTCAGCGCTCATCTGACTCAATCCAGCAAGCACAGCGCCATATTTAGCGCTGTTCGTAACACCCCCTGGTTTATTTTTCTCATCTGTTAAATCAGCAGGGTATGTATCAAGTATATCAACTAACACAAGATTGCTTAAGGCAGTATTAGCCTTATTAATTGCATTTGAGACATTATCCCCTGCGCCCTGATAATATCCTGCAAGGCTTGCTGCCAGAGTGGTCATAGGCGTTACCATCAAATTTGAGAGGCTGCTGCCGGCTGAATAAAATGTAACTGCTGACAGATAATCCCCCACATTCAGGTCAACTCGTTTTGAAGAGGCCTCTTCAATATAGTAGCCATTTTTCACTTCAATCAGTATTGGCCCTGAATAATTCCCGATCTGCGTTGTGAACCGGCCGCTTGCATCTGTCTTTGATTGTGCAAGGAGATCCCCCCTCGCTCCATTGTAGCTGTAGATATATACATCGCCATTAATTATTAATCCATCAATACCGTATCCCCCGACACTCCCGCCTATATTAGCTGCATCCTTTCCCTGATTAGTGCCTCCGCCGCATCCAGTTCCAATTAAAACAAAAATAATAAAGACTAAAAATAAAAATCCCTGTAAGTTTGGTTTCTTCATCCCTGCATCCCTCCTGTTGTAATTAATTAAAACCCATCTTCAAACATGACCTTTACCTTTTCCCCCGCCCTTACTGTAAATTCTACATTCTGATTTTTCTCAAAGTCCTTTGCATCCCTGCCCGCCTCATTTGTAACAGAATCAATGCCAGACCCTACAACCCCGCCTATACCCCCCACTCCAGGTATCATCTTTGCTGCCTTGCCTAACATCGAACCAGCAGCCCCGCCCGCAGCCCTGTATTCAAATTTCTTGTTTACTTGCGCATAAACCCCAGGCTGCTGACCCTTCTCATCTAAGGCGAGCGCCTTAATAGGATATGTTCGGCTGCCTATAATATTGATTGCCTTAAATCTAATATCAACCCGTTCAGTCTTACGATTAAACCTTGCATCACCGAACAGCTCAGAACCTGCCGGTATTATCACCTCGCCGTCTTTAATATAATCCTCACTTGTACGCAATATAACAGGCATCTCACCTTTAACCTCATTCTTTATCACAGCCTCCACCACTGTCCCTGCTGTAATACCCAGCGTCTTTCTCTTGTCTTTCTCCTTATCCTTTTCTGACTGGTTTACAAATACTACAAACTGCTTTGCCTCTCTCGGCTTCTCCTCCTTCTTTTCCTCTTTAACCACTACAACCCTTTTTTTTGCATCTTCTTTTCTTGAAGCCTTAATATCCTTCTCCCCTTCTTCTGCATTTTTTTCTGTCTTCTGCATCACCTCCTGCTCTTTGTATTTGCCAGAGACAGTCCTTGATATATCATCAATAGAATATACCTTCTGCCTCTCTACATCCTTTTTCGTTGACTGCATAAAGTAGTCATCGTATGAAAATTCCTTTACCTGCCTCTTTGCCTTATCATCCTTCTTAAGCAATAGCATTAACATTACAATAAAGACAAACAAGACAACCCCGCCTATTAAATAATAATGCTTTGGTATAGGCTCTTTTTTCGGCCCCTTTGTCTCAATATAAGCCTTAAGCTGGCTTACAACCTCTTTCTTGGACTGTTCATACTCTGTTTTTATATCTTCCATATTTACCTCTAAAGTTTTAACAAGGATATTTTTAAATCCCTGCCCCCATCTGCCTCATTTACATAAAGGGTCAGCCTCTCTCCTTTGTCCCTGAATGTTTCAGTAAAGTTAAATGACACCACGCCACTGAAGTCCCTGCCTTTTTTTACAACCATCTCATCAGACGAAAAGGTATATGCAGCCTTGACCTCTGTGCTCTTTGTTATTGTCTTAAAGATGAGCCCCTGCCTCTCTTCTAAGACAAGGACAATCTTATAGATTTTGTAATCACGCTTTGACATATTCTCAAGCCTGAATTTCAGGAAGGATCTATTTCCAAGCTTTGAGATCGTCTCTGTCTTTAGCCTTACCTGTCCTTTCCTGTCAGAGATTAAGAGCTTCCTTGTCTCGCTCATCCTCAGGATATCACTTGTCATAATCTCCTGAGCCTTGACATCCGCAATCTCATTGAGCTTTGACAGCTTATCGCTGTAATCCTTCTCGTATCCCTCTACCTTCTTGTTTACCTCATTTGCAACCATTGCTTTTAATGTCTGTGATGGATAAATGAATTTATATTTATCTATAAAGTCATCAACTGTATCTTTAACAGACAGTCTTACAACGATGTTGTAATCCTTCAGCTTCACAAAGAGGTTGCTCTCAGTAGCCCTGTTAGGCTTTAGCACAACAATATTCGTATCCTTTGATGTAAAGACCCTGAAGTCATCGCTTCCAATAGACACAAAGGCTGGTATCTCTGGGAAGTCAAGGATTACCTGATTATCTAAATTAGTATAAATTGTCATTGTCAGGTCAGCATGATCTAAAATCACCTCTTTTGTAACAGGCTCTTTTGCCTCTACCGCATTAATATTTATAAAACATAAAAGAAAAAGGATAATAAAAAGCCTGATTAATTTAAAACCCCTATTTCTCATCTTCCTGCCCCTCCTTCTTCTTGCTCAAATCGTAGCTGTTTATGAATGAATCAGCCAGAAGCCCCCTCGCCGTCTTTTCTGTCCTTGGGACTGCTACTAATAAAATCTCTGCTGTAAAGTCTTTTATAGAGATAGCCTCTCCTGCTTGCTTTAACAGGCTGTATACCTCGCTCTTGCCATTGAGCCTTACAAAAAACTTATTCTGTGTTCTCTCAACTATCTCTGCATCCTTAAATTTCAGTATTGTCCTTATCTTCATCTCCTCTATCTTCTTAACAAAATTCTTCTCCTTTATGTCCTCAATTGCCGCCTCTTGGAATTTTGGCGTCATCATATTAAGCGAATCAGCCAGCTTCTCTTTTGCAACAGCAGAATTAAACGCAACAAACTTTTCCATAAAATCCTTTGCAAAGGTAGTTATCTCTATATCTGTAACCCTTAAATTCTCGTTCAATTCCTGAAAGCCTGTCAGCTTCCCCTCTGCATCCACACGAATCACATAAGGCGGCTTCCTCGCAACAAAGATGACAATAAAGAGAAGGATTACTATTGCAACAATACATCCAGCCACTAATGCAGTCAGCCTGTTGATTTGATATTGCAAATGGCCGTATATCTCATAGTGCTTAAGCTGCTTTCTGATCCTCTTTACTGCCTCTATCTCTTCTGCCTTTGTGTCTGCTCCAGCTTCTTTGCCCTTAAATCTTAACAGACTCATTACCTTTGCTATCATGCGTCCCCCGGCCTTCTCTCTTTACTGTCACCGTCTCTCAAACTCTTTAAATAGTCAACCCCCGTATTTACCCTGCTTTTAGCAACGCTCATACCCTTCGTAGCCACCATTGTCGCCCCAGCAGCCGCCCATGTTGCAGCCGAGCCTATCCCCTGATTATTGCTCAAAGAATGAACTATCAATGGAGTTAATACGTTCAATATGGCTATAATAATGCACATTGCGAGCAGATTAAAATACTCCTCATGCCCACTTGCTGTTACAACGCCCTTTGCGCCTGCTGCAACCATCTGATAAAAAATGCCGGACATAATAGGCCAAAACGACACCTCAATAAAGCCCTTTATCCACCCCTTCAATACGGAAGCGCCTGGCACCACCTGTGTAACTATGGCGAGCGGCCCAATGATATAGAGAAAGTTCTTTGCAATGTTAGACAGATAATTAATTACAAGAAACGATACCTTCATGAAAACAACAGCAACGCTAAGTATAGCCACAGGAATACTATACTCCCCAAACAGCAGTGTCCCTAAAAAGGATGCGTAGCTGTCGCTGCTGTTAGGATTCTCCCTTTTATATCTCTCTATTGCCTCTGCTATGTTCTTATTTAAATCCACTAAAAAGTCCGATGGAATGAGCTGCCCCTGTATGTCGTTTGAAAAGCCTATTATCCAGTTTATAAGCTGGTCATAAAAGACTAAAAGCCCTGCTACAACCAAAAGGGATTTTAAAGACAGGGCATGTTCTATCTTCTCCCCGCCTATCCCTTTTGTTAAGGTAGAGATAACCTGTATCACAAAGAGCAATAAAACAAATGACCATGCAATCCCTAACGTTATATTGAACACGCCTTTTGAGGCGTCCAGCATAGCCTTAATATTCATTGTGCCCACCTTAGATCATCTTTTTTTAGCCCTGTGGGATTATCAGCAATAGACGTGTATACATAGGTATTCATCTTTGTTGACGCCTCGTCCTTCTTTGTCTTATTAAGCAGATCTGTTGCAAGCAGCCTGTTCCTGTCTGCGTCAAGAGCAAGATTCTCTACTGCAATAGCATTAGATATCCCTATACCCTGCGCTGCAAGCTGCTGGGCCTTGCCAGGGGAGCTCTCATTTGCTACATCGCTGTTATAGTCATTTACTGACTCTTTTAATTCCTTAAGATACTGCTCGCTGTTTGACGCCTCAATAATGCTATTTGTTGCTATTATCTTTGTAGAAGCCTGTGCAACAGTTGTTGTCTTGTCTATTGCGCCAAAGGCGTCATGGACAACCTCCTTCATCCTGCTATCTGACATAGACCCGCTCTTTTTCTTGCCGTCTGTAACGTATTCAGAGTCTCGGACTACTTGACGCACCTCTGGGTATCTATTATCCAGCTTATATGACACGTCCCTCTGTAATTTGTCCATGTTGTAGTTCTTATAACTGTCTATCCTGTCATTAACTTCTTTATAAAAGTCGTAGTACTTGTTGACGGTGTCTAATGTTGACTTTACTGTAGAAAGGGTCTCTGAGATATGCAATCCCTGATCCACAGATTCATAATATGATTCTAAATCATTCCAGTACTGTTCTAATGTTTCATAAAAGTTTTCCCATGTCCCAACCGCTGTGCTATTAACAGCTACTGAATCAACACTCATATCAACTGCCACAGGTATGATAGCCTTAGCTGTTGCCGCAATAAAAACAATTAATAAAACAACCGCCGCTACTTTAAAAAATCTTTTCAATACCCTTCTCATAAAAAAACCTCCTGTTTATAGGTTAAACCCCATTCGGATAATCCTCTGCTAATTTCTTAATAATCTCCCACTGACTTAATTTAGGATGCTTCTCCTTATATTCCCTCTCCTTTAGCAGCTCCTCTAGCTTTGTAGTGGATATCCAGAGAAGCTCCTTTGGCAGCCTGACCCTAAAAGGGATCCTTACAGTCCCTATCTTTGCGTATACCTCTGAGTATTCCCCCGCCCTCGTCTCAAGGGTTCTGAAGATTTCTTCCTCTCGTTCAGAGAGCTTAAAGAATTTAGCAACCACATCCTGCCCCTGATCAAATCTAAGAAAATACTTGATACCAAGGTTGTTTATAATACCCTTGTCAATGCTGTCATCAACAAATTCCTCTAAGCCTTGAGAGATGACATGGACAGTTATATTTCTCTTTCTTCCTTCACGGACAAAGGAGTTAATCAATCTTGCGACCTCTGGGAGCTGTAAAAGCTTCCACACCTCATCTAAGGTAAAGACAGTAGGTTTTAAGGAGCCTCTGTCATTAAACAGCTTGTTTGCTATAACCATCAAATACCTCTTTTGAAGCTCTACATCATTCTTTAATCTTGCAAGGTCAAAGCAGCATAGGGATGGATTGTATTCAAAAGAGGTCTCGCCATTAAAAAGCTTCCCGTACATCCCGCCTAAAAGCGTATCAAGCTGTCTGCTTAATCCCTTTGCAAGGTCAATGTCCTTTTTGTCATCTGTAAGCTCGTTGTATTCAGATAAGACTGCATGAAGGCTCTCTAAGACAGGGGTCTGTTTTTCCCTGACTGCCTTTTCATAAGTTCTAATCAGGCACTTCTCTAAGACTAAAAGCTCCCTGTTGTTTAACCTCTCCTGCCTGTGTTCAAGCAAAAAGACTTCAAGCAGCAGCTTTAAGTCATTTATTTTCTCAAAGTCAATTACCCCTTCATCCAGTATCTCATCATAAGCAATAAGCGGATTAATCCTGTGGAGCTTTGGATTAATATCCACATAGGTTCCACCCATGCACTCCATGAGCTTTCTGTATGAGCCTAAACTGTCTATAATCTTCTGCTCTATGCCTGCATTGTATTCTTCTACAATGTTAAAGTTCCTAAAGACTGATTTCCCTGAGCCCGTTGTTGCAACGGTCAACTGGTGCTTGCTTGATGATGACTTTCTAAAGTCAAGTCCTGTTAAGCCGCCATTAAAGTTCTCAACAACTACTATCGGGCTGTCCATCCCTTTCCAGTCTGCATACAAAGGCAATAAATCAGCTACAGTATTCGTCTGGAAGACATAGCTCCTCGCTGAGTTATTGTATCCTGCCGGCAGTGTTCCTAAGAAGGATTTGAGCTGTGTAAAACTGTCCACAATGCCCTCTGCATCCCTCATGTAGCTGAACTTCCTCAATACATCCTGCGTCTGGTCTTCAAGCTCGCCAAAGGCAGCCTTAAAGTCCCTTCCATTGATGTCAGAAGATAAGACAACGGATATGCTTACATAAAAAAACCTCTGCAATGTATCCAGCATCTCCTCTATCATGTCCTCTATCTGCTCTTTTTTCTTTAGCTCCTCTATGTTCTTTACGTCACCTGTGCCCCCGCTCATTGTTGTAGCGATGTTTCTCTCAAGCTTGAGCTTCATTAACTCCAATTGATTGTCTGGCACAACGATATTTACAATGCAGCGGTAGTAGTATGACGGCCTTGAAAGAAGGTCAAGGATTATACTTGGCACTGTATCCTCTGGCTTGGACTTCATAGAAATCACCCTGATAATGTGATTATCAAGCAGTAAAAAGTCCTTTTCTTCAATCAAAGGCGAGAAGCATAACTGCTCTCTCGCTGTCAATGGCCTTAGCCTGATATCCTCCTTTTTTACGCCTTCAAAGACGTATTCATCTTCCATAACCTTTGGCGCCTCTATAGCCTTAGATCGGGTAGGATTGAGATATTTATATACAAGCCTTATGTTGTCTTTATCAGTAAGCGCCTGATAGCCCATCTTAAGCTTAGAGAGCTCTCCTGAGATGATGTTACCGATTCTTGTTAGCTTATCTATTGCCTTTTCATGGTCTGCCTCTGCAACAGATATGGTCTTTTTAAAGTTTAAACTGAATTTCTTGGTAATGCTCTGGCTAACCGTATAATAGAGGTAGACGTCGTAGCCAAAGAGCCTCCTTGCCTTTAAGTCATCTACCCTCGCCCCTCTCAGAAATTCACACACAGGCCCGCCTTTAGCAGGCATTTCCTTATATTCGTTTATAAAGCTGTCGAAGCTATTATTTATATCTACAATAAACTGCAATCTTACCCCCTGCGGCAGGGCATTAAGCATTGCCCTTACTTTAAGGCTCTGATGATTAAGTTCGTCATCAGTCCAGCACCTGACGTCAAGACCTTCTAATTTGAACCCTGCTGTGTAGGATCCATCTACTCCCACAATCACACCATCCTGAAAGGACCAGTAGGGCAGCTTTGATGCAAATGATATCTCTTTGATTTCTAAGTCTCTGATCAGCGTCATCTTATAATCTTCACCTCATGAGGAAATTTCTTTAATACATCTCTTGCCACAACGCCAAAACGCCTGTTAAAGGCTATCTTCCCTATGTAATACTCAACAAGGCTTTCAAGGTATCTCGGCGGCCTCCCTTTCTTGATTTTCCACAAAAAGGCATACAGAGCTGCAACCACAACAAGATCAAATATAAAGCTCTTTACAAATCTTATAAGAAGCGTTGCAACAATAATCAGTATCAGAAGGTCAAAGAGCTCTAATCCAAGCATAGTGCTCTTTCTTTGTATCTGTTTGTATGTTGATGATTTAAGCAAAGGCATCTTTATCCCTCACTAACAATAGCTCCCCTTTCAGCTTAAGTGTGTGCCTCGGGGAGATACCGTATTTTATTATCTTCTCCTGAATTACCCGCCTTATTTCTTCTTTTCCGTACTGCTCAAGCAAAAAAGCGGCTTTCTCTATCGCCTCTTTTTTACTTACACCAATACTGATGCAGTTGCCTGTCTTTCCTTCTGACACCCTATGCTCATTTCCACATTTATGTATAAAAAAATCGAACTCCTCAAAAAGGGGTATGAGCACAGGTTCACCTGCAACCCTCTCAAAGGCGCCGTCTGTATTTAAAATATAAAACATTCCTTGCCTCATCTTATCTAAACCACCTGTGTATTAAATCAACAATGGAAGGGGCTGCAAATATTATCACCCCGCCTATTATTACCCATATTGCCTTGTCCCTGCCTTGTATACTTCCAGAGGCAATGCTAATCCCCGCCCAGACAAGCCCAATAATAAAGATCGCTGCGCCAAGGGTATTAATCAGATAGTCTGATGCATCTCTTAATCCTGACTGCAGATCAGCCCACACAGGCCCTGCAAAACTTACAATTCCAATCAACACTAAATAAAAAAGTATTCTTTTCATCTAACCCTCCTCTAAAATTTTTCTCTTATTCCTGCCCCTGCTAACGCAGGTTCTTTAGTCTCATTAACTACTTCCATACCTGTCGGACAGGCAGGGTTCAGCTCTGCTCTCTCTATTGCCTTTATCTTTGGCATGTATTCACCCTCAATAACTGCCTTTCCCGGATAATCCACCTTTAAATAGTCCACATAGAAATCTGGATGCTTCCAGACTACAACCGCCTCGCCCTGTTTTAACTGCTTTATCCTGTTCGGCGCTTCTATAAATTCCTCAACAGACCTCTTGCTGCCACTGCCTGTTAATAGCCCCTCATCCCCTGCCTGCATAGTCTCTTTTACTGTTGTCTTTGTCCCTATGAGCTTTGCAAAGGTCTCGGCGCTCTGGGGGAGCTCCTGCCTCATAATGATTTTTAGGTTTGTATTACCCAAAACCTGACCGAGATAGTGCGTCCCTGCCTTTTGCAAGTCTGCGAGCTCCTGAAAGGCCAAGAGTATATGAAATTTAGCGCTCCTGCCTTTATTCAAACAGTCAATAAATTGCTCATTGGTAAAGCTGCTGAATTCATCTATGATGATGTAGCAGTCGTTTCTATCCTTCTCCTCTACCCTCGCTTGTATCTCACTTGATACTGTTTTTATATCCTGAAGGATCATCTTTCCAAGCCTTTCTGCTGTCATGCCGTATTTCTGGATATTGACACTCAAAATTGTAATCTTTTTGTCCATCACTGTCTTATACAGGTCAATCTCTGATTCTTCTGTATTTAGAAATCTGCTAAACTCGCACTCAGTTAAAAGGGATAGCCTGTTTTGTAAGCCTTCTATTACTTTATCGCCTGACCCGCTGTCTACTAACTCCTTGAGCGTAATGCCTTTTCCTTCCTCTTTGAGCCTGCTTATTTCTTCCAACAACCACCTTTCACAGATTGCCCTGTAGTGAGGCTCTGTAAACACCTCAGAGCCGATAATCTTATCCTTTAGCTCTGTTGCATCGCCCCTTAGCATGGGATTGTATGTTGCGCTGTTTTCCTCTGTTATTGAGAATAACTGAAAGTCACCCTGCCTATCATATATGCAGGCTAAGGCAAATATCTCTCTCCAGAAGCCTCTCTCACCTTTTCCATCTAAAATAATAAGGGGCTTTCCTGTCTTTATTGCATTTGCAATGAAGTTCATGATTGTTACTGTCTTTCCTGCTCCTGTTGCGCCCACTATTACTCCATGCAGGTTTGCAACCTCATTGCTTATATAAACAGGCCTACGATTATAAAAAGATATTCCTAAAAAGGTCTTATCATAGCTTCCGCTATCCCTGTATTTTGTAAACATACCAGCAGGAATGGCATATACCCTTTTTTCTTTGCCATAGAGCCTCTCACGCTTCTTTTTGTTCTTCCAATGGTAATAACCAAAAATCCCCGGTATAATGGTTAAGGAAAAGACAATCCCTTCAACAAGGACATAAAACCAGTATCTCTGCTGTATATCCCAGAAGTCTGATAGCCCCCTCCCTTTATTGCCGTAAACAAGAAGGGTTAAGAATTTATCCATCGCGCTATGATAAAGAGTAAGGTTTTTCACAATGCCCCTATCAGTAAAGTATCCAGCAGCAACCAAAATAGCTAAGATAATAGCCCCCACAATCATCCCTTCCCTCTCACGGCCTGTCTTTTCAAGCATTACCCATGTAAAGACATACACAGAAAAAAGGATTATTCCTAAAATTAGAGGCGCTATAATCTTAGAAACCACCAAGATGCCTATTCCAATCGCAAGTATTGTAAATAGATTGCTACTTTGCATCTATAAGCTCCTTGATTGTCATCCTATTTGAACCCCAGAAGACCTCAGCGCTAAAAGGATCCTTTTCAATGTCCTCAAGCCTGCTAATTAGCATCTTGTTTGTCATAATGTTTAGTTACAGACCAAATGGAACAAAATAGCCTTATGAAATAAGAAGTGGTATTCTAAAAAAAAGGAGGGATACCACAATGGAGAACAATGGGAAGAGATTAAGGAGACATCTGTCA
>Ga0105164_10001443_pt1 | contig 15281 bp, 9 predicted proteins | sample VDWuncwatermetaG_FD_89674 | JGI IMG/M metagenome (GOLD analysis project Ga0105164, IMG submission 89674) | Wastewater microbial communities from Netherlands to study Microbial Dark Matter (Phase II) - VDW unchlorinated drinking water | ecosystem: Environmental > Aquatic > Freshwater > Drinking...
ACCGTAAACAGGGATTTATTCTGCAGAGGAATAAGGAAGGACTTTTGACGCGGTATCCCATTATGACGGTTTCAATCGCGATTGTGCATAACGACTTCCGGCAGTTGTCGGGGATCAGCGAGGTCAGCCGCATTGCCGGGGAGCTTAAAAGATACATGAAATCGCTCCAGGGCAGCTGTTATATGAGGGACCGGCGGCGCACCCTAAGGGATTTTGAGGGGTCAGAGGATACCCCTTTGGAGGTTCGCTTCCCGAGTAAAATGAAGAGCGTCAAACTGACGGGGAAGCTTAGAAATACAGATGAATACAGGCCCGTTTTTAACGCGATTTTAAGATCCAGAAAGCTTCAAACCCTCTATCAGCCGATCGTTGAGCTTAAGACGAAGAAAATAGTCGGCTACGAGGCCCTGACTTCTTCGCCGGTGGAGGGCCCGTTGAGCGATTCGACGACGTTGTTTGAGGTGGCCAGGGAGCTCGGATGTACCATAGAGTTGGATCAGCTTTGCGTGGAATTGGCGCTCCGGAACGGGCAGGCCCTGGAACCGGATAGGAAACTTTTTTTGAATCTGAACCACGAGACCTTGATAGACTCGAAGATTATGAAAAACCTGTTTTCTGAAAAAGGGGTGATTGGATTCAAAAACATCGTCTTAGAAGTCACCGAGCAAAGCATATTGCGGTCTTTTGAAAAAGTGAGAGAAGCGCTTTTGGAACTCAAAGAACAGGGGGTTTCGATGGCGATCGACGATGTGGGAGGCGGAGCCGTGAGCCTCCGGGATGTGGCGATTTTAAAACCCGACTACATCAAATTCGACCGATCTTTAATCCGGCAGATAGACGCCAATCCCATGAAGCAGCAGATAGTGCTTTCGATGATACTTTTCGCCAATGGCATTCAAGCGGCCACGACGGCGGAGGGGATCGAGACCAAAGAGGAGTACGAAACGGTATTGAATTGCGGAATTCACCTAGGGCAGGGCTATTATTTCGCAAGACCCAACAAAAAGATGGTGGAAATAAGTTAAGAGTGAAAAAATATAGATATTGAATTTGTATTTTGTGGGGAGTTAATGTATACTCGAAACATTAAATTAATGAGGGTGGATTTATCTCATGTTATCCCCTGTAAATAGGATTGGAAGAATGCCAAGACCCACAAATTATATGGAAGAGCTCGCCGAGGGAATTCTGCAGGACCTTCTTTCGGATTATAAAGGCCCCCGTTTTTCCACAAACGCGCTTCAGGACATTAAGGCGCTGGCCTTGAATCGCCTGTGGCCCATGTACACCACCTCTTCCACCGGAAGAGACTTCCTCAAGAAAATCGTCGTCGAGGATAGGATTGAAAAGGACATTGTCAGAGAGCTGAGAACGGCGATTGACATTGTCCGCACAAATCCTCGCCAGTAACAGCCTGCAGACTGGCAGTTGTGTTATGATAACTACATGGGTACCAAGGAGCTATGGGTTTCACCGCCGGGAACGGGTAAAACCTTACAGGCGATAGAAATTTTTAGAGAGCAGATTTTAAAATCAAAGAGCGGCATCGACAACCGCTCTTTTTTTATTCTCCCCAGCCGCGAACACGCCGAGCGCATCCAGAATCTCATATTAAAAAGGGACTTCCCCGGCCTCTTCAATGTCCACGTGCTGACGATCAATGAATTCCAATCGAAGTTTATGGGCCTTTCGGCCGGCTGTAACCCCAACGACACGATCCGCCGCGGTCTTCTGCGGAATATCTTGAAGGAAGGCAGCTTCAAATTCCCCTATTTTGAACCGGTGAAGGAGGCCAAGGGTTTTCATGATCTCGTGGTCGACGCGATCAAGGAATTCAAAGCGTCGCTTCTGACGACACCAGAGTTTGAGGCTCGCGCCAAGCCACTTTTGAAAGACCCTGTCTTTAAGGCCAAGTTTCAGGATTTTACGGTGCTCTGGAAAAATTACGAGCTGAAGCTTAAGCGTCTCGGACTTCAAGAGCCCGAGGATTCGATCGGCCCGATGACCAAGCGCATGCGCCACAGTCATTCGACGTGGCTGCCCCGTCGAATGACGGGGCGTGTTTTCAGACCGGCCGACCTTGTAATTTTTGACGGTTTCTACCATTTCACGCGCGCGCAAGAGCGGCTTATCGAGGTCGTCGCGGCTTGGTCCAAGAGGGTGATTGTCACACTCACGATGTCTTCTGAGGATGCGCACCCCCGGTGCGCACTCTTTGAATATCCCGAGCGCACTCGGGCTTTTCTTTTGTCAGTCGGATTCAGGGAATCGGAAAGGGATCCTACCCCCAGTCACCGTACCCAAGAGGCAGCACTTTTGCATCTTGAAAAAAATATTTTCGCTGAGCCACCCACGCTTTTTAAAGGCAAACAAGATTCGGTAACGCTTTTCCGGGCCTCCAGCGCACGCACCGAGATTGAAATGATTGCCAGACGCATCAAGCGTCTTTATCGCCAAGAGGCCTCTCTCAACTATAGCGACGTATGTCTGATTCTAAGAAGCCTTCAGGGTTATGAGAAGATCATCGAGGCTGTTTTCGCCGAGTTCGAAATCCCCGTGACCATTCACGAGAGAAAACGCCTGATCGAGCACGGTTTCTCAAAGACCTTGCATCATTTTCTGAATTTGACAGCGCAGGGCTGGAAGCGGGAAGACGTCATGGCTGTCACCCGATCGAGTTATCTGGCGTCCCGTTTCGCGCCCGGCGAAATGCAAGAACTTGGGTCGAAAGTCCTTGCCGAGAATATTCTCGAAGGCCGCGAACGTTGGAAGGCTTTCGCGCCGCTCAAGGACCTGTTCGAAACCGAAATGGCCCTCTGTCTTTCGAAAAATATTCAGGAGTTCAACAGAAAACTTCTTTTGTTTGTCCGCAGTTTTTGCGTGGCTGACGCCGTCGACGAACAAGTGCTCAGGTCCCTCGAATCTATTTTGAGGTCCGCCGAAATTTACTACGATCCAGCCCAGAGCCGGGATTTTTCAGGGGCGCGTTTCATGGCCGAGCTTCAAGAGTCGCTCGAGGCCGGGCTTTTTTCGATGAAGTCGAGGGAAAAAAACCGAGTGCAGGTATACGACGTCGTGATGGCTCTGCCTAAGGAGTACAAAGTCGTATTTCTGGCGGGGCTTTTGGAAAAGAAATTCCCGCTGGCCGTTTCTGAGGATGCGCTCTTCAAAGACGCAGAGCGCCGCGTGATCAACGCGCCCCATCATTCGATAGGGCAGCCACGTCGAATGACTGTGGCGCATGGAGGCCGAGTTCTTGAGGAGCGCATTCCAAGAATCGCGGGTGAGCGTTATTTCTTTTACATGGGTCTGACCCGTGCCTCCGAAAAACTTTTTCTCTCATACCCCGTTTACGATTCGGACGGCCGCTCGGCGTCCGCTTCTTTTTTTGTGGAAGAAGCGGAACGCTGTTTTGAGGGTGGGATTCCTCAAGAAAGGAAAGAACCGGATGAGTTTGTGCCGGAGTTTGAAGAGTGGGAAAGCCAGGGCGACGCTAAACGCGGTTTGGCCGCCACACTTTTCGCCCCGTCAGAAAGAAACTTTCCGACGGGGTTGGCGGGTCTTTTGAAACATTGGGCCGGACGACAGGATGTAGCCGAAATACTCCGCTTGGGCTTCGAGGGTGAACATGCGGTTCTGAAGGACGCGCGTACCCTCGAAGCGATGAAGCGTCAGAATGGCCCGTTCTCGGCCACGCGCCTTGAGAAATTTGCGACCTGCGCCTTCAAGTATTTCGCCGGCGAGACGCTCAATCTCAAAGAGCCTCTCGAAGGCCGTGAAAATATCGACATGGGCGTTTTGCTCCACAAAACGCTGGAAGAATACTACAAGGCGCTGACGCCCGGGGAGCGTCGAAGCGGCTCACATCTTTTGGATTCGGCGCGGATCGAAAAGGCGCTCAGTCAAAAGCTTGACGAGGCCTACGCTGACCCTAAGCTTCATAAGCTCACTCGCGAACCGGCGTACCGCCAGAAAATTTATCTGGATTCCATGCGCAAGACACTGACGCTCTTTGTTACGCACGAAAAAGAGCTTTTTGAAAAACGGCACCTAGTCCCTGAGCATTTTGAGCTCCTGTTTGATAATCTCAAGATCGAGGACGCGGGACACGAGCCGATCGTACTCCGTGGCCAGATCGACCGTGTGGATCGCGCGCCGGACAGCGACGAGGCGCTGATAGTCGATTACAAACGCTCTAAGCGCGATAAGTCCCTCACGGACAAATTGGGAGAGGGTCTTGAGTTCCAACTCCCGGTCTACATTTTGGCCGCCCAAAAGCTTTTGAAATTAAAAATTATCGGCGCTGAGCACCGACTCCTGCGTGCGGCTAAAGTTCAGGGGCTGTATCGGGACAAAGACGGGGAGTTTGACAAAATTCTCCAAGAGACCGAGCGCCGCATCCGCCAGGCCGTGCATCGCATTCGCGAGGGCGAAATAGAAGTCAAATCCAAATCCTGCGACTGGTGCCATTTTTCTCCCGTTTGCCGTTTTGAGAAGTGGCGTTTGGTTTATTCCAAGGGAGAAAACCTTTGAGCGGATCCAAGATCTGTTTTACCAAGGACCAGGCGGAGGCAATCCGCCATTTCGACCAAGATCTCTGCGTGTCAGCCGGCGCGGGTTCGGGCAAAACCCGCGTGCTTGTCGAACGTTTTCTATGGGCGGTGACCGAGAAGGGCATCGAACCCGACCGGGTCCTTGCGATTACGTTCACCGACAAGGCCGCCAATGAAATGAAAGAGCGCTTGATCGCGATCTGCCGCGACCGCGGATTGCATAAGCTTCGGCGGAAACTCGACACGGCGTACATCAGCACCATCCACGGATTTTGTTCAAGGCTTCTTAAAGAAAACCCAATCGAAGCCGGCGTTGATCCTGCGTTTAGTGTGCTCGCCGAGGGCGAAGCAGAGATCCTTTTAAACCGCGTCCTGGACCGGTTGTTTGAAGAAGGGTCTGGCAACGAACGCTGGATCTCGCTTCTTGCCCTTGTTGGCGAGGAGAACCTGCGCGCCGCAGTCAAAAAATTTTACGATCTCGAACGCGCGTTGGAAGGCGAGAATACAACGATTTTCAAAAGCGACCCAATGATAAAAGAGCAAAAAAAGATGATCGATCGTGCGGAAAAGGCGCTCGGGTGTCTCGGGATGAAAGAGCGGCAGAGGGCTCTATGTGTCGAAGGCAAAAGCGGATGGGACAAGATCAACAGCCTCTCAAGCGCCAAAGAGGGTTTACGCGCCCAGGGCAAGGATAAGGAACGGATTTCGGAGACCCAGCAGCTTATCGGCGCCTGTGTCACTCTGGCCGTCCAGGAAATTTCCCACGAATATAAAAAGTCATTCGAGGAAATTTTCCTGAAGTTTAAAGAGGCCTACGAGGCCGAGAAGAAGGGGATGGCGGCCTACGATTTTGACGATCTTCTTGTTTGGGCGCACAAGCTTTTGAACGGCGCGTCGGCCCCGCAAAAGGCCGTTTGTCGGCGGATGCGGGACAAATTCACCGCGATCCTGGTTGACGAATATCAGGACACGAGCGCCTTGCAGAACAAGATTATCCTGCGCATAAAAAACAAAAACAACCTTTTCATCGTTGGCGATAAACAACAATCCGTGTACGGATTCCGCTGGGCGGATCCTGGAGTGTTCGAGGCGCACTTGAAAAACCCCTCGAGTCGTAGCATCCGTTTAAGCGAGAATTTCCGTTCCCGCGAGGCGATCCTGAGATTCGTGAACGCGTTGTTCATAAAAATCGCACCCAACGACGATTTCGAACCGCTTCTGGCACGTCGAGAATTCAAAACGGCCAAAGCGCATGCGGTAGAGCTTCTGTGTGTGCCCCGCGAAAATGATCTCGATAGGGCGCGCGTGATCGAGGCGCGTTCGATCGCGCGCCGCATCCAAGAGATGCATGAGGACGGTACGGCTTACGGCGACATGGCGATGATCTTCCGCAGTCTTTCAAAATCTTATTTGTATGAAAAAGAGCTTTCCGATTTGGGCATTCCTTACGTGGTCACTAAAGGAGGGGGATTTTTTGAGAAGCCCGAAGTGTTGGACCTTGTGAATTTTCTGAAAGTCATAGAAAATCCATCGGAAGACATAGCGCTGGCCTGCGTTTTGCGCTCGCCGCTCGTGGCTGTGAGTGACGACGCACTTTTTTGGATGGCTCAGGCCAAACGCTCGCTCGGGGACGAGGCCAGTCTCTCTGATAGTTTCGAGCGTTTTGAAAAGATCCAGGAGATCCCGCAAAGCGACAGGGATAAATTGTCAAGGTTTTCGCGGCTTCTCGGCGAACTCAGGACCAGAAAGAACAGTCTCAAACTCTCCGAGATCCTACAGACCGCCTTGAGCCGGACCGACTACGAAGCCAAGATCCTCACCCGCCCGGATGGGGTGCAGAGACTTGCCAACGTGAGAAAACTCTGGGAGCTGGCGCGGGAGCTCGAAAATAAAAATATCCTGGGCATTGACGAGTTTGTGCGCTATCTCCAGAATCTTTCCGAGCGTGAAGTCACCGAGCCAGAGGCACGCCTCGCCGGTGAGAAAAGCCAGGCGGTTAGGCTTTCGACGATACACGCGGCCAAGGGGTTGGAGTTTGGATGCGTGATCGCCGCGGATCTTGGCCATGGGGAGTCGAAGAACAGAAAAGATGTTTTCTTGTCGCTTCCCGACGCGGGCTTGGGAATGAAGTTGCCCTCCGCCACCAGCGGAAAATGGCTCAAGGATTTTGATTACGCCCGCAGTGAGGAAAAAATGTCTGAAAGGGAAGACGCCGAGGAGGATCGACTGCTTTACGTGGCGCTCACGCGCGCGGAGGACCACTTAATCTTATCCGGCGCTGTCGAGCCAGATCCGAAAACAAAAGAAAGCGCCTCGAGGCCTTCTTATATCAAGCGCGTTGCCGCAGCCGTGGGTTGGACAGAATCTGCGGCAGGCGAAATAGAGTTTGAAGGCGTGAAGATCCGGCTTTGTCCGGTCCACAAGCACGTCGCGAAAAAAATGGCCGCGCGGCCGTTCGATGAAAAAAAACTCGCGGCCTTCGTTGCCGAAGCCGGTGCCGAAAGCGACAAATTCGCCGAGCGTCCGCTAAACGGCGCAGCGGACGCCCGCCGAAGTTTTGATGGCGGGCGTTTCCAACCTGTTATAAAACCTTATCGCGAAACTCAGGACCGCACGGTGACGGAACTTGTTGCTGCGACCGGACTGACGTTTTTGCCGGAGAAAAAAGACGCCGAAGAGGAGTGGGCCCAGGACGAGGAATGGCGCACACCGGCCAACGAGTTCGGAACTCTGTTTCATCGTTTCATGCAGCATCTAGCCCAAGGCCGTCCAAAAAAGATAGCGGCTTCGGATTTTAAATCTCCGATATTCGAGCGGCTCTCGGCTGACGAGAAAATACGTATGCGCGAGGGAATTTTAGGGTTTTGGCATGGCCCCTGGGGCGAGGCGGTGCGTCGGGCCCGACATTGTTACCCCGAGCTGCCCTTCATCTTCAAAACGCCCCATGGTTTGCTCAAAGGCCAGATCGATCTGGTATTCAAGACGCGGCAGGGCGAATGGGTGATCGTGGATTATAAAACAAACCGCATCACCCCCTCCCAAAAAGAAGCGGTGGCGCTGGGCTACGAAATGCAGCTTGCCCTGTACGCGCTTGCGTTTAAAAAACTTTACGGAGAAGAGCCTAAAAAAGGTGTGTTGTATTTTTCTGCACTCAAAGATACGTACGAGATAAAATACAGGGAAGAAGATTTTAGAGCTATCGAGGAAAAATTGGAATCCGCTGTGGCTGTTTCGACTTGATTTTTGAGGTTTATTCTGCAAGAATGACTTAACTTAAGGGAGGATTTTCGTATGGCAAAAATTGCGACTACTCAGAGAAAAGAGACTCAAGCCAGAAGCCAAGCCGGCGCCACGTCCGGTTCACGAAACCAGGAGCAGGAAATCGCGAGCGTGGCTTATCAGCTTTTCGTCGAGCGGGGTTTTGAGCACGGCCATGACCAGGAAGACTGGTTGAGGGCCGAAGCGATCGTCAAGTCTAGAAAAAGAATCTGAGCAGAACAGAAGTTCTTTTGTTTGACCACCCTGTGGCGCGGCTGGTTATGCTGCGCCTAGTGCTTGCCGTGTCCGCCGCCGCCCTTGGCGCGACGGCAGCGGTCGGCTTCAAAAAAATAAGCCACTTCTGGCTTTGTATCCTGATTTCTTTCGCCGCGGGCGCGCTTCTGGCCGTGGCCTTGTTCGATATCCTTCCCGAAAGTCTCAAGCTTGTCGGCTGGAAAGCGGGTCTCCTCAGTATTCTATCCGGCTATTTTCTTTTTTTTATCATCACCCGTTTTGTATTTCATATCTGCCCGGCCTGCGCGGCCACGCATACTGAAATAAATTTTAAAGCGATCACCCTGGCGATGGTGGCGGCGCTGTCCGTGCATAGTTTTATGGATGGTTTGGCGATTTACAGCGGTTATCTGACCGCCACGCCGATTGGAATTTTGATACTGGTGGCCGTGGTTTACCATAAATTTCCTGAGGGCATGGCGCTGGCGCTGGTGGCCCGTGGATCGGGAATGGATCGGCGACGCTCTTTTTTGACGTCCTTTGTTTTGGAATCCACGACGACTCTCGCAGGCGGCATCGCGGGGTTGATTATTTTAACGCCCTCGTCGTCCCGGTGGGTAGGGTATGTTTTGGGGCATATCGGCGGCGGATTTATTTTTTTGGTTGTTCACGCTCTCTTGAGCGAAGTCATCAAGCACCACCCGCGTTCCACGGTTCTTGCCGCCCTTTTGGGGGCCGCCTCGATAGGCATCACAGGATATTTTGTCGGCGCATTCTAATGATGTTTTCCTCTCGTACGCCGGTGGTGACCGGTATGGGAATTGTAAGCCCGTTTGGAATAGGCAAGGAAACCTTTTATAACGGATTGCACGAGGGGCAGTCGGGGCTTGGGCCGATTACTCTTTTCGACGCCGACGGCCTAAAAAGCCGCGTCGTGGCCGAGGCAAAAAATTTTATTCCCGACGACTACCTGAAGCCGACGGACAGAAAACGCGTCCCCCGGATTGTCCCTTTGGGCATTGCCGCCACGGCTGAGGCTTTTCAAGATGCCGGGCTTGCGGTTCAAGATTGGGATCTGGAGGAAAAAAGGAAAGTCGCCGTTTTGCTGGGCAGTGGCGCCGGCGGCATCGATTTTGCCGAAGCGCAGTATGCGCATTTTTTCAATAAAGATTTGAACAAGGCCACGCCTTACGCGATTTCTTCCTCATTTGTTGGCATGCTTTCTAGCGAAATTTCCATCCATTTTGGTTTGAGAGGCCCGAGCCATGTGATTTCCACCGGATGTACCTCTTCCACGGATGCGATTGGTTACGCGATGCGTATGATCCGTTGGGGGGAAGAGGAGATTATATTAACCGGCGGCGTCGAGGCTTGTATTACGCCGGGCATTATGGCCGGCTTTGACCGCATGCGCGTGACTTCAACGGCTTTCAATGACACGCCTCCGCGTGCTTCAAGACCCTTTAATCTCGACCGCGACGGCTTTGTATTGGGCGAAGGCGCCTGGATCTTTGTTTTGGAAAGCTACGAGAGGGCGAGGAAGAGGAACGCAAAGCTTTACGGTGCGCTGATCGGCTACGGATCGACTTGCGACGCATTTCACCGTGTGATGATAGAGCCTTCCGGTGTGGAAGCGGCAAGAGCGCTTGAACTGGCCTTGGAGGACGCGAAGATTTCTAGCCAAGAGGTGGGTTATGTCAATCTTCACGGAACCTCGACACAAATGAACGATAAAATAGAAACGATGGCGATTAAAATGGCTTTTGGAAAAATAGCGAAGGATTTGTGGACTTCGGCCACGAAGTCGATGATCGGCCATCCGCAGGGCGCGTGCGGGGCGGCGGGAGTGGCGGCCTCGCTTTACGCGCTCACACGCCAGGAAATTCCCCCGACGATCAATTACGAAAATCCCGACCCGGACTGCGATTTGAATTATACGCCGAACCACGCGGTGAAAGTCGGCACGAACCGTTTGCGATACGCCCTGTCCAATTGCCTGGCCTTCGGCTCCAAAAACTCAAGCCTTGTTCTGGAAAGAGCGGATATGTTATATTGACTCGTTAAAGAGTTTATTTGATTCTCAGTGTGCCACTAAAGTGTCGGCGATCAAAAGAATTGCACATTGAGAAGGTCTTGGGTACAATTACCGCATGTTCCAATATCCGATACGGTTTGTTGAATCCGCGAGAGTGTGGAGAGCCAAGGGATTTACTTTTTCGGAAATACAAAATAAACTACACAAAAAAATTCCCAAAGGGACTCTATCGTGGTGGTTTCGTGGAATTGAGCTCCCGTCCTTTTATGCGAACAAGGTCAGGCGGTTGAATCTTGACGCGCTGGCTCTCGGCCGGCAAAAGGCGGTTAGTGTCAATCGAGAACGCCGTCGTTTCTATTTGGAGGATATTCACAATCGTAATCGAAATTTATCAAAAGTTCTCCGGCAAAGGGACGTATCAAAGCTTTTTTTGGCGGCTCTTTACTTAGGCGAAGGTGCGAAAAAAAACAGAGGATCTTTAACTTTTGCCAATTCAGACCCTGGGATTACAGCCCTTTTTTTAAGATTGATGCGAGCCGTCTACCCGATAAATGAATCCAAGTTCCGTTGTACGGTACTGTGTCGGGCAGATCAAAATCTTAATAGATTAAATGCCTTTTGGTCGAAGACGACGCAAATTCCATTACAACAGTTTTATGGCGCGCGGATCGATGCTAGAACGCGAGGGAAGGTTACTGAAAACAAAAATTACAAAGGAGTCTGCCGGATCGACTATTTTTCTGCAAAAGTTTATGATGAGTTAAAAATAATCGGGAATTTGGCAATTCAGGGCCCATAGTCCAACGGTAAGACATTTCAATGGCATTGAAAAGGTCCGGGTTCGATTCCCGGTGGGTCCATTTTTTTTTCAAGCCTCCAAAAGTCTAAAATGAGGGAAATTTTAAAAAATGGAGCTTATAATAGGGTATTCGCTCGGACTGGCCTCATTTTACATTGTACCCACTGTTCTCTTTTTTAGATTTTCCAAGTCACAAAGCCCTATTAAGTTAGGGGCTCTATTCGGATTAATGCATTTGGTGTTAATTCCAGGCGTGTTTCTGGCTTACGTACCATATTTAGATCGTATTCATCCGTTGCAAGGTGTTTTTGGGTGGGGCGCTAGCCATGATTTGGTTCTTGGCATGGTCGTGATGTTTTTTGATTTACCATCGTCATTCTTTTCGGTGCTTCTCGCAAACGCCCTACCTGATAAGTCTTCTAGAGCAGCAGTTGGGGTTTCTTTATATCTTATCCTCGGGGCGCTTCAATACTTCTTGATCGGGATAATGGTCGGTGTTTGGGGTCGCAGAAAAAGACGACCTAATTAGTATTCATGGAATCAAAAAATCTTTCTCTGGAACTCGGTTTTGTATTAGAATCAGGCGAAAGATTTTTCGCTCTTGCCGGAGTGGCGGAACTGGCATACGCGTCGGTCTCAAAAACCGATCCCCGTAAGGGGTTGTGGGTTCAACTCCCACCTCCGGCACGAAAACCCCATAGGGGAAAACGTTGTTTTCCCCTGCATGGCGCTACGCTGTCACCCCTTTCCTCAGAGGAAAAAATCCTCTTAGGAAGGAAAAGGGGGAATGAATGTCCCCCTTTTCCTTGGGAACCATATCCCCCTAAAGTGGAAGGGGGAGGAGAGAGGTTAGTTTAATGGATCAAGATCAGGTTAGCGAATCGATCAAATCATTTAAGGTGATATGCGCCATTATCGGTATTTGTCTGGGCTTTGGCGCGCCTCTGGGGGCGCTTTTCTTGGGTGCTGTCTTTTCAGGCCAGACCAGCCTCAGTTGGATGAATCGCGAAATCAGCGCCCACTCTTTTTATTATGTTTATATGACGTTGGCCACCCCGCTTGTTTTTTCGGCTTTTGGGTTTTACGTAGGGTATTTCATCGACCATATCTTTTTGCAGAAAGTTTCGCTTGAGAATATCAATAGCCAGCTGAAACAGCAGTCGATCACGGATGACGCGTCCGGACTGTACAATCACCGCTATGTGATCTTGGAAATAGACAAGGAATTGGAAAGGGCGGTGCGTTATCAGCGCTCGTTTTCGGGCATGATGATCGATATCGATGATTTCAAGCAGTTCAACGACAAGTACGGCCATTTGGTGGGGGATAAGATTTTGAAGGAAGTCGCGACGGTGTTGACGGAAAGTGTGCGGCGAATCGATATACTCGGGCGGTACGGCGGCGACGAATTTATCATTATTTTGCCTGAAGCCAACAAACAGGCGGCGATGACGATTGCCGAGCGGATTCACAAAAACATCAATCAATATCTCTTCAAGGTGGAGGTCCCGCACAATCTAATGATGTCCATCACCGTGAGCATTGGCTTGGCTTCGTTCGAGCCGGTGAAGGAGGTGGACAAGACCTATTTTATCGAAAGAATCGATCAGGCGCTGCTGAAGGCAAAAGCCTTGGGCAAAAACCGCATTTATTCCGATTAGGTTTTCATCCCCCATGCCGGAGACCCTTTATCCTTTTACCCCGATAGAATCCCGATGGCAAAAATTTTGGCAGGACCGCAAAACTTTTAAGGCGTCGGAGTCGGCCGCTGGAAAAAAATTTTATATTTTAGACATGTTTCCTTACCCGTCGGGCTCAGGGCTTCATGTGGGCCACCCCGAGGGCTACACCGCCACCGATATTTATTCCCGCTTTAAACGCATGCAGGGTTTTAACGTGCTCCATCCGATGGGCTGGGATGCGTTTGGCCTGCCCGCCGAGCAGTACGCGATCGAAACCGGCACGCATCCGGCCGTCACCACGCAAAAAAATATTCAAACTTTCAAGCGCCAGATCCAAAAGCTGGGCCTAAGCTACGATTGGGACCGTGAGATTGACACCACCGACCCGGAATACTTCCGTTGGACGCAGTGGATTTTTTTACAGCTTCATAAAAAAGGTCTCGCTTACATCGCGGAAGTGCCGGTGTGGTGGTGCGAAGCGCTTGGTTGTGTGCTCGCAAACGAGGAAGTGGTGGATGGAAAATCCGAACGCGGAGCGCATCCGGTGGCGCGTCGTCCGATGCGCCAGTGGATGCTGAGAATTACGGCTTATGCGGATCGTTTGCTTGAAGATCTCTCCGTTGTGAACTGGCCCGAATCCATCAAAGAAATGCAAAGAAATTGGATTGGCCGCAGTGAGGGAGCATTCGTTGATTTTGAATTAAATGTACCAATTGAAGAGAAAATAATTAAATCATCAAAAGGCGAAACATCAGCACCTCTTCTAATCAAGGTTTTTACAACTCGTCCTGACACGCTTTTTGGCGCAACTTATCTAGTTTTGTCTCCTGAGCATCCTTTGGTTTCACAAATCGTGCCTAAGGACAAACAGGAAGAGGTTCTCAAATACAAAATTATAGCATCGTCAAAAAGCGAGCTCGAACGGACAGAGCTTTCCAAGGAAAAAACAGGTGTTTTCACTGGTTCTTACGCTATCAATTCTGTCAACAATGAGAAAATTCCGATTTGGATTGGCGACTATGTGCTGGCCAGCTACGGCACCGGCGCCATTATGGCGGTGCCCGCGCATGATGAACGCGACTATGCGTTCGCAAAAAAATATAAACTGCCGATTGTCGAAGTGGTGAAGGGTGGCGACATTTCAAAAGAGGCGTTCACCGGCGACGGTGTGAGCGTAAACAGCGGCCTGATCACAGGCCTTCCGACGGCCGAGGCCAAGAAAAAAATCACTACTTGGCTTGAAGAAAAAAAACTCGGGGTGCCCGCCGTGAATTACAAACTCCGCGACTGGCTTTTTTCGCGCCAGCGTTATTGGGGTGAGCCTATTCCGATTGTTCATTGCGCGAAATGCGGAATGGTGCCGTTGCCCGATAGTGAATTGCCGCTTCGTTTGCCGGAGATGAAAGATTTTAAGCCGCGTGGAAACGCGGAGCCGCCGCTCGCAAAAGCGAAAGATTGGGTTAACACAAAATGCCCGAAATGTGGCGGTCCCGCGCAAAGAGAAACGAATACCATGCCGCAGTGGGCGGGTTCTTGCTGGTATTATCTCCGCTATATCGATCCGAAGAACAAAGAAAAATTCTGCGATCCGGCGAAAGAAAAATATTTTATGCCTGTCGATCTTTATGTCGGAGGCGCGGAGCACGCGGTATTGCACCTTTTGTATTCGCGGTTTTGGCATAAGGTATTATTTGATTTGGGCTATGTCTCGACAAAAGAACCTTTCACAAAACTTGTCAATCAAGGGATGATTTTGGGCGAAGATGGCCAAAAAATGTCCAAGTCTCGAGGGAATGTGATCAATCCCGATTTCGTCGTCGAGAATTACGGCGCCGACAGCATGCGGCTCTATGAGATGTTCATGGGGCCCTTGACACAGATGAAGGCCTGGTCGATGACAGGCGTAGAGGGGGTTTACCGATTTTTGGGCCGAGTGTGGCGGCTTTTTATGGATAAATCCGGCAAGCTTCAGATCTGCATCGTGGATCGTGAGCCGACGAAGGATGAGCTCAAAAGACTGCACGGGACGATTAAAAAAGTCGGCGAAGACATCGAGTCCATGGCCTTTAACACCGCGATCGCCCAGCTTATGATTTTTGTAAACAAAGAAACGGAACAGAACGATCATGCCAAACAGGTGCTCGAAAAATTTATTCTTCTTCTTTCGCCGTTTGCCCCGCATCTGGCGGAGGAGCTGTGGCAAACGCTCGGCCACTCCCAAAGTCTCGCCTATGAACCGTGGCCTTCCTTTGACCCCCTTTACATAAAGGAAGACGTCATTGAAATCGCCGTCATGGTGAACGGAAAAGTGCGCTCGAGGATTTCCATCCCCGCCGAAATGGATGAAGCGGCTGTCGAAAAAGAAGTCATGAAGGACGAAAAAATTTTATCGGCCGTTCAAGGCAAAAAAATCCTCCACAAAAAATACGTCCCCAAAAAGATATTCACAATCGCTGTGTCATAGTAGTGAATTCCACCATCCGTTTGGGTGCTCCTTCGACTGCGCTCAGGATGGTGAGCGAAGTCGAACCACTGTCGCGGCATCGACAGTTGGCGGGTTCAAGCGAGAGGATACGTAAGCAACGACGAGTTTTAGTTGAGAATTTACGGAATGTCCAGTACAATCTGGCTATGCCTATTGTCAGCCGTTTTTTCGGGATTGTGATCGCTTTGTATTGGAGCGATCATGCGCCGCCGCACTTTCATGCCAAGTATGCGGG
>Ga0105164_10001444_pt1 | contig 15272 bp, 12 predicted proteins | sample VDWuncwatermetaG_FD_89674 | JGI IMG/M metagenome (GOLD analysis project Ga0105164, IMG submission 89674) | Wastewater microbial communities from Netherlands to study Microbial Dark Matter (Phase II) - VDW unchlorinated drinking water | ecosystem: Environmental > Aquatic > Freshwater > Drinking...
AAACTGGAACCGAATTACAACTGTGAAATTAAATTGCTTGAAAGAAGAAAGTGAGTCGGATACGACGGTGCTAAGTCGCTTCGTTAGCTGACTCTTACGCGACATCTATTCTGAAATTTACCGCCTAGGGAGGACTCCACCCAAAAGTTGAGCTAAATCTCCTTGATAATCTCGGAGTAACACTTGATCTTGCGCCATCATTCGACCTATTCTAAGGATCGTATCCACGGCATCACTTGAGTCCAAATCTAGTGATTGTAATTTCTTAACTTCATTTTCGAGGGCTTCAAGCGCAGCTAATCTCTTTCGATTTTGGGTAAGCATGGATTGCTGATTAGGTTCTGTGTGCTTGCTAACGACCGATTTCAAGAGTCGGGAAGCAACTGAAAGTACTTTTTCTTTTCTCGTCACCCATGAATTATCTTGGGACTGAAGATAGTCTACATACTTGCGCTGGTCGCTTATGCCCCTCGAAAGCTTGTCGTTTAATTGCGATAGATAAATTGGGCAAGCGCTTGTGGAAACTTCATCGGCCCAAAGCGCCAGTGGACAAAAGACAACTAGAACCATGACAAATAATCTAAGCACGCCTCAATATTGTACACCGGTTTATCAGGAAAAAATCACTTACCTAAAACATCCTGATGGTCTTTAGCCCAGTCGGCGTACGAGCTTTGCTCAATAAGACGGCCAGAATCGAGGCGGATGACTTCGTTGCAGAAACGCAGAGTGGAATAGCGATGGGCGATCACGATAGACGTTCGGCCTTCAATCACATGACGCATTGCCAACATGATCTCTTCTTCTAGGCCACGGTCCATACTAATCTTGGTGAACAACACCAATGGTGGCGCGCAACTCAGAGAAGTTCCATAGATATTCAATATGCTATATCCCAATCTGATATCATCCAATGCTTCGTGGCAGCTATTTTCAGAGCCTCAACCTTGCAGAACGTGCCACACCTAGACAGCTATTCTGGAGCGTGGTAACTTTGCTCGAAGGGGTTCTCTGGATTGCCTTGAAAATTCTTCTTCTAAAACCTTATGTGCCTATCGTTTCGCTAAGCGTGCAGCCGCCTCTAGGTTTACTTTACCTCATATCCTCGTTACGCGAGCGTTTCGGTAAAGAAGTTGAGATCACTTTTTTGGATCTAAAAAGCAGGGGGCTTTCGACTCAATGGGTAAGAGATAACCTCCATTATTACGATCCTGATGTTGTTGGAGTTTCCGTCCTAAATTGTGAGGCCTCCACGGCCTATGAAATCGCGACCATTTGCAAAGAATATAATCCGAACATCACAACGGCAATAGGTGGGCCCTACGCTCATCGCACGGCAGAAAATATCCTCACAGACAGCAAGTTTGATTGGGTGTTTGATGGTCCGTCCGAACGAACGTTTACGGAGGCTATTTCAAGACTGAAGTCCGGTGAAGAGTTGGGCACTGACATAGCCGGATTTTCCTACAGATCGAATGGAAGCCTTCATTTAAACTTTTTAAACGACCTGAGCGCAGATTTGGATACCCTTCCATTTCCAGCTTGGGATCTCATTGATTTTGAATTATATGCTCGTTTACCAAAAATAAATTCGGTCATGAAAGGCCGTTTGTACGCACCGCTTTTCACATCGCGTGGATGCCCGTTTAAATGCCACTATTGCCATGATATCTTCGGCAAGAAATTCATTTCAAGAAGCGCCGAAAGTGTCCTGAATGAAATTGAGCACCTCCACACCACCTATGGAGTCGACGAAATTGAAGTCGTTGATGATATATTTAACTGGGACAGAAAGCGTGTTCAAACTATCATGGGGGAGGTATCCCGCCGATGGGCTGGGAAAATTCACTTTTGTTTTCCGAACGGACTCCGCGGAGATATGCTAGACGAAGCTACCATTACCGCCTTGGCCAATGGTGGAACCTATTCACTTGCGATCGCTATCGAGTCAACCACTCCAAGAATTCAGAAGCTTATTGATAAGAATTTGAATGCCAAAAAGGCATATTGGGCAATAAATTTTGCCGATTCTAAGGGCATCGCTGTCCTTGGATTTTTCATGCTTGGCTTCCCCACTGAGACTGTATCCGAGATGAAAGACACGATCGATTTCGCTCTAAAAAGCCGCCTTACTTTGGCGCAGTTTTTTACAGTGATACCTCAACCGCACACACCCATTTATGATCTTGCCAAGAGCGAAAATCACGAAGCGTTAGCTCGATTTGAAAGGCGTGATTTGGCAGGGCTCGGATATTACTCCAAGTTCTCATGGTACGGGGAGGCCTATGGTTATCCGCTTAATCGCCTAGTCGTGAGTACGTGGATACGATTTTATCTAAACCCAAGAAGGATTTGGAAGGTATTCACTCGGACACCAAAGAAATCACTTTTCTTTGCCTTGATACGCTTGGTGCAAAACATTGCGAGCATTCAAGGACGCATTCCAGAAAACCCACCGATTTTGCCAGAGAATCGAAGTCATGGGATTGGCAAGAACTTGGAGAAGCGTCACAACGATGGCTTTCAAAACCGCTCGCGTGACTCGATGGATTTCTTTCATCAGCCCGAAGCGCGGCTGAGAAAAATACACAAAGCGCAATGACCAAAACTCTAACCAAGCCCGCCCCACTCCAGAAACCAATCCAGATAATATTGTACGCAGGATTACGTGAAAAAAGATTACTTACCGGCAGTTGAGAGGTGCTCCAATTCCCATTCGACGTATGAGCTTTGCTCAATAAGACGGCCAGAATCGAGGCAGATGACTTCGTTGCAGAAACGCAGAGTCGAATACCGATGGGCGATTACAATCGAAGTTCGACCCTCAATCACATGACGCATTGCCAACATGATCTCTTCTTCTAGGCCACGGTCCATACTCGCAGTGGCCTCGTCGAAGATTAGCACCGGGCACTCGTAAACCAAGATACGCGTAAAGGAAAGCAACTGTTTTTCGCCCATCGATAGGTTGTTGCCTCCCTCAAGAATTTCCATATCTAAGCCACCCCGAGGCTCAATAAATTTCCAAAGGCGGGTAAGTTTTGCGTGTTGGATTAAGGTTTCGTCGTTCCACAGACTCTGACCCAAGAGAAGGTTATCACGGACGGTTCCCTGAAAAAGCACAAGGTCTTGATGAACGACTCCAATGGTGGAGCGCAAATCAGAGAGGTTCCATTCCGGCAGGGGTTTGCCCGCCAATCGAATCATTCCTTCCGAGGGTTCATAGTACCGTAGTAACAGGCGTAATATCGTCGACTTTCCGCTTCCCGTGGCCCCTACCAGGGCGACTGACTTTCCAGGCTCGACTTTAAATGAAACGCCTTTAAGCGCCCAATGCGTTCCCGTGGGGTACTTAAGACTCACCCCCTCAAACTCAATGGCCATGGGGACTTGAGTCACCTTCTGCCGGTACTCCCAACGAATCGATTCACTCGGTTCATCCAAAATCTGAGAGACACGTTCGGCCGAAACCATGGAGGAGAGAAAGAGATTATACTTCTCAATAATATCTCTCACCGGCTGAAAGAGATTCCGGATATAACCCAGAAACGCAACGATCACCCCGATCGTGATCTCACCCTGCATTACCCAATACCCGCCGACACCTAAGAGAGTCACCATCGCGACGCCATTTAAGATATTGGCGAGCGGTTGAACGGTGGCGAACACTTGTAGGGTCTTCATTTGGGCAAGAAAATGCTGATGCACTTCTTCTTCAAAACGATTTTCCTGTTCCTTCTCGGCAACCAATCGTTGGATTGTAGAAATGGCTCCGATATTTTCGCCTAAGAAGGCATTAATGTTTGATAACATGGCACGCACCCGATGGTAGGCGTCAGATAACCTCATTCCAAATCGATGGATTAGCACAATCACCAATGGGAAGGTTAGTAGGACAACGGCAGCTAGCTTAGCATTCACCCAGAACATGGCGCCAATTGAGCCAAGGATCGTCACAGCATCTAAGACCAAAACGGAAAGCGACGCGGTAAAGAGTTCGCTGAGTGAGCGGATATCGTTGATAATTCGAGTTAAGATACGGCCCGTTGGGTTTCGGTCAAAGTATTCCAAGTGCAGGGTTTCGACTTTGCGAAATAGTTGGCATCTTAAGTCATGAACCACATCCTGACCGGCCCTTTGAATAAGGTAACCTTGAAAAGATTCACTCAAAGATTTTAAAAGGACGAAACCCAAAAACCACGCGCAGAGGGTGTAAAACTCTGAACTAGGCTCCGTCGATTTCGCGATCATGTCGACGACCTGCCCGAGAATCCAGGGCAATGAAATATCCGCGGCCGTCGTCACTAGAATTAAAAAGAGGGCACCCACAAATGCCAGAAGATGATTTCGAATGATAGGAGAGAATAGTCGCCATGCGACCTTAAGCTTTCGTTGCATTGATTCTCTCTTCCCTAGGGCTGGATTTTTCCTGCCATAGATGGCGGTACAATTCACTTTCCGCTAGTAATTGATCATGGGTGCCCACGGCACTGATCCTACCTTTATCCAATACCCAAATTTCGTCTAAGAGTGGCATGATGGACATGCGATGGCTTGCGACTAACAACGCCATTTTAGGAAACTCTCTCAAGAGATTTTGAATAATTTTGGCTTCGATGTCGATGTCTACTGCCGAAAAACTGTCATCTAAAAGCATTAAGTCTGGCTTTCGCACGAGGGCGCGAGCTAAGGCTAACCTCTGTTTCTGCCCCCCTGAAAGGTTCAGGCCCCTCTCCCCGAGTCGCGTCTGATATCCAGCGTCCCACTCGAGAATTTCTTTTTCAAGTTCACTCAAGCGGACCATGGACTTGGCAAATTCTTCAGACACGAAATCTCGTCGGCCCTTTCGAACATTCGCTAAAACATCTTCACTGAATAGAAAAATCTGCTGTTCAACACTTGCAATCGACGTCCGTAATGCTTCAAATTTAATTGCCGCGACGTCCACTCCACGAAAGAAAAGACTCCCTAAGTTGGGTTCATAGAGACGCAAGATGAGTGAGATTAACGTCGATTTACCCGACCCTACCGGGCCTACCAGTCCAACCTTGCCCCCAGCGGGAATCCGAAGCACTCGGTTGATTTCCAATGAAAACTGATCCCCTCCCAAGTCAAAACGATGAGTCATCGGCTGAATCCGAAGCGTATCTTGCGGACCCGTTACGGCTTGGGGCAGCTCACGTTGCGATACTGCGATTGGAATATCAAAAATGGATTGAAGCCTTCGGTTAGCCGCCCTTCCCTCTCGCGTCATGGACACAGCCCATCCAATGGCTTCCATTGGCCATGAAAGTTGAGCCACGAAGCGATGGAAAGCAATGAAAGTCCCCAAACTAATCACGCCTGACATCACATCTAACCCGCCAAAAATAATGAGCATGAACACGCCAAGCTGCGACACCACTTGCAAGGATGGAGCGAATACCGATTCATAGCGAGCTAAAACAACTCCAGAATCCCGATAGGCCTTTGATTTTGCCTCGAACTGGCGGTGCGTATGTTTTTCCAAAACCAAGGACTTGAGCAGACGAATCCCAGTCAGAGACTCTTGGGTGAACGCGCTAAGCCCTGCCATCTTGGCTTGGAGGCTCTCAAAGAGCCGATCAATGCGTTCTCCAATCCAATATGTGATGATTGGGACAAGAGGGTAAAAGCAGACGGTTAACAGAGTCAGTTTAAAAGACAACCAAAACATCGCCGGGATTAAAAGCGCAAACATAAAGACTGCGTCGACACAGACCAAGACTCCCGGTCCCACCGCCATCCTTAAGGACTCAATATCGTTGGTCGCTCGAGACATGAGCTCGCCCGTATTATGCTTCTGATAAAAGGGCATGGGCACACTCTGAAGATGACGGTAAAGCTTTGCGCGAGCATCTTTAGCGACTAAGTGGGAGGCTCCTATCAGCCAAATCCGCCAAAAATAGCGCCCGCCACTTTGGAGCACGACGAGCGCTCCATAAAAGACACAGGCCCAGACGACCACCGAGAAGTCCCGAAGCGGAAGTGCGTCGATCGCATCTTTGATGACTAGAGGCAGAATGATATTAATGATATCAACGGCGGCAAGTGCCCCTAGACCCCATAGATACTTCCCCCGATAAGGCCGCATCCAAACCCATAGATCCTTCCAGGCTGAAACGTCGAATTTTCTCGTATCTTCCGCCATTTAGAACTTCTTGTTTTGACTTTCCCTAGAACGATTCCATACTACTCGCATGATTTTTAACCTTAGTTCAGTGAGGACCCAATGAACCTCAACCAGTTCACTGTAAAGGCTCAAGAGGCCGTCGTAAATGCTCAATCTGAAACACTTAAACGCCACCACCAAGCCATCGAGGTAGAACACCTCCTCCATGCCATTTTAGTTCAAGAAGATAGCGTCGTAGCTCAGTCGCTTGGCAAGGCATCGCCAGCTCGATTAAAATCCTTAATTCAAGACGTCATTACCGCCCTGGATAAAAAACCGCAGGTCCATGGCAATGTCCAACCCTACCCATCCACTCAATTTAGCCGACTTTTAGTTCAGGCAGAAACTGAGTCCAAAGCACTTCATGATGATTTTATCAGTGTGGAACACCTTTTCTTGGCCATGATCGGTCTTCAGGAAGGAATTGTTTCAGAGCTTTTGAAAAAAAATCAGGTCACGAAACAAGAGTTTCTTCAGTCTCTCAAGCAGATTCGAGGTTCCCAGAGGGTGACTGACCAGAACCCAGAAGAAAAATTTAACGCGCTGGAACGCTACACGCGCGACTTAACGCTACTAGCTCAGAATGGAAGGCTGGACCCTGTGATTGGACGAGATGGAGAGATCCGAAGGGTGATTCAGGTGCTCTCAAGGCGCACGAAGAATAACCCGGTCATTATCGGTGAACCCGGTGTTGGCAAGACAGCCATCGTTGAGGGACTTGCGCAGAGAATTATTGCCGGAGATGTCCCAGAGAGTTTGAAAAATAAAAAGTTGCTTTCGTTGGACATGGGGGCCTTAGTTGCCGGAGCCAAATACCGCGGTGAGTTTGAAGATAGGCTCAAAGCAGTGATTAAGGAAATTACGACCCAGATGGGCACTGTGATTCTTTTTATTGATGAATTGCATACTGTTGTGGGCGCCGGCAAAGCCGAGGGAAGCCTTGATGCCTCTAATATGCTCAAGCCCCCGCTTGCGCGAGGTGAACTAAGATGTATCGGTGCGACGACATTGGATGAGTACCGACAATACATTGAAAAAGATTCCGCTCTGGAACGGCGATTCCAACAGGTGTACGCCGCTGAACCTTCGGTTGAAGATACGGTTTCGATCTTACGTGGCCTTAAGGAAAAATACGAAGTCCACCACGGCATTCGCATCAAGGACACCGCTTTGGTTGCCGCAGCTAGATTATCTCAGCGATATATTACGAACCGACAACTACCCGATAAAGCGATTGACCTGATTGACGAGGCAGCGGCCAAGCTTCGGATTGAAATTGATAGCCTTCCCTCTGAAATCGACGAGAACGAGAGAAGCCTAACCCGGATGAGTATCGAGCTTGAAGCCCTTAAGAAAGAAAAGGATGAGGAAAGCGCAAAACGCCGTGAGAAACTTGATTCCGAAATCGCTGAGCTTAAAAAAGACTCGCAGACGATGAAAACCCAGTGGCAGGCCGAGAAATCACTTATCAGAGAAATTTCTCAACTTAAAGAAACGCTGGAACAGACCCGCATTCAAGCCGAGCGGGCAGAGCGAGAAAGTAAGCTTGAGTTGGCGGCCGAACTTAAATACGGACAACTACCAACGCTCGAAAAGCAACTCCAGGCCATCAACGATAAACTTCAGAATAGTTCGTCACAAAGGCGCATGCTTAAAGAGGAAGTTGATGAAGAAGATATCGCCGAAGTGGTTGCCAAGTGGACGGGAATTCCCGTTTCGAAGATGCTCGAGAGTGAAAAAGAAAAACTACTGAAGATGGAAGAGACACTCAGACACCGAGTCATTGGTCAATCTGACGCAATTTCTGCCGTTTGCAATGCGGTTCGAAGATCGCAAGCTGGGCTCAGTGACGCCAAGAAGCCCATCGCTGGTTTTTTATTTCTTGGACCAACTGGCGTCGGTAAAACGGAAACTGCCAAAGCGGTGGCCGAATTTCTCTTTGATGATGAATCCAACATGATCCGAATTGATATGAGTGAGTTCATGGAAAAACATTCCGTGGCACGCCTTGTCGGAGCCCCTCCAGGGTATGTGGGCTATGAGGAAGGAGGACTCCTAACCGAAGCCGTTCGACGGCGCCCCTATTCTGTCATCCTGTTTGATGAAGTCGAAAAAGCTCATCCGGATGTCTATAATATCCTCTTACAAATCCTTGACGACGGTATTCTGACCTCGGGCCAGGGTGTCCGAGTCGATTTTAAGAACACGATCATTATCCTAACATCGAATCTTGGTAGCAGTTACCTCCAAGATGATCCCAAGGCTTCGCAAACCACGCGTAAAAAAGTCATGGAGGACGTTCGCGCCCACTTTCGACCCGAACTTCTGAACCGCTTAGATGACATGATTATTTTCAGTCCGCTGACACAGGCGGAACTCAAACAGATCGTAGATGTCCAGTTAATCTCGATTCGAAAACTACTTGAGGATAAGAATCTCACCCTTATCGTGGGCGACGACGTCCGAGTGCTATTGGCTGAGCGTGGCTATGATCCCCATTACGGTGCGCGGCCTCTTAAGAGATTAATCACGGAAATCATCCTAAATCCTCTTGCCAACAAGCTACTTGCCGGTGAATTTAAGGCAGGTGATTCGATACAACTGACGACTGACAGCAGCGGCAATATCCAATTTGCCCAATCTGGAGTCGCTGCCAAAAAAGTACGGGCGGTGAATGCCTAATCAGTTGTTTTTTAAAATGGAGATTGTATGAGTGAGTTATCCCCCAATCGAGGCTGGAAACGCCCTGCAAGCTATGTGGCAGTCGCAAGCCTTGCCGCCTTTATCAGTGTCATTCTCTATATGGGGTTGACCTATGGTTACGAGCGACTCACCCACAAGACCGAGTCGAGCGCCCTACTGGATGCTCCGGCTGCCGCCGACACCTCATCTGGTGATAATGGACTGATGGCTCTAAAACGTAGTTCGGAGAGTTTCAGAGAAATCGCAAAACGAGTCGGGCCCGCCGTCGTGAATATTAAATCAACCAAAGGAGCTCCTAAGAAAAAGGGACGACCTGCGCTGAGGCGGTCGCCTAGACCTCATCGCCAAGAGCAGGAAGAAGGATCTCCCTTTGGCAATGACCCGTTTTTCGATTTCTTTGATCAATTTAGAAATCCCGGCGGCCCCATGCAAGAGATGCCTCAAACGAGTCTCGGGTCGGGAGTTATCATTGATAAAAAGGGAATTGTCGTTACCAATAACCACGTTGTTGAGGGCGCAACTGAAATCCTTGTGAATCTCTCGGGCGACAAGATCGATTTGAAAGCCAAAGTTATCGGGACTGACCCACGAACTGATCTAGCCGTTCTCAAAATAGAAGGTAAAAATAACTTCCCAGCTGTAGAATGGGCAGATTCCGATGCCGCTGAAGTGGGCGATTGGGCAATCGCCATTGGGAGTCCATTCGCTCTCGGTCAATCTGTTACCGTGGGAATTATCAGCGCAAAAGGGCGCAATTCCGCGGCATTACTTGGCGCTGAATTTGGAAATGATTTGATTCAAACCGACGCGGCCATTAACCCTGGAAATTCAGGAGGCCCGCTCTGCGATATCAATGGAAAAGTCTTAGGCGTTAACACTGCCATCTATACGAGAAGCGGTGGCTATATGGGAATCGGTTTTGCCATCCCTGCCAATACCGCCAAGGAGGTCGTTAATAAGTTGATCACACACGGCAAAGTCGTCCGTGGATGGCTCGGAGTGTTCATCCAGCCGCTTGATGAAGAGCTTGCCAAGGAACTCGGAGTTAAAGATGGGGTCGGAATTCACGAGGTCATGGAAAACAGCCCTGCGGCCAAAGCTGGGCTTAACTCTGGAGATGTGATTATTGAGGTCGAAGGCAAGATCATAAAAGACCCCACTCAACTCCAGCGGGAAATCGGCAATTACCAACCCGGGCAGACAGTGAAAATGAAAATTGCATCTTACCGGGATAAAAAACAGCGCTCGGTTACCGTTAAGGTGGGAGAAGTTCCTGATAACCCTGAACAACCCGGAGTCGAATCAGAACCATCCAACTCTGAGCCAGATAGCCTAGGATTAGTGGTGGCCCAATCCAAATCGAAAGATGGCGGCGTTGTCATCCAATACATTCAACAAGGCTCGCCGTCAGAAGGCTTTGGGCTTGAAGTCGGGGACACCATCCTTAGCATCAACCGAAAAAAAGTAAAAACAACCCAGGATTACGAACGACTTATCAAAGAAAATGCTCGCCTTTATTTAGAGGTTAAGCGAAAGGATCGGTTGCTCTTCTTCCAATTTGTGCTACCAAGATAAATCTATCACCATTGAAGAAGGGGAACGTGCTTGAGTAATAATATTTTGGCAGTCGGGTCGATGGCATTTGACACGATAGAAACGCCCTTTGGAAGCCATCAAAAAATATTGGGCGGATCATGCAATTATTTCGCGCTTTCAGCTCAGAATTTTGCCAACGTAAAGTGTGTCAGCGTCATCGGGGAAGATTATCCTAAAGAACATTTATCCCTATTGAAAAGCCGCGGTATCGATCTCGATGGAATCCGCCAGGCACCTGGAAAAACTTTTCATTGGTCTGGCCGATACGGGTATGATTTGCATGAAGCTCAGACGTTGCAGACTGACCTCAATGTCTTCGAACACTTTGATGCTGAAGTCCCTGAAGCTTACCGAAGTAGCCCCATCGTGTTCTTGGGCAATGTCGCACCCGCACTTCAATCCCGAGTCCTCTCCCAAGTAACTAAGCCGCGATTCATTGCCCTTGATACCATGAACTTCTGGATTGAAGGGTCTCGAGATGCACTCGTAGATGCGATCGGTAAGGCCCATGCCCTAATTATCAATGAAGCAGAAGTCAGACAGCTCACTAAGTGCCATAATCTTGTCCAAGCAGCCAATACGGTTAGAAGCTGGGGCCCGCAAATCCTCGTGGTGAAACGTGGAGAATATGGCGCGGTGCTTTTTGATCATGGGGATGTATTCAGTGTCCCTGGTCTTCCGCTGCATGACGTCAAGGATCCAACGGGTGCCGGAGATACTTTTGCAGGTGGTTTTGTGGGCTACCTCGCTTCGCAGACCAATTTTTCTTTGTCCCGGCTCACGCTTCGAAAGGCTGTAGTGTTTGGTTGTGTGATGGCGTCCTTCACGGTACAAGAGTTTGGTTTTCAGGAATTGATCGACCTTAAGAGACATCAATTGGACGAAAGGTATCAGAAATTCGTCGAATTAACCGAATTTCACCTGGAATAATCCTTGACGTAGATGGGCCATATAGTAAAAAAAGGACCGTTTTTCGTATGAAGAAAAAAAATACAGGAAAAAAGATTAAGGCAAAAACCACTAAACCTTCGCAATCAAAGCCCAAGAATCTGAAAGCGAACCCAAAAGTTTCAAAGCAGCCAAAAACACCCATGAAAACACAGAGCAAAGCCACTAAGTCAGTTAAAAAAGCTTCGGTTCCGACCAAGCATATTACCACTTCCTCTGTACCCGCCAGCCTTGGAGAGAAGCGGGGCTGTTTAAAATGCTCAACTAAGTTTTATGATTTTGGAAAATCTCATGTCCAATGCCCAAAATGTAAGACTGAGTTTGATATTAACCAATTGTTAAAAAAGCCAAAATTGGTCAGCTCCCCTGTTAAGGTCGCTAAGACAGAACCGGTGCGAAAGGCTGCTACTGACGAAGCCGATGGGTTTGTCACTGAAGAGCCAACCTATGATGATTTTGGAGAGCTCGACGATGACGCTGACGTGACTGAAGTTGATGTCACGGACGATGATGATGCGGACGAATACTAGCCCTTCGGCCTTGTTTTATCTGAAGGAAGTTTTGGGTCTTGCCTAAAGTTTCGCTGAGTGACCTTCTGGTAATGACGGATCATTCCCCAAACGAAGATTCCAACAATCATCCCCCAAACCACAAAGAGAACTGTCCTATTGGATAACGACTCCACTAGCCGAACCAGAAGCTTACTCTGAGAATGAGTGTCCATTAATCTAGATTAATCCTAAGTCCATGAGATTGAGTGCTTCCAATTTCCGTTTTTGGAGCTAGAAAAAGAAACACTGCAGCTCCAACTACGACACCGGCGCCTGCCCAAAGACGCCAATCCCGATGCCAAGCCACCGACGATACTGAGTGCTCTGATAATCCGGATTCATCCTGAGCAATATTCCCTAGGTTGGCGTCAATTTGAGTTAATCGAAATAAATTATTTGACGCCATAGCATCAGCCACTCGGGATCGGGTTAATGGAATTTTGAATCCGCCCTGAGACTCAAGAACGTCTCGGACCGAAATCTTGAAGTCCAACGGAATCGGCGTTAAATCCCCTTCCGCACTAAGAACTGTAAGACCAAAAACCCCGTCTTTCTGGTCGACAATTAGCCGAGCACTGGAATTAGAAATCAAACCCTTAGTTTCTTGAATTGCGACATTCCACTGGTACTTCTGCCCCAATGAACACTTCATCTGATAAGTCTCCGGATGGTAGCCCTGTGATACCCACTCCACCAAATAACTTGCTCCGGTAGGGACTGAATAGGACGTCGCGCCGCCCAACCGAAAGCCGTTGATCGCGACACTTCCATCGACTGGAGCCTTGATCACCAAACTACATTGCCGACGTTGACGCGATAATAAGCTATCACGCTTAGCCTCGAACGAGATCAAATCGAAATTCGCCTCTCCCAAAATCCAATTAAGCTCAGGTAGTTTTGCGTGGGGATGCCATAAGATTGCCTGTTGTAGCAATATCGAACTCTTCTCGAATTTCTGAATGGACCAATTGTAGGCAGCCAATACCAGTAGTGCGCGCTGAACCACCGGCCCAAAATGCGAATCCTTCTCACCTAGTTCGGTAGCCATCGAATCCAGGCCGCTAGCCGCATTCCTTAAAGTGAGGGCATCAACACTATCCGCGTTTAAGAGATCAAAAAGATCATCGGTCTGAATTTTGATCTTGTGGGCCAAACGAGCGGTCTCAATCCTTGATTGATTGGAAGAGCCCGCCTCCAAAGTCGCCTCCGCTAGCCCCTCATCCTCTAGCCACTTTACAATTCGGGAACCAAATTTTCGAAAAGCCAGAATCCCATCATCGTTCACAGTTCGAGTATCTGACGTCACCTCGATCGAGACCGCCGCAACGGCCACAGACTGGCTAGTCCAAACGATAATCAACAACCAAGATACCAAGTCATGCATCGGCTTCATCTTCTCTATTCTCCCTCAGCTAACACTTCAATGGAATGAATATTTCTTTCTCTGGGTTTCTTTGAAATTATAGGCTTGAATGGCTTTGGAATCGTGTTTTTATCTAAGGGGTTTCGCAGTGCAACGGTCAATTTTCCTTCCGTTTCGGCGGATTCAATCATACCCACGTCTTCAGCGGAGATTGCTAGAGTCAGCCTCGGACGGGTCTGAAGGACAGTCACGCCTTCCAATAAGGGAGCCAAACGTGATCCTCCCCCCTCAAGCGACCCAAAGACATCGACTTTGTCGCCTGAGCGAAGAAGCGGACTATTTCTGGGACGGATACTATAAGCCCGAAATCCAGGTGGTATCTTGGAGACTAAGGACCCGATGATGGGTTCGGAACGATACTCTAAGAGATCATGGCAAATCCGATCCCCTCGCTTAATCTCTGATTTTGAAACTAAACCGGATAGCAGATGGAGCTGTTGATCCGTGAGGCATTCCTGATTGCCCACACTTTGAATTTCCGAAACGTAACTTAAGTCCTGAAAAACTAACTCACTGCCCTTGGGGATTTCTCGGTCCGCGATCAAAAACCTCAATTTTTGATTTCCTTGAGCCATACCAAGATGATTGGCAACTTCCCAAACAAGAACGACTCCGAAAAATATTGAGCAGATTAACGCGGCCTGCTTACCGCTCAAAAGCTTTCTCCAACCCCTAACCATCGACTGACAACGCTTAGCGAATCCCATCGTATTGGCTCCTCTGAAGAGAAAGACGATCCAATTTCTCATCCCAGTGGTTGATGAACTCGACCCAGCCGAAACCACGAACACCGACCCAGAGGCCAATCAGAATCGATAAGACCCCTAACGCCTCAGCCAAAACACTCCCGCGTTCGTAGCCTCTCATGGACTCAACCACCTCAGTCGATAATTCCAATCTGCATTACCCTCTCGGATCAACTCCGTCTTTAACGATAGCGGCCTGGGGTCCACTACCCTGAGCCCGGTGTGGCAATTCTGAACTTGAATCGCGACGTGATTCTCAAGCCCGCAGACCGAGCATCGTTTCATTTGAATCGGTGCTGGGATAGATCTGTGGACCTTGGTCCCTCGAATGCCCATCAAACCCTTTTGCACTCTCAAGCCATTTGCAGTCCATGAAACGCGAACCTTGGAAACAACGGCCTCGAGATAACGACGAATTCTAGCTTCAAGAATCTGATCCTTAGCGGCACAACTCCCCTTCAGTGGGTTGGGTATCCGCGCGCATCGGTGAACAGGGTGGTGAATGGCCTCTAGCACCCGAAGGACCCTATTGGATTCTGATATGAAATTTAAAAGATCCCGATCATTCTTCGCCAATAAAATAGCCGCGTTGTCGACGCGAATTTGAGTCAATTGCCAATCATGGGCCAATAAATAGGCGTGGTGCATCGCCATCGGCATCAGAAGAATGGGGGCAACTCCCATCAAAAGGGCAACGAACATAGTCGAGTCACCTCAAATCCCCTCTTATGTTGGATTGGACCATTCACCCGCTTGGGAATCTTAAATTGAAATAGCGGTTTATAACGTATGCGAAAATGGACGGTTCGCTGAAACTCGCGGATCTCTAGGCGATTTAGAATGGGTTGCCCCTGCCCTCCAATCGCTTTTTCCCAAAAGAGTTGAAGCTCATCCTTGGCTCCCTCCGGGCCAAGTCCAAGACGACGACTTCTCGCGTACATGAAACAGGAATGCTGAAGGATCAGCCCCCAACGAGCCATCCGAAACGAATCTAAGACCCAGCCAAAAGCCAGAAAGACCGGCAGGATTACGACTAACGACTCAAGAAGAAAGCTGCCTCGGGATCGGTGGGTTGGTCTAGTCTTCAAGTCCCGCACCCTGCGAGGAATCAGAGC
>Ga0105164_10001447_pt1 | contig 15261 bp, 14 predicted proteins | sample VDWuncwatermetaG_FD_89674 | JGI IMG/M metagenome (GOLD analysis project Ga0105164, IMG submission 89674) | Wastewater microbial communities from Netherlands to study Microbial Dark Matter (Phase II) - VDW unchlorinated drinking water | ecosystem: Environmental > Aquatic > Freshwater > Drinking...
CAATAAATCTGTTAAATTATTAAAAAGCTCTGTAGGCGCGGGTCCATATAAATTTGAAAAGTATGATAAAGGTCAAACAATTGTACTTAAGAAATTTGACAAATGGTATGGGAACAATGTTTCTGGACTTAAGGGATATTTCAATTTTGAGCAGATCAATATGAAAATCACCAAAGAAGATAATATTTTGAACGAAAAATTAAAAAAAGGCGAATTAGATTTTGCAGAAATCCCCCCAACTGACGCGTTACTAAAAATTACTGGAAAACCTTTTAAACCAGTATTTAACTCAGAAAAGTTCACCGCTTACGCAGTTAAAAATGAAATGCCAAAGTCCTACGGCTACATTGGTTTTAACTTTTTAGACTCAATTGTAAAAGATAAAAATGTACGCACAGCCTTTGCCCACTTGGTTAATCGTGAAGAGATTAATAAAAAATTTGCCGAAGGCATTAATAATTTAGCAACTAGCCCAGTGCCAGTTAACACGAAACAATCGCCAGATAGAAAGCCGCTAGAATTCAGTCCTGCTAAAGCAAAAGATCTTTTAACAAGGGCGGGTTGGTCAGATACTGATAAAAATGGAGTATTAGATAAAATGATTAACGGTCAAAAGACCGATTTAAAATTAACCTTGATATATGCAAATAAAGATTCTGAAAAACAGTGGACTATTGTTAAGGAAGATTGCAAAAAGGCAGGACTTGATCTTGAGTTGAAGTTATTAGAATGGAACAGTTTTATTAAAACAGTTGATGAAAGAAAAACACAACTGTGGGCTATGGGTTGGGGCGGTGGCGATGTTGAAGCGGATCCAAAACAAATTTTTCACTCAACATCTGCTGAAAAGGGCGGTTCTAATTACGGAAGTTACTCAAACGCTGAAGTTGATAAATTAATTGACCAAGGCCGTGGAGAATTAGACCCTAAAAAACGCAGCGTTATCTTTAAAAAAGTGTACACATTGATTGCGGATGATGTTCCCTATGTATTTATGTTCAATCGAAAATATGAATACTATGCAATTTCTAAAAAAGTTAAATCCCCTGGTGACACTTTTAAGTACGATTTTGGTTACAGAACTTGGTGGGCGGCTCAGCCTTAATTCAGGGCTTACTTAAAAAATGTTTATTTATATTCTTAGACGAATTTTTCTAGCGATTCCCACATTTTTGGGGATCACCTTGATTACTTTTTTAATTATCAATGCGGCCCCTGGTGGTCCCATTGAACAAAAATTACAAAAAATTCGTATGGGTGGCGGCGATGGCGGCAGAAGCACGAATATCTCCCAAGAAATTCTAGATGCTATGATCAAACAATACGGCTTCGATAAACCCGTACACACGCGCTATTTCATCTGGCTTAAAAATATTTCAAAATTGGATTTTGGGGAAAGTTTTTCTTATCAAGAGCCCGCGATAGATGTGATTACACAAAAATTTCCGGTATCGCTGTCTTTTGGTTTTGCGTCTTTAATTTTAACCTATTTGGTGTGTATTCCGCTGGGGGTGAAAAAAGCTATTCACGCGGGGGGTAGGTTTGATCAAATCAGCGGCGTGGTGCTGTATATACTGTATGCGGTTCCGCCGCTGGTATTGGGCATTTTATTAATTGTGTGGTTTGCGGGAGGGTCTCATTTTGATTTATTCCCGATAGGCAATTTATATTCAGATAATTATGATGATTTAACAACGTGGGGAAAGTTTTCAGACCGGGTGTATCACTTTGTGTTGCCACTCACTTGCTATATGCTGGGTAATTTTACCGGACTTACAATGCTAGTGCGTAATTCTATGTTAGATGTGGTTAAATCTGATTATATAAGAACGGCGCGCGCTAAAGGGCTGGCCGACACTATGGTTTATTATAAACATGCGCTTCGTAATGCCTTAATTCCGGTGGCAACAGGCCTAGGTGGGTTTTTAAGAGTTTTTTTAGCGGGCTCATTAATTATTGAAAGAATTTTTAATTTAGATGGCATAGGGCTACTAAGTTATAATTCAATTTTGTCGCGCGATTATAATGTGATTATGGGTATTACCTTTATTTCGGCGTTGTTATTATTAGCCGGAAACATAATCAGCGATATTATTTATGTGATGGTAGACCCCAGAATAGACTTTAAATAGTTAGGTTGTAGATGAGATTATTAGATGAAATTAATTGAAGGTCGGATTATAACAAATGAATTAACTTTAAAACGCTACCGGCGTTTTAAACGCAATAAGCTTGCGGTGGTCTCGGCATGGATTTTTATGTTGTTGGTTTTTTTTAGCGCGACCGCAGAGTTTTGGGCCAATAGTAGGCCCATTATTATGCAGTATCAGGGTAAGATATATACTCCGATTATATTTGAGTACCACCCCACCGTTTTTAACCGCGAAGATATTTTTGTAATGGATTACAGATCTTTAGAATTTAAAGAGGGCGATTGGGCGGCCTGGCCCTTGGTACAATGGGATGCTTTTGAAAGCAACAGTACAGTGAGCACCTATCCGGCCCCCCCGAGCCAGCATAACTTAATGGGCACTGATGATCGCGGGCGCGATGTGCTGACGCGCTTGCTGTACGGATTAAGATACTCTTTGGTGTTTGCGCTGGGCGCTTGGTTTTTTGCTTATTTAATTGGAGTGATTATAGGTTCGATCACCGGATTTTTTGGTGGTAAAGTTGATTTAATCGGAATGCGTACCGTAGAAATTATTCAGACCATGCCGACCACTTTAATTTTAATTACAATAATTTCAATTTTTACTCCGAATTTATTTATTTTAATTTTATTTTTGGCGCTTTTTGATTGGACCACAATTGCCACTTATATGCGAGGGCAGTTTTTACAGTTGCGTAAGCGTGAATATGTTGAGGCCGCCCGTGCCCTTGGGGCCTCTAACAAGCGTGTGATCTTTGGTCATATTTTGCCGAATGCACTAACCCCCATTGTAACATTTTCTCCGTTTGATATTGCGGCAAACATTTCAACGCTGGCTTTTTTGGATTATTTAGGCCTGGGTTTGCAAGCCCCCACGCCCAGTTGGGGCGAGCTTTTAGATCAGGCTCAAAAGTACATTACCACGGCTGAATGGCTGGTATGGTATCCCTCTGCGGCCTTAATTCTGACTTTAACTTTATTGATCAATATTGGCCTTGCTGTGCGCGATGCCTTTGATTCTAAATCGTCGGTGGGTTAAGAAGGGCTAGGCCTTACTCCATCTCTTCTAAATACGTATAGCCCGAAAGACCTTCTTCATAATGTTTGATCAGGGCTTTGGCTTCTTGTTTAGAGATATTGCCGTTAAGGATGCTTTCTTCGGTGAATTGGCGCACTTGATCTACCATTTCGGCGCGGCCATACTGAACATAGGTGAGCACCTCAGTCACGGTATCACCCGGAATGTAATGGTCGACGGTGTAGCCAGAATCGGTAATGGAAATATGCACAGCATCGGTGTCACCGAACAGATTGTGTAGATCGCCCAGGATTTCCTGGTAGGCACCTGTTAAAAATACACCTAAATAATAAGGGGCATCGCCTTCTTTAAAAGGGTGAACTCTTAAGGTTTTTTTAACTTCACCAGTTTCGGTATCAATAAAATTTTCTATTTTACCATCAGAATCACAGGTGAGATCCGCTATGGTGGCCTCGTGACAAGGCTCAAGTTTATGATTATGTATTGGCATAACCGGAAAAATCTGACCAACCGCCCAAGAGTCAGGGACCGACTGAAAAACTGAAAAATTACAAAAATAAGTATCGCATAAAGTTTCGCGCAAGACGGAGATAATGTCGTCTTTATCTAATTTATTTGCAGTTGATTGTGCAATAGCCAGCATTTTGGTGGCTATTGCAAAGTACATGCTTTCGCACCAAGCGCGTTGAGTAAGATTTAAAACACCGTAAGTGAACATATTCAGAGTTTCAGATTTAGACTGAATTAAATCGTTAAAACATTCTGTCAAGTTTTTAGTGCTTAGTTTTTTAGTATTTAATTTTTCATAGATATACTGGAGCTCTTGCATAACGATGGGGTCGGCCTTGGTCGCGGTAGGTGCGGGGGGCTCTTGCCTAAAAAGGTTATTAACACCGATTACATTAAAGACTAAAACAGAGTGATGGGCCACCAGTGCCCGTCCGGATTCTGTTACAATATTTGGATGCGGTACATTTTTTTCATCACATAAAGTCTGTAAAGTTGAAACCACATCGTTTGCATATTCTTGTTCGGAGTAGTTGATCGAAGAGTCAGAAGAGCGCGTGCCATCATAGTCAACACCCAGTCCGCCGCCCACATCGATGTACTTGGGACTAGCGCCCAGGGCGTGAAGTTCTGTATAAAAACGGGCAGCTTCTTTTAGCGAGGACTTAATACTTTGAATTGAGGGCACTTGCGAGCCAATATGATAATGAAGCAACTCAAGACAATCGAGCATGTTTTGTTTTTTAAGAAACTCAACGCCTTCAACAATTTCAATAGCGCTTAAACCAAATTTTGATCTAGCCCCGGCAGAGTCTACCCATTTGCCCGCGCCCTGGGTGTTCAGTTTAGCCCTGAATCCGATTTTAGGTTTAATGTTTAATTTTTTTGCGGCATCGGTGATTAATTTAAGTTCGTCCTTACGGTCGACAACGATAATAATTTCGCGCCCGATTTTTTGGGCCAACAGTGCCGTTTCAACATATTCAGTATCTTTGAAACCATTACAGATAATCACTCCGTTGGGGGTGTTCATAATCGAAAGCACCACCAGCAGTTCGGGCTTTGAGCCGCATTCTAGACCAAGGCTAACCTCTTTGCCGTATTTAACCAACTCTTGTACCAAGTGGCGTTGTTGATTAACTTTAATCGGATAAACTCCGCAGTAGCGCCCTTTATAATTATGATCAACAAAAGCTTTTTGAAAACAAGAATGAAGTAGGTAAACACGCTCTTTTATTATATCGGGAAATCGAATCATGATCGGAACACGAATGCCGCGATCTTGTAACTCTTGAGTGAGCTCAAAAAGGTCAACACAAGGTTTGTCTTTACCGCTTGGGGTTACAGAAACATTGCCGGCCTCATTAATTCTGAAATAGCCATTTCCCCAGTTATTAATACCATAAACATCTGCACTTTTTTCGGTCGTCCATTCGGTCGATTTAGTTTGTGAAAACGCATGCGTGGTGGTTTTGTGAGAATTTAAATCGGATTTAGACTCGGGCTTAGGGTCGGGCTTAGATAAATTTGTTGGTTCTAATGTCATTTAGGCGTTCCCCCACTCGTATCAAAACGGCAATTTAGGATATTCGTTTACAGTTTATTTGGGAGACAAGCAAGTGTGAATATTAGCTACGAGGTGGTTAAACTTTGCGCACCCCCGGTGGCAAAAACTTTTCGCGTTCACTCATCCAAAATAAAAACTCAGAGGGGCCCAGCTGATGAGTTAACATTCCAAGCTTTAGCGATAATAAAAAGGCTTGATTAAAAACCAGCGAACGCTGCCGCCGTTCCCCTTTTTTAAGGTAGATTTCAATTTTTTTTAGTGGATTAATAAACAGCATGGCCTCAAAAAACACACTCAGCTCAACTTTAAAAACTCCAAGCTCATCTCGGCAGAGTAATAAAAATTCTTCGTTTTCTATAAAGTCGTGGATATTAAAACCTTGCGGGTGTGTAGTTTGCAAATAAACGCCCAGCAAGGCCGCAAAAAATTCGGTGGAATCTTGCGTATTAACTCCATAATAATCAAAGCTGCGGATGTAACACAAAAAATCCTGGCGTTGCTGATCGTTTGAAAAAAGCTTATGAAGCGTCGGCAGCAGCATTTCTAAAACATTTAGATCGTAAAGCTCCATCAGGGCATGAGGGGTGTTTTTGAGTCTGAAAAATTTCAGCCATTCCTCGCGGCGGCGTGGCAGCACGGTGCGCATAAGCTCTTGTTTTAAACTTACAATTTGTGTTCGCAATTCTGTTTCGATAGAAAAATTTAATTTTTGTGACAGGCGTATGGCGCGTAAAATTCGAATTGGGTCTTCGGCAAGCCTTACCCTTGGATCACCAATCATCCGGAGGGTTTTAGAGTGTATATCGCGAAGGCCATTGCAGTGATCTACAATAACTTGATCAATTGGATCGTAATAAAGGGAATTAATTGTAAAATCTCTTCGGAAAGAATCTTCTTCGATATTGCCGAAAAAATTTTCCTCCACTAAATGGCGTTCATCATGATCGGTAGTTTCAAGCTCTTCTGTCGTGGCGGCTCTACGAAAAGTCGCCACCTCGTAAATATGTTCGCCACGCTTAGCATGCACCAGCTTAAATCTTCTGCCGATAATAAAACTATAGGGCAGTTTTTTTCTAACGTCGTTCGGCAATGCGTTTGTGGCAATATCAAAATCTTTAGGTTTAAGGTTAACTAGCAGATCACGAACACCGCCGCCTACTAAGTAGGCTTGAAAGCCTGAATCCTTAAGACGGCGCAAAATTTGTACCGCGTGTGTATCAATATTGTTTATCATGCTTAGTAGTTTAGAGTTGTAGAGCTTCAACAAAGTAGTCTGATCCAATTTTAACATCATCTATTTTTTAATTGAGCTTCGATTTCAAGTCGAGTACTTAAAGCATTAATATGTAATATTATAAGGATTATATGCACCTAGATAACTTTAATTATACAGTTTTGGGCCTAAATACACAGCAGGGCGCACAACAAAGTACACAGAAAAGAGTGGTGTTTTTACATGGCCTTATGGCCTTTTCGGCTAATTGGCGAAAAATTGCTAATAGTATTGCAAATAGTAATGCAAATGACAGCGCTAACAATTCTGGAGGTCAAGTGGCGGATGGCTACCAATGCCTTATTTATGATCAGCGAGGCCATGGCCGATCATTTAAGCCAGATGCTGGTTACTCGCTTGAAATACTGGCAGAGGATTTAAATAAAATAACTTCAGAATTAGATTGGCAGAGCTTTCATTTGGTCGGCCACTCAATGGGCGCAAATGTGGCAGTTATTTTTGCTTATAAATTTTCAGAAAAAGTAAAAAGTTTAACGATTGAAGATATGGGCGCGAGTATTTTAAGCGAGTCTTATAAGTACTATGAAAAAATGCTCAGCTTAGTTCCAACTCCATTTGCCAGTAAAGTGGAGGTTAAATATTTTTTTGATTATGAGTTTTTAAAACTATTTAGCTATGAGCTGCTTAAGCAAGCCGAAAACCCAAAGGTTTTGGCTAGTTTTTTACAGGCTAATATTGAAGAAAAAGAAAACGCCACCTATGATTGGCGATTTTCTAAACAAGCCGTAGTTGAAATAGCAAAAAATAGTGGCGAAAATGACCGGTGGCTAGAAATTAGCTCTTTAAAAATGCCGGTGCTGCTATTGAGAGGTGAGAATTCCACTGTTTTAAGCGCCGAAGAGTTTCAAAAAATGCTGCAAATTAACCCGCAAATAATCGGAGTTGAGATTAAGGGCGCCGGTCACTGGCTACATTATGAAAAACACGAAGAATTTACGCAGGTGCTACTTGAATTCATTCAGCGGCACTAGTTGACACAACGCCCGCAATCTAATATCACAGAAAGCTACATGAAGTATTCAGACCTTAATTTAGACACCAGACTTTTTGCTGCCATTGAAAAACTCAACTACGCTGAAGCCACCGCCATACAAGAGCAAACAATACCTATTATCTTAGAAGGTAAGGATGTGGCAGGTTTGGCGCAAACGGGCACAGGCAAAACTGCGGCTTTTTTAATTCCACTTATTGAAAGAATTCTTAAAACTCAGACGGATCCTGAAAATCCACGTGCTATGAAAGACTGGACAATTCGCAGTTTTGTGTTGATTTTAGTCCCTACGCGCGAGTTAGCCGACCAAATTAACGAAAATGTTATAAAACTAGCAGATGGTTGTGGTCTAAAAACCTACCCGCTGTATGGTGGCACAGGTTACGATAAACAAAAAGAGGCATTAAGATCAGGATTACAATTTATTGTGTCCACGCCGGGGCGATTGATTGATTTGTATAAAGAAAATTTTGTCGACTTAAAACAAGTGCGCGCAATTATATTTGATGAAGCGGACCGCATGTTTGACATGGGCTTTAAAGATGACATGAAATATATTTTAAGTCGTGTGCCAAATGACCGGCAATTTTTAGTGTTTAGCGCCACCCTCAATTTTGATGTTTTAAACACGGCCTATCAGTTTGGTTCAGAGCCCGTCGAAATTAATATTAGTCGGGACCAAGCTAAGGCTGAAAATGTGCAGGATTACATTCTGCATTTGGGCCAGGATGAAAAACCTCAATACTTGTTATCGCTGTTAAAAAAAGAAAACCCAAAACAAGTTATTATTTTTACCAACTTTAAACATAATGTCGACCGCGTCGCTATGTTTTTATTAGATAATAAAATTCCGGCCATGGGGATATCAAGCTTAATGAGTCAAAGTCAGCGCAATCAAGTTATTGAAAGCTTTAAGGCGGTAAATGATCAAAATATTCTTGTGGCCACAGATGTGGCCGCGCGTGGATTAGATATCACCGGTGTAGATGTTGTGATTAACTATGAAATGCCTCAGGATGCAGAATCTTATGTTCACCGTATTGGGCGCACTGGCAGAGCTGGGCGCGAAGGTAAGGCGTTCTCATTTATTAGCGACCGCGATATTGATTCTTTAGAGCGGGTCGAAAATTACACAAAGAAAAAGATAGAGGGTATATTTTTGGAAGACAACGAGCTGATTAAAGAGTTTAAACCGCTTAAGTATGATGAGGCCTCATTCAGAAATAAATTTGATAAACCTCACGGCGCGGGAAGATTTCAGGCAAGAGATGACCGCAAGCCAGGGGCTAAAAAATTTGAACCACGAGTGGCGGCAGGTAAAAAACCTTACGAAAAATCGGGCTATGATCCTAATAAAAAGCCCGATCTAAAAACCTATAAGCCGCAAGATCAAAAAAATCTAGATCAACCTAAAAAATTTCAGCCGTCTAAACCACCACTGAATTTACAGCGGAACTCACCAGCTAAACCGGGCGCCCGAGAAAACAAAGATCAAGCGTCGCTAGTAAAAAATAAATTGTCAGTAGCCGGTGGCAAAACGTCGCAGAAATCTTTTAGAAGCAACACCTCTGGTTATAAACCAAGACCCGTAACCGTGTCGCAAAAAGTGAAGTCGTTTTTTCAGAAGATTTTTGGTTAATTTGGTTAATTTAAATTTGTTTTCACTTATTTCCACTTAAAAGAGCCCAAAATCTGGTTACAAATAGCAAATGTTTTTTCAAAATTTTTGGGGTCGTCCGTGCACGTGGCTGTAATCATTTTTCCTTGTTGATAAAAAAACACCTGGCGTGATTGGTTCAGCTTATTTTTTTGCTTAAGATCTACAATAACAGTAGGCACATGGGCCTTTGCATGTGACTGCAGGCCAGTGATTTCAAAGCCGTACTGATTGTAGTCGCGCAAGTATTTTCGCACATAGGGCTCAAGCTGGGTCTTAATCGATACATCTGTGTATTTAAAAGAAAGCAAAGTTTTGCCATCCGTACCCAACTCAAGCGAGGCTATATGACGATCAATCGGTGTATGATAAGTCCAATTGGCCGGCACGGAGCTGAGTTCAAAACCCATTTGTGAAAAAGCGGCGCTATTGCGCGGTTGATTAATAATGGAGGACCCCGTCAGCGGGTGGGTGGCCGCAAGTGCGAGATTAAATATTAGGGCAACTAGATTTAACACAATACAACGAGTGTATCTTAATATTTTGTTTTTTTCAAAAGTTTAGTCATCAGGCTGGAATGATTTATTTTTTTTATTGTGTCGATATCAAACCAATTTGATTTTAATGGGTTTTGAGGTTTGCGAGTCTTGATTTGAACATAAATAACGTATTTGGTGACTGTGTGTTTTAAATCAAACAGCAATGGTTTTTTTTGAATAGCTTGGGCCTGACTTGGCGGAAACCACATATTTGTTAAAAACGGAGTTACGCTATTTTTTTCCAGATAAATTTTATTATTTTTCGTGTGAACATTCATTTGCCAGTGCCAAAGTTCAACATTTTGTTTTGGCTTAGAAAGCGGAAGTTGTTCTACCATATTATTTCTTAGCGCTACACATTTTGATTTCCAAGGACAAAGCCAGCATAAAGGTTTTTTTGGGGTGCAAACCGTCGCGCCTAACTCCATCATGCCCTGATTGACTTCAGAATTAAACTTTGTATGGGCCAACTGGTCCGATAATTTCTGTAAAATTTTTCGATCTTTTGGCTGCCACCAATTAAGTTTAAGCCCATACACGCGGGATAAAATACGAATGACATTGCCATCTAAGACCCCCACGGCCTCGCTGTAAGCAAGGCTTGCGACGGCCCGTGAAGTGTAAGGCCCGAAGCCGGGCAGCGCGAGCAAGCCTTCAGCGCGCTCAGGAAACCCCTGCTCAAAAATAAGTTGTGCAGATTTGTGAATATTGCGGGCGCGTGAGTAATAGCCAAGGCCCGCCCACATTTCAAGAACTTCAGGCTGGCTGGCTTTTGCCAAAGTTTTAATTTCAGGAAAGCGCTTCATAAATTTTTCATAATAGGGGACAACCGCCGCCACCGTTGTTTGTTGCAGCATAATTTCTGAAATCCAAATGCGGTAGGGGTCGCGATTTTTACGCCAGGGCAGGTCGCGCTTGTTAGCTTGGTACCAGGTTAGGAGTTCTTTTTGCATAGTGTCTATCCTAAAAGATATTCAAATTGAAACCAAGCCAAATATTGTTCATAATGTAATGATGAATAAAGAATATAAACCCCTCAGTGGACGTGAATTTCCTAGATTTTCTGGCATTAAAACGTTTTTTCGTCTGCCGATAGCAGAGATTCAAGATCCCTTTGATGTGGCCCTGTTTGGCATACCCTATGATGGGGGGGTTTCCTACCGGCCGGGGGCGCGCTTTGCGCCATCGCTGGTACGGGAGGTCTCAAGCCTTGGCCGAGGTTTTCATATGACCCGCGCGATTTCGGTATTTGATAAGCTGAAGGTTGCCGATATTGGGGACTGTTCGGTGGTGCCAATAGATCAAGAGCAAACCTATGAAAAAATTGAAAAATTTGTTTCGCAAATTCTTGCCACGCATAAAAAATTTATTTTTGTGGGCGGGGATCACTCAACCACATTGCCAGTTTTGCGCGCTCTAAAAAAAAAACATAATACGCCATTAAATTTTATTCATTTCGATGCGCACTTAGACACCTATCCAGCGGCCTGGGGCTGTGAGTATCATCACGGGGCCTTTGCAAGGCATGCTATTGAGGAAGGCCTGGTTAACCCTGCGGGTATGTTGCAAATTGGAATACGCGGTCCGCTTGCTGCGGGAAGCGACTTGGATTTTATTAACCAACATAAAATTACAATCAAAACAGTAGACGATGTTCGCGGGGGCGCGCTTATTGATTTTTTAAAAACTCTGCCGGCATTTAAGGGGCTGACTTACATTAGTTTTGATATTGACTGCTTAGATCCGGCGTATGCGCCGGGCACCGGCACCCCAGTTCCGGGAGGCTTAAGTACCTATGAAACACAAAGAATTTTGCGGGCGCTTAAAATAGAAAATTTAGTCGGCGCGGATCTTGTTGAAATTTGCCCGGCGTATGATTCATCGCAAATTACAGGTTTAGCGGGAGTTGATATTATGTTTGAGCTGCTTTGCCTGATGGCCGGAGCCGCGTAAGAAGGCCTAATTTTGGAACTGAATTAAGTTTAAAAAAAATATTTTACACCCAGTAGTGCTGAACCAATGGCTCCGGTGGTAGATTCCGTGTTTGCGCCATTTGCAAACGTGAGCGTTGTCAGTGTCGAGCGACTGACGTATTCAATTACAAATTTATCATTGATATACCAGCCAAAACCAAAATAACCTCCAAGTCCATTACTAGCGGTTGCTGTTCCCAGAGTGTTATCATCAGGAATAAATTTTGTAAATCCGTAAGCTAAGCCAAACGGAATATAAAAAATATCCCAGCGATAAGCGGCACCGTAGTGTAAAAAGCTAGTTTGAAATTTTGAGGTGTCGCCACTAGTAGACACAGGTAAGAAATTAACCATAGACTTAGTAATACTTCGTTCGGCTTCGTATTCAAAGCCCCCAAGCATACCCCAGCTGTTTGTGCTTAATTTCCTGAAGTCAAAAGCTATTGAAGTGGCAGAAGAGTATTCTAAATTATAAGTTCTAACATAGGGAGACCCTGCAGAAACACCAGAGCCCGTAAGCGTTACTAAATAATTGGGGCTGATGCCCAGCCCAATTCCTAATTTCCAATCGCCGGTTGAGGCTGAAAAACAAATTTGCGAAAACAAAAAAAACAGAATAGAAATTAACTTCATAGGCCCCTCAGACATAGTCTTTCACTTGGTAGTAATATTTCAGGCTGAAGTTCGCTTGGAAATAAACCAGCAACTCTTTTTGCTAGGTCTATTGTTGATACTGAAGGTGCTAGTGATCCTAACGTATCCCAATTATTTGGAAGTATTTCTATATCTTTAAACCCAAGAACAAGTCTTTCGTTTAAAGGGTAATTAACTACGTTAGTACCTGTATCAAATATTTTAAAAGGAAGAATAACTGCTTCTCCAGTGTTTCTTGCGCCTGTTGCTGTTTTTTTTGCAAAAAATAAGTCCTCAGGTCTCTGATAAATAATTGGCTTCTGCTGTTCAGCTAAATTTGTTAAGCCTCTAAATTTTGACTTTGACATCAAAACTCCTTCAAAGTTTTAATAACATCTTCTGATACAGACCACACAAACACTTGAAATAACTTTTCATTCAAAGCAGAGGCTTTTTCGCCTGCTTGCTCAATATCTAATTGATTGAATGCTTCGTTAAAGTCAAGGTCTAATTTAAGCAAATAGTCCTTTTCATTAACTTTAGATATTTGCGAGTCGATAATACAGTTACATTTGTCTTCGGATAACTCGTAACGATTGAATCCTCGAACAATTGCATCAGGCTTAAAGACGCCTTCTTTTGTCGGAGTAAGTTGTCCTGTGTTCTTCTAATATTCTAGTTCAATCGGCCATATTCGACAATATACGCTAAGTCTTGATAACTTATCTGTACCTCAGACGAGTCTTAATTTGATGCCACTGATGCTAATCAAGTAATTTTTTTAACTCTTCTGCTGCAGAAATTTCTATGTTAAATGCAGAATTAAGTTTTTGTGCGGACAGCAAGCCATTATCAACGAGCCATTTGTCGTTAAAGGCTTTAGATAAATACGCCTTACCAGAGTCGGGCATTAAAACCACGATTTTTGCCGGATTTATTAAGCTTTTTTCTGCGTATTTCATGGCCGCGACCAAAATTAAGCCGCTCGAAGGCCCCACACAAAGCCCTTCTTCAGTTACTAAGCGGCGGGTCATATCAAAAGCTTCTTGGTCGCTGATTTTTACAAAGTCATCGTAACTTTTTAAATGGCAGTTTTCCGGTAGCATATCTTCACCCACGCCTTCCACCTTCCACGAGCCCACAGGTTCCATTACTTTTCCGTGGTAAAATAAATCTGACAAAATACTTCCGATGGGATCGGCACATATAATTTTTACATTAGGGTTTTTTTCTTTTAAAAATTTCGCGACGCCAGAGAGCGTTCCGCCGGTACCAACGCCCGCAACAAAGGCGTCAATATGGCCATCCATTTGTTTCCAAATTTCGGGACCGGTAACATTGTAGTGAATTTCAAAATTATCGGGATTATGAAACTGATTAGCATAAAAACAATTATCTAGATTTTCTGCAATTTTTTTTGCCACCGAGTAATGACTGCGCGGATCTTCGGGCGCTACGCCCATTGGAGTTACCACCACGCGCGCGCCATAGGCCCGCAGCATTGCTCTTTTTTCTTCAGACATTTTTTCAGGTAAAACAAAAATACATTTGTAGCCTTTTACTGCAGCGGCAAGCGCCAGCGCTAAGCCGGTATTGCCCGCGGTAGCCTCAACAATAGTGCCGCCGGGTTTTAATTGCCCGCGTTTTTCAGCGGCTTCGATCATGGCAAGTCCGATACGATCTTTAACCGATCCTGCTGGATTAAAATATTCAACTTTTGCAAAAAACTGGTGTGCCGAGTTTTTTGTAATGTTATTCAATTTGACTAAGGGCGTGTTACCGATCGTAGCTAAAATATTATCATAAATTGCAGTTGGCATTGGCTATCCTTTAATGCGTTAAAAATATCTTTTAAGTCGAGCTTTTGCAACTTACCATTAAGTTAACGTTAAGTTACCGCTAAAATTTAAGCAAATGCAGCAGGGGCAGCACGAGCAGTAACATCATGGCCGGAAAAACAAAGAACATCAGCGGCATCAGTGCCAGCAGCGGTAAGCTGGCCACATGATTTTGTATTTCATCTTCGCAGCTTAAAATAAGCTCAGCTTCTAGGCTGTAGAGCGCTTGTAGCGTGCTATGCCCCTTTAGGCCAGCTTCAAGAATTTCTAAAAGATAACGGCGTTTATAGCTTAAAATCGATTTATTATAAAAAATCTGAGTATTATTCTGGGCGGCCCACCAAATTTCTACTTGGATTTTAAACTCCCCAGACGCTGTACGATGAAGATAGTTTTTAATGCCCACTCCGACAGACTGGCCTTTTTCTAATGCTCTTTTGGCTTCCCATAATAAAATTAATGAAGGCGCAATACGTTGTTTTATGTTTTCCATCGAATTTTACCGCCCAATCTGAAAATAAAAACTTGCCCCGTGCAAAACAAAATAAATGAAACCAGCATCGTGAGTGAAAAAAGCTCAAGCTTTAAATAATTATGACTTAAAAAAATAAAACTCGCGTAAATCAATAAAGACACGAGCGCTTGCGCCTTTGTCTGCTGTGTTGCTTGTTTTGATCTAATTAGCAAATGACTTTGCAATCTAAGCGCCCTTTGATACGACTTTAATTGCTCCACCACATGGCTTGTCGAACATAAAATTGTTTTTAGTTCCTGAAAATAACGAGCACGGGAGGTGTTTGCGGAACTCATTTGATCCATTTTTAAAAATTTGTCGTCAAAAATTTCAATCAACCCGATAAAGACCGACTTTTGCCAACTTGTGAAGTCATCAAAAACATTTTTGGTACTGACTTGCGCGGATTTTCCTGTTTTTAAAAGTAGAATTATTCTTTCAATTACGTAGATATGTAGCAGTTCGAAGCTTTTTTCTTTAAAAATATCAATTATTTTATCAAAAAGTATTAATATTGTAAGAATTATGCCGATGTAAATAATGACTAACACGAAAAG
>Ga0105164_10001448_pt1 | contig 15260 bp, 15 predicted proteins | sample VDWuncwatermetaG_FD_89674 | JGI IMG/M metagenome (GOLD analysis project Ga0105164, IMG submission 89674) | Wastewater microbial communities from Netherlands to study Microbial Dark Matter (Phase II) - VDW unchlorinated drinking water | ecosystem: Environmental > Aquatic > Freshwater > Drinking...
AAAGGAGCAAAAGAAGATAGCGAGAAACAAAAATAGGCAGATTCATTGAGGAAACAATAATATGCGGATATTAGTCATTGGTTCAGGAGGACGGGAGCATGCGCTGGTTTGGTCGATAGCGCAGTCAAAGCTGGCGGATAAGATTTTCTGCGCCCCGGGTAACGGCGGGATAACCAGGCTTGCCGAGTGCATTGACATCAAGGCAGAAGATATAGCGCGGCTTCTGGAATTTGCCCGCAAGGAGAAAATAGATCTGACTGTAGTCGGCCCGGAAGCGCCGTTGTCGCGAGGGATCGTTGACGAATTCAGAAATTATAAACTGCCGATATTCGGGCCGAATAAACTGGCGGCGCGGCTGGAGGCGAGTAAAGTCTTTGCCAAGGAATTGATGGCTAAATACAAAATCCCCACTGCGGCCTTTAAAATCTTTGATAATGCCGACGCGGCCAAAAAATATATTGATCAACTAGGTGGCGCCTGTGTGGTTAAAGCTGACGGCCTGGCCGCAGGCAAAGGCGTAGTGGTGGCCAAAACCGCCGACGAGGCCAAGCAGGCAGTGGAAATGATAATGGAACAGAAGGCCTTTGGCCAGGCCGGGGATAAAGTCATCATTGAAGAATGTTTAGAAGGGCAGGAAGCCTCGATTATAGTGATCACCGATGCAAAAGAAGTCTTCGCTTTGGCCTCCAGCCAGGACCACAAAAGAGTTTATGACTTTGACGCGGGCGCAAATACCGGCGGCATGGGCGCATATTCTCCGGCACCTGCGGTAACAAAAAAATTATTTAAGGAAATATTAGATACGATAGTCTATCGGACCATTGACGGCTTAGCCAAAGAAGGCGTAGAATATAGCGGTGTCTTATACGCCGGGGTGATGTTGACTAAAGACGGGCCAAAGGCATTGGAGTATAACGCGCGTTTCGGCGACCCGGAGACACAGGCTATATTGCCGCGGCTTAAATCTGATTTAGTGGAAGTGATGCTGGCGGCAAGCTGTGGAAAATTATCGCGCCTTGGCACGCTGGAGTGGGACGAGCGTCCGTGCGTTTGCGTGGTCTGCACCGCCGGAGGATATCCGGGTGATTACGAAAGAGGAAAAGAAATCGCAGGATTAGAAGAGGTAACGAATATCAAGGATATCATGGTGTTCCACGCCGGCACTAAAATGCTCAGAGCTCCGAGTGCGGAGCTTGGAGCCAAATATGTGACCGATGGCGGCAGGGTCCTGGGTGTAACCGGGTTAGGTAACACCATTAAAGAGGCGATCGATAAAACCTATCAGGCGGTAGACAAGATTCATTTTGACGGGATGCATTATCGTAAGGATATTGGATACAAGGCGATATCGAAATGATAGATCGTATGGTTCTCGACTCGCCGCCATAAATCGTGGCGGCTCGCTCGAACAATATTATTCTTCGAGCCCCTCGACTTCGCTCGGGGTAAACTTTGTCGAGAAGGATTCCGCAATTAAATGGAGGCGATTTATGAGTAAGGCCATCAGCATAATCATGGGTAGTCAGTCCGACTTGGAAATAGTCTGTGAAACAATCAAATTATTGAAAGAATTCAAAGCCGGTTTTGAGGTCAGGGTATTGTCGGCGCACAGGACGCCAAAAGAGTTGGCCGCTTATGTCGAACTTGCCTCTAGAAAAGGAACCAAGGTATTTATTGCCGCCGCAGGGGGTGCTGCGGCACTTGCCGGCGTGGTTGCGGCACACACGACTTTACCGGTCATCGGTATTCCCATTGAAACATCGGCGCTTAAGGGCATAGATTCTCTTTTATCGACGGTACAGATGCCGGCGGGAGTGCCGGTAGCTTCCATGGCTATCGGTAAAGCCGGGGCAAAGAATGCCGCGTTGTTCGCCCTGGAGATATTAGGGATCACCGACAAGAAGATCAGCTCGGCTCTTAAGCGCTACAGATTAGAGGCCGCGGTAAAGATCAAGGCAATAAAATTATGAGTTCCACTAAGGTCCTTAAGGTTGACCCCCAAAACCCGGCACTTGAGATCATTGATCAGGCCGCCAAAATTATCATTGCCGGCGGATTAGTGATCATCCCTACGGAAACCGTTTATGGCTTGGCCGCGGATAGCCGTAACCCGGCCGCGCTAAAAAAATTATTTGAAATAAAAAAGCGGCCCGCGGGCAAACCTTTCTCGTTTCTCATTGAAAAAAGAGAGCGCCTGGAGGCATTAGCCAGGAATATTCCGGTGGCCGCCTATAAGTTGATGGATAAATTTTGGCCGGGGCCGCTGACTTTGATCCTGGAGGCGAAAGTTGGCGGCACGATCGGCCTGCGCATGCCGGATCACCAGGTCGCGCTTAAAATAATCTCCGCCGCGGATACGGCTTTAGCCTGTCCGTCGGCAAATATCTCCGGAGAAGAAGCGCCGCGCGAAATTTCTGCGGCGATCAAGGAATTGGACGGGTTGGTAGACCTGGCAATTGATGCAGGCAGCGCTAATCTTGGGATTGAATCGACCGTAGTTGACCTGACAGTCAAGCCGTTGCGGATTTTGCGATCCGGAGCCATAAAAAAAGAAGAGATAGACGCGGTTGTCGCCAAGAAGGCCGTGCTTTTTGTCTGTACCGGCAATTCCTGCCGTTCAGTGATGGCGCAAGGGCTGTTAAAAAAGATACTCAAAGAAAAAAACCGCGATGACGTAGAAGTGCTCTCTGCCGGCGTCCTGGCAATTGAGGGAACGGGTGTCACCCCACAGACGCGGGAACTTCTGGCTCAAGAAGGCATAAACGTTTCGGCTCATCGCGCGCAAAGGCTGACCCGGCAGATGGTTGATGCATCAGACTTCATCCTGGTGATGAGCCGCGGCCAGGAAGAAGCGGTTATGGCTCTGGCACCCGAAGCAAAAAATAGGCTGTTTTTATTAAAAGAATTTGCTAAAATAAGTGACGAGAATATGGATATTGATGATCCCATTGGCAGGGGGCATGATTTTTACAGCCGCACACTTTATGTGATCAGGCAGGCGGTAGAAAGAGTGGCGCAGGTAATATAAAAGAAATGCGAAAGATGAATGTAGGGACAGGTTTAAAACCTGTCCCTACAGGAGATTTGCGATTATGCGTAAAACAGATAAAAAGATCATTATTGGTTCGGACCACGCGGGTTTTGCCTTAAAACAGAAATTAATCACCTATCTTATTAAACGCGGGCTTAAAGTGACAGACGCGGGTACGTGTTCGCCCGAACGCTGCGATTACCCGGAGTTTGCTTATAAAGTGGCCGCAGCGGTATCTCGCGGCAGGTTCAAGCGCGGGATTCTCATTTGTTATACCGGAATCGGCAATTCCATTGTCGCCAATAAATTAAACGGCGTGCGCGCCGCACTCTGTTATAACGCCGAAGCCGCACGGCTCAGCCGTCAGCATAATGATAGTAATGTTTTGGTATTTGGTTCTTTCTTTGTAAACGAGAGGACGGCCAAAAAGATAATTGATATCTGGTTAAACACGGAATTTGAGGCTGGCCGGCACCGGCGCCGGTTGAATATGTTAAGAAGGATTGAAAAAGAAAGATAAATATTATTGTAGGGACAGGTTTGAAACCTGTCCCTACAGGATAGATTCAAGGGAGCCGTGATGAAACATTTAAAGCAAGTTGATCCGCAGATCTATGAGGCCATCAGCAGCGAATTAAAGAGGCAGGAAGATAGCCTGGAGTTGATTGCCTCGGAAAATTTCACATCGCTGGCAGTGCTGGAGGCGCAGGGGTCGATCATGACCAATAAATACGCCGAGGGTTACCCCGGACACCGCTGGTACGGCGGATGCGAGTTTGTGGATAAGGCAGAAGAATTGGCGATCGAGCGGGCTAAGGAATTATTCGGCGCTGAACACGCCAATGTCCAGGCACATTCCGGAACACAGGCGAACATGAGCGTATATTTTACCGCCCTGGAATTGGGAGATACATTGCTGGCCATGGACCTGGCTGCCGGCGGCCATCTTTCGCACGGCCATCCGCACAATTTTTCCGGCAGGTATTATAAGGTAGTAGGTTACGGGGTCGGCCCGCGCACTGAAACATTGGATTACGATCTTATCATGAAATTGGCAAAGAAACACAAGCCGAAAATGATCTTGGCTGGGGCGTCGGCATACCCCAGAGAAATAGATTTCAAACAGTTCCGCAAAATATGCGATAAGGTAGGAGCGATTTTTACCGTGGACATGGCCCATATAGCCGGTTTAGTTGCCGCGGGCGTGCATCCGTCGCCTGTGCCTTACGCTGATTTTGTGACCTCTACGACGCACAAGACTCTGCGCGGGCCGCGCGGCGGTTTTGTACTCTGTAAAAAAGAATATGCCAAAAAATTGGATTCCGAGGTCTTCCCCGGTATCCAGGGCGGGCCGCTGATGCATGTGATCGCGGCCAAGGCCGTGGCTTTTAAGGAAGCGCTGCGTCCGGAGTTCAAGGAGTACCAGAAGCAGATTGTCCAAAATGCCAAAGAATTGGCCGCGGCAATGGCAGCTAAAGATTTCCGTATTGTTTCCGGAGGGACAGACACCCACCTGATGCTGGTGGATCTAACTAAAAAGAATATTTCCGGATGCGACGCCTCAAGTCTTTTGGGCACGGCCGGTATAACCGTAAATAAAAATCTTATTCCTTTTGATAAGAAAAGCCCCGCGGTTACAAGCGGCATTCGTCTCGGGACTGCCGCGGTGACCACCAGGGGCATGAAAGAACAAGAGATGCGCCGGATCGCAGGGCTCATTGACGAAGCGATTAAGATCGGGGATAATGCCGTGGAATTAATGTCGATCCGCCAGAAGGTGCTGGAGCTGACCAAAAAATTCCCGCTCTATCCGGAGTTGAATGGATAGCAATTCCGGTTTTGGGTTAAGGTTACGGTTACGAATCCCGTATCGGTTTTCGGTTACGTCTTACGTCTAAAGACGTAACCCTAACCCAACTACGAAACGGGCATCGTTGCCGTTACCGAACAACGTAACCGAAATTATAAAAATATGCCAACAAAAATTTCTAATAAACACGCCCGTCCCAGCTGGGATGAATATTTTTTAGAAGTAGCGCGTCTGGTTTCCCGTAGAGCCACCTGTCTGCGCCGCAGCGTGGGCGCTGTGCTCGTCAAGGATAAAAGGATTTTGGCTACCGGTTATAACGGCGCCCCGTCCGGGCTCGAGCATTGCCTGGACATCGGTTGTTTGCGTGAAGCTTTAAAGATTCCCTCCGGACAGCGCCACGAATTATGCCGCGGGCTTCATGGAGAGCAAAATGCGTTGATCCAGGCTTCGCTGTACGGCATCAGCGTAAAAGGCGCTACGCTTTATGCCACCAATCAACCCTGTATCATCTGTGCCAAGATGCTTATTAATGCCGGCATAAAGGAGATTGTGGCCGCCGACGGCTATCCTGATGAGATGGCCGCGGATTTTTTGAGAGAAGCGAAGATAAAAGTTAGAAGAATGACACGTTCCGTGGGACGTAGGACGTAAGGACGTGAGACGTAAAAACAAAGTCAAAATCGTAAATCAAAATCTTCATTATATTTTACATTCTTTTATCTTATTTGTTTTTTGAATTTACGTCCTACGTCCAAGCGAATGCCTGCCTGAAGGCAGGCAGGAAGTGAGCGGACGTCCAACGTCCTACGAAAGTTCAATTTTTTCCCGATGAAATGCCCCTTTTGCGGTTATAAGGAAGATAAGGTCGTGGATTCGCGCTCTACAGCCGAAGAATCGGCGGTGCGGCGCAGGCGCGAGTGCCTCAAGTGCGGCAAGCGTTTCACCACCTACGAGTATGTTGAAGAAGTTTCGCTTATGGTGGTCAAGAAGGACGGCGGGCGCGAGCCGTTTGACCGCAAGAAGATCCTTTCCGGCATCATCCGCGCCTGCGAAAAAAGGCCGGTGAGTATGGAGACGATGGAGGCCGCTGTAACGCAGGTGGAGCGGGCGGTTGCCAAAAAATCCGACCGCGAAGTGCCATCAAGCCGCATCGGGGAGCTGGTGATGGAGAAGTTAAAATCACTCGATGAGGTCGCTTATGTGCGTTTCGCTTCTGTTTACCGGCAGTTCAGGGACGTAAGCCAGTTTATGGAAGAACTTAAGAATATGCTGGGTAACCAAAAAAATGCTCTTCAGGCCCCGCGTAAAAGAAAAGGATAATTTTTATGGTAGAGATGGAGCTCAATAAGATCGTCATAGATGAAAAAAGACATGATCAGCTCATCGTCTTAAAAGAAAAAGCCGGGGAGCGGCTCCTGCCTATCGTGATCGGGCTTGCCGAGGCCTCGGCGATTAAATTAAAGATCAGCGGTTTTACTCCGCCCCGCCCGCTTACCCATGACCTCCTGCATTCTGCCATAGAAGAGCTGGGTGCCGGCATTGACAGGATCATTATTGACAAACTCGAAGAGAATACTTTTCACGCCAAGATCGTTCTAAAGACCGCTTCAGGCAACGAAAAGGTCATTGATGCCCGGCCGTCGGACAGCATCGCTCTTGCCGTGCGCGCGCACGCCTCCATCTTCGTGGAAGACGAGATTATCAATCGCGCGGAGATGTTCAATAAAGAGAAGTGACCCTTGATGGAAACCCACCTGAAATTCTCCCCGTTTGAGCTCGAAATTCTCAAAGATGTACAGCGTTTTGCCCGTTCAAAAAAAATCCGCCTATTTTTAGTCGGCGGCATACTGCGTGATCTATTGCTGGGGCGCAGAAAAGATACTTTAGACCTGGACTTCTGCCTTAAGCGCGGCGCAATAAATTTCGGGAAACTCCTTAGCCGCAGGTTGATCGCGGGGTTTGTGGTTTTGGATGCTGAACGCGGCGCCTGCCGGGTAGTAAGGAAAACAAAACACGGTATCTTGACCCTGGATTTTACTGATTTTCGCGGACGCACGCTTAAGGATGACCTTTTGCACCGCGATTTTACAATAAATTCCATGGCCCTAAGCCTGGAAGATGCTGTATCAAATCGCGGCCTGGATGCTCTTTTATGCGATCCCTTCGGCGGCAGAGATGACCTTAAGCGCGGGATGATCAAGGTAGTAAATAGGTCGGCATTTACGGAAGACCCGATCAGGATATTGCGCATTTACAGTTTTTCGGCGGCATTGGGGTTTAATATTGATAAAGCGGCGCTTAAGCTGGCGCGATTAGAGAAAAAAAACCTGGCTAAAGCTTCGGGAGAGCGCATCCGCGACGAATTATTTAAGATCCTGGATAGCTCGTCGGCCGCAAGGCATTTTAAAGCGCTGTATAAGGCAGGATTCCTGCAGGTGATCTTTCCGGAGATAATCAAGATGCGCGGCATCGGCCGCGGCGTTTATCATCATCTGGATGTGTTGAATCACACGCTGGAGACCATAAGGCAGCTGGATTGTCTTATTGAGTCTTTGGGGCAAGAGGCGCGGATACGGGATTATTTAGATGTTGAGATCTCTGTTTCGCGCAGGCGTAAGGCGCTATTGAAGCTCGGCGCGTTACTGCATGATATTGGAAAGCCGCAGGCGATGCGGCGGAAGGGCCGCAAGATTAAATTCTACGGCCATGAAAGAATAGGATCGCATATCAGCGATGAAATCGCAAAGCGCCTTAAGCTTTCCAATGACGAAATACATTCCCTGCGTAAAATGGTGCTCTGGCATTTGCGCCCGGGGTATCTGGCCGGCATAAAAAAGATCTCGCCGCACGCGCTGTTCAGGTATTTCCGTGATACCGGGCGCGAGGCTTTAAGTGTTTTGATATTGTCCCTTGCCGACCAGCAGGCAACCTGCGGCCCGAAAGTAACAGCCGCCTTTAAGGCCCGGTATAAATCGACCGTCTTAGAGCTGATCGAAGAATATTTCCGCAGGCAACAGGAAGAAAAACTGCCGCGCCTCTTAAACGGTGACGAGTTGATCAGTAAATTTAAGCTTAAACCGTCCCCCTTGATCGGCAAGATCCTCTCTAAGATCGAGGAACTGCAGGCGGTCGGAGCGATCAAGACCAAAAAAGAGGCATTTGCGCGCGCCAAAGGATTGATTGGTTAATCCGCGGCTGCAGGTGTATAATGTAAAGTCATGAAGAAAAAAATCCTGATCATTATACTGATACTGGTAGTATTTATATCTGCCGGCGTGGTTTATCTCAATAACGTCGTCCTGCCGGTAAAGATAAAATCTCTGCTTGTCCAAGGAATAGAAGAGCGCACGCAGAAGAAGGCAAGTATAGAAGCTCTGCGTTTTAATATCTTTAAGGGCCTGGTAGTAAAAAACCTGGTCATCTATGACGAGAAAGAAATAATCATAAGCGTCAAAGAAGGCTCCTGTTTTTTTCTACTCACTCCGTTTTTTAAGCGCATGGTGGTCATCCCTGTTCTTGCCTTGCGTTCTCCCGAGATCTTCGTCCAGCGCCGCAAAGACAATACCTTCAACCTAGCAGATCTTTTCCCTAAGAAACCGGCCCCGACAACCCAAAAAAAACCGGCTTTTGGTATATACATCTATAAAGTTGGCATCCGCGACGCGCGGATCAGTTTCCGGGACGAGACCTTTGAACAGCCTTTTACCAAGCAGATAGAACGTTTGGATCTGGACCTGTATTTTTCCATACCCGATAAGGTCAAGTTTAATCTAATGTGCGACATTCTGGGCAATCCGTTAGCTAATATTAAATCTAGCGGCGAATACAGGATATTCAGCCGCCAGTTTTCCTCCAGGTCTTTCATCCGTAATTTATCACTAAAAGATTTTTCGCCTTATTATCAGCAGACTAAGATCACAGTTTCCGAAGGTTTATTGGACGCGCAGATGGATCTATCTGCCAACGAAGGCACGCTTAGCGGCGACATATCCCTGGATAGTAAAAATTTCATGTTCTCCTGGGAAAAGGCTTCAGCTAAACTGAATTCAGCCATAACCGGGAAATTTCAATATGGTTTAGGCGGCAATAAGTTCGTTTTTTCCGGCAAGGCGACACTCAATGATTCCGCGGTATCCGGCCTCGGTTTAGTGGATGCCCTGCAGGACATTAGCGGCGAGTTTAATTTTGACAATTCGGGTATTTCTTCAGAGGGGCTAAAGGCCCGTTTCTTAGGGGTGCCTACGGAAGCAAAAATTAAATTATCCAATTTTGCCAAGCCCGTTTTAAGCCTTAATGTAGTCTCCAGCCTCAGCCTTAATTCACTCCAGGCAATATTAAAGAATAAATTCAATTTTAACATTCCCGCGGCGTTTATGGGGGACAGCAAGATATCCTTAAATATAGAGACCACTATTCCTCCGGGTTTAAGTTCGCAGATAAACGGATCCGTTGATCTTATGAACGCGGCCTTGACCCCGGAAAAATTCAATTTTCCGCTTGAAGAGATCAACGGCCGGATAGAATTTCTGCTCGACCAGCTTAAATGGGCGGACTTAAGCTTTAAACACGCGGGCGCGGCCTATAAAACCAGCGGCGTGTTAAGTAATTTTAACACACCCCACGTTCAGGCCAAACTCTCATCTGACAAACTTTTACTGGAATCAAATTTTATCGTGGATAAAAAGGCGGTTACGATCTCGAAGCTGACCGGCCGCTACCTGAATTCGGATTTTGCCATAGATGGCAGCGTTGATATCTCCGAGCAGCCGTTGACGAAACTGGCCTTAAGCGGCGGGTTGAATTTTGACTTGCGCGATACTAAGGCTTATCTAAAAAAATATGAGAAAGAATTGGACCGCGCGGCACTTTCGGGCCTGGTAAACGCGCAATTCGTTTTCAAGGATGATACCGGAAGTTTTAAATCCTGGGCCTTGAAGGCGAAATTGACCAGCCCGCTGGTGTCGGCATACGGCCTTAAATTCCAGCAAGCCGTTATTGATTATAATCAGCTTGACGGCCTTATCGATATACCGTTGGCGCAGGCGGCGTTCTATGACGGCATACTCAAACTCGCCGGGAAAATGAACCTGAATTCCGATAATATGCCTTATCAGTTATCCGCGGGCCTGGCCGGCGTCAAGATCGAGAAATTAAAGCTGGATACGCCGCTAAAGGATAAGGATGTCGCGGGTACCGTTAACGCGGGTGTTAAGCTAAGCGGATTCTCCGGCGACCTGTCCAAATTAAACGGGGCAGGGGAGATCTTTATCAATGACGGAAAGCTCTGGCAGCTGGACCTGTTTAAGGGCGTGGGTTCGTTGATCTTTGTCAAGGACTTCGCCAATGTTACCTTTAAGGATGGCTCGTGCGCTTTCTTTATTCAGGATAAATATATCTTTAGCGATAACCTCAAGCTGACCAGTGATATCGCGGATTTGAGCGGTGCGGTGAAGATAAATTTTGACAGCGCAATTGAGGCCACTCTTGACGTAAAGGTCAACAGCGATATGGTTCCAATGACCGGGACCTTCCGCGACGTAACTACCGCCATAGCCGGAGAGGCGGGAAAATTCGGCACGATTAAAATAAGCGGCACGCTTTCCGCGCCGAAATTCAAATTTCAGGCCGCGGTAGTAGATATCATCAAGGGATTAAAAAATATATTTTTGAAGAAGCAGTAGAAACATCAAGGAAGGGAGAAGGCATGCAAGTACGGAATCCGTGGCAGAAGCGTTTAGCTGTGGTTATAGTGTTGCAGGCAGTACTGTTTTCTTTTGCGGTAACGCGCACCTTAGCGCAAGAAACAGACTCCGTGGCCCAGGATCAGGCATTGGCCGAGGCGCAAGCCAAGGCGGAGCAGGCAGTTTCCGCGCAGGCTCCGGCAGCCCCCCAGGAGAGCACGCGCTTTAGCCCGCAAGAGCTTAGCAAGATCGAGACCGCCCAGACTTTCCGTCAGGACGTGCAGCAGGATGTCGCGATAAGGGGCCAGGATTATCCTTTTAATATGCAGTCTTATGTCCGGTTCATGCCTAAGGTAGAAGTTAACACGCAGGATGGCAGCGTAGCGATTACGGATGCGGCAGCCGAGTGGAGCTATGAGCATAAATTTTTTGGCCGCCTGCCGGTGGAGTTTTCTATGGAGCAGAGCTATATCAACATCAATAACTCTACCGTGGTCAAAATTCCTTCGCGCCTGACCGGGATCGGCTTTGGCCTGGATGTGACTTTGCCGTTATTGATGCTGGAGAAGATGTATTTCAGGATCGGAGTGACCCCATCGTTCTACACGGATAACTGGAGCCTCTATGAAAACAGCCTGCGCCTGCCCCAGCGGTATTTTGCCATCTGGCAGCCTAATGATAAATTCACGGCCATATTGGGTATGGCGGTATATCCGCGCTTCAGGGATGTATTCTTGCCTATTGCCGGCATAATCTATAAACCTAATGATAAGTGGTTATTTAACCTGGTGCCCAGCCGTCCGACGATAAACTATACTCTTAACGACAAGATCGCTTTTTTCGGAGAATATAGCATGTCCGGCGGGGAATATGTGGTTACTAAGGATGGGAATAAAGGCACGCCCCTGAACTATGATGAACAGCATGCCGGTGTCGGCCTGGAGTATACATTGAATAAATATGTCCAGGGGTCCCTGGCCGTGGGTGGCGCTTTCGCCCGCAAGCTGCAATACCGGGAAAGTTACGGCAAGGTCGATATCAAGAACGGCTTTTACACCGAGTTCAGGGTTAACGTAGATATGTAGGATGAAGATCAAAGATACCGAAATAAAAATCATCCAGGGTGATATTACCGCCTTAAAAGTAGACGCCATTGTTAACGCCGCCAACAACAAATTGGTGATGGGCGGGGGTGTGGCCGGTGCAATCAAAAGAAAAGGCGGAGCGGTAATAGAAGATGAAGCGCTGAATAATGGGCCGATAAAAATCGGAGAAGCAATAGCTACCGGCGCCGGAAGCCTGGCGGCTAAATATGTCATCCATGCAGCTACCATGGGCATGGACTTTGCGACCGATGAAATAAAGATCCGCAATTCCAGCAAGAACGCTTTGAGGCTTGCCCGCGATCTAAAAATTAAATCTATCGCTTTTCCGGCATTAGGCTGCGGCACCGGCGGTTTTCCATTATTGGCATCGGCCAAGGTGATGGCCCAGGAGGTCTTCCGGCACTTAAAAGAAGACGATACCACGCTTAAAGAAATTATCTTCTGCCTCTACGATAATGAGGCGTATGAGGTTTTTCAAAAAGGAGTGGTCAATTACTTAGAATACATTATCTACAAACTTCAACAGGGCCCGTTTACTACCGTGGATGCAATCATCGAGATCGACGGCGGCATCGTGGTCATCGAAAGAAGCAACCCGCCTTTTGGATTTGCCTTGCCCGGAGGTTTTGTGGATTACGGCGAGAGCCTGGAAGATGCAGTAACTAGGGAGGCTAAGGAAGAGACTGGCCTTGACCTGATGGATCTAAAACAATTCCACACATATTCCCAGCCCGACCGCGACCCGCGGTTTCATACTATCGGCACGGTCTTTACCGCCAAGGCCAAGGGTAAGCCCAAGGCCGGCGACGACGCCGCAGCCGCCAAGGTCGTAAAACTAAACGAGATCTTGAAACTGGAATTTGCCTTTGACCACAAGAAGATCATCGAGGATTATATAGAGAGTAAAAAATAGGGGTTATTTTTTTAGTGCTTCCACCGCGGACTATTGAACTTAATGAGCAATTCAAAAAAGCCCTTGAAGTAATTGAGGGTGCCGGTAATAATGCCTTCATTACCGGCAAGGCAGGCACAGGTAAGTCCACCCTCTTGGTTTTTTTTCGTTCTATCACCCGTAAGAAGATTGTAGTTCTGGCTCCGACAGGTGTCGCCGCATTGAACGTGCGCGGCCAGACTATGCATTCTTTTTTTGGTTTTAAGCCGGATATAACCCTGGATAAAGTCAAAAAGATCAAAGGGAAAAAGCCGCGCATATTTAAAGAGCTGGACGCCGTCGTGATCGACGAAATATCAATGGCGCGCGCCGACTGGTTGAAAACCCGAACAATTTTTTAGAGGGCTATAATGCAACAGAAAATAAGGCAATTCCTTAATAAAACATACTTGGGGTGGGTGATTATAGATTCCCTGCCGCGCGCCAGGATAATTCCGTTGATGAGCAGGCTCGGTATTCATTATAAAGGAATACGTTTGGAATCTATACCGCCGCAGGATTTAGCATATGATTTAGCCGAAGACGCGTTTGCCGATATCGGGATAATGAGTGCGCTTATAAAGGTTTTAAACGATGAGAATTTCGATGTGATGGAAATGATATCCAATACTGCAAAGAACGAGGTAGAATCTTTGGCTTTTGATTTTAACAGGCTTTTTTCTTCCATAAAGCCGGGAAGAATGCTCTGGGCTTTAATTTCGGACAGCCGGCCCGATGTTAACGGCCTTACAGAAAAATTGGCTGTGGCTATTGAGCGGTTCGTTGAAGAAGGGGCACCGGTCGGGAATAACGCTTCCGGGGACAACAAAAAGGCCGGTTTATCATCGTTAAAAAAAGAGATAAAGAGGCTATCTGCCGGTATTTTGGCGCTTGAACGGGAAAAAGTTTCGCGTGCGCAGATGTGCGCGGAATTGAATCAGGAGAATAAGCGTCTTTTGAATAAAAATATCGCCCAACATTCTATAATCGCGGAACTGCGCCGTCTCTGTGGAGGGTTTGCCAAAGAAAAAGGCATATTGAATAAACAGATTCATAAACATAAAGATGAAATAGAGGTTCTTAAACGGCAGGCCGTTGAATTAAAAGATCGGATGGCCGCCGGGCCTAAGATGCGGCTCAAGGCAGTTATACACCGTTTACAGAAAGAGAACGGCAGCCTTGCGTATTCATTGGAAAAAGAGCGGCGGGATTTGAACGAAAAAGCGTCCCTTATTGAAAAAGAATCGCTGCGTTTAAAACAAGAGCTTAAGGAAACGGCGCAGAAAAACACGGAGTTATCCGCGCAATTGGAAGCGGAAAAGCAAAGATGCGGACTGTTGCAAAAAGAGCGCGAGCCGGATTTAATAACGAAAGAGCCTCCCGCGCCTAAAGAAAAAGGCAGGCGGGTGGGAATCTTCATTGACAACCAGAATGTCTATTATTCCGCGAGGGCGCATTTTGGCAAAAAGGTTGATTTTCAGAAATTATTGGCGGTACTGGTTAAAGACAGGCATTTGGTTAAGGCAATATGCTATATCGTAACCCAGCCGGAGAAGAACCAGGAGCGTTTTATCGCCATGTTGAAAAATAGCGGCTTTACGGTAAGAACTCGGGAGCTTATCCGCAGGGCCGATGGTTCGGCAAAGGGGAATTGGGATATCGGTATTGCCGCCGACGTCATTACGATGGTAGAGAAGAACAGTCTGGATGTGGTTGTTTTGGTTACTTGCGACGGGGACTTTGTGGATCTGGTAAAGCTACTTTCGGCGAAAGGAGTAAGGGTTGAAGTAGCGGGTTTTACGATGAATATGGCAATGAGCCTTAAAACTTCCGCGGACGAGTATTATTTTATCACCGAGGATTTAATGCGGGACGGCGATACTGCCGTGAAGCCGGAGTAAAAAACCAGGCGAGGCAGAAAATTTAGCGCAGGTGAGGAACGAGTAACTTAACAGGAGGGGCCGATGTCCGGCAGAAAGCAGTTAAAGGGTAAATGTGCTTATTGCGCAAAGGAAATTAGTAAGAGCGGCGCGGTTAAGCATCTTGCGGCTTGTGAACAGCGCAGAAAAATTATCGTAAGAGCTGATGGCGGCAAAGGCGAAAACGAAATGATGTATCACCTTCGCGTACAAGCCGATGGATTGGAGCAATTCTGGCTGGATCTGGAGATGCGCGGCTCGGCTGCTCTTAAGGATTTGGACGGCTATTTGAGGGCTATTTGGCTTGAGTGTTGCGGGCATATGAGCGGGTTTTCAACCGGAGGATGGGGAAGCGGCGAAATACCCAAAACAAGATGCACTGATGAGGTTTTTGAGCCGAACTCCAAATTAACGCATATTTATGATTTCGGCACGTCGTCGGTGACTTTAATTAAGGTTATAAGCGCTAGAGAAGGAAAGCCGGTTACCCGCCATCCGATTGCTCTTATGATGCGTAATCTGCCTCCGGAATACGAATGTTTGGAATGCGGGCGGCCCGCTTTCCGGCTGTGCACGGAGTGTTTGATCGAAGAAGAGAAATGGGGCGTATTTTGCGATGAGCATGCGCGAACGCATCCGCACGATAATTACGGCAAGCCGGAAAAAATGGCCAACTCGCCGCGCGTAGGTATGTGCGGTTACGACGGCCCGGCAGAGCCGCCCTATTAGCTAAAAACCCTTGACAAACGCGGATTAAGCGGGACAACTAAGGTATATATTAT
>Ga0105164_10001449_pt1 | contig 15257 bp, 13 predicted proteins | sample VDWuncwatermetaG_FD_89674 | JGI IMG/M metagenome (GOLD analysis project Ga0105164, IMG submission 89674) | Wastewater microbial communities from Netherlands to study Microbial Dark Matter (Phase II) - VDW unchlorinated drinking water | ecosystem: Environmental > Aquatic > Freshwater > Drinking...
ATTATTATGTGTTTGTGCATATCTTATGTAGGCGATACTATCCTCTTCTTTAGTTGTCATTCCCTTTACTCCCTTTCCGCCCCGCTGTTGGGTTTTAAAGCTTAAAAGGCTCTGCCTTTTCACATAACCTGTTGTTGTAAGAGTAAGAACAGTTGGTTCGTTTGGAATAAGATCTTCATCGGAAAATTCTCCAATTTTGCCTTTCACAATTTTAGTTCGTCTTTCGTCTGAATATTTTTCTCTAAGTTTGTTAAGCTCTCCTTCAATTACGGTAAGGATTTTTGCCGGACTTTTGAGAAGAGTTTCCAAATACTCGATTGTTTCTTTGACCATCTCGTATTCGTCTTCTATTTTTTGTCGTTCTAAAGCTGCCAAGCGTCTTAGCTGCATGTCTAAGATTGCGGTTGCCTGTATGTCTGTGAGCTTGAATTTTTTTATAAGGTTTAATTTTGCATCCTCCTGATCTCTTGACCCCTTAATTGTTTTTATGATTGCATCGATGTTTGAAACAGCAATCATCAAGCCTTCAAGGATATGAAGTCTGGCTTTTGCCTGTGCTAGTTCGAATTCAGATCTTCTTTTTACAACCAGGTATCTGTGTTTTAGGTATTCTTCCAAAATCGCCTTTAGATTTAGTGTTTGAGGAGTCCCGTCGACAAGGGCAACAATATTTGCCGGAAAAGAAGTCTGAAGACTTGTGTGTTTAAATAAATTATTTAAAACTTTCTTAGGCACTGCATCACGTTTAAGCTCAACAACGACTCGAAGACCTTGTCTGTCGGATTCATCGCGAAGATCAGATATTCCTTCAATTTTTTTATCTTTCGCAAGTTCGGCGATTCGAGCAACAAGCAAAGCCTTATTAACCTGGTAGGGTAATTCGGTTATAATTATTGCTGATTTTCCCTGACCTATATCCTCGATATCTGCTTTTCCGCGGATTATTATCCTTCCTCTCCCTGTTATGTAGACATTTTTTATTTCATTTATATCGTAAATAACGCCTGCTGTTGGAAAATCAGGGCCTTTTATAAATTCCAAAAGCTCGTCGACTGTTGCTGTTGTTGTCAGAGAGAGTGATGGTTCAATCTTTACTTTTGTTTTTTTAATCATAAAGTCAATTGCGTCAATTACTTCCGTGAGATTATGCGGAGGAATTTTTGTGGCCATTCCGACTGCTATTCCCTCACTGCCCATTAAAAGAAGATTGGGAAGGAGACTTGGAAGAAAAACTGGCTCTTTAAGTGTCGCGTCGAAATTATCCAAATAATCGACTGTATTTTTGTCTAGGTCCAGAAGCATTTCCTGTGAGATTGCCGCCATTCGCGCTTCTGTGTAACGCATATGAGCTGGCGGATCCCCATCCATTGAACCAAAATTCCCCTGGCCGTCTATAAGCGGGTATCGCATTGAGAAATCTTGAGCAAGCCGAACGAGTGCATCATAAATTGGAATGTCTCCGTGAGGATGGTATTTTCCCATTACCTCTCCGACAATTTTTGCACTTTTTGAGTATTTTGCGCTGTGCGTAAGGCCAATCTCATGCATCGCAAAAAGTATACGTCTGTGGACCGGTTTTAAGCCGTCTCTGACATCAGGAAGAGCCCTTGAGACAATAACAGACATAGCATAGTCAAGGTATGCTTTCTTAACTTCTGTCGTTATTTCTACTTGTTGAAGTTTTCCAATATCTGCCATTTAAAAAGAATTAAACGAGAAAAGAAGCGATTAATAACGCTACTATATTTAAAACTTTTATCATAGGATTTATTGCAGGGCCTGCTGTATCTTTATAAGGGTCGCCGACTGTATCCCCTGTTACTGCTGCCTGGTGGGCAAAGCTCCCTTTGCCTCCAAGATGGCCCTCTTCTATATATTTTTTCGTGTTATCCCAAGCAGCCCCTCCTGTTGTCATTGAAATTGCGACAAAAAGTCCTGTTATGATGCTTCCGACCAAAAGACCCCCAAGGGCTTTGGGCCCAAGAATAAAACCAACTGCAATAGGAGCAACAACAGGAATAAGAGCAGGAAGGATCATTTGTTTAATCGCAGAAGATGCAACAATGTCAACTGCCTTTCCGTACTCTGGCTTGGCCAAACCCTCCATAATTCCTTTTATTTCCTTAAATTGTCTTCTTACCTCGTTAACAATAGCAACGCTTGTTTTTCCAACAGATTCCATTGCCAATGCTGCAAAGAAGTATGGCAGCGCTCCTCCAATAAAAAGTCCGACCAAAACGCTCGGATCGGAAAGACTAAAACTTATTCCTTTAACACTTGTTCTTGAAAGTTCTTGCGTATAGCTTGCAAAAAGAACCAACGCAGCAAGGCCCGCAGATCCAATTGCGTAAGCTTTTGTAATTGCTTTTGTTGTGTTTCCGACTGCGTCAAGCGGATCTGTGACACGCCTTACTTTTTCCGGAAGGCCTGCCATTTCTGCGATACCTCCTGCGTTATCTGTTATTGGGCCAAATGCGTCTATTGCGATTATAATTCCTGCCATTGACAGCATAGACATAGCCGCAACAGCAACTCCATAAAGCCCAGCTAGGTTAAAAGAAAAAAGAATTGCTCCCGATATTAAAAGAATCGGGGCAAGTGTTGCTTTCATTGAAATTGCAAGGCCTGCTATTACATTTGTTCCGTGTCCTGTTGTTGATGCATTCGCAATTTCTCTAACCGGGCCGAATTTTTTGGAAGTAAAATATTCTGTAATAACAACCATGCCAATAGTCACGATAAGTCCAAAAACCAAACAGTAAAATAGATTTATAGAGGAAATATCGCCAACGCCAAGAGGAAAAATAGTTTTTGTCAAAATATAAAAACCAATTAGAGAAAAAACAATCGAAACCGCAAGCCCCTGGTAAAGTGCTCCCATAATGCTTTTCCCTCTAAGCTCGACAAAAGCAGTTCCAACTATGCTTGAGAATACTGAAATAGCACCTATTAAAAGCGGGAAAAATAGAACTTCTGACTTTCCCGGGAAAGTTAAGCTTCCCAAAATTATTGCGGCAACTGCTGTAACAACATAAGTTTCAAAAAGATCTGCTGCCATCCCAGCGTCGTCTCCTACGTTGTCTCCGACTAAATCCGCAATAACACCTGGATTTCTCGGGTCGTCCTCAGGAATTCCTTTTTCGATTTTTCCAACCATGTCCGTTCCAACGTCAGCTGATTTTGTAAAGATTCCGCCGCCAAGTCTTGCAAATACAGAAATAAGAGATCCTCCAAAACCAAGAGCAATTAATGGCTGCAGGCTTGTTATTCCAATGTTTTTTAAAACAAAATAAAACAAAGAAACAGAGGCAAGTGCAAGTCCCGTAACCATAAGGCCTGTTACTGCTCCGCCTTTAAAAGCAAGGTCAAAAGCAGGTGTAAGCCCTCTTTTTGCAGCCTGAGCACACCTAATATTGCTTCTTATTGCAACATTCATTCCAACAATTCCCGCAACCGAAGAAGCAATAGCTCCTATTGCAAAACCAGCCGCTGTTACAAGATTGAATATATAATACAAAGTTGCAAAAATTACTATTCCAATAACAGCAACAACCGTGTATTGTCTTTTCATATAAGCAGATGCTCCTTCTGCGATTGCATCGGATATTTGGTTCATTTTGTCGTCTCCTCGAGGAAATTTAAGAATGTTTTTAGTTAGCAAAAGAGAGTATAGAATTGAGACTATTCCCGAAACTGCGGCAACAATTGCTGAATTTTGTAAAAGATAGGATAAATTCATTTATGTATTGTATTAGTTCAAAAGTTATATTTCAAGAATTGAAATTCAAGCTTCGCTTATATATCAAGGGTTGCTGTTTTGGCGTTACTTTGAATAAAGTGTTTTCGTGGCGGAACCTCGTCTCCCATAAGCATTGTAAATGTTGCGTCAGCAACTTCGGCATCGTCGATTCTAACTTGTTTTAAAATTCGATTCACTGGATTCATTGTTGTCTCCCATAGCTGGTCGGGATTCATTTCTCCTAAACCCTTATATCTTTGAATTGTAATTTTTTGTTCGGTCTTATTAGTCTTTAAAAGTTCGTCTTTTTGCTCGTCCGAATAAACATAGCTTGAGTCTTTGCCGATTGTTATCTTATAAAGCGGGGGCTGTGCGATATAAAGATATCCCTGCCTTATTATTTCAGGTAAGTGCCTAAAGAAAAAGGTAAGGATTAAAGTTTCTATATGCTGTCCGTCAACGTCTGCGTCAGTCATAATAATTATTCTTTTATACCTAAGTTTGTCAAAATTAACTGTTTCCCCAATTCCCGCTCCTAATGCAATAATTAAGTTTTTGACTTCTTCGTGTTCGATTATCTTATCCAGTCTTGCGCGCTCGGTATTTAAAATTTTTCCTTTCAAAGGTAAGATTGCCTGAAATTTTCGGTCTCTCCCCTGCTTTGCTGATCCGCCTGCTGAATCTCCTTCAACTAAATAAAGTTCTGAGATATTTGGATCTTTTTCCTGGCAGTCTGCAAGTTTTCCGGGAAGAGATGATCCTTCCAAAGCGCCTTTTCTAAGGATTGCTTCTTTTGCAGCTTTTGCAGCAAGCCTTGCCTTTGCAGCCAAATAAACTTTTTCCAAAATTTTTCGGGCGGTTCCCGGGTTTTCTTCAAAATATGTACTCAACGAATCCTTTACTACCGTATAAACAAGCGGTTGGATCTCCGCATTTCCCAATTTTCCTTTTGTCTGTCCTTCAAACTGGATTCTGTCCTGAGGCATTTTTATAAAAACAACGGCAGTTAATCCTTCTTTGGTATCGTCTCCTGTTATTGAGTCTTCTTCTTCCTTAAAACTTCCTATTTTTTTGCCGTAGTCATTTATTGCGCGGGTCAAAGCCATTCGAAATCCTGTTAAGTGAGTCCCGCCGTTTACTGTATGAATTACGTTTACGTAGCTTTCGACGCTTTCTGTATAGACATCGTTGTACTGTAAAGACGTTTCAACCTCTATATCTCCTTCGCTTTTTTTGACAAATATTACTTCGTGAATAGGATTTTTGTTTTCATTTAGCTTTTCAACAAGAGATACGATTCCGCCCTCAAAGTAAAAATTGATTCTCTTCTCCTCTTTCTCGCTCTTATCAACCAAGTGGAAAAATAGGTTTGGGACAAGATATGCTCTTTCACGAACTGCTTTTTTAATTGTTTCAAAATTAAATTTTATGGTTGAGAAAACCTGACTGTCCGGAAGAAAAGTTATAGCAGTACCGGATTCTAAATTGTTGAAAAGATCAAGTTTGGATTTTTCGTTTTGCTCAATCTTAGTTGTCGGGACTCCTCTTTTGTATTCCTGCTTGTGAATTTTTCCTTTTCTTTTGACTTCGGCGACAAGCCACTCGGAAAGCGCGTTTACAACTGATGCTCCGACTCCGTGAAGTCCTCCTGAAATTTTATAAGCTGATCCTCCGAATTTTCCACCAGCGTGAAGTTTGGTCATTACAATTTCAAGCGCTGATTTTTTATACTGAGGCATTACATCGATTGGAATTCCCCGTCCGTCGTCAATAACAGTTGCAGATCCGTCTTCGTTTAGAGTTATCCAAATATTTTTGGCATATCCTGCCAAAGCTTCATCGACCGCATTATCGATTATTTCTCTCAAAGATTCGTGAAGACCTGCTTCGTCTGTTGACCCAATATACATTGCGGGGCGTTTCCGAACCGGCTCTAATCCTTCTAAAACTTGAATATGTTTGGCAGTGTATGTTGATGATTGAGGTTTGAGGACTGGTTCAATTTGGGTTTTCTCTTCAACTTTTGGTTCGGTATGTTTTGGTTGTATATGTTTTTTGGGTTTACCCTGAAGGTTCACTCTGAAGGGCATTTTTTTATGCACTAATTTTCTCTTAGATTTCTTTATTTTGTGGACTTTGGATTTTTTGGGAGAGGCTTTTTTAACCTTCTTCTTTGCTGGTTTCTTTTTCGGCATAACCTATATTTTACCAAATCCAGAGGCAAATTTCTAGGGTTATTTAGAGTATTCCTGAACAAAATTTCGTGCGTTGGGAGAAAGTTTTTCTTTCATACTTTTAAGTTCGTCCAAAGAAAAATACTTAAACTCATCAAAAGCGTCTTCCATTAATTTCGGCTCACCCGAAATTATTTTCGCGCTGAACCAAATATAGTTCATGCTATATCCGTCTTCGGAAAATTCTTTTTCGCCAAGTCTGTCAATAATCTCAACATCTATTCCTAACTCTTCTTTTACTTCTCTTTTTGCAGTTTCTTCTGAATTTTCATTTTCATCTATCTTTCCTCCTGGGATTTCCCACTGATTTCTTTTTGGAGTATTTCTATGTATAAGTAAAATTTTTCCTTCTGAATTCCTGATTATACATCCTGCTAATTTAATTTTCATTACAATAAATTTAAAGCAATAAGATTTTTTTCAAGTTCTTTGACTGTATTAAATTTAGATAGATCATTTATTTTAATCCACTCAAAAGTTTCATGGTCGTTTCTCAGTTTTATATCTTCTGATTCGGAAGAAAATAAAAGCGGATGAATAAGCCATTCTCCGTATTCATCATTTACTTTAAAATCCTTTCCTTTTTTAACAAATGTAGTTGTAAGTCCAGTTTCGTAAAGAACTTGTTCTCTTGCAAAATCTTCAAGGTTAATATTTTGAGCTACAAATCCTGAAATAAATTCCCATCTTCTGGGATCATAGCGCTTATTCTTTCGTCTCTTAAGAAGTAGGATTTTTCTTTTGAATTGAACAACGGCGACGATAATCTCTTTCATCGAATTACAAATTCAAAAACAAATTTTCCAATGCGAGGCGGAGGTTGATGTTGGTGGTTTTTATAATGGTGTGGAATTTTTGCAGAATTTTTATTTTCTCATAATTTTCAACAATATTTTTTCTGGCAGTTAGAATTAAATTTTCGATAAAATCTAAAGCTTCGTTTTTGTCTTTCGATAAATCCTGCGCAAGTTTTAATTTCTCCCCTGCCCCATTTTTAGAGTTCAATATTTTTAAAACTCTTGATGTATCGACATGATCTTTTTCTGAACTTACTTCATAAACTTTGCAGCGAGATAAAATTGTCGGCAGGATTTCTTCGGCGTTTGTGACCTGTACTATTATATATGTGCTTTCCGGCGGTTCTTCCAATGTTTTTAAAAGAGCATTTTGAGCTTCTGTTGTTATTCCAACTGTTGCATCAATCAAAACTGCTTTAAAATCACTCCTAATAGGGGAAAGATAAATTTTTTGCTGGATTTCTCTTACATCTGCAATTCCAACAGCTTTTTCGTATTCAAGAATTGTTGAATCAAATTTGTCTATTTTGAGATTCTTTATAAATTTTAGCGCCTCTTCCCTGCCCTTATCTTTGTTTTTTGAGGAGATTAATACAGATTGCATTATTTACTTTTAGTGCATAATGCACGCAAAGTGTATTGACTTTATAGCACATTTTTAATTACTATAAAAGCAATGCCCGATTCGAGCAATTTATTAAGTGGCAATCAAACATTAAGCGACGTTTTACTACAAGAGCGTTTTATAACTCCTTCCCAGCACGATGACATAAAAGTAAAATCTGCTTCGCAAGGAATAACGGACGAGGCTGTTATAAAGGCAGAGAATTTGGTCCCTGAGGAAAAAGTCGCCGAAGCCAAGGCAAAACTTTTGGGAATCCCATTTATATCACTTTCCTCAACTTCTTTTTCCCCGCAGGCAATAGGATTTGTTCCACGAGCAGTTGTTGAAAGATTCCAGATTGTTCCGTTTATGTACGACGAAGCTTCGAAGTCTATATCGATTGCAATGGCCAACCCCGTTGATTTAGAGGCAATATCTTTTGTAAGGCAAAAAACAGGACTCAACGTTAAATCTTTTGCAGCAAGCCCAACGGACATTGAAAATGCAATAAAAGAACAATACAGGCAAGAACTTGTCGGACAGGTAGGAGAGGCGGTTAAGGAAACAGAAGAATTCAAAACAAAGACAGTTGATAGCAAGGAAATCTCGGAAATTATAAAAGAAGCTCCGATTGCAAAGATCGTAGCTACAATCCTGGAGTACGCTGTCTCAAGCAGAGCGTCAGATGTCCATATCGAACCTCAAGAAGATAGGGTCAGGGTTCGCTATCGAATAGACGGAATTTTATACGACAGACTGAGTCTTCCAAAAAGTGTCCAGGAGGCGGTTATTTCGCGAATTAAAATTCTTTCAGAGATGAAAATCGACGAGCACCGAACACCCCAGGACGGACGCTTTAATTTTAAAGTTGATAATAAAGAAGTCGATCTTCGTATTTCGGTACTTCCTACGACTTTTGGAGAGAAAGTTGTGATGAGACTGCTTCGAAAAACCGGAGGACTCCCGTCTTTAGCAGAACTTGGTCTCACCGGAAATTCTTTGAAAAATTTGGAGACTTCGATCTTAAGGCCTCATGGAATTATTATTGTCTGCGGACCGACAGGTTCTGGTAAAACAACAACCCTTTACTCGGTTTTGGATAAATTAAATACAACAAGAGTAAATATAATGACTCTCGAGGATCCTGTTGAGTATCAAATTGCGGGAATAAACCAAGTGCAGATAAATCCGGCTGTCGGACTCACTTTTGCAACAGGACTTAGATCTTTTCTGCGTCAGGACCCAAATATAATTTTGGTTGGAGAAATAAGAGATAAAGAAACAACAGAGCTTGCAATTCAGGCTGCATTAACCGGCCATTTGGTTTTTTCAACTCTTCATACGTCAAACGCATCAGGAGCTCTTCCCCGTCTTACGGATCTAGGGGCAGAGACATTTTTACTCTCATCTACAATGAATGCGATTTTGGGACAGCGAATTGTGCGAAAAATCTGTGATAACTGTAAAGTTGAGTACGTTCCTCCGCCACAAATAATAGAAGAGGTAAAAACAGTTTTAGGCAATTTGTTCCCGGTGGCAGGCGTTAAAAAACTTTATAAAGGTAAAGGTTGCGAGGAATGTGGAGAATCAGGGTACTTGGGAAGAATTGGTATTTTTGAAACTCTTCCGATTTCGTCAAAAATTGCCAGTTTGGTTTTGGAAAATGCCGATTCAACAACAATCGAAAAACAGGCAGTAACCGAGGGCATGATTACAATGAAACAAGACGGATATTTAAAAGTTCTTCAAGGAGTTTCAACAGTTGAAGAAGTGCTAAGGGTGGCCCAAGAATAAAATGACTAATTGACCTAATGTTTAGAAATTAGTACTTAGAAATTTTTAGGATATGGATATTCATGAGCTTTTAAATCTGACAATTAAAAATGATGCTTCTGACCTACACCTTTTGGTTGGAATTCCGCCTGCTCTAAGAATCGATGGGCTTTTGCGTTATCTTTCAAATTATGATCCGTTAAATTCTTCTCAAATTGAGGAGATGGCTTTTTCTCTTTTATCCGAAGATCAAAAGAGTTATTTTTTAAAAAACAAAGAATTGGATTTTTCTTTTGGGTTTGGCGGCGGAACTTTTGGAAACCTGGGACGATTTAGGGCAAATTTTTATTACCAAAGAGGCTATATCTCGGCAGCTTTCAGATTTTTGCGTCCAAACATTCGAACTGTTGAAGAGTTGCACTTGCCAAAAATTATAAGTTCCTTTTCTGATTTGAAACAGGGATTTATTTTAATAACCGGTCCGACCGGTCATGGAAAATCAACAACAATTGCAGCAATAATAAACGAGATAAATGTAAAAAGAGCATCTCATATATTAACGATTGAAGATCCAATAGAATATATATATCCAGCCGGAAAAAGTATTGTATCTCAGCGTGAAATAAACATTGATACTCTTTCTTGGGATAAAGCTCTAAGATCTGTCCTTCGCGAGGACCCGGACGTTGTCTTGGTTGGAGAAATGCGTGATCCCGAAACAATTGCAGCTGCAATAACAATTGCAGAAACAGGACACTTGGTTTTTTCAACGCTTCATACCAACTCAGCTGCCCAAAGTATTGACAGAATTATAGATTCATTTCCGTCTGACCAACAAGAACAGATAAAAGTCCAGCTTGCAGCAACCCTTAAAGGCATTGTTTCTCAAAGACTTCTTCCAATGATAAATGGAACTAGAATTCCTGCTGTTGAAGTTTTGATTGGAAACTCGGCAATTGCAAATAATATAAGAGAAGGAAAAACTCATCTTATTGATTCTGTTATTCAAACCTCACATGAGCAGGGTATGGTAACTCTTGAAGGATCGCTTGCTTCCTTAGTACTAAATGGTTCAATAAGTTTGGAAACTGCTAAAAGCTACGCATTAAAACCCGAAGAACTTCTTAGAATGGTTGGATAAATTTTATAAGCAAAGCTTGAATTTTTTCAAAATATGAGACTCCGATACAAAGCAACAACGACTGATGGGAAAATAGTACAGGGATTAATGGAGGCAAATGATGTAAATGAAGCAGCCGGTTATATTAGGGGAAAAGGTTTATTTCCAATACAAATCAAAAAACAGGGAGACAATCCAATAATTGCAAAATTTTTTCCTTTTTTTAATAAAATTTCGTCAAACGATATTATTCTTTTTACAAGACAACTCTCTTCTATGCTTTCATCTGGTCTAACTTTACTTCGCTCGCTTCAAATTTTTAAAGACCAAATCCAAAATGAAACGATGATTAATGTTGTAAGCGGAATAATAAATGATATAGAAGAAGGCAAACCTTTCTCTTATGCAATTGAAAAAAATCCCGATGTTTTTTCGCCGATTTACGTTTCTTTAATAAAAGCCGGAGAGTCTTCGGGGCTTTTGGATAAAGTTCTTTTAAGACTTGCGAATAATTTAGAAAAACAAAGCAAGTTAAGAAGTACTGTAAGATCTGCTCTCATGTATCCTGCGATTGTTGTAATTTTAATGATTTTTGTTGTTTTTATTATGATGATTTTTGTTATCCCGCAACTTTCGATCCTTTATAAAAATCTAAACGTTCCCCTTCCCCTTCCTACAAAAATTGTGGTCGGGCTTTCAGGGGCTGTCGGAACATTCTGGCCTGTAATTTTAGTACTCTTGGGAGTTTTTATATTTCTTTACAGACGTTGGAGAAAAACCGAGGATGGGCAGCTTATTTTTGATAACTTTATTTTAAAACTTCCTGTTTTTGGGAAACTTATAGAAGAAACAATACTTGCTGAGTTTTCGCGAACTTTTGGACTTTTGATCGGTACAGGAACTTTGGTTGTTGAGTCGCTTTTGGAAACAGCAGAAACAACGGGAAATATCCATTATAAAAACGCAGTTAAGGATGTTTCAAAGCAGGTCGAGAAAGGGGTTTCGATTGGAGACGCTATGTCTTCTTATTCTCTTTTCCCGCCAATGCTTATTCAGCTTGTAAAAATTGGCGAACAGACAGGAAAATTGGATGAGACATTAACAAAAGCATCCGAATATTTTGAAGAACAGGTAAACGAAAAAGTAAAAACATTAACAACGGCTCTTGAACCTTTTATAATGATTGTTCTTGGGGTCGGCGTTGCTTTTTTAATTATCTCAGTTATTACGCCAATTTATAGTTTAATCTCAAGTTTGCAGTAACGTAGTTATAACTTTGTTTCTGATTTTTCCCCTCTTGACAAACCAAAAACAATATGTTCATACTTAATTAAATGAGGAAATTATTCAAGTTCTTCAAAATTCAAAAGGGATTTACCTTAATTGAACTTCTCGTCGTCATCGGAGTATTGGGAATTTTAGCAACAGGGCTTTTGGCAACAATCGATCCTTTGGAGCAGTTTAGAAAAGGTGCAGATAGCAACAGAAAACAGACAGCCCTGGAATTAATAGCAGCATTAACAAGATATTATTCTTCACACAATACATTTCCATGGAGGCCAACAGCAGAGGGTGGACCTGCAACCCCTTGTAACGCTGGAAATAACCCAGCTTCGTCTCAAGTCAGTACAGCAACCGGTGCCACTGCTTTTAATGATTGTCTAACTGTTCTTACTACAGAAGGAGAACTAAAAACAACATTCCAAACACAATACAGTATTCTAAATAGTCTATACGTAACGGATAATACTGTTGGTACGGCAAGAAGTGCCGTGGTTTGCTTTGACCCAGATTCAAAGGCAGAATCGAGCAAACCTGAGACAAAATACACTCGAGCAGGAGTTGATGATTCGGCTCGCTGCAATGCAACCCCGAAACCAGCCGACTGCTACTGGTGTGCACAGTAACGATTCTTGAACATTCTTGAAATAGTCCTCTTTTTTATCTTCGGATTATCTATTGGAAGTTTTCTTAATGTAATCATATACAGACTTCCCCAAAATAAAAACCTACTTGGAAGATCTTATTGCGATAATTGTAAGAGAAAAATTTTCTGGTTTGATCTTGTTCCAATAGTTTCCTATCTTTTCTTAAAAGGAAGATGCAGGTTCTGTAAAAATAAAATTGATTGGCAGATTCCAATCGTTGAACTGTCAACAGCTTTTTTATTTGTTTCTGTTTTTCTAAAGTTTCCAATTTTAACAGATTTTAAACTTTGGTTTTACCTTTTTGTAGTCTCGTCACTAATTGCAATTTTTTTTATAGATTTAAGAAATGGGATGATTCCGGATAAAATAATTTACCCTGTTACTATAATTGCTTTATTATTCGTTATCTTCTCTTCTCCATTTTCATTTTTAAATTTTGTTTTTTCCGGAGTAATTTCTTTCCTTTTTTTTCTAATTATATTTTTAGTAACTCATGGCAAGGGCATGGGGTTTGGAGATGTTAAATTAGCCACTGTTTTGGGACTAATTCTAGGGTTCCCCAAGATTATTATTTCTTTGTATTTGGCATTCTTGACAGGGGGAATTTTGTCACTCATACTAATCTTATGGGGGAAAAAAAGATTCAAAAAAGACACAATCGCCTTTGGTCCTTTCTTGGCTTTTTCGGCTCTTTTAACAATTTTTTTAGGGGACAAGCTGGTTTTACTCTTGTCGAGCTTCTTGTAGTTATTGGAACAATTGGAATTTTGGTTGTCGCAGTTCTTGCTATTCTAAATCCCTTTGCACAAATCCAAAAAGCAAACGACGCCAAGAGAAAAGGAGATCTCTCTCAAATTCAAAAGGCTTTAGAGGCTCATTACCACGACGTAGCAAAGTATCCTGCATCAACCAGCGATTATAAAATTTTGTACAACGCAAAAACCGCTGATTGGGGTAGCAATTTATTCTCTCCTTACATGAGTATTTTGCCTCAGGATCCAAAAAAGAATTTAAATTATGTATATTTTGCAAGTTCGGATCAGCAATCCTATTTTTTATACACATATTTGGAGAGAAACAGTGATCCCCAGCTTTGCAAAAGTGAAACTTCCGGCCGTCCCAGTCCGTGTAAATCTTTTAATGACAATGGAATTCCGTCCACTTCGTGCGGGTCAGGAGTTGTGTGTAATTTTGGAGTATCGAGTTCGAATCAAAGCCCATGAACAAAAATCAAAAATCAAAAATCAAAAATCAAAAGTTTAAATTCCAATTTGGCTTCACACTAGTCGAACTTTTAGTTGTTGTCGCAGTAATTGGAATTTTATCAACACTTCTTACAGCAAATTTTATAGGTGTTAGGCAAAGAGGAAGAGATGCTCAAAGAAAATCTAACCTTCGCCAAATTCAGTCTGCCCTAGAACTTTACAGGGCAGATCAGGCGAGCTATCCAACTGCAGTCAATTTTCCAAATTGCGGAGCAACATTTACAAGTCCTAATGGTACATCCACTTATATGCAAAAAATTCCTTGTGATCCAACCGGAACGTCTTATTCCTATACCCAGCCCCTAGGCAACAATACTTACAGATTAATCGGTTGTCTTGAAAACCAAAACGATTCAGAAAAGGACTTAACAAGTCTTCCCCCCTGCAATGGAACAACCAACTTTTCCTATCATCTAGATAACCCTTAAAGAATGACAAAAGGTTTTGACCAACTTGGGTTTACCCTTATTGAGATTATTGTAGTTTTTACAATTATCGCAATCCTTTCTATTATAGGAGTTGCGGCGTTTGTAAGTTATGGAAGAATCCAGACACTAGAAACGTCGACTTCAAATCTTAAATCTACCCTTTTTCTTGCTAAATCAAGAGCAATTTCTCAGGTAAACACAGAATGTAACAAGAGAAGTCAGATATTGGATGGCTATCAAGTCGTTATATTTACTTCGGATAATCATTATGAACTTCAGTCTGTTTGTTCTACTAATTTTACTTATACAATTTCTTCCACAACTTTGCCAAAAAATATAACTTTTGACTCAAGAACTCCCTCGACACCGTTTTTCTTTCGGGTAATTTCAGGCGGGGTAAAAGATACGGGCACAATATATTTGGTCGGTTACGGGAATGAAAGAAGAATACTTATTGATTCAACAGGAGGAATTCAGCAAACACAATGACAAATCAAAAAGGAGCGGAGCATTTGCGAGCTCGCTTGCTTGACAAGCGTGGACAGAGTTTGATTGAAGTGCTAATTGCGCTTGCTGCTTCGGTTGCCGTTGTTTCTGCAATCGTTGTTACTGTTATAACATCCTTAAGTAACGCTGAATTTACGAAAAACCAAAATCTCGCAACACAATACTCAAGGGAAGGAATAGAAATTGTAAGGCAAACGGCAAAAAATAGCTGGTCGACATTTATAAATTATAAAAGCGTTAATTATTGTTTGGATAAAAGTAATATTTTAATATCAAGATCAGGTCTAAACTGCGGAAAAAATATATCTAACTTTTTTGACAGACAAATTATTATTAATCAAAATTCTCCAACAGACTGCGCAAACAGTATTAAAATTTCGTCCCTAGTACTCTGGTCTGATAGCAAATGCCAGACTGGCAATGTATTGTGCCATCAGATAGAAATCGACTCGTGTCTCTCTGACATAAACTCTGTAAAAGCGCCATGAGAATTTTTAAATCCAACAAAGGCTATACATTGATTGAACTTCTGGCTGTTATGATTATTATGATAACCGTTGGGCTTATTATCGCAACGATTTTGGTTTCCTCTCTTAGAGGTTCCAATAAAACTAATACAATAGAATCAATAAGACAAAATGGAAATTATACAATACTCCAGATTTCAAAAATGCTTGAATTTGCTCAAAGTTTTCAAGGGGTAAGTAATGATGATATCAACTATCTTCCTAACTGTTCTTCTCCGGCAACCCAGTATAAATACATAAAAATTACCTCTTTTGATAATCAGCCGACAACTTTTTCTTGCAGGGCGAATGATATTGCATCAAACGGCGCTTCTCTTATAAATACAAATGAAGTC
>Ga0105164_10001450_pt1 | contig 15245 bp, 15 predicted proteins | sample VDWuncwatermetaG_FD_89674 | JGI IMG/M metagenome (GOLD analysis project Ga0105164, IMG submission 89674) | Wastewater microbial communities from Netherlands to study Microbial Dark Matter (Phase II) - VDW unchlorinated drinking water | ecosystem: Environmental > Aquatic > Freshwater > Drinking...
GGCTGAAGCCTGGCCTTCGACGGGGGAAGAGGCGCTAGGGGGGCGCACGGAAGTACTCGCGGGTGGAGTGGATGTCGCGGCGGATCTGGGCTACCAGGTCGTCCACGGAGTCGAAGCGGAGCTCGCCGCGCAGCCGGTGCAGCAGGTCGATGCGCAGCTCCTGGCCGTAGAGGTCTTCGTCCAGGTCGAGGATGTAGGTCTCAACGGTGGGCCTGGGCTCGGCGTCGAAGGTGGGACGGACGCCGATGTTGGTGCAGGAGGCGTAGGAGTTCTCCCGGACGTAGGCCCGGGTGACGTAGACACCGAAGGCAGGGAGGGCGCGGTCCAGGCCGAGACCGATGTTGGCCGTGGGGAAGCCGATGCTGCGGCCGCGATGGGCGCCGACGACGACCGGCCCGCTCAGAGAGAAGGGGCGGCCCAGGAGGCGGGCCACCTGCTCCATGTCGCCAGCCGACAAAGCTTGGCGGACGGAGCTGGAGCCGACCTTTTCGCCCTCCTCGGTGAGGAGCTGGCCGACCTCGACGGCGAAGCCCAGATCGCGGCCCAACTGCCGCAGGACGCCGACGGTGCCCTCGCGGTTGCGCCCCAGGGCGAAGTCCGAGCCGACGACGAGGAGCTTCATCTCCAGCTCCTGCGCCAGGAGAGAGACGAAATCGCGGGCCGAGAGCTGGGCCAGCTCCGAGGTGAAGGCGAGGACGGCCACGGCGTCCAGACCGAGGGACTGTAGCAGCTCGACGCGCTCCTCCAGGGAGGTGAGGTAGGTGACGGCGGTGCCGGGGCGAAGGACGGTGCGGGGGTGCGGGTTGAAGGTGACGGCGACGGCGGCCAGGCCCTGCTGGCGGGCCCGCTCCAGGAGGAGAGCCACCAGGTGCTGGTGACCGCGATGAACGCCATCAAAGACGCCGATGGTGACGGCGCAGGGGCGCCCGGGGGCGACACGGGCGAGCTCGCGGCGGGCCAGGGTGACGGTCATGAGCGCGCCGCCTCCACCAGAGCCCGCAGGTTGGCTTCCGGCGTCTGGGGATCGATGGAGCAGCCGGGAGCCAGGAGAAAACGGCGTCCGCCGGCCCCTTTGCTACGCTCAGGACAGGCCTGCTGGATGGCGCGGCGGGCCTCGGCGACGACGTCGGCGGGAGAACCGCTGGTCATCGTCGAGTCGTGGGAGACGCCGCCCATGACGGCGCGATCAGTGCGGGCGGCGATATCGCTGAGGGAGGGGTTTCCGCCGGAGGCGGATCGCCCTTTGGCGGATGAGGCGGAGTGGGCCGCCCAGTGGAAGGCGCTGACGGGGTAGTCCAGCAGACGCGCCAGGTGGTTGTTGTCGCGGCAGACGTGCAGGACGTTGAAGGGGGCGTCGCGGACGGCTTCCAGAACCCTGAGATCGAAAGGCCGGGCGAAGCGGTCGTAGTCATCGGGCGAGATGTTATCGGCGGAGCCCCACTCCACGGTGGCGAAGAAGATCCCTGAGGCGCCGACCTCGACGCAGGCCCTCGCGTAAGCGCGGAGGGTGCCGGCGACGGCGTCCAGGGCGTCGAGGAGGTCGTCCGGGTGATCAGCCATGAGGCGCTGGACGTACTTGCTGGAGCCGGTGAGCCGGCTCATGACGGCCAGAGGGGAGAAGACCGTCTGGATGAACGGGGCCTCGCCGGCTAGCCCGCGGGCGATGATGGCCAAGGCGGCGAGCTGCTCTCCGTAGGCGCCCTGGGCAGCGTCCAGGGGCCGGATGCGGCGCAGGTCCTCCGCCGACTTGACGGCGGGCTCCACGAGCTCCGGCTGGCGGTCGGGGCGGCCGGAGGGACGGAAGCGGGCGCCCCAGTCCTCAGCGTAGTACGAAGCGCGGGGGTTGACCTTTATGAAATCCCAGTCGTACTTGCGGTAGGCCTCGAGGGTGGCCTGGGCCAGGCCTTGGGGCGACCATTCTCGGAGGAAGTCGTGCCACCAGGCGGAGACGGGAACGCGGTCGACCTCCTCACCCCGGAGGGCGGCAGATACGCGATCGGTCTTGGACATTGCGGCTTGCATGGCGAGAGTTAGTGTAAGGGATACGCTGGCGGGAGGCTACTCGGGCGACCGCAAGGGGGTCGCCCCTACCTGCTCTGTATAGGCGGCAGCTATCGCGTTTGCGCCGGAGGCAGGAAACGGGGTATACTAGAGCCACAATCGCTACGAAGACCGCTGACCCGATCCCGCCCCAAGTCTTTTCTCATCCCAACCGCGAAAGGAACCTCACTTTTGTCGTCATTCCATAGCTTTCAATTGCGCGCTTCCAGCCGTGAGGCGCTGGCCCAGATGGGCATCGATACCCCGACTGCCATCCAGGAGCGGTCGATCCCGCCGCTGCTGGCCGGGCGCGATGTAATAGGGCAGGCCCAGACCGGCTCCGGCAAGACGCTGGCCTTCGGACTGCCGCTTATGGAGCGTTGCGACGGGCAGGTCCGGCAGGTGCAGGCGCTGGTCCTGACGCCGACGCGAGAGCTGGCCCGACAGGTGGGCCAGGTGTTGACAGACCTAGGCAAGGGAGCCGGGATCAAGGTGGCGTTGGTCTACGGCGGTTGCTCGTTCGGGCCGCAGGAGGCGGCGCTGGCCAGGGGCGCGCAGGTGGTGGTGGGCACCCCGGGCCGCATCCTGGACCACCTCAGGCGGCGTACCCTACGGCTGGAGCAGGTTCGGATGCTGGTTCTGGATGAGGCCGACGAGATGCTGGACCAGGGATTCGCTCCGGACGTGGAGCGAATCCTGGCGATGACGCCGCGAAGCAGGCAAACGGCCCTGTTTTCGGCGACGATTCCACAGTGGGTGGAGAAACTGGCGGCGAGGCACCTCTCGGACCCCGAGGTGCTGGTCTCGGAGCAAACGGACGGCTCGGAGCCCGATATCGACCACGTGGTCATCGAGGCGTACCGGGAGGACAAGTTCCAGGTGCTGCTCCGGCTGCTGGCGGAGCCGACGGAGGGAGCGACGTTGGTGTTCGGCCGGACGAAGCGAGGAGTGCGGAACCTGGGGCAGCGGCTACAAGCGCAGGGCCACCAGGTGGCGGTGCTCCAGGGCAACCTTAGCCAGGGAGAGCGGGAAAGGGCGCTGGAACAGTTCCGTTCGGGCCGGGTAGCGATCCTGGTGGCCACAAATGTGGCAGCGCGGGGGCTGGACATCCTGCACATCGAGCGGGTCATCAATTACGAGCTGCCGGAGACCCACGAGCTGTTCACGCACAGGGTGGGCCGAACCGGGCGGATGGGTCGGTCAGGGCGGGCCATTACTCTAGTCAGCGCAGTTGACCTGGCGAAGTGGCAAGCGATCGAGCGGGGCCTGGGCCGGCGGCTGCCACGGGTCAGCGCCGGTGGGCCGGCTGCAGTGGGGACCACCGCTGGGCTGGCTGCAGTGGGGACCGCCGCTGCGCCGGCTGCAGTGGGGACCGCCGCTGCGCCTGTGGGACGGGCGACGAAATCACACAGCAGTTGGGGACGCCGTCGCCGCCTGGGTCGCCGGGCCGGCGCCTGGTAGGAGGATGCCGATTGAGCAGGCTGTATGTTGGTAACCTAGCGCACGAGACTACGGAGACAGACTTGAGGGCTGCCTTCGCCCCGTATGGCGAGGTGGTATCTGCCAGAGTGATGAGCAACCGGCGGGGGCGGACCAAGGAGTTTGGCTACGTGCAGATGGCGGATGAGGCCTCGGCAAGGGCAGCGATGGCCGCCCTGCGGGGAAGCCAGATCAACGGCCGGACAGTGGACATTGTGCCGGAGGAGCCCTCGCGCCGAGGCGGAGGCGGGGGCAGAGTCGGCGGCCGGCGCCGACGCTAGAGCCCCGGTCAAGGAGAACAGGCGCCGGACATGAGCGCCCCGCGGAATGCGGGGCGTTGTTTTTTGGAAGGGGACCTAAGCGGGCTCCGCCGCCGCCCCTTCGACAGGCTCAGGACGGGCTTCGACGAGGGTGATGTCGCCAAAGGGCCGGTCTTGCTCAGCCCACAGGCGGCCGGCCTTAATGAGCTCCAGGACGGCGAGGAAGAGGACGACGATCTCGGTGCGGTTCTGGCAGGCGGTGAGAAGGAGGCGGAAGCTGAGACGGCCGCGTCGCCGGGCCAGGGTGGTGGTGATCTCTGCGACCTTCTCGTTGACGGTGACGGGTTCGATGTAGAGGACGCCCTCTTCGGGTTCGGGCGGCTGGCGGGCGAGCGCCTCCTTGACGGCTTCCAGTAGGGTATCCAGGGTGACGCCCTGCAGGCCAGGGGGCAGGGGCACGCCTTTGCCCGGGGCCACCCGCACGTAGGTGCGACGGCCCTGCTCTTCCAGCTGGCGGAAGAGGTTGGCGGCGTCTTTGAAGCGCTTGTATTCCTCCAGCATCTCGGTGAGCTGGGCGCCCAAATCCTCGCCCTCAGGCATCACCTGCGGCGGCTCGGCGGAGGGCAGGAGGGCGCAGGACTTCAGGTACAGGAGCTTGGAGCCGATGGCAATAAACTCGGCCAGGGCATCGGGCTCCAACTCGCGGGTGGACTCGACGTAGTGCCAGTACTGGTCGGCGATCTCGACCAGGGAGAGGGTGGTTATGTCGAGTCGCTGCCGCTCGATCAGGTCGAGGAGGAGGTCGAGGGATCCGTCAAAACCATCGACCTTGATGTGCAACATCTCGCCCATTATATCGAGCCAGAGGTCGCCAGACCAGCGAGAACGGCTAACGGGAGCAGACGGTTTTGCCATTCAGGTGCCTGACCTATCTTTCACGGGCTGCCCCGGCGGTTAGGATGCCTTGCGCACTGGCTTCTTCTCCTGCTCGATGGGTGGCGCCAGAGACCGGCCGAGGGCCGCCGCCAGATGGCTCACCTTCTCCATCAGCTTGCGGAAGTTGGCCGGGGTCAGCGACTGAGCGCCGTCGGAGAGGGCGTGGTCGGGGTTGGGATGGACCTCGATCAGGAGGCCGTCGGCGCCGGCGGCGATGGCGGCCAGAGCCACCGGCTCCACCAGGTACCAACTGCCCGTGGCGTGGCTGGGATCGCCGATGATGGGCAGGTGGCTGAGCCGCTTCACCAGGGGGATGGCGTTGACGTCGAACGTGAAGCGCGTCGCCGTCTCGAACGTCCGGATGCCGCGCTCGCAGAGGATGACCTTGTGGTTACCGTGGGAGAGGATGTACTCGGCGGCCAGGAGCCACTCCTCGATGGTGGCGGACATGCCGCGCTTGAGCATAACCGGCTTCCCGCAGCGGCCGACTTCGTCCAGGAGGGCAAAGTTCGCCATGTTGCGCGTGCCAATTTGCAGCACGTCAGCGAAGCGGGCCACGACCTCCACATCGCGCGCGTCCATGACCTCGGTGATGACGGGGAGGCCGGTCTCGGCGCGGGCGGCGGCCAGGATATGGAGGCCCTTTTCGCCGTGGCCGCGGAAGGCGTAGGGGCTGGTGCGGGGCTTGAAGGCGCCGCCGCGAAGGATGTGGCCGCCGGCGGCCTTGACCGCACGGGCGGCCTCCAGGACGTTCTCCTCGGTGTCCACGGAGCAGGGGCCGCCCATGACCACGATGCGGCCGTTGCCGATCTCCACAGGCCCGACCTTGATGACGGTGTCGTAGGGATTAACCTCGCGGCTGGCGAGCTTGAAGGGCTTGCTGACACGGACCACGGAATCGACGCCTTCAAGGACGCCGAGCTCGTCTATGAGCTCAGGGTAGATCTGGCCCAGGACGGCGACGACGCTGCGCTCCACGCCGCGAATAACGTGGTCCTTGAAGCCTAGCTCTCGGATGTGTTTCTGTACCCCAATGATCTGTGCCTCCGTTGCGCCTGTTTTCATGATTACGATCATGATGCTTTCTCCTTCCCGAAAGTGTGCGGGAGAGTCGTTAGGCTAGTAAGTAGACCGTGCCCTTCGGCGGGCTCAGGGCAGGCCCTTCGACTGGCTCAGGACATGCCCTGGACATCCGGCCGGAGGACCCTGGCGCCGCGGAGATAGACGTGCCGGATAGCGCTGGCGGGCTTGTCGGTGTTGACGTGGAGGAGGATGCGCAGGCACATGGGAAGGGAGCCCGGAACGTTCATCTCGTGCCCGCAGAGGAGGGCCACGTCAGTCCAGCCCAGCTCTCTGGCGGCCAGGGCGGGGAATTCGGCGTTGAGGTCCGGAGTTGTGGTGAAGAAGGCGGAAGCGACATCCTCCACGGCGAACTGGTTGGACTTCAGCATGGCGGCAAGGAGTTCCCTGGTGGCCTCCATGATGGCCTCTCGAGAATTGGCCTCCACGGTGGTGGCACCCCGGACGCCTCGGGTGAGCATGCCGAATCCCCCGGATTCCGCTGGGGCCGGCCTGCTAGCTCGGGCCAAAGGTACCGGCCCGAGAGCCAGCGTCATAGACACGGCCAACGGAGCCCGACATGAGTCGGGACCGAGCGGCGCTATGAAGCGGCCCTCCGCCAGCCGGTGAGCACCTCCACATACTCTTTGACCCTCTCTGCTTGTGCGGACGGATCGGCATGGTCGATCTCGTCGATGATAGCACTGCCGACGACGGCGGCTTCCGCTAAGCGGGCCACCGCCCGGAAGTGCTTAGGCTTAGATATACCAAATCCGACGGCGATTGGCAAGGGGGTGTGACGGCGGACCCGAGCGATAAACGTTTCCAATCCTCGCGGCAACTCTGCGCGGGCGCCGGTGGTTCCCGTCAGGCTGACGCAGTAGACGAAGCCGGAGGCGAGGCCGACCACGAGCTCGATGCGCCGGTCGGTGCTGGTGGGGGCCAGGAGGTAGATGAGGCGCAGGTTGTGGTCCAGGCAGGCGTCGCGGAGGGGCCCTGACTCCTCGGGGGGCAGGTCGACAACGATGACGCCGTCGGCGCCGGCGGCGGCGGCGTCGCGGGCGAAGAGCCGGATGCCGTAAGCGAGCACGGGGTTGTAGTAGCCCATGAGGATGAGGGGCGCGTTCAGGCCGCCCCGGCGCAGCCTGGCAACCACTTCGAGGCAGACGGCGGGGGTCACGCCTTGTCGAATGGCCTGGAAGGAGGCGCGCTGGATGGTGGCGCCGTCGGCCAGGGGGTCAGAAAAAGGCACGCCCAGCTCGATGAGGGAAGCGCCGCCCTCGACCAGGGCCGGGACGAGGCGTAGGGTGGCGTCAACATCGGGGTAGCCGACCGTGAGGTAGGCGATGAGGCCGGTGCGGCCCTCGGACTTGAGCTCAGCGAAGGCGCCCTCGATCCGCCCGGAGGGGGCGCTGCCGTCGGGGCTCATGTGGAGAGGCCGACGATTAAGCTGACCAGGTTGAACAGGAAGTGGGCACCGATGGTCGCCACGAGCGAACCGGTATATGCGTATCCGAGGGCGAAGACGAACCCCACTGCGACGATGGGCACAACGGTATAGGCGGTGCTGGACCCGCCCAGGTGGGCCAGGCCAAACAGCAGGCCGCTGGCCAGGGCAGCCCAGAGGGTGCCCCAGCGTCCGCGCAGGCCGGCGAAGATGAAGCCCCGGAAGAAGACCTCCTCCATGAACGGCGCGAAGACGAGGGAGAGCGCGGCCAGGAGGATGATCGGGGCCAGGTTATCGAACGCCTCCTCCGGTACGGCGCTGCCGGGCTCGGCGCCGGCCAGGTCGAGGAGGGCGAAATAGGTGTAAACGAGGGTGAGGCCCGCCAGGACGAGGACGACCGAGAACCAAAGTCCGCCGCGCCGGGGCCAGCGGAGGCCCAGGTCGGCCCAGGAGACGTGGTACTTGCGAAGGCTGAACAGGGCGGCCGAGAGGAGGATGACGCCCTCCACGATGAGGCTGGCGCCAAAGACGACGGCCAGGGCTCCGGGGTCCTTATCGATGCCGGCGTCGCCGGCGAGCAGGGAAGCGATGAAGGCAGCGGGGACGGAGACAGCGATGACACCGAGGATGACGAGGCCGATGGCCTTGGCCATGTCGGCGTAGCCCCAAGGGACGCGCGGCGGCGCAGGAGGGCGGCTGATGGTCAGGGGGACGGCGTATTCATCCTGGGCCATGCCCCCAGTGTAAGAGGAACAAGGAACGGGGAACAAGGAACGGGACGGACCTCCGCCCCGCATCCCCGCCAAGAGCATTGGAGCAATAGAACAATGGAGCAAAGAAGTTCTGTTGCTCTATTGCTCCATTGTTCCACTGCTCCCCTCGAGGGCATACTGGCGACATGGCCGAAGACGTGGCGCAGTTCTGGGACGAACGTTATCAGCGGGAGGAGGCGATCCCGGAGCGGGGACCGGCGGCGTTCCTGGTCGAACACGCCGGCCTGCTGCCAGCCCGGGGGAAGGTCCTGGACGTGGCGATGGGGACTGGGCGCAACGCCCTCTACCTGGCCTCGCTGCGGTACGAGGTGACCGGCATCGACATCTCGCCGCTGGCGGTGGCCCGCTGCCGGGCTGAGGCCGAGCGGCGGGGCCTTCGCATCGAGGCGGCCTGCGCGGACCTCACCTCATACCCGCTCGGCGTAGAGGCCTACGACGTCGTGCTGAATTTCTACTACCTGGACCGCGAGCTGTGCCCGCGCCTGGTGGAGGCGCTGCGGCCGGGTGGGGCGCTGGTGTTCGAGACGTTCACGACGGAGCAGCGGCCGTTCGGCTGGGGCCCTACGCAGGACGAGCACCTGCTGCGCCCCGGGGAGCTGCGAGAGCTTTTCCCGCAACTGGAGGCGCTGGCGTACCGCGAGGGGGTGACGGAGAGCGAGCGGGGGCCGAAGGCGGTGGCCAGCCTGGTGGGGCAGAAGCCTGGCCAGCGCGCAGGCCGCCCCATTTCTTGACCCCCTGAGAGGGCAGGTGCTAAGCTTCCATTGGCCCCGGGGAATCGGGGCTGTTTTTCGCCGGGTGGTGGGCGTCGCCTAGCGGTCTAAGGCGCCAGGTTGTGGCCCTGGAGATCGAGGGTTCGAATCCCTCCGTCCACCCCAATTGTTTTCTCCGGTCAGTCCCTACCCCCCTGGCGGCCTGAAGGTCGCCGCTACGTCCCCTTTCGGCTAGGCGAGCTTAGAAACCAGAAGGGCCCCCGCGCCCAGGAGCATCAGGAACCCCACGACGTCCGTGAACGTGGTCAGCCAGATAGCGGAGGCCAGGGCGGGATCCATTTTGATGGCGCGGAGCCCCAGGGGGATGATGGCTCCGAATATGCCAGCCACCATAACGTTACCGATCATGGCTCCAAACACCACGCCGGCCAGCCACAGGTTGCCGGAGAGGATTAGGGCGAGGACCGCGGTCAGGGAGCCGACGATGACGCCGTGGACCAGGCCGAAGGCTACCTCCTTGCCCACGATGCGGGCCGCGTCGCGGGAGGTGACCTCGCCCAGGGCGATGCCGCGCACGACCAGGGTGCTGACCTGGGTACCGGTGTTGCCCCCATGGCCGGCGATGACCGGCATGAAGGCGGCGAGGAGGGCCACCTGGGAGATGGTGCTCTCGAAGGCGCTGACCGTGAGCGCCGAGATGAAGGCGGTCATCAGGTTGACCACCAGCCAGGGGACGCGCCTGCGTAGAGACCTCTTGACGGGGCTGAGAACGGACGCCTCGACATCGAGGCCGGCGAGGCGGTACATGTCCTCCGTGGCCTCCTCGGTGATGACGTCGATGACATCGTCGGCGGTGATGATGCCGCTGAGGACGCGGTTTTCGTCGGTGACGGGGAGAGCGCGCAGGCGATAGTGCTGGAGGAGGCGGGCAACCTCCTCCTGGTCGGTCCCGGCGGTCACGGCGATGACGTCGGCGGTCATGACGTCTTCGATGCGGGTCTGGGGGTTGGAGACGATGAGCTGGCGTAGGTTGACCACTCCCTGCAGACGGTTATCGGCGTCCAGGACGTAGAGGTAGTAGGCCTCTTCGGCCAGGGGCCTGCTGAGGCGCAGGAAGGTCATGGCCTGGGCGACGGTCATCTCTTTGTGCAGGGCGACGTAGCCGCGGGTCATCAGGCCGCCGGCACTTTCGTCGGCGTGCCCCAGGAGAGGGGTTATCTGGGGGGCAGTAGACATGTTCGATAGGACGCGGGCGGCCTCGGCGGGAGGGAGGAGGCGCAGGATGTCCACCGCTATGTCGCTTTCGGCGCGGTCGAGGACGGGGGCCAGGGCGGCGCGGGGCATGCCGTCCACCATTTCCTGGCGCAGGTCCTCGTCTAGGTGGCCGAGGAGCTGGGCGAGGCCGTCGGAGGAGAGTAGGGCCAGCAACGCAACGCGGGCCTCCGGATCAAGGTGGATGTACAGGTCGGCCTGGTCCGCCGGGTGGATGGAGGCGAGCAGCTCAACCGCCTCAGAGACGTCGTCACCGTGCAGGAGGTCTTCGAGGCGGCTGGCTAGGGTTGTGGTCTCTTGCTCGGTGGGCATAACAGGGCATTCCCGGCTGGTAGCGGCTGGTACGACTGGCCGGGTCTATTAGAGCACACCAGAATCCGCCCCACAACGGAAGAGCGACGAGGAAGAGCAGGAAGCCCGCGCCGGGAAAGGGCAATGCTATTGCGGGCCAGGATCCTGCTACTTGACGGCGTGGTCAAGGGCCTGCCGGAGAAGCCGGTGGATGTGAAGCACGGCCTTGGGCGAGAGACCACCCTTGCCGTCGGCGCTTCCCCGTTGGAGGGCGTGCGGGCAATAGCCCTGGATATGCAGGGGCCGCAGCTTAGCCGGCGAGGCGCTGAGGCAGCAGGAGCGCTGCTTGCCAGTGCCGAATGGCCCAAGGGCTAGGAGCCATCTGACTATCTCAAGCCTCTGCGGGAACCACCCCTAGCTCCCCCGCCACAGAATCCGGGGGCTGTGGGGGCAGGCTGTCGCCGGCGAGCTGGCCGTTGGGTTGGGGTGTGATACGCAAATACGGCTTCAGTTCTTTGTAGCCCCTCGGGAAGAGCTTGTCGGCCTCCTTATTGCGGATGGAGGACAGAATCACAACGTCTTCGCCAAGCTTCCAGTTCGCGGGTGTCGCGACCTTCTGGTCATCAGTAAGCTGCAACGAGTCGATAACTCGCAGCACCTCGTCGAAGTTGCGCCCTGTCGAGGCAGGATAAGTGTGTATTAGACGCACCGTCTTCTTCGGATCAATGATGAACACGGATCGCACCGTCTCGGTTGCGTGCGCGTTGGGGTGAATCATGTCATACAACTGCGCGACTTTTCGGTCCGCATCAGCAAGCAGTGGAAAGTTGAGCTCCACTCCCTGGGTCTCGGCGATATCGCGTGACCACATGTCATGGTGGAAAAGAGGATCGACGCTGAGGCCGATCACCTTCACGTTGCGTTTGTCGAATTCTGGCTTTAGGCGTGCCACCATTCCCAGTTCGGTTGTACAAACTGGAGTAAAGTCAGCGGGATGTGAGAACAGAACCGTCCAGCTACCAGCCATCCACTCGTAGAGATGGATGGGTCCTTGCGTTGAATCCTGCGTGAAGTCTGGGGCTTTGTCTCCCAGTCGCAGCGACGCTGTTTGCGGAAGATCCACTCGGCGGCCAGCGCTGTCATCTGTCGCTGCCCTTGTCAACCGCTCGGCCTCGTAACTCCTTGACTTCTCGGCACCGTATTCATGCTGCGCCAACACAGTCCCTAGCCTCCCTTTGTTTTGCCGTCCCGTTTTGCCACAAACTGTATTTCACCGACGCTTCGATAGGCTGGTACACCGCGGCCGGAGCGGAGTCCGTCGCCGGCACGACCCATCTGCCGACGCCCAGCCCCAGTGTCCCCCTGCCAGCACAAGCGCTCTCGCTACACTACTCCGGATGGTCCGTAGAGAACTTGTAGTCTGCATGGTCCTTTCCTCCCGTCTGGTTATCACTAACTGAAGGGAAGCATGCTTGCAGTGGGCAGGGGGCGGCATCGAACAAACCGCGCATTTTTCGCGCGGATCTATGGCACAAAAGACGTACGCGGCAGCCTACGTGAGACCGTGGCGGATGGCGTATGCGGTGGCCTCAGCCCTCCCGCGAACGGCGATTTTGGCGTAAATGTTGGTGGTGTGACGCGCCACGGTCCGTATGCTCAGTACCAGCTCGTCGGCTATTTCGCTGTTTGTACGCCCGCCAGCTATCAGGCGCAAGACCTCGAGCTCACGTGCAGTGAGGATGCTAGGAAAACAGGGCTCAGCAGCCGGTACTTGAGGAGTCTCCGGCGGTGGTTCGCCCTCGCCCAGGAACTCGTCGATGGCTCGTAGGGCAGCCTCAGTGTCCCCCAGGTATGGGGCTGTGGAACTCCCATCCAGAAGCACGAGTCTCGAGTTGCGAATGCCGGCTGCCAGACCCCTGGGAACATCCAGGCCCAGGCTGTGGTGCCGGCGGTGGAGCACCAGGGTTGGCGCCGAGACCCGCGGTAGAAGCGCCGATACGTCCCAGTCGTTCACTTGATCGTAGTAGTTCTGCACGAACTCGGGGGTGACGCTCTCCCGCAGCACGGCCGCGTAGCGGCGCGCCGGCTCGCCTTCAGACCACCCGAGTATCACATGGGCCACGGCCTCCGTATAGACCACCCAATCCTTATCGACAAGCGACCGCACTGCCTGCAATTGCGGTTGCCGCAGCCATTCCGACCCGCGGGCAAATGTGCACCACAGGATCAGGTGTGACACGCGCTGGGGATGGCGGGCTGCATAGGCGATAGCCGGAGGGCCACCGTACCAGGGCCCAAACAGAACGAACCGGTCGAGGTCCAAGTGATCGACCACGGTCTCCAGGTCGATGACACTCGCTTCCAGCAACCGATCACTCACCTCACGGTCTGACAGACCCTCGCCCCTGTTGTTATAGCGGACCAGCTTCCTCTTGTCTGCCAGTCGCTCGTACCAGCGCCGGCACTCCGGTATCTCCCACTCGCCATGGCTGGCTGTTGTGCCCGGCGTCAGGTGTACGAAGGCCGTCCCATCACCCAGCGCCCAGAAGGCGATGTTGACCCCGTCCCTGGTCCTAGCGTACTGGATAGGCAGCTCCATGGCGCAACCATCTTACACCGTTGTCCACGATACTCATGTCTGATGAGACGGCCAGTAAGTGTTGCAGAAAGCCACCGGTTTGGCAGGCGCGCTCGTATGACACTCCTGCGCTCCGGCTATGGGCAGGGCCGTGCCACACAAAGGCACCCCGCAGACGCCTTAGATGCCGCTCCGACAAGCACATCAGCTCCGCCCCTTCACTGGCGGTCAACCTCCCTTCTATGACTCCCGTCAGGATCACCGCTCGCTGCTGTTCCTTCCTGCTCATCGTGATGTCCCGCATGAGGACAGAATCACAGAACAGTTAACCCGGACGAAGTCTCAGACCATCTACAGCCGTCGGCCTGCGGGTTGACCCTGCCGGACGGGAGGCAGTGCTATACTCGATTGGGCGCCCCCGTAGCTCAATTGGACAGAGCGCCTGGCTTCGGACCAGGAGGTTGTGGGTTCGAGTCCCGCCGGGGGCGCCAGTGCCTAGATGAGCGCCGTCCGCCGCGGAGGCGCTATTTACCCTTTCTTAACCCGTCCCGCCCGCCAATTCACTTCGTTGTTCACCGGCAGCGTGGAAGATGAGTACGCGGGGGCCTATGGAGAGTGTAGAGATGACAAGGCCACGCACTGAGAGACCACAAGATGAGGTGCGCTTCATGCGACATCGAACTGACGAGCGAGCCGCTGATGGCGGATGGGAAACCGTACTGTTGCACGGGCTGCGCGGAGGGCGGCCCCTGCACCTGCAGCTACGAGGGCGACCAGGGTCGCTACCCCCGCAACGGTCACAGCGATCCGCTGGTGGCGTCCGAGCTGTTCGAGGACGAGCTTTGAGGGAGTTGCACTTAGCCGAAGAGCTGCTTTACGGTCGGCTGGCCGAGTAAGTGACGGGTCCTATATGGGGAGGGATCAAGACGGATTTGAACGGCACCGCACGGGAGCATCTTCCATAGCAGGGAAGACACGGAGCGACCGACGCCATTGCCGGCCGGGCAGCCGCACGTCTAGCGCGCCCTAAAGGGATCCAGGAGGGCGGCTCAGGGTCGCTCAGAGAACATAGCCCAGGCCGGAGGCCAAGAACCAGCCCCCCAGTCCCAGGAGAAACAGCCCGCAGACCGTCAAGACCGCGCGGTATGCCCGGCGGCTCATGATGCGCCGCCCACTGGCCAGGACGAAGGCGATGAGGCTAAGCCAGGCCAGGTCCGTAAGGAAATGGGCGCTGTAGAAGGAGGCCACGCCGGCGGCGCCCTGGTCCAGCGCCTTGACGATGTAGGCGGTGCCGACGGTAGCCCACCAGGCTACCCAGAACGGGTTGCTGACGCTGACGGCCAGGCCGGCGCCCACCAGGGCAGCAACGCCACCCAGAGAGGACGACTCAATGCTGGCCTCTGAGCCGCCAGGGGCGGCGACCGAGCCGTTCCCGGCGTGGCGGCCGATCTGAAGCTCCTGGCGAGGGGCCAGGCGGATGACCTGCACGCCCAGCCAGAGCAAGAAGAGGCCGCCGACCAGAGCGATGGACGCGGTAGCGACCTCGCGCTCAAGCAGTTGGTTCAGTCCCAGAGCGAGGCCAATGACCAGGGCCAGCTCGACGGCGCCGTGTCCAGCCGCCAGGGCAGGACCGGCCCAGAAGCCCTTCTGGACGGCTTCGCGGACGGCCAGGGTGGTCAGCGGGCCGGGGCTGAGGGCTCCTGTCAAGCTCACCAGGAAGGAACTGCCGAAGATGGCAGCGAGGGCTGCTGGGGACATGCGGACTTAGTGTCGCACCGAGGCGATGAGACAGTCAAACAAACAATCGTGGCGCTGCCTGAGGACGCTCGACTATACTGAGGCCCTGGAGGGCTAGCGGAGGGCTCCCGGGCCCCGTGTACTCATGGATGAAGCGCCGGCAATCCTGGAAGTCACCGATGTCGTTAAGTCATTCGATGGCGTACGCGCGGTCAACGGCTGCACTCTAAGAATCCGGGCGGGCACGATCACGGGGCTTATCGGGCCCAACGGGGCCGGGAAGACCACGCTGTTCAACCTCGTTACGGGGTTCCTCAAGCCCACTTCGGGGCGGATATTCTTCTTCGGTCAGCGCATAGACGGGCTGCCGCCGCACCGGATATTTCACAAGGGGATCGTTCGTACGTTCCAGATCCCGCGAGAGCTGAAGGGGATGACCGTACTGGAGAACCTGATGCTGGTGCCGGCAGGGCAGGCCGGCGAGCAGATCTGGAACCCGTGGCTGTTTGGGTTCCGCGTCTCGCGCCAGGAGGAGCAGATATACGAGAAGGCGCTGGAGGTGCTGGAGTTCGTGGACCTGCTACACTTGCGGGACGAGTATGCAGCGAACCTATCGGGGGGGCAGAAGAAGCTGCTGGAGCTGGCGCGGACTCTGATGTGTGA
>Ga0105164_10001452_pt1 | contig 15217 bp, 15 predicted proteins | sample VDWuncwatermetaG_FD_89674 | JGI IMG/M metagenome (GOLD analysis project Ga0105164, IMG submission 89674) | Wastewater microbial communities from Netherlands to study Microbial Dark Matter (Phase II) - VDW unchlorinated drinking water | ecosystem: Environmental > Aquatic > Freshwater > Drinking...
ACCCCGACGAGTCCCGATCCGATCTGCGTGGCAAGTCGTATTCTCTGTGCCTCTCCTCCCGAAAGGGTGCTCGCCTCGCGGTCAAGCGTCAGATACTCAAGCCCCACATCGGTGAGAAAAGAAAGCCTCTCCCGAATCGCTTTCAGCACATCATGGGCGATGAGCGATTCTTTCTCCGTGAGGTGCAGTGTTGCAAAAAAGGATTTGGCTTCTTTGACCGAACTCCGCGTCACCTCGCGGAGCGATTTTCCCCCAACGGTGACTGCAAGGGCCTCTGGACGGAGTCTCGCCCCCTGACAGGCGGGGCACGGGAGAAAGTTCATTACCTTTTGAATCTCTCCCCGCATATACTCACTGTCCGTCTGCATGTACCGCCGCTCAAGATTCGGAATGACCCCCTCAAAACCGACCGCTTCCCCGTCTCCACAGAGAATGAGATTTCGGATCGACTGCGAAAGATCCTTGAAAGGGGTTTCGATGCTGAATCCTCTCTCTTCCCCCAGATGACGGAGAAGTCTTCGGTATTGAAGAACAAGTGCTTTTCCTCCCCGTCGCCACGGCTCGATCGCCCCTTCGCGAAGGGTCAAGGTTTTGTCTTTCACGATGAGTTCTGGATCGACTTCGAGTTTCGTCCCGAGACCGTTACAAGAGGGGCAAGCACCATAGGGACTGTTGAAGGAAAAGATGCGAGGCTCAAGTTCTTCAATACTGAGTCCGCAGCGAGGACAAGACATCTGCTCGCTAAAAAGGAGATCCTCTTCATTCTCTTTCGAGACAACAACGAGTCCTTTGCCCACCTTGAGCGCCGTCTCTACCGAATCGGCGAGGCGCGATTTCTGTTTCTGTTCGAGGGCCAGGCGATCCACAACGACTTCAATCGTATGAGTTAATTTTTTGTTGAGAGTGATCGTTTCGTCGAGCCGCTTGAGTGTCTTATCGACGCGAATGCGGACGAAACCTTCTTTCTTCATCTCTTCGAAAAGTTTTTGATACTCCCCCTTCCGTCCACGGACAAGGGGTGCCAGAATCGAAACTTTTGTCCCGGTTGGAAGCGTCATGACCCGATCGACAATTTCACTGGAGGATTGCCGCGTGATCTTGACACCGCATTTGTAACAGTGGGGAGTGCCGACACGCGCAAAAAGAAGTCGGAGGTAATCGTAGATTTCGGTTGTGGTAGCAACGATCGAACGCGGATTGGATCCGGCGGTCCGCTGTTCAATCGCAATCGCGGGCGGGAGTCCTTCGATATGCTCGACATTCGGCTTTTGAAGTTGTTCCAAAAACTGGCGGGCATAAGTGGAAAGACTCTCGACATACCGCCTCTGCCCTTCCGCATAGAGGGTGTCAAAGGCGAGGCTCGACTTCCCGGAGCCGGAAAGTCCCGTGATCACAATAAGCCGGTTTCGAGGCAAGGAAAGATCGATGTTTTTAAGATTATGCTCCCTCGCCCCCCGGATCCGGATGAAATCGTTCTCTTTTTCCATACAACGCAGCCTCTACTCTGGTTATCCGCCAAAAACCGTGGCGGATTAAATGTAGCCAAAGAGTTATGTCGTTCCACTCCATAACTCTTGGCTTCATATTAACATACAAAAAGCCCCTGCGCAAGGATGCACAGGGGCTTTTTTGGTTTTCTTGAGGGTGCTTATCTTTTTCTACGACGTGACGATTTCTTCCTTTTCTGTCCGCCGCGGGCCATCTTGGCCATCGAGACATCTCCCTGCTTGTCGATGAAGTAGAGATATCCCGATTTCCGCTTGAGATGCAATCTCGCTACCTTCGTCGCCATATTCTTTTCACCCCCTTTCTATGTGCCTACTCTTACAGGATCAAAAAGGGCTTTGAGTGTCGCCAGTGCCGAAAAAATGGCTAGGCGACTTGTTTTTGGATTTGTCCTAGAAGGAACATTCTCCGCATAAGCGCACAATGTCCCGAGCGGCCCATGAAGAGTCACTTCGTGGCTGTTTCGTCTGGCTTTTGGATCCGCAATGATCCGGACTTCAAATTTTTGTGGAGGAAGACCCGAAAGCACGAGAGTGGCCGCCACATTGATATTCTGCGGAAACGCCTTGACCGCCTCCTTCACATTTCCCCGAAATAAAAGTTTTTCCCGACGGAGGCCCCGAAGAGAGATGCGATGCCTTAAAACAAAAGGGGCCCCCTCAAAACTCTGAGGAGGCTTCCGTGTGATTAAAATCGCTTTTTGAATCGGTAAGAATGAGGCGGCCTTGATCCCATCCATCCCAAAAAGTGCGCCGCTGGGGACACTCACCTGACAGCCGGCTTGCCGCGCTTTTTGAAGGAGCCGTTCCTGGCCCAAGAGCCCTCCGCTTGACATCACAAAAAGGTTTTTTCCTTTTTGAATGACCTTCTTCAAAAGAGTGGGCACGATCGAGGCGTGGGCTGTTTCAATCACGAGGTCGCTGTGACGCACAAGGTCGTCCATCTCAAGGACCGGCGGATGACCTTTGAGTCGTCGCGAAAGCCTTACCGCCCTTTCTCTCACAAGGTCCGAAAGGCCCACCAGGTGTGCCTTTTTTTGAAACTCCTTTTCGATCGCCGTCGCCAGCGAAGAGCCAATGGCTCCGCAGCCGACGATACCGACCGCGATTTTATTGCTTCGTGATTCTGTTTTTTGTGTCAACAAAAATAATCTTCGGTTTTAAAGAACGCCCCTCTTTTTCGTCAAAAAGACCGTAGGCAATGAGTATAACCTGGTCCCCGACTTGGGCCCATCGGGCCGCCGCCCCGTTCATGCAGATCGTCCCGCTTCCCGCCTTTCCTTCCATCACGTACGTTTCGACGCGGCTTCCGTTATGAAGATTCACGATCTGCACCCTTTCAAAAGGAAGGATGCCGACGGCATCGAGAAGGGTTTTGTCAATGGTGATCGAACCGGTGTACTTGAGATTCGCCTCGGTCACCGTTGCCCCATGAATCTTGGCCCGGCACATGATGTGAAACATTATGAGCCTCTCACCAGGATATTATCAATCAGTCGCGTTTTCCCGATGCGGGCTGCAACGGCCAAAAGAACCTTTCCCCGAAACCGAGAAACCTCTTCAAGCGTCTTCGGATCGACAATAGAAACGTAATCGACTCGAACCGCAGGATCTTTCAGAATCGATTTCATCCTCGAGAGAACTCTTAAAACACTCTTTTCTCCCCCTTGGATGAGTGCTCCTCCGGCGATAAGCGCTTTTGAAAGAAGAAGTGCCTTTTTTCTCTCGCGGCTCGATAAATAACGGTTTCGTGAACTCATGGCAAGGCCATTTTTTTCCCGCACCGTCGGGAGAACCTTGAGGCGAATGTTAAAGTCGAAGTCATTGAGGAGTCGGTCGATGATCCGCGTTTGTTGGTAATCCTTTCCTCCGAAATAAACGGTGTCCGGTTGAACGAGATTAAAAAGTTTGGTGCAGGCTGTGGCAACGCCCTGGAAGTGTCCCGGCCGGAACGCTCCGCAGAGACGTTCCGAAAGCCCGTTGACAGTGACCGTTGCTGAAAAAAGGTCGGGGTACATCGTTTTGACAGAAGGAAAGAAGAGGATGTCGACCTTCTCCTTTTGGAGGAGAGAGACGTCGGAAAAAAAGGTCCTTGGATAGCGCCTGTAATCTTCCCGGGGGCCGAATTGGAGGGGATTCACAAAGATACTCACGATGACACGATCACACTCTTTCCGCGCCCGACGGATAAGAGGGAGGTGTCCCCCGTGCAGTGCCCCCATGGTGGGGACAAATCCGATCGTCTCGCCCTTTGTTCTAAACCGTTTCACCTGCAACCTCAACTGGATAGGGCTTCGGATGACTTTCATGAAAAACGCCTCTTCCCTCCGTCAAAAGGGATTTGACACTCTTTTTGAATTTCGGATGAATCCAATCCGGTGCAATCTCCGCCAAAGGGATAAGCACAAAATCGCGCTCATGAAGCCGCGGATGGGGAACGGAAAGAGGAGATGTTTCGATGACGAGATCTCCGTACGAAAGAAGATCGAGGTCAATCTCCCTCGGTCCCCACGTCTCGCGCACGCCGCGACCCAATTCTCTTTCGACCTGCTTCAGCATCCTCAAGAGCGCTTCCGGCGAAAGAATCGTTTCCGCCTCGAGGACCCCATTCAAAAAGGAGGGCTGATCCTCTTTATAAAGAGGATCCGTTTCGTAAAGTGGGGAAATCTTCCGAATGCGAAATCCTTCGGTCCGCCCCAGTCGAAAAACGGCATGTTGTAAAAAATAGACCCTGTCTCCTACATTGGAACCGAGGCCGATATAGGCCTTTACCCAAGAAGTTTTCGGAGTCGTCGACATGCCTCTTCGATTCTTTGTTTGGGAACGGTGAGGGCCATCCGGACATACCCTTCGCCCGACGGGCCGAATCCGACGCCGGGGGTCACCACAATGCCGGTTTGATTCAGGACCCACTTTGCAAAGTCGCCCGAGGACCTTTTCACCGGAACGCGCGCCCAGACATAAAAACTGGCACGCGGCTTGGGAACGCGCCATCCCAATCGATGGAGTCCCCCGACGAGAAGATCGCGCCGCTCCTCATAAATGCGGTTCCTTTTTTCGATTTCCAGACGGCTCATCCGAAGCGCGGCGATGCCCGCCAGCTGAACCGCCTGAAAGATGCCGGAGTCGATGTTGGCCTTGACCTTGGCTAACGCTGCGACCATTTCCCGTCGACCGCAGGCGAATCCGATCCGCCATCCGGTCATGTTGTAGCTCTTGGAAAGCGAATGAAACTCGATTCCGACCGCTTTGGCGCCGGGCCGCTCCAAGAAGCTCGTCGGGCGAAAGCCATCGAAGGCGATCTCGGTATACGCGGCATCGTGACATATCATTATACGATGTCGACGGGAAATGTCAATAGCCTCGTCGAAAAAAGAGGGGTCCGCCGTCGCACCGGTCGGATTGTTCGGATAGTTCAAAAAAAGGAGTTTTGCCTTCTTTAACGTGGCTCTCTTTACCGTCGAGAAATCGGGGCGGAAGCCGTTTTCCTCAAAGAGCGGGAGGGAAACGACCTCCCCGCCGGCAAAGAGGGTCCCGCTCCGATACGGAGGATAACAGGGGTCAGGAACAAGAACCGCATCCTTCGGATTAACGAGTCCCAAAGGAAGATGGGCGATCCCTTCTTTGGACCCAATGAGAGGAAGGATTTCTTGGTCAGGGTCGAGGGAGACGCCGAAGCGGTCATGGCACCACCTCTGGATCGCCCGCCGGAGCTCCGGAAGTCCCTGATCTAAGGCGTAGCGATGGTTCCGGGGATCTTTTGCGGCTTTGGCGAGCGCGGCGATAATCGGTGCAGGGGTCGGAAGGTCCGGATCCCCGACGCCGAGATCAATGATGTCTTTTCCTTGACCCTTCGCCCGTCGTTTCGCTGCGTCGAGTTCAACGAAGAGATACGGGGGAAGCCGCTTGACCCGGTCAGAAAATTGAATCGGAAAGGTCAATTCGTCCCTCTCAACATGTGCGCTCAGGTCTCATTTAATACGTCTTTCATCATGTAAAATTTTGGGGCTTTCCCGGCGAGGAACCGTGCGGCCCGGAGCGCTCCGAGGGCAAAGGTGTCCCGCGAGGAGGCGCGGTGCGTGAATTCCAGACGCTCCCCCTCCGTCGCAAAGATGACGGTATGGTCACCGACCACATCGCCCATCCGGAAGGAATGGGCGGTGATCGTATCAGGTTTCACCTTTTTTGCCGCAGCAATCTTTTCCGCAAGGAACTTCGCGGTCCCGCTCGGAGAATCTTTTTTATGACGGTGGTGCGTTTCGACAATCCCCGCTTCATACGCCGGTCCGAGCTTCCGGGCGACGTCGGCAACAAGCTCAAAGAGGAGATTCACCCCGACGCTCATATTGGGGGTCCAGAGAATCGGGATCGTCTTTCCCGCATTCATCACCTCTTCAAGCTCCTTGGGGGAAAAGCCTGTCGTCCCGATCACAATCGCCTTTTTAAGACGGAGCGCTTCCTTTAAATGGGCCAGAGAGGCCTCGGGGGTGCTGAATTCCACATGAACATCAATGCCCTGAAAAACTTTCCCGGCATCCGAAGAAAGAGTGACACCCTTCCGTCCGAGACCGAGGATGTCTCCGATATCTTTTCCGAGTTCCGGCTGTCCCTCCCGTTCAAGGGCACCGACGACCTTGAAGGCGGAATCGGAAAAAGCAAGAGTGAGAATTCTTGAGCCCATTTTCCCCCGGGCTCCGCTTACGGATAGCGAAATCATCTCAATGCGCCTTTAATTTTGAGGCGGGGAGAAGTCCATAATCAATGAGCGCCTTTTTAAGTTGTGCCAAATGCCCCTCGGCCATCCCGCAGAGAGGAAGTCGGAGTTCCCCTTTAATCATCCCCAACGTCTCCATCGCCGTTTTAACCGGAATCGGATTGGTCTCGATGAAAAGAACTTTGCAGAGCGGCAAAAGTTTATAATGAAACTCCCGCGCTTTTTCAAAAGCGCCGTCCAAGGCATGATGGGTCAGTGCCACGACATCCTTCGGAACAATGTTGGCCACGACAGAGATCACCCCTTTTGCGCCCACGGACATCATCGGAAGGGTCAGTGAATCATCCCCTGAAAGGACGGTGATGTCGCAGAGGGAAAGGATCTGGCTCACCTGATCCAGACTTCCCGCCGCCTCTTTCACGGCGACGATCGTTTCGATCTTGGAGAGTCGTGCAATCGTTTCGGGAGCCATGTTGATCCCGGTCCGTCCGGGAATGTTGTAAAGGACGATCGGGATATCGGCCTCTTTCGCCACCTTCTCGAAATGGCGATAGACCCCTTCCTGGGTCGGTTTATTGTAGTAAGGACAGACCATGAGTGCTGCGTCGGCGCCGGCCCTTTTGGCGAAACGGGTGAGATCGACCGCCTCATCCGTTGCATTCGATCCTGTCCCTGCAATGACCGGAACCCGTTTCTTCGCCTGTTCCACCACAATCTGAATGACCCTTTTGTGTTCTTCATGAGAAAGGGTGGGTGACTCCCCGGTCGTGCCGCATGGCGAGATCGCGTCGGTCTTACTCTGAATATGAAACTCGACGAGTTCCCGGAGTTTCGCCTCATCCACTTTTCCATTTAAAAATGGGGTCACGAGTGCCACCATCGACCCTTTAAACATCAGAGACCCTCCCTTCGAAAATGCGTGCGACCTTCCCTTCCAAATAGACGTTTTCGATCGAATCGTCCTTCCGTTTAAAATATATCTTAAGACGATCTCCCCCTTTTGTCAAAACCGTAACCGGCGACGAAAATCCTTTAAGGATCGCCGTAATAAGGGCGGAGGCGGTCGCCCCCGTCCCACAGGAGAGGGTCTCCCCCTCGACGCCGCGCTCATAGGTTCGAATAAGAATTTCTCCTTTTCCCCCCGGTTTCACGAAATTGACGTTTGCCCCTGCCGGCTGAAAATAGGAATGATACCGGATCTCCCTTCCGATATAAGAAACATCCGTCCGCTCCAGATCGTCGACAAAAAGGACCGCATGCGGGACGCCGGTATGGATGGTATGCAGTTCAAAACGGTTTCCCAGAAGATCCAGAAAAATTCCTGTTCGAAAATTATAGGGCTTCGAGAGCCTCACTTTCACGGTTTCACCCTTGACCTCCGCCTCCAAGATCCCGGCGAGGGTCTCGAAGGAAACGCTCTTCCCTTTTCCATCGGCGACATAATAGGCCGCACACCGGGAGCCGTTCCCGCACATCTCGGCTTCACTCCCGTCCGGATTAAAAATCCGCATCCGGAAGTCCGCCTTCTTGGAGGCCTCGAGCACGAGAAGTCCGTCCGCCCCGATCCCTTTCTGCCTTTGGCAAACTCTTTTGGCGAGGTGGGACCACTTTCTCTGAGAAACTATTTTTTTCTTCCTCCAATCGACGAGAACAAAGTCATTCCCCGTCCCAACCCATTTTGTAAAAGAAAGTTCCATTAAATGCCTGCCCCTAACCGTCCCTACACCCACTTCGGAATGCGCTCGCCGTGGATGAGGTCTTGGAGCGATTCGCGGCGACGGATGACTTCAAATTTGTTGCCTGAGACATACACTTCCGCAGGACGGGGGCGGGAGTTGTAGTTACTCGCCATCACAAACCCGTAGGCGCCGGCACTCAAGACAGCGAGGCCATCCCCCTCGGAAAACTTCGGAAGTGTTCTTCCCTTCGCCAAAAAATCGCCGCTTTCGCAGACCGGGCCGACCACGTCGTATTTTTCTTTCCGTCTTCCGTCGACGGCGTGAAGGGGGAGAATCTCATGATAGGCCCCGTAGAGGCTGGGACGGATCAAATCATTCATTCCTGCATCGACGATCAGAAAGTTTTTCCCTCCCTGCCGCTTCACGTAAATGACACGCGAAACCAACACCCCGCTATTTCCCATGATGAAGCGCCCCGGTTCAAGAATCACCCGGAGTTTCCGGTCCTTCAGGAGCGGGAGAATCGCGCGGGCATACTCCTCCGCCGTTTGCGCCCGTTCGTTCGCGTAGACGATCCCGAGCCCTCCTCCGATATTAATCCATTCGATCGGGATTCCGTTCTTCCGTAGACTTTCGATGAAAGCAACGGTCTTCCGGAGTGCCGAAACGAACGGACGACTCTCCAGGATCTGCGACCCGATATGAATATGAATGCCCCGTAACAAAACATGGGGAAACGCCTCCAGATGATGAAAAATTTTCTTTGCTTCAACAAAGGTGATTCCGAACTTACTTTCCGACTTTGCCGTCTGTACATAATGATGTGTCTGCGCCTCGACCTTTGGGTTAAGCCGAAGGGCGACCCGTACCGTTTTACGCATGGCACCGGCAATCTCCTCAATCCGATCGAGTTCCGGTAGCGACTCGACATTCAAGGAAAAGATCCCTTTTTGAATCGCCCCCCGAATCTCCCCGTCTGTCTTTCCAACGCTCGCAAAGACAATCTTTTTGGGATCCGCCCCCACCTTGAGGACTCTAAAAAGCTCGCCTTCTGAGACCACATCAAACCCTGATCCACTTTTCGCAAGTGTCTTTAAGACGGCGAGGTTTGAGTTGGATTTGACTGAGAAGCAGATCAAGGGGTTTAAAGACACAAGCGCCCTTTTCAATTTCCGGTAATGCTCGACGATCGTCTTACGGCTATAGACATAGACCGGCGTCCCTACTTTTGCGACGATCCTCTCAAGAGGGACTCCTTCGCAGGTGAGGGTTTTTCTCCGGTACCGGATTTCGTGTCGATACAGTTTTAGTGGGAGAGGTTTCTTTCCCATTTTGCAATCGCCTTTTTCACGACCGGTGTGCCGGTAGAACCCGATGAAACTTTCCGGGCCACCGAGGCTTGGACACTCAACATTTTGAAAAGGTCCTTTTCAAAATGTTGAGAGAACTTCCGTAATTCTGTTAAAGATAAAGAAGCAAGCCGTCGTTTCCTTTGTTCAAGATGCCGCATCAGATTTCCCACAATTTCATGCGCTTTCCGGAAAGGAACTCCCTTTTTCACGAGATACTCCGCAAGGTCGGTCGCCAAAAGTCCGTCGTCGGAGAGATGCCGACGGATCGCCTCCTCCCGGATCTTGAGCCCCTCAAGGAACTTCGGGAAAATCAGAAGGATCCAATGCATCCGGGTGATGGAATCCATGAGAGGCGCTTTATCAAGTTGCATATCCCGATTATATGAAAGAGGGAGCCCCTTCATGATCACAAGGGCTGCCATTAAATTTCCGTACACCCGTCCCGATTCACCCCGCACCAGCTCCAGGAAGTCGGGATTCCTTTTCTGCGGCATCATGCTGGATCCGGTGCAGAACGATTCATCCGGTTCCACAAAGCCGAATTCCTCTGTACTCCAGAGGATCAGTTCCTCCGAAAACCGCGAAAGGTGCATCGCAAGAATCGAAAGGTCATTCAAAATCTCGATCACAAAATCCCGATCGCTTACCGCATCGATCGAATTCCCTGACACTTTGGAAAATCCGAGCGCTTTGGCGAGAAAGGCCCTATCGATGGGAATGGAACTTCCCGCAATCGCCCCCGATCCGAGCGGCAACACATCCACCCGCTTCAGCGCATCCTGAAACCGCTCCTTGTCCCGCTCCAGCATCTCGCAATAGGCCAAGAGATGATGGGCGAGAAGAACCGGTTGCGCATGTTGCAAGTGGGTGTATCCGGGAATAATGACTTTCTCGTATCTTTTTGCAAGTTGAACAAGCGCCCTCTGAAACGCTTGAAGATGTCCCAGGATCAACATGATCTTTCTCTTACAGTAAAGTCGGGTATCCAAACTCACCTGGTCATTCCGTGACCGGGCGGTGTGGAGTTTTCTGGCAACTTCTCCGACTTTTTTTTCAAGAGTCTTCTCCACGAAAGTATGGATATCCTCCGCTTCATCGTCGTATTTGAGCATCCCCCGGAAAGCCTCTTTGAAAAGTCGCGAAAGCTCTCCCACAAGCCGGTCCGTCTCCTTTTTTGAAAGGACTCCGATCTTCCCGAGCATCTTCGCATGGGCAAGACTTCCCTGGAGGTCGTCCGTCAACAGTTCCGCATCGACAGACGGCTGCCGTGAGAATTCCTCAAACAGAGGATCTGTCTTTTTCTGAAATCTCGAACCCCACATTTTCTTCATCGTAATATCCACTTTTTAGCGTGGAGCGTATAGCGTTTAGCGGATAGGTTTCTCTATACGCTCTACGCTATCCGCTATACGCTTTCTTTATTACCCCGATAGGGAAGTCCCCAGACCTTGATGAATCCCTCTGCGATCCTCCGGTCAAATGCATCGTCTTTGCCGTAGGTCGCAAGCGTCTTCCGATAAAGCGAATAAGGAGATTTTCTTCCGACGACCGTCACCGAACCTTTATAAAGTTTCACCCGCACATCCCCTGTCACCCGTCGGGAAGCAACTTCCACGAATCCATCCAATGCCTTTTTAAGCGGGGTAAACCAGAGGCCGTCGTAAACCAGCTCCGCATACCGCTCCGCGAGGAGCCTTTTGTAATGAAATAGATTCCGATCGAGCGTCATATTTTCAAGCGCTTCATGGGCAGCCGAAAGAATCGCAGCGGCGGGCGCTTCGTAGATTTCCCTGCTCTTAATCCCGATGAGCCGATTTTCGACAAGGTCGCTTCTCCCGACCCCATGCTTTCCCCCCAGCGTCCGCAGTCGAGAAATAAGGGTGAGGGGGTTTACCTTTTTTCCGTTCAAGCCGACCGGAATTCCCTTTTCAAAATGAACTTGAAGAGTGAGGGGTCGATTCGGACACCGATCCGGGTCAACCGTCCCTTGGTACACTTCGGACTTCGGTTCCTCCCAAGGATCCTCCAAGGGACCCGCTTCGATGCTTCTTCCCCAAAGATTCTCGTCGACGGAGTAAAGTTTCTTCGCCCCGAATTCAAGAGGGATCTTTTTCCGTTTCGCATAAGCGATCTCTTCCGACCGCGAGGTGAGATCCCATTCTCGTAACGGAGCGATCACTCCAAGATCGGGTGCAAGCGCCGCCACCGAAACTTCAAACCGGACCTGATCGTTCCCTTTTCCGGTACAGCCGTGGGCGATATAAGAGGCTTTTTCCTTGCGAGCCACCTCCACAAGGGCCTTTGCGATGAGAGGTCGGGAGAGAGCGGTCGCCAGAAAATATTTTGATTCGTAGACAGCGCTGCTCTTCAGCGTCGGAAAAATAAAATCCCGGATGAATTCGCTTTTGAGGTCCCGCACGTACAGTTTCTTCGCCCCGCTCGCCCGGGCCCTTTTTCCGAGGAGAACCGGATGGATTCCCTGTCCAATGTCGGCGGTGAAACAGACGACGTCGAGATCCTTCTCCTCGGAAAGCCACCGGGTACAGACGGAGGTGTCGAGCCCCCCTGAATAAGCAAGTACAACTTTTTTTCGTGTCATGGTTTCATTTTCTCATGCTTTGCCCAACAACTCTACTAAAATCGCCTTTTGAATATGAAGACGATTCTCCGCCTGATCCAGCACAATGGATTGTTTTCCTTCAAAGACCTTCTTCGCCACCTCTTCTCCCCGATGGGCGGGAAGACAATGCATAAATTTTGCGGAGGGCCTTGCAAAGGTCATCAGTCTTTCATTCACCTGAAATCTTCTAAAGACCTTGAGGCGCTTTTTCCGTTCCTTCTCCTGTCCCATGCTGGTCCAAACATCCGTGTAGACAATGTCGGCTTCTGTGGCCGCCTTTTGGGGATCATGGCAAAGCATGATTTGGCTCCCCGATTTTTTGGCGATTTCTTTCGCCTGCTTCACAATCGCTTCATCCGGCTCATACCCTTTGGGTGTGGCCACCGACAGATGGGCCCCCACACAGGAAGCCCCCTGGAGAAGCGAATGCAGCACGTTGTTCCCGTCCCCGATATAGGCGATTCGAACGGCTTCCAGACGACCGCACCACTTTTGAATGGTATACAGATCCGCCAGCGCCTGGCACGGATGTTCCAGATCACTTAAGCCATTGATCACGGGAACCGTCGCATAGCGCGCCAGCATCTCCACATCTTTGTGGGAAAACGTCCTCGCCACAATCCCGTCGACATACCGTGAAAGGACTTGGGCGATATCGGAGACCGTTTCCCGGACGCCGAGTTGGATGTCCTCCGGGCCCAGATAGATCGTCTGCCCGCCGAGTTGAAACATCCCGACCTCAAAGGAAACCCGCGTCCGCATCGAGGGATTTTGAAAAATGAGCGCAAGGGATTTTCTGCTTAACGGTTTTTCCTCGGTGTGCTTCAGTCCATCCGCCACCCGGAAAAAGGCTGCGAGTTCGTGCCGCGTGAGTTCCTTTAAGGACACAAGATCTTTTTTCATTCGAGCTCCTTTAAGCCCTCTTCGATCACCTGAAGTGCCTGACCGATCTCTTTCTTCGTCGCATTAAGGGGGGGAAGAATCCGGATCACCTTCTCCTGGGTGCAATTTAAAAGAACTCCCCGCCCGTAACATTTCTCGATGAACGTCGTTCCTTCCCGTTTGAGTTCCATTCCGATCATGAACCCTTTTCCCCGAATCTCCTGAATGACCGGAAACCGTTTTCTGAACGCCTCGAGCGCCTCAAAAAGAGTGCCCCCCATCTTTGTCACATGGGAAAGGAGTTTCTCCTTCTGAATCGTCTCAAAGACCGCAAGGCTCGCCCGACAGACGAGGGGACTCCCTCCGAATGTGGTCGCATGCATCCCCGGTTTTAAAATATCTGCAAAGGGCTTTCGCACCACCATCGCCCCGATCGGAAGCCCCCCACCGAGGGTCTTGGCAAGGGTCATGATATCCGGAACCACACCATAATGCTCATAACAGAAAAGTTTTCCTGTCCGGCCGACTCCTGTTTGAACCTCGTCGAAGACAAGGAGTATTTTTTTCTCGTCGCACAGTTTCCGAAGACCCTGAACAAATTCCGGTGTCGCGACCCGAATCCCTCCTTCTCCCTGAATGAGTTCCAAAAAAATGGCGATCGTCGACTGCCGCACCGCCCGCTCCACAGCCCCGAGATCGTTGAAAGGAACCTCCCGAAACCCTTGCGGAAGCGGCCCGAACCCTTCCTTATATTTGGCCTGGCCGGTGAGTGTCACCGTCGCAAGCGTCCTCCCATGAAACGACTGCTCCATGGAAAGAATTTCATACCGGTCCGGATGCCCGTAGGCCCGGGCGAGTTTAATCGCCGCTTCGTTCGCCTCTGCGCCGCTATTCGAAAAAAAGACCTTTCCATCGAAAGAGAGTTCGATGATCCGTTTCGCCAACTGGGCCTGAAGCGGATGATAGTAGTTGTTCGAAACATGAAGCATCCGCTTCGACTGCGTCTGCACCGCCCTCACCACACGGGAAGGACAATGGCCGAGACCGCTCACCCCCCAGCCGGGGAAAAAATCGAGATAGGACTTCCCGTGAATGTCCCAAACTTTCGATCCCTTTCCCTTCGTAAACACAAAAGGGACTTTCCGGTAATTCGGCGTCAGATACTGATTGTATAATTCGATCACTTCTTTCGCTTTCATCGGATGATCTCCGTCCCGATCCCTTTGTCGGTAAAGATTTCGAGGAGGAGCGCCCGGGGAAGATTCCCGTTGATGATGTGAACTTTCTTCACCCCCTTGGAAATGGCATGGACCGCCGCCTCGATTTTCGGGATCATCCCCTGATCGATGATCCGCCGGGAAATCAAAGAGCGGACCTCGGAGACTCTTACCGTCGGGATCCGGCTTGCCGGATCCCTCCGGTCCCGTAAAATACCGTTCACATCGGTGAGAAAAACAAGTTTCTCTGCCCGAAGCGCTTCCGCAAGTTTCGTCGCCGCCTCATCGGCATTCACATTGTAGAGTCTCCCATCCCGCCCCCGGGAAACGGGCGAGACGACCGGCACCGTCGAGTCCTCCAACAGTTTTTCAATCATCGCCTTCTGAACTTTGACGATCTCTCCCACAAACCCAAGTTTCTTTCTTGAAATCCGCCTTACAGAAAAGAGCCCTTGTTTTCCGGAGATCCCGTTGGCGCGCCCTTTGAGTTCCTCACGGATTTCGTGAACCAATTGCTGATTGAGTTCACTCAGCGCTTCGTCCACGACCCGCACCGTCTCTTCATCGGTCACCCTTCTCCCCCCGACAAAGTGGGTCGCCCTTCCGGAGGCCTTCAGTCTCTGGTCAATCTGAGGTCCCCCTCCATGCACAAGAATGGGCGAGATGCCGACGGAGGAGAGAAAAACAAGATCCTGAAGAATGGACCGTCTTCCTTTGTCGCTCAGGATCGCCCGACCGCCATATTTAATGACAAAGGCCTTCCGCCGGAAGGAGCGAATATAAGGAAGGGCTTCAATCAGAATGTCTGCTTTTTCAATAATCCGTCTCATGTCCGGTAATGCGCGTTGATCCGCACATACTCATTCGTTAAATCGCACATCCACATGGAACCTTGTCCGCGGCCCGCCCCGAGGTCGACCCGGATTTCCAAAGGGTGCCGTTTGAAAATCCCTTTGAGGCGACCGTTCGACGTCGTCACCGGGTTTCCCCTTCGAAAAAGCCAGAGTCCTCCCAACGCGATGGAAAGTCTCTCGGGAACAAAAGAGACGCCGCTTGCACCCACGCTTGCGGCAATCCTTCCCCAATTCGGATCCCGTCCGAAGAGGGCGGTCTTCACGAGATTCGAATTGGCAATGGATCGACATGCCCGAAGTGCCTCTTCATCGTTTTTCGCGTGATCGACAACGATCTTTGCAACCTGCGTCGCCCCTTCGCCATCCGCCACGATCTTTTTTGAGAGCTCTTCCA
>Ga0105164_10001453_pt1 | contig 15207 bp, 18 predicted proteins | sample VDWuncwatermetaG_FD_89674 | JGI IMG/M metagenome (GOLD analysis project Ga0105164, IMG submission 89674) | Wastewater microbial communities from Netherlands to study Microbial Dark Matter (Phase II) - VDW unchlorinated drinking water | ecosystem: Environmental > Aquatic > Freshwater > Drinking...
CAATATAGTTGGTGGCGATATAAGCCGGGCAAAGCAGCTTACTATAGATGTTAGCATGCTGGGAATTGTAGAAAAAAAGAACCTGGTTTTAAGAAACGGTGCCAGGATAGGGGATATAATTTTTGTAAGCGGGCCGTTAGGAGGTTCCATTTTCGGCAAACATCTTAAATTTACCCCGCCTTTAGAAGAGGCAAGGTTTTTAGTAAAGAATTTTAAAGTCAATGCCATGATTGATATTTCCGACGGGTTAGTCCAGGATTTAGGCCATATTTTAGAGCAAAGTTCGGTAGGCGCCGTAATTTATGAAGATTTAGTTCCGCTCAATAAGGAGGCGCGTAATTTAGCCGACGCATTGTATATGGGGGAGGATTTTAAGCTGCTTTTTACGCTTTTACCTAATGAGGCAAAGAAAATCCTGAAGCGCAAGAGCAGGAATTTTTACCCGATTGGAGAGATAACGGATAGAAAGTCCGCTTTAAGGCTGATAGATAAGAAGGGCAGAGAAAAAATAATTAAGCCTAAAGGTTTCAAGCATTTCTAGATGGAATTAATATCCAAATCAGTTAACCATACTAAAAATATAGGCAGGGCAATCGCAAAACACCTAAGGCCTGCCGACATAATCTGTTTATTCGGGGAGTTGGGCTCAGGTAAAACCATGCTGGCCAAGGGTATTGCCAGGGGTTTAAAGATTAAGGAGGCTAAAGTGATCAGCCCGACGTTTGTATTGATAAGAGAGCATTCTAAGGGTATCTTGCCGCTTTATCATTTTGACCTTTACAGGCTTAAAAACGAATGCGAGATAGCTGCCATAGGTTATGAAGAGTATCTTTATGATGATGGTGTCTCAGTTATTGAGTGGGCTGATAGATTAAAATCTTTGATGCCAAAGTATTTTTTGAAAATTGAATTAATATTCAAACCGGGTTCATTAAGAAAAATAAAATTCAGCGCATTTGGCTCGCGCTACAAGGGGCTTTTGAGGAAAATAAAGGAATCTTGTTAGAAATACAGCGGGTGTCTTGTATATTTTCTCGCATGGACGCTTGTCCGCCACAGAACTTTGGCGGACTGCGCTCGGGGTCGGCTGCGTCACTCTCACTGATTTCGTATCTCGAGGGTGAACCCTGCCCGTTCCTTGCCGACACGCCCTGCTCAAAAACAGCCAAGCCACCCGCTGGCTCGGCAGGACCCGAGGCAATAACTAGATGAAAATACTGGCCATTGATACAACTACTAAGATTTTGACCATAGGAGTATATTCGGACGCAAGGGTGAGCGAATATAATTTAGAAACAGGCAGGAAGCTTTCTAACTTAATCACCCTTACTATAATAAGAGTGCTGGATACGGCTGAATTAGATATTAAAGATATTGATTATTTTGCCTGCGGACTTGGGCCCGGTTCTTTCACCGGGATAAGAACCGGAATTTCTACAATAAAGGGCCTGGCTTGGGTTACAAACAAGCCGGTGATAGGGGTATCGACTTTGGATATTCTGGCGCAAAACGTAAAAGACACCGAGAAACAAATTATTCCGCTTATTGACGCCAAAAGGAACCTTGTATACAGCTGTATTTATAAAAAGAAATCCGGGATACTAAAAAAGACAGGCGCATATATGCTTGTAGGAATAGACCGCCTGTGTAAAAAGGCTAAGACGGGGAGTATAATCTTAGGGGACGCGGCAGGTTTATACAGGGATAGCATCCTTAAGAATTTAAAAGGAGCCGAAATTTTAGACAAGGATTATTGGTATCCCAAAGCGCATAATCTTATTGAGCTGGCGCTAGAGAAAATCAAGGCAAATAAGCTTAACGATGCTTTTAATATCACACCCCTTTATCTTTATCCCAAAGAATGCCAGATTAAACCACAGATTACATAGATGAAAAGAAATCGATTACACAGATGAAAGGTTATATAGGATACAGGCCGACATGGGCCCAGATAAACCTGGATAATCTTAGCCACAATTTTTTCCAGATTAAAAAACTGCTTGCTCCGTCAACTAAAATCATGGTTACTGTTAAGGCGGACGCCTACGGCCACGGTTTAATCCCGGTTTCCAAAAGGCTCGCGTCAATCGGCGTAGATTTCCTGGGTGCCGCTTCTATAGATGAGGGTATAAAATTAAGAGAAGCGGGAATAAATTTACCCGTTCTTATAATGGGCCTTGTGTTAAAGAAAGATTTAGCCCCCATATTTAAATACGGGCTTACTGCCACTGTCTGCGACGCGGAGTTAGCAATAGCTTTAAACAATAAGGCGCGGGCTTTAGGTAAGCATGCAAATGTGCATATTAAAGTTGATACCGGTATGGGCAGGATAGGGGTTTTGCCTCAGGATGCAGAGGGGCTGGTAAAAAATATCAGCAAATTGAAATACTTAAGAATTGAAGGGCTATTTACTCATTTTGCCTGCGCGGATAAAAATAGAGAGTTTACTTTTTATCAGCTGGATTTATTCAACCAACTGATAAGTAAGTTAAATAAAAGCGGAATCGATATACCTTTAACGCATGCGGCAAACAGCATGGGTATTATAGATTATAAAATGAGCCATTTAAATATGGTCAGGCCCGGACTTGTAATTTACGGCCTTTACCCGAAGGAGGGCCTTAAAATAAACCTGAAGCCAGTCTTGAGTTTAAAAACAAAAGTAGTTTTCGTTAAAAAACTCACCCAAGGCTCGGGCATAAGCTACGGCCATATTTATGTTACTAAAAAAGATACCAAAATTGTGACTTTGCCTATTGGTTATGGAGACGGCTACCCGCGTAGTTTATCCAACAAGGCGCCGGTTTTAATCAAGAATAAGCGTTTTAGGATATGCGGGAGGATTTGTATGGATCAGATAATGGTAGATGTGGGGGATTTTTCCGTAAGAATAGGGGATGAGGTTGTGCTGATTGGTTCTCAAGGGAAGAATAGAATTACTGCGGAAGAATTAGCCCTTCTTTCCAACACTATTCCCTACGAAATCGTCTGCGGCTTGGGCAGCCGTATCCCGCGAATTTTTATTTAACGTAACTTTTACAGCCAAATTCTATTGTATTATTCAAAGAAAAAAGGCCAACCCAAACAGATGCCCCTTTTTCTTTTAATACCGCTGCGGGTTTGCAGGAGGATTGATTAGGGTTTTAATGACTCGGATTAGACCTTTGTATACATTTTTCAATAAGCGCTTCCACGATGATCAGCTGCTATCATGAAGACTATTTTTTTATGGCCATTTATTGTATAAAAGAATCTGTAATTACCTATCCGGTAGCGCCAGGTTTCGGGAGTGTAACCTCTAAGCTTCTTTATGTGTTTGCCGAAATATGGATTTTGTTTTAGTTGGGGATAGACATAGGCAGCAAGTTTTCTTCTTATCCGCTCCTGCTGGCCGCTGAAGTCTTGTTTAAGATCTTCTAGGAATTGGTTTGTCTGGAATATTTTAAAGTTATCCAACAAATCTTCCCCTCATTCTCTTGGCCTGGCGATGCCCGGCTTCCAATCTCTTTAAGAGTTTTTTATCTGACTTAATCTGGGCCATCTCAATGGGGTCTACGTAGTAGGATTCTTCTATATCTTCCAGAACCCTGGTGGTGATAAAATTGGAGATGGGACGATGCTCAATTCCAGCTGCAGATGAAATCTCTCTATATTCTTCTTCTGACAATCGCAACGTTACTACTTTTGACATTTTACAGTCACCCCCTTCTTATTCTTTTGTATTCAATTGTATTCTAACATATTTCTTGGTATTTGTCAAGGGATTGTGGGGGGAGAGGATAGATTTGTGAAGGGCAGCAATGTTTAAGGTAGGGAGTTAATCAGGTATAAGCTGAATACCAGGGCAATTATATGGCTTGTTGTTGCAGCCAGAACCGGAGGAAGTACCCCGCCCATACCAAAGGCGATACTAACGGCTTCCAGGATATAATATAAAAATCCCACCAGTATTGATACCCCTATAGAAGAAATACCCGTAGCGCGCCTGCGCATTATCAGCGAAAATGGGATCCCTAAAAGAACAATGACTAAGTTGGTAAACGGAGAAGCGTACCTTTGATAAAGCCTCACTTTAAGGTTGCGTATGACCGTTGTCGCGCCGCTCCTGGATAATTTCCAGATATAATCTTCAAGTTGCGCTATGGTCATAAAATCAAGGCGCTGCCTCTGGCTGATAAAATCATGCGGCGTTTCGGATATCGGCATTATCTCTTCTTCAAGATAAAGCGGCTCTTCGATAATCTGGCCGTTCTTATCGAAATTATAAGTGATAGCCTGATAAAACCTCCACAAGCCCTCCTGATAAACCCCTTTATTTGCCACTATTTTTCTGATTAGTTCCTGATGTTCATCATGCTCTAAGATTACTATTCCCTCCATAGTGTTTGTTGCCGGGTAGAATTTATTGATATAAAAAAGCCGGTTTCTTAATCCGTACATGCATAGGTTGTTTATGATTTCCTGTTTTTTTTCCTTTTGCTTCTTTGACCCTTCGCTGAATTGTTCCCTTATTTGCTGGGTGATAGCCAATGACTTTGGCACCAGCCTGTCGTTTACCCAGAAGGAAAATAGGCTCACCAGCAGGCCAAAGAGGATTACGGTTTTGGTTATTTGAAAGATGCTTAACCCGGATGAGCGCATGGCGATAATCTCATTATTATGGTTAAGCCTTCCGAAGGTATAGAGGGTGCTTAAGAGGCAGGCGAAGGGTGAAACCTGCGCAAACATTATGGGTAAAAAATAAAGGTAATACTGCATTAAAATAGTTAACTCTACGCGATGTTTTAATATGTCTTCTAAGTTAGTAAGGACGTCGATGATGCAATAAAGAAATAGGAAGATGAAGATGCAGGAGATAAATATTAAAACTGCAGATTTTAGTATGTAGCGGTCTAAGATGCGCATAATTTGTAAGTCAGCGCTGCGCCGATTGCACCGAATAAGATATTGGGTATCCACATGGTAAACCAGGGGTTAATACGCCCCTGTATCCCCAATGCCTCGCATCCTATAAATAGCGGGTAATATATAATTATGATGAGTATCGCTATACCTATATTGATGGATTTTTCCCTCCTGCGGGTGATTATGGCAAAGGGGGCGCCGATAAGTATAAAAATAAAAGCGGAGAAGGCGAGGGTTATTTTTTCATTTATTTCCGTGATCAAAGGGGCGGGGTCGATATTCTCATTTTTTAGTTTCACGATAGCTTTTTTTAACTCACTGATAGTCATCTCTTTAGGTTTTTTCTCGATTTTGCTGATATCCTGCTGTTGATCAAGCGCAAGGTTCATAAAATAAGTCTTAAAATTAAGCTTGTAGAAATTCTTTGGGTTTTCAGGGTCGGGTTCATCGCTTGTTCCATCCACAAGTTTTAATTTTATGGTATTTTTTTCAGGGACAGCTATGAACTCACCCGACCTTGCCACTATGGTGCGCGTGGGCTTGCCTTCGCCCTGGGGTTCGTAAATGCGGACATTATAAAGTTTGTTTTTTTTCTGGTCTACGCGGTAAATAAATAAAATATACTTCTGGAATGAATTTATAAATACTCCTGCTTCAAATGCGGCAGTAGGATTTTTTATCCCCACCTCTTTTAAGGTCTTTCTGTAGGCAAAATGTGCGTATGAGGCAGCCCGGTCATTAAATACCACCAGCGCCAGGCTCAAAATCAAACCTATAATAAGAAGCGGCAGGATAAGGCTGAATATATTTATACCGCTAGCCCTTATGGCTACGATTTCGTTGTCGCTGGAAAGCCTGCCCAACGCCATAAGCACGGCAAGCAATAATGAGATTGGCAGCGCATAGGTAACAATGTAAGGGGTCATTAGCAGAAATATTTTAAATACGCTAAAGACATCCACCCCCTTATTGATGATAAGGTCGGCGATTTTGTTGAGGTTACCTACGAGCACCATAACAAAACTTAAGACCCCTAATGCTAAAAAGAGAGGGCCGATAAACTCCTTTAAAAAATAATTTCTTAAGATTTTCATTAATGAGCACTTGACTTACGAATACGTCAGTATGAGTAAGTCAATGTGCGAATTAACCTCCGCACCAATTGCGTATTGTGACCCTGTATTGCAATTGGTGCGGGGGTAAGTTCGGCCAGATAATTTATTCCGCTGATCTCTATTATATTGCTCCATAACTTGTGGTTTCCCTTAATTGGCAACGGTGAGCACAAAAACAATATTTGCGCCTGCCTCTTTTAAAGTTAACGCAGCCTCGGAAGCAGTAGCTCCTGTAGTTAAGACATCGTCAACTAAGAGTAAATTTTTTCCCTTTACACCTTCGGATTTTATTACGGAAAAACTCCCCTTGATATTTAAAATCCGTTCATCCGCCTTGAGCTCCGCCTGCGTTTTCGTAAATTTATGCCGCATGAGGTTATTTTTTAAGACTACCTTGTTGAATTCTTCGGCGATATGCTCGCTTAAGATATCCGCCTGATTAAACTCTCTTTCGCGCAGCTTTATAGCATGTAAAGGCACGGGAACTATATAATCCATATATTTAATCGGCAGGTTATATTCTTTGATAAATTCAATCATCAGTTTGCTTAAGGGTTGGCCTAGATAGTCTTTGCGCGCATATTTAAATAGGTGAATTAGTTTTTTAACCGCCCCATCGTAAATACAGGGGCTGAAGGCACGGTCAAAATGCAAATTTGTTTTTACGCAAGCCGGGCAGATACTCTTGGTAAACCCAGCCCCTGCGCGCAGAGGCTGGGTTTTAAGCCGCCTTCCGCAGGAGTGGCAAAAGGGTGGCAGATTCTTTTTAATACTGCTCCAGCATTTTTTACAGATTAAATTGTCAATATGGGCGTTGTCAATCTTATGTTTGCAAGCCAGGCATATTCTAGGGTAAATTATATCCACCAAGCTATTTAGCAATGCGCGAAACATATTGATATAATACCAATTAAACCCGTCTTTGTCAAAAACCACCAGCAATATATTTTATCACAGATGGTTAGGTTACTCCCAGAAAGGGATAAATTATCTAACTTTTCTATAGAGCTAATAGCTATCTTGAATAATTTAAGAAACGGCCAGCGCTGGCAAATCGTTTATTAATTTAATTAGCTTTTCGCAGCACCTGAGAAGCGGGTATCCTCATTAATTTACCATTACGCCACACAACAAGTCGCCGACCGCTGTGCTTATGCTCCTCTACTACTTTACGGACGGCTTCTTTGAGCGCTTTTATGGCTTTTAACTGCAATGTCTTTTTTGTCATTAGATTCACCTCGTGAATTTTATTATTTTTTCATACATTTCTTTATCAATAACATCCGTTTTCCCGTCTTTTTCTTTGGCAATTAATCGAGGTATAGCGTCTGCGTTATTGAATAATAACCAAGTATCAGATAAAGGCTTATAATATTTGAAAAAATTATATACCCCCCTGCTAAATCTTCGTTTTACATCTACTGCGGGCACGTCATGTCCACCGCTGGCTACCCTATCCTTTATACGGCCCAAAGCAAACTCGGCATTTGGAATCCAGAGAAAAAAAAGATTTATGGCATAGCCTTTATTCTTCAAGGTTGTTAGCAATCGCACGTAAGATTTACCAGATAAGGTTGTCTCGAATGCAAAATCAGCATTCTTTGCTGCCAAACTACGGATCTGTTCTAATACAAGCCTACCGGCTTTTATTGCTGCTGCCCGGGGAGAAAATGGGGATAAACCTTGTGCAATAAGGTCAGCATTAACAAAATTCGGGCATTTTGCGTATTCCGGCAAGAATTCATTTGCGAACGTGGTTTTGCCGGAACCATTTGGGCCGGCAATAATATAAACGTTTTTGGTTTTCATTAATTAAATTATACCTTAAATAAGAATAAGCTGCAAGCCATACTTGAGGCAGTTGGCAGTGGGCGGACTGACAAAGCATAATTCTCCGCTGAGGGGTGACGTGGAAGAGGGGCATTCCCATATATATTGACAGAGGGAAATTAAGATAGTAAAATACCTCTATTATGGAAGAAGACAGCCTCAGCTCATTAAAGAAAAGACTCTTTAATCTTCTTGAAAGAGAAGCTTTGAAGAGGGGCAGTTTCATATTATCTTCTGGCAAGGCGAGCAGTTATTATCTGGACGGCAGGGTAATTACCCTTTCTCCTGAAGGCGCGTATCTGGTGGCAAGCATAATCTTAGAGTTAGTTAAAGGAAAAAAGATAGATGCTATCGGCGGGCCGACTTTGGGAGCCGATCCTATCTTAGGGGCAATCGCCTGCTTGAGCCATATTAACCGTACGCCGATTAAAACTTTTATTGTGCGAAAAGCCGTAAAAGAGCATGGCAGGCAACGCCAGATAGAAGGCCCGGAATTAAAAGAGAACTCAAGGGTAATCCTTGTTGATGATGTGGCTACTACAGGCAAGGCATTAGTTGAAGCAAAAGAAGCGCTGGATAAAATAAGCGCTACCATAGAGAGCGCGATAGTTATAGTAGACCGAAATGAAGGCGCAAAAGAAAATTTAGCCAAAGCCGGAATAAAATTAGAATCCGTATTCACCATAAAAGATTTCGGGCTGTAAGGCACGTGGAGATAAAAAGAATAGTCGTGGTCGGCGGCGGACCAGCAGGCCTGATGGCTGGGATCAGGGCAGGCCAGCTTAATCAGGACGTAACCCTCATTGAAAAAAATCCCGTCTTAGGCAAAAAACTTCTCCTTAGCGGCAAAGGCCGCTGCAATCTTACTAATCTCTGTGGCTTGGATTCATTTCTTGAAAGGTTCTCCGGAAACGGGCAATTCTTAAGGGATGCGTTCAAGAAATTCTTTAATCAGGATTTGATGAATTTTTTCGAAGAGAGGGGACTTAAGCTTAAAGTGGAGAGGCAGAAAAGGGTTTTTCCGGAAACAGGCAGGTCAAGCAGTATCCTTGAGGCACTAAAGAAGGAATTAGAAAAGAACAAAGTGAAAATTATTTATGGGGCAAAGCTTCAGGATGTATTACTTAAAGATGGCGCAGCAAAAGGATTATTGCTTTCTGACGGTAGGGTTTTATCTGCGGATAAAATTATTCTGGCAACAGGGGGAGTTTCTTACGGGCAGACCGGCTCAACCGGGGAAGGAATAGGGATAGCCAGAAAATTAGGCCACTCAGTTGTTTCTTTAAGGCCCGGACTGGTTCCTTTGGAAACAAGGGGTGATTATCCGAAAAAATTAGAGGGGTTGACGCTTAAAAATATCCGGATCAATTTTACCCCCGCACCAATTGCAATCCAGGGTCATAATACGCAATTGGTGCGGGGGCTTACCGACGGAAAAAGGCGAATAATTTCTGAAATCGGCGAGTTGTTATTTACGGCGTTCGGTATTTCAGGCCCTTTAGTCTTAACTTTAAGCTCAAAAGTTTCAGATTGGATTAATGAAGGCAGGCAGGTTTATGCACAAGTTGACCTTAAACCAGCTTTATCCAAGGAACAACTTAGCGCGCGGCTTAGGAATGAATTTCGGTTGAATCCTAAAAAATCACTTAGGAATTCGCTTAAAACTTTGTTGCCGCTTAGATTAATAGGCCTGTTTATTGAGATTGCAAAAATAGGCCCGCATAAAAAAGTAAGCCAGCTATCAAAACTTGAGCGCGAAAGCTTGGTGAGTTTGCTTAAGGCATTAAGATTAGGCGCTGTTAAGTGCGCTCCTATAGAAGTGGCGATGGTGACACGCGGCGGGGTTTCTTTAAAAGATATAAACCCGCGCACAATGGAGTCGCGGCGCATAAAAGGGCTTTATTTTTGCGGCGAGATGATTGACATAGACGCGGATACGGGAGGATTTAATCTGCAGGCAGCGTTTTCTACCGGTTATCTTGCCGGAGAAAGCGCGGCGTTGGATTAGCGCATAGCGTAGATAATTCTATAATGAAAATGATATATTTAGCCTCAGATTCCAAGGCGCGCAGGAAGTTGCTGAATATCTTCGGATTAAAGTTTAAGGTTATATCCAGCAAGAGCAAAGAAGAAAGAATGGCCGGACATTTATCTTACGCAGCGCTGGTAAAAAGGAATGCCTTAACAAAAGCTCAAAATGCAGCGGATAGAGTAAAAAATGGCATTATTATCGCAGCAGACACCATTGTAGTGCAGGATAAAAAAATATTCGGCAAGCCCAGGGATTTAAAAGACGCCAGGAAGATGCTTAAACGTTTATCCTTAAAGCCGCAATGGCTTTATACAGGTATCGCGCTAATCGATAAGGATAAAAATAAGGAGCTGCTTGATTACGAAAAGACAAAGGTTTATATGGATAGGTTGACGGATAAGGAGGTGGATAGTTATTTCAGGCAAGCCTCGCCATTAGATAAAGCCGGAAGTTTCGATATTCAGGGAAGAGGGGCTTTTTTTATCCGCCGCATTGAAGGATGTTATTATAACGTAGTCGGCCTGCCGCTGCGAAAACTCTATCTTATGTTTAAGAGGCTCAATATAAGGTTATTTTTGTTTTTCCTAACTACTATCTACTGCCTGCTAACTACTGTTTTTCTATCCGGCTGCTCGACCGAATATAATGTCGTTACCGGAAAAGAAGAAACCTATTATTACAGCACTGATAAGGAAGTTGCCATGGGCCGGGCAATTGCAGAGCAGGTAGAAAAGGAGTATAAATTTGCGGATGACCCGTTGATACAAAAGCGCGTTGAGGATATCGGTAAAAGAATAGCCGCTGTCTGCGACAGGAAGGAAATAGATTATCATTTTTATGTTTTAGAGGATGATGAAGTAAATGCAGTATCCTTGCCCGGCGGATATGTATATGTAAACAAAGGGCTCATTGACAAGATTGCTAACGACGATGAGCTCGCCGGAGTTATTGCCCACGAAGTCGGGCATATTGTGGCGCGCCATAGTATTAAAAAACTCCAGGCGATGCAGGGTTATTCTATCCTCAGGTTACTCGTTGCCGTTAGCCCGGGCAGCGCTCAGGTAGGAAATGCCGCGGATCTAGCCTTTTTAGAGTTATTAACCGGCTATTCCAGGGAGGACGAATTATTAGCTGACCAATTAGGTGTACGTTATGAAAAGCTCGCTGGTTATGACCCGCGCGGAATGATTCATTTTTTGGAAAAGTTACAGGAGGTGCATAGAAGGGAACCTCTACGGCCCAAGTCATATTTTAAAACCCACCCTTATGTGCCGGACAGGATAAGGGTAGTTAAGCAGGAGCTGGGTGAGGATATAAGTTTTAAGGATTACATCAACATTGAACAGGCGCCGCATAAATAACTAAGCCGCCCCATCAAGAATCTTTCGATAAGTAGAAAGAAAATAAATAGGGCCATTTTTACTCTCATATTCTACGCCGCGACGCGGACGAAGTTTCTTGCAATTTTAATATTAATAAGTATAATAAGATACAAAAGTTATGTATTGTATTAATTGCAAGATCGGATAAAAAGATTAAAGGAGGTGAATAAAATGGATCGTAAGAAAATTAACGTTAAAGCTGATGTGAAATCATTCCCAGTCACAGAAAAAAAGCCTGAAAAAAAGAACTGGGAAAAACCAACACTGGAAGATGTGTCCGGTAAGGTAATGGCGCAGCCATATATCAGATTTACCTAAGAACTAAAGAGGAAAGCCGGCAAGTGTAATTTTTAGACCAAACCTGCTTAATCCCGCTGTAAAATAGCGGGATTAAGTTACTTAGAGAGGATATAAGATTCCTATGAATTTTGCCGAACATGTAAAGATAAGGAATGAAAAATTCGGGACAGTGATTTTTGAGACTTTAACCGAGAAGATTTTTATTACCAATGAAACAGGCACAAGGATATTGGAGCTTATTGGGCAAGGAAGAGATTTGCCGCAAATGGCGGAAGAATTACAAAAAATCTACATTGGAGACAAAGAAATAGAAAAAGATATAGCCGATTTTATTGATTGCTTAAAAGAAAATAATTTTATCTCAGGAAAGTAGGTAAGGATAATGAATATAGAAGCCCGCACAGAAAGGTCGATTAATTCAACCATTGAAGACAGCGGCATAGATGGCGCCGAACGGCTCAAAACAGCGATAAAGGGAATGAGCTTTGAAGATTACAAAGCGCCTCTTTTTGTTGCCTGGCAGATTAATTCCGAATGCAATTTAGGCTGCCTGCATTGTTGCGAGGAAGCTGGGCATAGCATGCCGGATGAAATGAATAAAGAGGAGGTATTTAACTTTTTACAGCAAATAGCCGATTTAAACATTCCTTATGTTGCGTTTTCGGGTGGTGAACCATTGCTCCACCCGTATTTTTTTGAAATGTGCGCATTTCTAAGGCGAAATAATGTAAGCCTTAAAGTCGAAACAAACGGGGAGTTTATCGACGAACGGATAGCAGAAAAACTTGGCGCATTAAAGTTTCGTTCTGTGCAAATCTCACTTGACGGAGCTACTGCCAAGATACATGAAAAGTTAAGATTAAGCGGCGATTGGGAGAAAGCCGTGGCTGCCTGCCGCTATCTTGTTAAAAAGGGCGTTAATACAGAGATAGTTTTTGTGCCTACCAAATTTAATATTCATGAAACAGGCGCGTTGATTGACTTTGCTTATTCTTTAGGAGCTTACGGTGTATATACCGGTAAGATAATGCGCATCGGCCGGGCAGCCAAAAACTGGGATATATTATGCCCTTCTGATGCGGAATATGAGATTTTTTTTACCGTGCTAAAGGAAAAGATAGATTTATACAAAGGGAAAATGAAAGTTTATTATTATCCCTATGATGTGGTAGAAGAATTAAAATATAGATTAGAGTTTCCTTCGGCAAGTATTTTAGTCATACCTAATGGCAAAGTGAAAGTTATCGGGCCCCTGCCGTTTATCTGCGGTGATTTGAAAAAACAAAGCTTAGCGCAGGTATGGAAGGCTTATAAAAAAGCCTGGCGTAACTCTGAAGTTATTGAATTCGCCAAAGAAGTAATTGCTGACCCAAAACTCTTAGCCAAATCAAATGAGTGGAAACAAGTATAGGGCCAGAGTTCCATGTCTTCTATACTTAAAATAATCCGATTCATCCGCTATCGGTTTTTCCTTTTTGCGGGGATATTCCCGTATTTATTGGGGCAGGCCACAGCCTTTAACACCCAAAAATCCTTTAACTGGCACAATTTTTATTGGGGATTCTTGGGTATTTTTTTAGTCTTAGGAGGGGTGGAGCTATTCAACGAGTATTTTGATGCTCAAGAAGGCGGAGACAGGATATTTAGCCTAGAAAAAACTTCGATTCCCAAGTACTTTTATTTCGCCGGCTTATTGGCATTCGCCTTAGCTTTCTTTATCGGATTATACCTTGCTTATTTGACCGGATGGAGGATACTCTTATTTTCATTCTTGGGATTTTTAGGCGCTTACTTCTATGTTGGCCCGCCGTTTAAATGGGCATACCGCGGATTAGGAGAAATTGTGATTGCCCTGTCGTATGGCCCGTTGATGGTTTTAGGCAGTCATTATCTTCAGGAAAGAAGAATAGGGATTATTCCTCTCTATGCTTCTTTGCTTTGCGGATTGTCGGTCTTTTGCTTGGCGATACTTAATGAAATACCGGACTACTATCAGGATAGATTGGTGGGTAAGAGAAATCTGGTAGTAAGGATGGGTAAACAAAAAGCAATAAGGTTTTTGAGCTTATGTTTTGTGGGTGTCTTTTTACTTTTATCTTTAGGTTTAATCTTAAGAAAGATTCCATCGCTTGCAATGGTTAATTTTTTACTCTTGCCCTGGCTTTTAAAGAGCCTTGCAATCGCAGAAAATAATTACGATAATCCGGGAATGTTTCGTTCGGCAATAAATGCAAATGTTGTTATTTATCTTGCGATGGTGTCGTCCTTATCTATAGGCTACTTAAAACAGGCTTGCCAGTAAAAGACATTCCTCAAATATATTTTTTTAACTATATACTGAAAATGAAACTCAAAATCACAAATACAAATTACCATGGCATATAGTTTTATTAATTCATTTAAACATTATTTCATAGAAATGGCTCCTGCTTTGGCAATTGGTTTTCTTTTAAGCGGGATCATTCATGAGTTTATTCCTGATAGCTGGATAAATAAACATTTAGGAGGCAAGGGCCTCAAGGGAGTTTTATGGTCTACGTTGATTGGAACATTGGTGCCGGTGTGTTGCTGGGGGTGTTTACCAATTGCAGTTAGTTTCCGTAAGAAAGGCGCTTCCTTAGGCCCTATACTGGCAATGCTTATTGCAACTCCCGCTACCTCTATTAATGCCCTAATTGTTACAGCAAGGTTGTTAGGTTTAAAATTTGCAATCTATCTTTTCTTCTCGGTAATCCTAATGGGTATAATTGCCGGACTAATCGGCAATAGGATTAAGGTAAAAAAGATCATAAAGAATGATGATGCTTGCAATTGCAAGGAAACAAATTCTGGCCACCTTGGGCCTGAAATAATAAAAAAGTCTTTTTTTTCTCGGTTGATTTCTGTCCTTAGGTTTGCCTATATTCAGATGCCCAAAGATATAGGTAAAGAGGTTTTGTTTGGTTTGGCATTGGCTGCTTCTGTAGATTCGATAATGCCTATCGGCCACATGGTAAAACACTACTTAAGAGGTAGCATGGGGTATCTATTCGCGTTAATCTTTGGACTTCTTACGTATATGTGCGCAACCATGGGCGTGCCTTTGGTCGAAGCTCTTATTAAACAGGGATTGAGCAATGGGGCTGGTTTTGTTCTTCTATTAGTAGGACCTATAACAAGCTACGGGACGATATTAGTGCTAAGGAAAGAATTTGGGATGAAGGTATTGTTAATATATTTAGGACTGATATGCTCATTAGGTTTAATATTAGGTTATATATTCAGTTTTATTTAGAGAGGGGGGTGGACAAGAAAATTAGGTATAGCTAATATCATTTTAGGGACAAGCGGGGCGAACGGTGCAAGGGAAATACTACTAACTGGTGCGGAAGGAGGGAGTTGAACCCTCATGGAGTTTCCCCCATAGCGCTCTGAACGCTACGTGTCTGCCATTCCACCACTTCCGCGAATTCGTTTTAAGTATATCTTAGTATTATATACCTGTCAATAACTTAGGGACAGTCCCAGGTAATCATTGATAAATGGAGAGTACAGGCACATGGTATCCACCTATCTAGGTTACTTTACCTTAGTGAGGAAGAATTTAAGTTCTTAAAGGTTTTAAGGGAAAATTTTTTAAAGAAGGTTCGTGGATTCTTTGAAA
>Ga0105164_10001455_pt1 | contig 15203 bp, 18 predicted proteins | sample VDWuncwatermetaG_FD_89674 | JGI IMG/M metagenome (GOLD analysis project Ga0105164, IMG submission 89674) | Wastewater microbial communities from Netherlands to study Microbial Dark Matter (Phase II) - VDW unchlorinated drinking water | ecosystem: Environmental > Aquatic > Freshwater > Drinking...
CTTTAATAGTCAATATCTCAGCCCTGATAAGCCTTGCCACCCCCATCCAGCTCGTTGCTCCTATCACTATCATTATATTGGCGATCGACGGCTCAAGGACCGCTATGACCGCCAGTATCAGAAAGAAGACCGGAAAACAGAGCATGATATCGACGAACCTCATCATGACAGAATCGACGCTCCCGCCGTAGTAGCCGGCGACCGAACCGAAAAATATCCCTACGAGGACGGCTATGCCGACCGCGATAAATCCTATCGAGAGCGATATCCTCGAGCCGTAGACTATGCGCGAGAATATGTCGCGGCCGAGCGTGTCGGTGCCGAATACGTGGGACCCTGACGGCGGGCTTAAAATATTCTTCGCATCGATATGCGTTGGGTCGTATGGCGCTATGAACGGCGCAAGGGTCGCAAAGAGAAGAATGACGATTATGAAGGCCAGCGACGCCACAGCCATCTTATTTTTTGAGAATTCTTTCATATGTTTTACCATTTATGGTAGGGGAGGTTTTCCACGCCGTCGCTTCGCTTTGGCGGGATCCCGCCTGTGCACTTTCCGAGGGCGGGGAAACCTCCCCTACCTATCTATCAATCTTCACCCGTGACCCGTATCCTCGGGTCGGCGTATGAATACCCGATATCGGCCAGCAGATTGCCCATGAGCGTCAGGATCGCGCCTATCGTAAGGACGCCCAAAATCGTAGGATAATCTCTGGCCATGACCGATTCGTAGAATAATCTGCCCATCCCCGGGATCGCGAATATCGATTCGAATATGACGCTGCCGCCAATAAGGCCGGGAACGGCAAGCCCGAGGATCGTTATTACGGGAAGCATCGCGTTCTTGAGCGCGTGCCTGTAGATCACCACGGATTCTTTAAGCCCTTTCGCCCGCGCGGTCCTTATATAGTCCTCTTGCATTATACCGATCATCGATGTCCTCATGTAGCGCGATATGCCGGCGAGGCTTCCGAAGGCGGAGAGGCAGACTGGCAGGATGAGGTGTCGTGCAACATCCGCTATTTTTGCGAATAGGCCGAAGTATTCGAAGTCGAGAGACGTTATGCCGGATATGGGCAGCCAGTTAAGTTTTATGCAGAATAGGCTCATCAGAAGCAGCGCGAGCCAGAATTCCGGCGTCGAGAAACCGATGAAGGCAAAGACCGTAGTGAATCTATCCGCTATCGAGCCTCTCCTCGTAGCGGAGATGACGCCGAGAGGTATGCCGATCGCCAGGATCAGGGCCATCGAGGTCAGATTGATAAAGAGCGTTATCGGCAGCCGCTCCATTATCTTTTCCGAGACCGGCCGCTCGTCCACGTATGAGCGGCCGAAGTCGAATACCGTGATGCGCCTAAGCCAATCGAAATACCGGATATGGAGCGGCTTGTCGAGGCCGTAGAGCTTCTCGAGCCGCATCCGGGCCTCGTATGATACGTTCGGGTTTAAGCCCGCCGCAGAATCCGTCGGCTTCCCCGGCGCGAGATGTATCACAAAGAATGAGATGAGCGTAATGCCGAATAAGACCGGGAGCAGTCCAATGAATCTTTTAGCAATGTATCTAAGCATATGTTCCTCTGCCGTCATTGCGAGGAGGATGTTGCAAGACCGTCTTCCGACGAAGCAATCTATCCTTAGATTGCGCAAGCCTTTGTTCCGAGCCCGTCTTGAGATTGCTTCGTCCCGCCTTCGGCGGGACTCGCAATGACGGGCGAGAAATCTCCTCGCAATGACGATTATTTGTATCGCTGCTCACTCTTCGGCACGTACCACTTGATGAAGTTGTAGCCGATGCCGATCAGCGATGACTCGACATTGCGGAAACGCGAGCTCACTATCGGCAGGATCTCGCCCGAATAGAGAAACATGTACGGCTGGTCGTCGTAGATGAGCCGGTGGATCTTTCGGTATATCGGTGCGCGTGCCTTCTCGTCAAACGTCCGCCTGCCCTCACCCAGGAGCCTGTCGACTTCCTCATTCCTGTATCCGATAAAGTTGAACTCGCCTTCCCTTGTCTTTGACGAATGCCAGATATCGAAATTATCCGGGTCGCGGCCGAGGAACCAGCCCATGAGGACCGCCTCAAAGCGCCTCTTATTTATGAACTCGTTTATCATGGCGCTCCACTCGACGACCCGTATCTTCATCTTTATGCCGATTGCCGCCAGATACCCCTGGATCATCTCCGCGCACCTCTGGCGCTCGGCGTTGCCCTGGTTTACGAGGACCGTGAACTCGAAGGTCCTGCCGTCCTTTTCACACCATCCGTCGCCGTCAGTATCCGTCCAGCCGGCCTCTTTGAGAAGCGCCTTCGCTCTCTTGGGGTCGAACGGCGCGGGCAGGACATCCTTATTATACGCCCACGAATCGGCCATGAAAGGCCCTGTCGTGACATGCGCAAGGCCGAAGAATATCGTATCGATCATCTCCTGCTTATTCACCGCGTAATTCAGCGCCTGCCTCACCCGGATATCGCCAAACTTCGGATCGGATAGATTATAGCCCAGGTATGTGTAGCCGAAACCCGGATATCTGAACTTCCGGTAATTGGTTTGGAAGAAATTATTATCGGTCTGTCTCGTGTATTGAAGCGGCGTAAGGACCGACATATCGACGCCCCGGGTCTCGAGCTCCAGGAACGTCGTGGCCTCGTCGGGGATGATCCGGCAGATGTATCTGTCGATGAAGGGACGGCCTTCAAAATATTCATGGTTTGAGACGAGCTCTATCTTCTCGCCGGTCTTCCACGACTTGAATTTATAGGGCCCGGTGCCGACCGGATGGCGCGAAAAGGGGGTCGAATTCAAATCCGCATCTTTTAGGATATGTTCGGGCATGATCCACATACCCCATCTCGACAATGCGGGCGCGAACGGCTCGCTGTATTCGACCTTCACGGTACAGTCATCTAAGACCAGCAATTGCTTCACCCTGTCAAAATTAGAGCTGTACGGTGTCTTGACGGCAGGGTCGACGAGCTTCTTGTATGTGAATTCGACATCCTTTGCCGTGAAGGGGGCGCCGTCGTGCCATTTCACGTTCTTCCTTAAATGGAATACTATGGTGAGGCCGCCGTCCAGGATGTCCCAGCTCTCGGCAAGGTCACCGACGACCTTCAGGTCTTTATCGTATTTGACAAGGCCGTTGAAGACCATGCCGCAGATATCGCTAGACGCGCTGTCAGCGGCAAGGATCGGCACCAGCGTGCGCGCGTCGCCGATGGACGCGACGATAATGGCATCGCCAAATTTGCTAAAGCAAATTTGGCCTTGAGAACGCAACGAAGAGGAGCGTTCGAAGGACCTCTCTTCCGACGCCTGCGCCTGAACGGCAAGCGGCAAAAAAAATACCGCTAATATTAGCGGTATCCTGATGTTACGCAATACGCAGTACACAATACACAATACAAAACTTCCCATTTAAGTCCTAATAATCCACCGGCTGGTCGGCCAATGGCTGGCCTGACGGATGCTGCTGCTGGCCTTGAGCCATCGGCGAGGATATCCTCCCTTTGGCCACAAGCGACCTGCCCCTCTGGCTCGTCATTACGGCAAGGGCCAGGCATGTTATTATATAGATGATCGCAGAGGCCGCCGTTGCGCGCGTCAAAAAGACCGATGTCTTCGTGCCGAAGAGCGTCTGGGTGGAGCTTCCGCCGAATGACTCGCTTAAGCCTCCGCCCCTGCCTGCCTGTAACAGGATTACGGCTATCAGGACCAGGGATACTATCACGTGTATTGCGATGACCAATCCGAATAACATACGTTACCTCGCTTTATTCAATTTGCTGTAACCTTTATTACAAACAATTCTTGACTATCTCGGTGAATGAATCGGCCTTGAGGCTCGCGCCGCCGACGAGCGCGCCGTCCACATCCGGCTGCGATATGAGTTCTTTGATGTTTTCGGGTTCGACGCTCCCACCGTATTGTATCCGCACCGACTTTGCCGTCTCCTCGTCATACATCTCTTTCAGCAATCCCCTTATATACTTGTGGGCCTCTTCGGCCTGTTCTTTTGTGGCGTTGACACCCGTGCCTATCGCCCATACCGGCTCATACGCTATGACGGTCTTCAATATCTCATCCCTTGTAAGGCCCGCGAGCGAGTTTTTGATATGGTCTTTTACGATCGCAAATGTCTTGCCGGCCTTTCTTTCCTCCAGCTTTTCGCCGACGCAGACGATCGGCGAGATGGCCTCCTTCAATAATGCCTTCGCCTTCCTGTTCACCGTCTCGTTCGTCTCGCCGAAGAACTGTCTGCGCTCGGAATGGCCGACGATACAATATTCGCATCCTATGTTTTTAAGCATCCCTGTCGAGACCTCGCCGGTGAAAGCGCCTTCCTTCTCCCAGTAAACATCCTGGGCCCCAAGCCTGATATTGGTATCCAATATAACTTCTTTAACATCGCTTAGTGAGGTGAACGGCGGGCAGAGGACTATCTCGATCTCGGCAATGTCAAAAAGCGTCCGCTTTATGGAGTTCGCAAGGTCTATCGACTCCGATATGTTCTTGTTCATCTTCCAGTTTCCGGCGATGATCACGCGTCTCATAAAATTTTATCTCTTTCTGTAGGGCACACTTAAGTGTGCCCTACAGACTAGCTTATTTCTTCCCGCAGCAGCAGCATGAATCTTTATCGTTCAGCGCGTCGATTCCCGGCAGGGGCCTACCCTCCAGATACTCCAGCGATGCGCCGCCGCCCGTCGAGATATGCGTCATCTTATCTTCTACCTTGACCTTCGACATCGCCGCCGCCGTATCCCCGCCGCCGATCACTTGAGTTGCGCCTTTTAAGCCAGCGATAAATTTCGCTATCTCTTCCGTGCCCCTGGCGAACTTATCCATCTCGAATACGCCGAGCGGCCCGTTCCAAACTATGGTCTTTGCGGCCTTCAGCTTATCTTCGAATAATTTTATCGTCTTCGGCCCTATATCGAGCCCCATCCATCCGTCCGGTATATCTTCACCGACGGTTTTCGTGTTCGCGTTCGCTTCAAATTTATCGGCGATAACGTGATCGACCGGAAGCAGCATCGGTATATTCTTCTTTGCGGCTTTTTCAAGCGCCGCCTTTGCCGTATCAAATCCGTCCTTATCGAACTTTGAGGCGCCGATCGTCCTGCCTTTCGCCTTGAGGAACGTGTAGGCCATGCCGCCGCCGATGAGCAGGGCATCGACTTTATCAAGGAGATTATCTATGACATTTATCTTGTCCTTGACCTTGGCGCCGCCGAGGATGGCGACGAACGGTCTCTTCGGGTTATCGACAGCGCTTCCGAGATACTGCATCTCTTTTTCGAGCAAGAAACCCGCGACTGACGGCAGAAAGTGCGTTACGCCCTCCGTGGACGCGTGTGCGCGGTGCGCGGTCCCGAAAGCGTCGTTCACGAAAACGTCGCCGAGTGAAGCAAGCTCCTTAGCAAAGGCCGGGTCGTTCTTCTCTTCTTCGGCATGGAACCTAAGGTTCTCCAGCAAAACCACATCGCCCGGCTTCATCGCTGAAACTGCCTTCCTGACATCATCGCCTATGCAGTCTTTCAGCATGAGGACCGGTTTACCCAGAAGTTTCTCGAGCCGTTTCGCAGCAGGCGCAAGGCCCATCTTCTCATTGACCTGACCGTCCGGCCTGCCCAGATGGCTCATCAGGATGACCCTGGCGCCCTGGTCTATCGCATATTTTATAGTCGGAAGGGCCGCCCTGATCCTGATATCGTCGGTTATATTCAGATCGTCATCGAGCGGGACATTAAAATCCACCCGCATCAAAACCCTCTTCCCCTTCAGATCCGCATCCTTGATCGTCTTCTTCGCCATAAATACGAATTCACCCCATGCAATTTTTCCCCGTCATTGCGAGGAGGATGTTGTAAGATTGTTTTTCGACGAAGCAATCTCTAAAAGTGAGATTGCTTCGTCCCGCCTTCGGCGGGACTCGCAATGACGAAGTTGTTTTGATAACCAAACTCTTACTATGATTATGCTAAGAAAGGATATGATTATAATATTCAGGAAAGGGCTTGTCAATACCTAAATCGCCAGCCAGCCCTATTTGAATACGAATCCCGTCTCGATCGACCAGAACAAGAGGTCCATCTCCTCGAGCGGGATGCCGACCCTTTTGGAAAATTCTCTCATCCTGTCTTCGATATTCGTATAGGCCTTTTTAGATCCGATCGAGATCGGCACTTTACCGATAACGCCGTACTGCTTCAGGTTCTTAAGGATGTGCCTGTCGAGGATCGCTATCTCTTTACCGAGCCCTATGTTCCTCAAAAAATGGCTCGCCTCCTTGTAGCCGTAGCCCTTGATATTTTCGACCAGCCAGTCCCTCAACGCGAATACATCCCCGAAATCGAGCCTCCCCTTTATGTCGATCCCCTTGCCCTTTTTGAAAAGTCGGCGTGCGCAGGCGATAAATTCCGCCTTCTTGTTGTGAAACCTCACCCTGCCCCGAAGCGCGGGCTTTATTGCGCTTGCGCTCCCTTTAAGGAGAAGCCCTTTGGCCTCAAGCTCCCGTATCGCCTTGTCGCAATGGAGGGCATTTGCGTTCGCGGTCAATATACAGAAGCAGAGCTCCCTGAATATCTCTTCGTCCCTGCCTTTATGCAGGGGCCTGAATTCCAGGAGCCTATTTTTTATTTCGGTTCTTCTCTTTTTGTATTCGGCAATAAGATTCCGGACGGAAAATTTTGGCGGGGTCATCTAAAGAGAATTAAGATATTTGAACGCTGCCAGAGCAGCCTTTGAGCCCTCGCCCGCGGCTATCACAATCTGCTTCTCAGGGACGTCGGTGACGTCGCCGGCGGCAAAAATACCCGGGACGTTAGTTTCGTTTTTGCAATTTACTATTATCTCGCCATATTCGTTCTTCTTGATATCTTTAGCGAATGCTGAATTCGGGACAAGGCCGATCTCCACGAATACGCCCTGGATAGATAGGTCTTCTTCTTTTCCCGCCTTATCCACCTTTATCGCGCGCACCATTTTGTCGCCGAGCACCGAGGTGACCCGGGCGTCGTTCATTACCGTGACGATACCCGACCTCTCAACCTTTTCGCGCATTATGGCGTCGCCGCCGAGCCGCGGCGTGTTATTGACGATGTAAACATGTTTTGCTATCCTCATCAACTGAAGCGCGGCATCCAGGGCGGAATTTCCGCCGCCTATCACCGCCACAACTTTTCCGCTGAATAACGGCCCGTCGCAGGTCGCGCAATATGTCAGCCCCTTGTTTTTGAACTCCCTCTCTCCCGGCACTCCCAGCTCCCTCGACTTCTTGCCGGAGGCGATTATGGCAGTCTTCGATTCATATTCGCCCTTTGCGGTCTTCACCCTGATCGCATCGCCGGTTTTCTTCAGCTCGACGGCCTCTTCGGACTCCTTTACAGGCACTTTGTATTTGCGCATGTGCTCTTCGAACTTGGCGGTGAGGTCGGGGCCTGTGATAAACTGATAGCCGGTGTAGTTCTCTATGTCGCCGCTCCAGGCGGTCTGTCCGCCGATGTCCGCGGTAATCACCAGGAACTCGAGCCGTTTACGCGCGGCGTAAACCGCAGCTGTTATCCCCGCCGGCCCTGCGCCTATAATAATCAGGTCATACATCTTATATTCCCAACACTTCCTTTATCTTCTCTTTGTCGAATCCGACTATGAACTCACCATCGATCTCAATAACCGGGACGCCCATCTGGCCTGACTTCTTGATCATTTCGCTCGCCTTATTTTCGTCCGCCGACACGTCTATATCCTCGAATTGTATGCCGTTCTCTTTGAGGAACTGTTTCGCCCTTATGCAAAACGGGCAGGTCGCCGTGCTGTAGACCAATACTTTTTTAGCCATCGTATTCCCCTCCCTGGCTTATTTGTTGCAGTAGGTCACACTTAAGTGTGACCTACTGCTATTTTATTATCTTCTTCAATTTCGCTATATCGTCTATCGTATAATCCGGCTTGAGTTCGCTAACTTCTTCGGGCCTGCCAAGGCCGTAACTGACCCAGCATGTCTTTATACCGGAATTCTTTCCCATCATAACGTCTATGGCCATATCGCCGACCATGATAGACCGTGCCTTGTCTATCTTCAGCCTTGGCAATAAACTATCCAGGACGCAGGCGGAAGGCTTGAGGCAATTTTCATCATCCCCGCCGATTACATCTTCAAAATAATCGCGTATACCGGTCTTTTTCAGGACGGGCTCGGCAAATTTAGCGTATCTGTTCGTAAGTATGAGTTTTCGCTTATTCCTGAAATATTCCAGCGTCTCTTTGACGTGAGGATAGAGCCTTGCTTCGTCGGCGGGATGTTTTATGTAATAGTCGCCGTACAGCCTCACGCCTTCTTCTGTAAAATCGGCCTTGTCTTCGCCCAGGGATTTGCGGATAAGATCGCTCACGCCCGCGCCGACGTATGAGACGATGAGTTGAGGCGGTTTTTCTTTAAGGCCGAGCCGCCTTAAAGTGTAATTCATCGCGTTTACTATATCAATTCTATCATCGACCAGCGTGCCGTCGATGTCGAAGAATATGGCGTCAACTGCGAACATTTACGTTACATCGACTTTTTTCGAGTTCTGCCAGAGCCCGTGTATGTTGCAGTAGGAAGACGCCAGTATCGTCCCGGGCTTATCGGATTTGAATGCGCAGGAAACTTCCGGTTGCGTATAGACCGTGCTTGTGTCCGGGCCAAGTGCCGATGCGCCGTGAGAGGCGAAATCGAACCTGCCGACCTGATACGGGAATTTTTCGCCGTCGGGCAGGAAATATACCGCGATCCAGCTTATGTGATGGGCCGTGGTGTTCGGGTGCGCGATCTCTTTGCCGACGGTCAGCGTGACCCTGAAAAGCCCGCCCTTCTTCGCGCTGTCAGGCGCGTCGATGACCGGCACGTGCTTCTCCTTCTTCCAGTCCGCCGATTGTAGCAGGTCTTTGATTTCTGTCATGTTACACCTCGTAGTTGTTTTTACTTCTTCTCCAACAGGTTCTCGAACATCTCCTCGTGGCCGATCTCTTCGCCCATGATGTGGGTCGCGAGCTGGTACGTATCGTGGTCTTTGCCGAACGTCTTCTTAGCGATCTTATTGTAGACCTCGATGGCTCCGGCCTCGGCAGTGGTAACGATCTTTATGATCTCTTTGTAATCGCTCAAGGTCTTCATCACGCCCGGATACGCCCCATTCGAGTTCTTTATGAGGTTTATCGGGTTATTGGTCGGAAGCCCGCCGAGCTCGATGATCCTCTCGGCAAGCTCTGTCGCATGCTCAAGCTCATCCTTGGCGATCTTATTCAAAAACTCCTGCATATCCTCATAGCCCTGGCCTTCCACTGCCTGCGCCATGTACCACCAGGCATAATAGGCAAGCCACTCATCGCAATATGCCCTGTCCAAATCCTTGATCAGCTCTTTCAGGTCAAGGTCCACTATCTCTCTAGCCTTTTTTCCCATTTGCTGCCTCCCTTTCTATTTTAGGCTTATATTTTATACCACGCTCCTATGCGCGGTATTATATCATACTTTCACATTTTTCGCAAAATCCATCCCATACTCATAACACTTGCCGAGCTCATCCTTATCCGGCATATATTTAACCGAAATGGACGGCTGTGCGATCTCCATTCCGCCTGATTTCAGGATATTCTCGATCGACTGCACCGCGCCGCCGGACCAGCCGTAAGAGCCGAAAACAGCGGCAATCCTTCCCTTAGGCTTTAACCCTTTCAGGAACTCCAGAAATCCAGCGATATTGTTGAGCATGTCATTATCGTGAGTGGGGGAGCCGACGAGGAAGCCTTTGGCGTCGAGCATCTCCTTGATGACCTCCGTTAAGTCGGATGACGCAATGTTGTATAGCTTTACATCTACCCCGGCAGCGGTTATGCCTTCGACCATTTGTCTGGCCATCTTTTCGGTAGCGCCCCACATCGTCTCGTACACGACTACTACTTTTGGCTTTGTCGTATTCTTCGCCCACGTCACGTATGAATTGACTATTCTTCCCGGGTCCTTGCGCCAGACGATGCCGTGGCTCGGCGCGATCATCGTTATCGGCCATCCCATCTTCTGCACGTCTTCGATCTTTTTCAATATGAGCGAGCCCAGCGGCCAAAGGATGTTTCCATAATATTTCGCCGCCTCGTCCATCAGCGCGCACTGGTCTACCTCGTCGTCGAACCGCTGGCTGGTGGCATAGTGCTGGCCGAACGCGTCGTTCGGCATTAAGAGTGATTCCTCCGGGCAATAGGTGAACATACTGTCAGGCCAGTGGATCATGGGCGCCTCGATAAAGGCGAGCGACCTCTTCCCGAGTTTCAATTTATCGCCGGTCTTCACGACCTGAAAATCCCAGTTCTCGTAATACATCCTGTAGAGGCCCTCTTTGCACTTAGCGGTGCCGTACACCTTTGCCTTCGGGCATAATTTCATGACCGCAGGCATCGAGCCGGAGTGGTCGGTCTCAACGTGGTTAGCGATGAGGTAATCTATCTTCTCCGGCGGGATCACGGCCCTGATGTTTTCGATCAGTTCCTGCGAAAACGAACCCAGCACCGTGTCGACTAACGCTATCTTCTCGTCGACGATGAGATAGGCGTTATAGGTAGTCCCTCTCTTCGCCGTATACGTGTGGCCGTGAAAGGTCCTGACATTCCAGTCAACTACACCGACAGAATAGATCCCTTTTTTAATTTCAAGCGGCTTCATTTATCCTCCCCTTCTCTTTGGCTTATTAACCCTTTTTTCACCCCTTATGAAAGTCGGCGCTGCCCTGGGCGTAGTCCCGCGCTTCTCTACGTGATAATACTCATATGTCATCGGCCTCCCCGGTTTTATCATCTCCGAACCGGCCATTCTGCCCAGAAATACCGTATGCGTACCACAGTCAAGTTTGCTTACGACTTCCGCCTCCAGATAACATATGACATAGTCCGTCACTACGGGACATCCCGAGGCAAGTCTCTTAAAATTGACATTTTTGAACTTATCTTCCTTCCTGCCGGTCTTAAACCCAAACCCTCCGATGAAAGGAAGCGGCGTCTCTTCATCAAGGACCGAAACGCCGAACCTGAGGCTTGATTCGATATACTCGTGCGTCAGGTTCTTCTTGTTTATGCTTACGGCTATAGTTACAGGGTCGTTCGTGACCTGAAAAACCGTATTCGCTATCTGGCCGTTTGGCAGATCGCCTTTGTTGGCGGAGACTATATACATCCCGTAACTCAAGTTATGAAGCACATTCGGATCCATTAAGTTGCCTCCTCAAGGATCTTCCTTATATTGGCATCGATATCCGCTTTTGCCTGACCAATGGCCGCAGACCTGTCCTCCAGAGTTGGCTCATCTTTTTTGTAAAAGACGCCGAGCGCGATCGGCGAGTCGGTATCATAATCCCACTCGCGTATCTTCGACATCGCTATATCAAAATCTGACGGGTCGTGGTCTTTCAATTCGTAGACGCGCTTATCGTAATACTCATACATGTTATAGTACGTGACGCATACCTGTAAAACATCGACGAGTGAAAAGCCTTTATGCAGTATCGCTTCCATAAATATCTTCTTCAACAGCTCCAGGCCGTGGGATGTGCCGCGCGCCAGGAACGTCGCGCCGCTTGAGAGCATAAGCTCCAGCGGATTTATCGGAAGCTCTCTTGTCCCGAGCGGCGTGGACCGGCCTTTGAAACCGAGCGGCGAAGTGGGCGTATATTGTCCTGTGGTAAGTCCGTAAACGCGGTTATTGTGGATGATCGCCGTTATGTCGACATTCCTCTTTGCCGCAAATATGAGATGCTCCAATCCTTCGCCGTAAGCGTCGCCGTCGCCCGCGTGTCCTATTACCTTAAGCGAAGGGTTTGCGAGCTTTATGCCGGTCGCCGGAGGGAAGACCCTGCCGTGGATCGAATAGAAACTGTTTGTGTTTATGTAATCGACTATCTTCGCGTGGCATCCTATCCCGGATACCAGAACGACATTCTCTACAGGCAGTCCTTCTTCGTTGAGTAAGCTTAAGACCGCCTTTATCGCATTCAAAATGGCGAAGTTCCCGCAACCCGGGCACCATGTGTTTTGCGCTGTCGTGTTCAAATTTATCACTTGACGACCTCTTTTATCCTGGCCGCAAGCTCATCCACAGTAAACGGCCTGCCGTCGTATTTCAGGATGCTGTCGTCGGCCTTGAATCCGTAACGATTGATGAGTCGGACAAGCTGGCCTGTCGCATTATTTTCAACGGAAATCAATTTTTTTACGCCTCTTAATGCTTCCTTAAACTTAGCAATAGGGAACGGAGAAAGCGCGATGACGTGGACCACTTTTAAACCCAAATCTTCTGCCGCCTCGACGACCGGCCCTTTCGTTGACCCCCAGCACAATAACGCTGTCTTCGAAGCTTTATTGCCATAAACATTCACGGTTTCATAACCCTCGAGGTATTCAGCAATATACTTTTCTTTAATGAGCCGTTTCTCCTGCGCCTTCTTGGTCTCGGTCGGGTCTTCCGTGGTAAGACCCGATTCATCGTGTTCATAGCTATTTACCTTAATAACTGCGCCTTTTCTGGGTGCGAATACGCGTTCGACCGGCTCTTCCTTTATTGCCCTGACCGAATCGATGTCGAAGCTGTATGTCCCTTCGCCCAGATTTTTATCGGATAGTATTATGGAAGGGACCTGAAATTTCCACGAGATATTCAATGCCGCCTGCGACCAGCAATACGCCTCTTCCGCATCTCCAGGCGCTACGAGAAACCTCGAAAATTCTCCCTGGCCCGCATTGAGCGCAAAGTGCAGTTCCGTCTGCGCGCTGTATGTCGGAAGGCCCGTAGATGGGCCCGGCCTCTGGCCCAGGATTATGACGACTGGAAGCTCCGCCATGGCCGAAAAACTCAAACCCTCGGTCATCAGGCAGAATCCGCCGCCGGAAGTGCCCACCGCAACCTTCTTGCCGCAATATGAAAATCCGAGGGCCATCAAAATGACCGCTATTTCGCTCTCCGGATGTATTACTTTTAAGGAAAAATCGGAAGCCGCATTCGCCATGAAATGCAGTATAGGCGAGGCAGGCGTCATCGGATAAGCGATGTAGGCAGCGAGTCCACCCCTTATCAGTCCAAGGCCGGTGGCTTCATTTCCGGTTAAGAGAGGCAAGCTTTTTTGATCCAGCCTTTCTATTTTAGATGACCCCTTAGCAAGATCATACGCCTTCCGCGCAACTTTTAGATTCAGATCCGTATCTTTCGCGAAATTTTTCCTGAATGCGTCTTCCAGCACAGGCCATTCTATGCCGGATGCCTTGCAGAACGCGCCGATCATGCCGGCGTTCCGCAGGATCTCAGGCGCGGCCTCTTCCTTTATTATATTCGTTAAAGGGATGCCGATGCCGTTCGATTTTACCGAATCGGAATCGTATATTACTACGGCGCCGGGCTTCAGCCGGCTGCCATGAAAATTTACTGCATCTTGATTCAAGGCAAGAAGATAATCTACTTTGTCAATATGAGCGGCTATCTTATCTTTTGACGCCCTTATTATGGAGAAGGTGTGGCCTCCACGGATAAGAGAGGGGTAATCGCGGTATACGTAAATCCTGTATCCGAGACGGTTCAATATGCCGGCTATGACAAGACTCGACTTGTCTATGCCAAATCCAGCCTTCCCTCCTATAAGAATAGATAGATTAGCCATACCGACCTTTTTTGCTGCCTGCCAAATCAGCCAACCGTTATCGCAGTTATCGGACAGTCATCACACGCTCTTTTACAGGTCTCTTCCGCCACCTTAGGCACGACCGCGACGGTCACCACCGCCTTATCGCCTTCCATATTGAAGACTTCCGGGCATGTCGAAACGCACAGCCCGCATCCAATGCAAGTATCTGCATCAACCTTCGCTCTCATCTCTCCCTCTCTTTTTCACACCTTTTCGAATTCGCTCTTCGGAGCGCCGCATTCCGGACAGACCCAGTTGTCCGGCACTTTGTCAAAGCTTGTCCCGGACGGAACCCCGTTATCGGGATCGCCCTTTGCAGGATCATAGATATAACCGCAAACATTGCATTTATATTTGTCCATCTCAATTCTCCTTTTTTGCAATTTTCACGTCGATCTTCCCTTTTAACAGGTCGGCGAACCTTTTGCCGTCATCAGGATGGCCAGCGGTCTGGCCGTAATGCATCGGCACGGCAATCTTTGGCTTTATCGCAATCGCCGCGCCCACCGCCTCCTCGGCAGTCATCGTGTAAGTCCCGCCGACAGGGAGAAGCGCGATATCGCATTTGAAATCTTTCATTTCCGGGATGTTATCAGTGTCTCCCGCGTGATAGATAGACACTCCGTCCATCGTAACGATGAATCCCAATCTCCTGCCGCCCTTCGGATGGAAACCCTTATCTATATTGTAACTTGCCGCGGCTTTTATCCGGACTCCTGACAATTCAAACATATCCCCGGGCGACATCGTCTTTATATCCCTAAATAATTCCCGCTGACTTTTTAATTGTGCCGTGACAGCGTCACACGATACAACTACCGTATCCTCATCCGATATCTTGGTTATATCCGGCTTTGAAAAATGGTCAAAGTGCTCATGCGTTATCAATATGATATCCGCCTTATTGGAACCGGACGCTATGTTCCATGGGTCGAAATATATCGTCTTCGAACCGTCCCACCTGAAACTTGAATGACCCAGCCAGTGTAAAGTTTCTATCATACTAAAAAAACATACAGTCTCTTCAATGTTTCCCCTTTTTTTGGGATATTATACCACTTCCGTATTTTAATGGGCAGTTTTCCCGTTTATACCACTTCTTAATTATTCACAGCGGGATCCCGCCAAAGCATTAGCGACGGCGGGATAAGTCATGCCCAGGACTATCTACCGCAGCCCTCTTTGCAATGCGCAACAGGCCTTAACATATACCTGATCGTCACTCTCATTTAAATCACCTCCTATTTTTCAATATTTCCGCCAGATCTTTATCCGGCGTTGTGATGAGCCTTAGATCAAACTTTTCCTGCAATACCTTAAATACGTTCGGCGTTATGAAGGCAGGTGGTGTCGGCCCTATCCTGATCCCTTTGATGCCGAGATATAGCAGCGTCAAAAGAATCGCGACGGCCTTCTGCTCAAACCACGATAACACAAGCGAAAGAGGGAGATCGTTGACGCCGCAGTTGAATGCCTTTGCCAATCCCACGGCAACCTGAAC
>Ga0105164_10001456_pt1 | contig 15197 bp, 10 predicted proteins | sample VDWuncwatermetaG_FD_89674 | JGI IMG/M metagenome (GOLD analysis project Ga0105164, IMG submission 89674) | Wastewater microbial communities from Netherlands to study Microbial Dark Matter (Phase II) - VDW unchlorinated drinking water | ecosystem: Environmental > Aquatic > Freshwater > Drinking...
AATGTAGTCTTGCCGCAGTACTTCCAGCATGCTCGCCCGGGTAACGCGGGCGATATAGGCGGCAGGGAGCGTCCCCAGGGCGAGCATGGGCAGTACTACCTTTCGAAAGTTCCAGGCGAAGGGGTTCCAGAACTCACGCCAGTCGGGGCCACCCCAACCCAGCACGTCGAACCAGCCCAGCTCCACGGAGAAGATGATGACCAGGAAGGTGGCTATGATGAAATTGGGCATGGCGGTACCGATGGTGGCGAAGAAGACGCCGAAGTAGTCCCCTATCTTGTTCTGGTTGAGGGCGGCGATGGTCCCCAGGGACATCCCAAACACCACAGCGTAGAGAAAGGCCACGACCCCCAGTTGGGCGGTGACCTGGAACCCCTCTTGGATAATATCCCGCACTGGGCGTTCGTTTCTGAAGGAGACACCCAGGTCGCCCTGGACCAGGCCCTTGAGGTAGAGGCCGTACTGGGCGTAGAGCGGCTCGTCCAGGTTGTACTTCCTCTCCAGGTTGGCTAGGACGCTCGGCGGCAGCTCTTTCTCCCGGTCGAACGGCCCGCCCGGGACGGCATGCATCAGGAGGAAGGTGATCGTGGCCACTGCCCACAACACGGGGATAATCCAGAGAATGCGCCGAATGATGTAGCCGGTCACCGTGCTTCCATTATCGGCCTGTATAAGCAGATATGACAATACGGGAGCCCGCCCGGGCTCCCGTATTGCCTTCTGTGGCTATGCTCTATGTTCTACTTCGAGCGGCCCCAGCCTTCGGCCCGCCAGTCGCCGCTTATCACCCCGTCCTGGCCGGTGGCGAAGTCCTTCATGCCCACCACGTAGGGCTTGATCAGGTAGTGGTCGGCGACGTGCATGAAGGGCCCGATGCCGCACACCCTGGTGACGATAAGCTCATTGATCTTGTGGTACTGCTGGATCCGCTCCACATCGTTCGTGTTATTCCGGGCCTTCTTGATGAGGTCCTGGATTTCAGGGTCGCTGCAGTTGTAGTGGTTGTTGCCTTTGCCCGGGTTGTCGAAGAGGCCCACGATCCAGTTCTCCGGGTCCGGGTAGTCTTGGATCCAGCCGCCGGGGAATAACTCGAAGTTCTCGGACTTGAAGCGGGCCGAGCGGGTGGGACCGTCTACCACCTCGATCTTGGTGTCGATATTCAGGTTTGTCTTCCATTCCCCCTTGTGGAACTCGCCGGTGCATTTGGATGTGGTGTCGTCGCGGACGAGGATGGTGAGGACAGGGAAGCCCTGGCCGTCGGGGTATCCCGCCGCGGCCAGGTGCTTCTTGGCCTCCGCCACGTTAAAGCCGATTTGGTCCTTATAGGCGTCCGGCTTCGCCCCTCCCTTCACGAAGGTGCCCAGCCAGGTGGTGGAGGGTACCCAAACGCCCTGCCGGCAGGTCACGTTTTCCGCATCGTGGTCGTCGGCCCTGACCAGGGCCAGGCGCACGTCCAGATTGTCCAGAGGTGGCTTCTTCAGGTTCATCTCCATCCCCACGGTGGTGGGCTTCGCCACCTCGAGGAACTCTCCCGTGGGCGCGAATTTAGCCTGGAGGGCCTTCACCTCCACCAGGTTGACGTTGGCGAAGTCCAGCTCACCGGCTTCGTAGGCGCGGTCGGCCACCGCGAAGTCGTCGATGAAGCGTAGGACCAGCTTGTCCAGGGTGGGCTTGACGTCGCCGGCCCAGTTGGGGTTGGGCACCAGCGTCGCGTGGTCGCCGGTCACGAACTCGGTCATCTTGTAGGGCCCGTTGTAGGCCAGCTGGCCCGGCGCATCAGGCCCTGGGGCGGCCCACGGGTCGCCGGGGTTGGGGAACAGGTGGGACGGTACCGGGAACGTCGGCCACATGGTAAGGATGGTCACCCAGGTGACCTGGGTGTCGGCCAGGGTGATCTCGTACGTCACGGCGTCAATCTGCTTGACTCCCACCAGGGCCTTCAACGCGTCCTGCTCTGCCGGCGTCTTCTCCCCCGACCCGAAATAGTCGTCGCAGCCCACGATGTTGCTGAGGACGTACTGGTATTCGCCGGCTACGCTGGGGTTGCAGGTGCGGAGGATCCCCAGCACGAAGTCCTTGGCCGTCAGCGGCTGGCCGTCGGACCACTTCAGCCCGCTCTTCAGCGTGATCGTGTACGTCTTGCCGTCGGCAGAGACCTTGGGCAATGACGCCGCCATCGCCGGCTGCGGTTTGTCGTCCTTGTCCAGCGTGTAGGCGCCGCGCCAGAGCATCCGCTCCAGAGAAATCTCTGAAGCGAAGCTGGACTGGTGGGGGTCGAGCTTGTCGCCCTCAACAGTGGCGACGGTGAGCGTGCCGCCCTTGATGCGCTGGGCGGCGGCCGGGGTCGTGGCTGCCGGGCTCCCCGTCGCTTTCTCCTCGCCCCCGCCGCCGCAGGCGGCCCCAATGCTCAGGGCAAGAATAGCCAGTAGCACCACGGGCCAGACCCTCCAGCCCCCGAGTGGCAGCCTCATGGCTTGCCTCCTTTCATTACTTCGTCTATCAACGGCGACACTATAGTCCGATTACTCCGCTTAGCGCAAGACGCCTGGGCCGGAAGTTTGAGCGAGAAGCGAGAACAGGGGACAAGGGGCCTCCCCGACCTGCAACGGCTGATATGGCACCGAAAGCCTCTCTAGGTGAGCGATGGCCGGTCCCCCGATACCCGCTGGACCCTGGGCAGAAACAGCTCGCCCAAGGTGATGACCAGGCCGGCGCCGATCAGCACGTCGCCGATGCTGAACACGCGCAGGTCGCTGGGGTTCTTGAGCACAAGGGTGTCCGTGAGCGGCTGGAGACGCGTATCGTCCTTCTCCCTGACGATGCTGACGGGAGTGGTGATGCTGTCGCCGACGCGGTGCTCCGACGCCGCCTCCTCTAGGCCGGCCCGCACCAGGGTCTGGGGCGAGACCGGCATAAAGCCCCCGTTGGAAGCTATGGCGAGCAGGTTCAGCAGCAGGCCCGCACCGATGATGGCGATGCCCAGACGCCGCCAGTTGAACGCCACAAACACCAGCAGCAGCAGATAGGAGAGGTAGAACAGGCCGCGGGCTGTCAGCTCGCGGTCGCCGGCGGCGGTGTACAGCACGATGAACTGAAGCGCGAACGCCAGCAAAGCCAGCAAACCAAGGCGGCTCACTGGCTTGCGGAACTCGAAACGCCAACCAAACAGCGACAACTAACGTTTGAATCGGGCGGTTCTTCTATTCGGCGGTTCTTCTATTCGATTGTGAGAGGCGATCTAGCAGCCTATGCGTTTCCCTCGGGCTCTATCCCCAGTGGCCCAAGCCGGCGAAGGAAGCCGCCACCATAGCGCCGATGACGAGCAGGTAAAGAAGTCGGGCTTTCATGGTCCCCCCCTTTCCCTTGGATTACCCTATTAAGGGTAAGCCTATTAATATACCAATTGACATCGGGATGTCAAGGGGGTGCGATAGAGATTTCGAAAATTCGAGGGCTTTGGGGGCGTTCGTAGGACGTTATCGTCAACAAAAGCCGCCGAGGTCTCTCACCGGGAGCCCTTCAGCGGCCTTGGAGCGACCTCTCAGGTCAGGTTAGGTCAGGTGCACCAGGTAGCCAGCACGGGACTGCCGTCGGGCGAGTCGGTCGGCACGTACCGCACGACGTGCAGGTCGCCCTGGGAGCAACCACCGGCGTAGACTACGTGAGTCAGGACGGTGCCCGGGGTGCTGTCCAGGGAGGGCTGCAAGCAGCTTCCCCCCTGGACAGCGACCAGACGGTCGCCCGTATGGGCGCAGGCAGTGATGGCCGAAGTTGAGGTCTCCGCGTCCGTTCTGCGCAGCAGGGTATTCTGCCCGGCCACGGTGGCCAGCAGCAGCGCCGCGAACAGCACGAACAGACCTAGTCGCATCTTTCCTCTTAGAACCAGACCGTCTGGCCGGCGACAGTGGCCAGGATCAGGGCCAGCATCGTTATCAGCAGGTGCAGTCTCATATCTGTTTCCTCCTCTGCCGCCAGTTTCGCAGAAGCCTCTCGCCAAACTCTCGCCGAGAATCGCCACGGGGCGCTGGCGGCGAAAATTGGTCTCGCTGTCCGGTCCGGCTAGAACCAGACCGTCTGGCCGGCCACAGCGGCCAGGGTCAGGGCCAGCATCGTTATCAGCAGGTTGAGTCTCATATCATTTCCTCCTCTGCCGCCAGTTTCGCAGAAGCCTCTCGCCAAACTCTCGCCGAAAATCGCCATGAGAGCTCAGATGGGGGAAAAGAACAGCGGCCCCGTGACCGGGGCCGCTGGCTGCGAGTCTAGCGTTTGGTCTAGGCGGGGGCGCCGCCCTTAACGATCTGGCGCTGAACCTGTTCGAAATCGGGTGGCTGTTCGCCGCCGAGGTTGTCGGAAACGATCTGGACGTAGCGGTTGTAGCAGTACTTGGCGGCCTCCAGTTGGCCGGACTGAATGTAGCTGCTCATGAGGCGGTACCAGGCCGCCTCGTTGTACTCGTCGACGTCGAGGATGCGCTGACAGAGCTCGGCGCTGCGCTTGAAATCGCCGGCCTGGCTGTAGGCGGAGGCCAGGGTGGTCACGAGGCGCATGTACCGTTCCTCCATCTGCCAGCGCAGAGTCTCGGCCCACTCCGAATAGAAGTCCTGGGCAAAGGGGCCCTTGTAACGCTCCAGCGCCTGCTCCATGAAGGCCAGCGCCTCGGGGCTGCCCTTGGCCAGGGCATCGGCCTGTTGCCCTGCACGCTGGAACTCCTCCACATCGAAGACGAAGCGCCCGCGGGGATCCAGGATGTAGCGGCCGGAGTCCTTGGCGATGCATTCCGGATACAGGGCTTGGCGCAGGCGATAAAGGCTGGAGTGGAAGACGCTGCCGGTCTTGCCCTCCGGCAGATCGGGCCAGAGGGCGGCCACGATCTCCTCTTTGCGCAACGGGCGGCGGTTGCAGAGGAAGAAGAAGAACATCTCCTTGCTCTTCTCGCTGCGCCACTCCAGGTCGGTGATCTCCCTGCCGCCGATCTCGACCCTGAGGTTAGCGAAGCCGTAGGCGTAGACGGTGACGGCGCCGCCCTCCGGCGGCGGCGCCTCGGCGTCGCTTTCGCCGGCGGGCGCGGCCGAAGCCTTGACCGCCTTTAGGAGCCGCCCGAAATAGCCCTCGGCCAGCTTGTTGGCGGCAGCGTACTGGACGAGCAGCGGATTGCGCGCCGCCTCGAGCTGAAGGAAGTGGTCGTAGCCCAGCTGATCGACCAGCTTGGCCACCATCTCCAGACAGTCCAGGGCCAGCCGCTTGCGCTTGAGAGAGAAGTAGACGGAGGCGAGATGAAAGTAAGCCGTGACCAGTTCGCGCTTGGCGCCGCTCTCCTTGAGGAGGCTCACGGCCCGCTCCAGGGACGCCACCGCCTCCTTGAGCTCGCCCCGCTCCCGCTGAATAAGGGCCAGGCTGGTGGTGCACAGGCCCAGCTCGTAGACGCCGCCGCGCTCCTCGGCCTCGGCGGTGGCCGCCTTGACCAGGCTCTCGGCGCGGCTGATATCGCCCATGAGCCGGTGGGTGTTGGCGATTCCGTCCAGGACGTAGATGGACACGTAGGGTTGGTCGATCTCGCGGCCGAGAGCGAGGGCCTTTTCGTAGAGGTCCAGGGCCTTAGGGTAGTCACCGCGATCGCGGGCGATCTCGGCCAGGTTGACTAGCGGATAGACTTCGAGACTGGCGTTGGCCAGGGCACGTGCCTTGGCCAGCGACTCCAGGTAAGCAGCCTCGGAGCGCTCGTAGTCGCCCTGGCACATGTAGAGGAGGCCGAGGTTGTCCAGGGTGTGTATGAGGCGCCAGTCGTTGGCCAGCTTCAGCCAGCGCGAGCGGGCCTTCTCCAGGTAGCCCTGCGCTTCTGGCAAACGGCCCAAGTAGAGCAGGGCGAGACCCAGGTTGTCGCAGACGTAAGCGATGTTATACGCGTCGCCCTGGGCCTCGTAGACTTCGAGCACGCCTTTGAGCTCGTGGAGCGCCTCCTCGAACTCCCCGCAGGTGCCCAGGGTGATGCCCAACTCCTTTCGCGCCTCTGTCAGGCTGGAGGTGGGGCCATCGTGTTGGAGAAGCAGGGAACGAGCCTTGCTGAGGGCCTCCTTGGACTCCTGGTAGCTGCCGCGAACCCGCAGGCACATGCCCTTGGTGATCAGCGCCTCAGCGACTGCCACCCGGTCTCCGCTGGCCTCGAAGGAGACGATGGCCTGGGCCAGCAGGGCCAGGGCCTGGTCCACCTGGTTGAGGTAGTGAAGTATGCGGGCCTTCCAGAGGATCAGCCTGGGCTGGGCCGCCAGCTCCTCGGGCGGAATCGCCTCCAGCCATTCGGCCAGGGTATCCCACTTGCCATCTTCGAACAGCTTCCAGCCGACCCGCTCGGTCACCTGGACGATAGGCTCCCAGGCGCTGGCCTGGAGGTAGTGATAGACGGCTTCTTCCCACTCCTGGGCCTGCTCCCGCAGGGCGGCGGCCTTCAGGTTCATCTCCTGGAAGCGGTTCGGATTCTGGGTGCGCAGGTGGCTGACCAGGAAGGCCCGGAACAGCTTGTGGCAGCGATAGGAGCCCTGACTCCCTTTGTCGCGGAGGACGAACAGGTTGCGCCGCTCCAGGAAGTTCAACCGTTCCTCGGCATCGTTGATGTCCAGCAGCTGGTTCAAGAACTCGACCTCGATGACCCGCGGCGCGGCCGCCCCGAACAGGAACTCCTTCACGTCTTGGGGGAGCGGGTCGAACTGCTCCAGCTCGATGTACTGGAACAGGGTGTCCGATGCGCGGAGGTGCTCCCAAGAGATGGAGGCACGAGCCGCCTGCACCTTATCGGCCATGAGGATGAGGGCCGCCGCCCAGCCCTCGGTCAGGTCGGCCAGTTGCTGGGCGTCGTCGAGGGCGATCTCCTTGCCCAGGACGTCGCGGAAGAGCTGGACGACCTCCTCGCAGGCGAAGGCGAAATCGGGGCCGGTGATGGTGGCGACCTCCTGGCGGGCCGACATGAGGGGCAGGACGGCGAGCTGGGGCCAGGTACGGCCGGAGAGGATGAGGTGGCAGTTCTCGGGGAGCCGGTACATCCAGCCCTCCAAGACCTGCCGCAGCTCGGCGGGCGCCTCGTCCAGATAGTGGAAGTCATCGAGGACGATCACGAACGGCTGCCCGACGGACTGAGCGGCCATGACCAGCAGGTCTACCGCTCGCTCGGTGGGGAGCGACGCGCCCTGTTGCAGCGCTCGCGCCAGCTCCGTTCCGAAGCCGGGGAACCGTCGCTGTCCGGACGCGAGCAGGTAGCGCAGAAAGGTGTTCGGCTCGCGGTCCCGCTCGTCCAGCGAGTACCAGCAGACGGGGGTGTCCCAGGACTGGGCGAAGTCCAGCAGAAGGGTGGTCTTACCGTAGCCGGCGGCGGCGCTGACCAGGGTGATCCGTCGCTGGAGCCCTTCGGCCAGCAGCTCGATGAGGCGCTGGCGGCGGATGACGGCTGCCCGGCGGGCAGGCAGGTTCACCTTGGAGGGGTAAGGGACCTCCAAGGGAAGAGGGCCCCGCCTACGGGTCTCGGTAGTCTTAGCCATCACACCCCGGCACACGCTCGACGCCGCGTTATCCGGCGTCCACAGGTAAAGACGGGGTGAAGGGCCTGCCGTTACGGTCGCCGCTGACCGTTTGAACAGATGCGGCGCCGACGGGCTGGCCCAGTAACTTTAGGAAGACGTCGACCACCTGGGGGTCGAACTGGGCGCCGCGGTTACGCCGGACCTCCTCGATGGCCACGGCCTCCGCCTGGGCGGCGCGGTAGGGCTGGTCCGAAGTAATGGCGGCGAAGGCGTCCACCACAGCGAAGATGCGCGCTCCCAGGGGAATCTCCTCGCACCTCAGGCCGTATGGATAGCCGCCGCCGTTCCAGTGCTCGTGATGGGCCCGCACGATCTCGGCCGCGCTCCGCAGCGTCTCCACCTGACGCAGCATCTCCCAACCGATCTGCGGGTGCTGGCGGACGTACGTCCAGTCCTGGGGGCTCAAGGGGCCGCGCTTGTTCAGGACCTCGCTGGGGATGGCGACCTTGCCGACATCGTGGAGGAGGCACGCCGCCTCGATATCTCTCCACTGGGGCGAGCCCTCCGGGATGCCCATCTCGCGGGCTAGGGCCAGGCAGAGGGCGGCGATGCGCAGGGTCCGGCTGTCGAAGCCCGCCTCGCGGGCAGCCAGGGCCAGGACCAGGGACTCCAGGGGCTTGCGCGAGTCCCCTTGCGGCGGCTGGGCGTCGTCGATGCTGGGGGCGGCCAGGGTCACCCGGTTGCGGCCATTCAGCTTGCTGCGATAGACGGCCATGTCGGCGAAGTAGAGGAGACGTTCTGGATCGCGGCAGGGGTCCGGGAAGCAGGCTACGCCCAGGCTCATGGTGATCCGCACGGGGTCCGGCGAATCGGCCACCGGGATGGAGGCGGCTTCTACCGCCGCGCGCAGGCGCTCCGCCACCCGCAGGGCGCTGTCGGGCGAGGTGTCCCGCAGCAGGATGAGGAACTCCTCGCCGCCGAAGCGGCCGACCACGTCGTCGCCACGCAGGGAGCGGCGCAGCGCCGCCGCTACGGCCGCCAGCACCTGGTCGCCGGCCAGATGTCCCAGCGAGTTGTTGACGTCTCGCAGCAGGTCCAGGTCGGCCATGATGACCGCCGTGGGCCGCGGCGACCGCTGGATGCGGGCTATCTCCTGGTGCAGGAGCTCCAGGGAGCGACGGGGCGTCAGTAGCTCCGTCTTGGCGTCGACATGAGCCTCCTCCTGGAGCTGCGGCACGAACAGGGCGCGGTAGAAGAGGAAGAGGGGGGCGATGGCCAGGGCGACGAGGGGCGGGTTCAGGGCCCACAGGGTGGCCATGCCCGCCCCAACGCAAAGCAGGGTCATGTCCGTCCCCAGGCTCTCCCAGGCCAGGATTCCCGACTGCTTGAGGCCGATGCCACGGGCCAGTCGGAGGACCAGCGCGACCATGGCATGATTGACGGTAGTGAAGGCGGCGGCAGCCAGGGCGGTGGCCAGGGCCGGCCGCCAGGAGGGCGCGGCGAGGTCTGCCTCGGACACGGCGTGGAAGACGGCCCAGGCGGCCAGGACGTTGAGAACGTAAGTGGCCACGTTGAACAGCTGGATGTACCAGGGATAGCGGTACCTGAGCCACTCCGGCAGCATGGCCAGCACGACGAGGGCCACCAACAGAGACGGCCCCAGGAGCAGCGCGGCCGCCAGGAGAAAGGCCGGAGTGGCATGGTAGGAGTGCCGGTTGGGCGCGTCGACCTTGAACAGCTGAGCTGCCGCCGCCAGGGGGAGCAGCAGCCCGAAGGCGGCCAGCGTCTCCAGGGAAGGGGTGCTCATCTGGAGGGCGACAGCAAGGGCGGCGGCGCCCGCGGCCAGGCCGTAGACGCCCGCCAAGTATGTCTTGGCGGGCAGGAAAAGGCCGGCCGCCCGCGGGGAGCGCTCGCCGCTACCCCCCGATGCGGGCGGCCCGGATACCGAGCTCGTTCGTGGCGCCTCAGAGGTCACTCGGCGCCGCTACCTCACTTCGCCCAAAGGACGCTGCTCCAGAGGACGCTTCGCCACAGCACGCTGCGCCAGAGGACGCTCTGCCAGAGCACGCTGTCGTAGATGATCTGACCGGTGGCCGGGTCGATGAGGTCGCTAGGGCCTGCGTCCTGGTTCGCCTGGCCGGCGGCGGTGGAGAAGACGGCGGCGTAGGCATCGACCCGTGGGGCCTGCCAGCCGTCCATCGGCGGGGCCGACCGGACGAGCCGGAACTTGGCCTGGTCCGGCGTGAGGCCGGGGTCCTGCTGGAACATGAGGGCCATAACCCCCGAGACGACGGCCGCCGAAGAAGACGTGCCGCTGAGGCGCAGATAGCGGCCGTCCACGACAGCCTGAGGCAGGGCCTTGGCCAGGAAGGAGCCCTGGCTGGACAGGGTGGCGACGATGTCCTGGCCGGGCGCCAGCACCTCGGGCTTGGCGTAGCCATCCACCGTAAGGCCCCGGCCGGACCAATCGGCGGGCCGGTCATCAGCCGTGTCGGCGGTGCCTTGATCGGCGAAGGCGCCCACGCTGATGACGTATGGGTCGTTGGCCGGCGCGTGGTCGACGGCGAAGTCCTGGCCGCCGTAGTTGCCGGCAGCCACGACGACGGCGATGCCGTGGAACCAGGCCTGCTCCACGGCCGCGTCCAGCGGGTCCTGACGGTAGCTGTCGGCGATGGAGGAGGTGAGCGAGATGTTCACCACGCGGATGCCGTATTCGTCCTTGTGGTCCACCGCCCATTGGAGGGCCTGGATGACGTCGCTGGCCAGGGCCGCGCCCTGGCGGTCGGTGACTTTCAGGCTCAGGAGGCTGGCCTCCGGCGCTATGCCCACATAGCCACCCGTCCGGCCGGCGATGATACCCGCCACGTAGGTGCCGTGGCCGTTACGGTCGGCGGGGCCCTTGTCCAGGCTGCTGAAATCGAACTTGGCGGCCAGCCGGCCTTGGAAGTCGTCCGCACCGCTGATGCCGCTGTCGATGACGGCCACCGTGACCCCTTCGCCCGTGACGCCCGCGTCCCAGGCGGATACGGCGGCGGCGGCGAAGGGATAGGCCGTAGCCAGAGCTGAGTGGTCGACCGAGTCGCTCTTCCCGCCCGAGGCGGTCATGACGGCGTCCAGGGAGACCATGCGCACATCCGGGTCGCTGGCCAGCCGCTCGACGTCGGCCGGCGACACGGCCGCCGCGAAGGCGTCGATGAGCGACAGGTCTTCAGACGCCCCCACCGAGGCGGACAATTGGGAGGCCGCCTGATGGGCGCCTTTTTTCACCCGGACGATGACGGGGACCTTCTGCCCCGGGTGCTGCTGCTCGTAGACCCCGACAGCCGGGTGGACTTTCCCTTCCCCCTTGGCGCTGACGCCCGGCGACGCGGCCAGGGCCAGGACCACCAGGGCTGCAACGAGAGTGAGCCCCAACAACAGCTTGCGCGTTACGATCCGATTCATCGCGTTCACCTCTTGACCTCTCGGTCCTGATCCGGTTTAACCACAAGCTTGGGATGCCTCGCGGTCTTCAGGCCGTACTCTCCACCCGTTCAGCGCCGGTAAATTCACGGTTCAGGCGCGGTTAGGGCCCCTGGCGGCCGCCGCTCCGGGACCAGTGCAGGGCGCCCAGGCCCTGACGGCCCACGATCTGCACGAAGGCGGCCACCACGCGCGGATCGAACTGCTGGCCGCCGCAACGCTCCAGCTCCCGCGTGGCCATCTGGAGGGAAAGCACGCTGCGGTAGGAGCGGTGGGTGGTCATAGCGTCGAAGGCGTCGCTGACCAGGATGATGCGGGAGCCAATGGGGATCTGTTCGCCGCGCAGGTGGTCCGGGTAGCCGCTGCCGTCGTAGTGCTCGTGGTGGTGGGCCACCAGGAGGGCAGCCGGGGCCAGGGAGGGCATCCGGCCGAGGATATCGCGCGCCACCAGCGGGTGCTGGCGGGCGATGGCTTTCTCCTCCTCGCTGAGGGGGCCCGGCTTCAGGAGGACATCGTCCGGAACGGCCAGCTTGCCGATGTCGTGCAGGAAGGCCGCTACCTCCACCAGGTCCTGCTCCCCTTGAGAGAGACCCAGCTCTCTGGCCACGCGCTTGGCGTACCAGGCGGCCCGGGCCGTCTGGCCGGCGGGCACACCGGTCTTGCGCTCCAGGGTCGCCACCAGGGCCGACACCGGATCGCTCACGGTACCTTTGCGCCGCCAGGCATCGCCGTTAGTGCAGACCAGCTCGCCCCAGTAGCCCACCTTGTTGCCGCCGCCGGCCTTGGCCCAGTGCATCGCCGCCTCCGCTGCGTACAGCAGCTCGGCGGCCGAAGCGGCCGATTCCGGGTAGCTGGCCACACCCAGGCTGACCATGGTGGCGCCGATGGGCGTCTGCACATTCCTGGCCACGCTGTCCCTCAGTTCCTCCGCCAGGGAGACGGCCGGCTGGGCCGACACGCTCGGCAGAAGGGAGGCGAAGAGGTCGCCGCTCAGGCGGTAAGCTTGGGCAGTGCGGGACTCGATCACTGCCCGGGTCCGCTCCAGGACGTCGTCCCCCAGCTCAGAGCCGAGGGCGTCGTTCACCAGGCGGAAGCCATCCAGGCCGATTACAACGACGCTCAACGCAACGCTGCGGCTCTCCGCCTCGGCGAAGCGGCCGGCCATGTGTCTCTGGAAGGCGTGCCGCTGAGTATCGATGGGCGCGACCGCTATCGCGGCGGCCGCAGGATCCGTGGTGTTGTCGCGCATTGTCCCTCCTCATATAGCCCAGAAGCCACAAGGGAAGGATGCAGCGCGGTCGGCGGCGTTACGCCCGGAGGGTAGAGACGCCCCGCCGGGGCGTCTCTACATTTCTTACAGGCCGCAGGCGCCGTCCGACAGACGGTGCATGCGCGATACGACGGCGTCCGCCTCCTGGCCGACGGCGGGATGGGGGCGGCCGTCCGCCGGATCGACGGCCACGGGCAGGAGCCGGCAGGAGACCACGCCCTCCCTGGTGAGCGTGACTTGGAGGATGGCGGACAGCGCGGACGGCACTCCCGGCTGGCCGTAGTCGACCTCGTCGAAGTCGAACGCAAAGTTGCCCAGGCTGTAGATGATGAGGCCGCCCCGGTAGCGCTCGAGGCCCTGGAGGACGTGGGGATGGTGGCCCAGGACCAGGCGGGCGCCAGCGTCGATGGCGGCGTGGGCCAGCGCCACCTGGAGGTCGCCGGGGGCCTCCTGGTACTCGGGGCCGGAGTGGAGGGAAACGATGACTACATCAGCGCGACGGGCCACCGCGGCCACATCGGCCGCCACAGCCTCTGCGGTGGCCCAGGCCACGCCGGCCCGGTCAGCGGTGGCGGCGGTGGCCGACACGTCGAAGCCACTCACACTGTCGCGGGGCGTGTTGACGTAGGCCAGGAAGGCCAGCCGCAGCCCGTTGCGCTCCAAGATTAGCGGCGAGCGCGCGGCCGTCTCGTTGTCGCCGGCGCCGGCGTAGGCGATGCCCGCAGCCGTAAGGGCGGCGCGGGTGTCGGCCAGCCCCTCGAGGCCGTAGTCCAGAGCGTGGTTGTTGGCCAGAGAGACGACGTCGATACCAGCGTCGGCGAGGCCGCGGGCAGCGGTCGGCGAACCGCGGAACACGAAGTCCTTGTTGGCGGGCTGGCCGCCGTCACTAAGTGGGGCCTCCAGATTCACGAAGGCCACGTCGGCGCCGCGCAGCACGTCGCCGACGTGCTCGAAGGGGTAGAGGGGCCCGAACCGGCGCACACCGTCGCCGATGGAGCGGCCCAGCATGACGTCGCCGGCGGCGACCAGCGTGACCTGGGCCGGCAGTGTAGGGCTGGGCGAGGCCGAAGCCGTGGCGGAGGCCGACGGAGTCGGTGTGGCCAACGGGGGCGCGTCGCCGCCGCAGAAGGTAGCCAGCGGGAAGACAGCCAGGCAGAGGAGCCCAGCAATACTCCAGCGCGGACGGCAGGGCGCCACGCGGCCATAATCGGACAGGCCGGCGCGATTAGCAAGCGGTGGCAGCGCTGGCGCTGTTAGCCGGGCACGTGGAGAGTGGCGCTGGCCTCGGGGAAGATGAAGTAGCCCCTGCCGGGCTCCATCTGCGCCAGGTCGTTGAGGAAGGGCGGCACGTCGGGGTCGAAGCACTTCCAGGGGTCGGCCTGGTCCTGGGAGTCGTAGGTGCAGACGATGCTGAAGGCGATGCCCGCCAGCACCTCTGTGACGGGCCGCGCCGCTCGCGCCGGGTAGCCGATGAGGTTAAAGCGCCCGCCGACAAGAGGGACATCCGTGGAGAGGGGCGCCAGCCCTGAGGCGGACAGGGTGTCGGCCTCGTCCATAAACGCGAAGAAGCCCATCGTCTGGTCGATGTCGGTCAGGTCATTGAGGAAGGGGGGCACGTCGGGCGAGAAGCTGCGCCACTTGCCGGAGGGGGCCGCGCTGGCGTCCAGCGCCCAGGCGATGCTGAGGTTGTCCAGTATATCGGCGAAAAGCTGGCTGGGGCTGGTGCCGGCCACCGGCAGCGAGAGCAGGTTCCAGCCCTGGACCAGGGAGAGGGAGACCTGCTCGACGTCCAGCAGGGGGTGGGGGCCCATGCCCATGAGGCGCCACTGGAGGCCCAGGGCGCCCAGGCACTCCTGGTTCGCGCTCACGGCCGAGGCCATCTTGTCCAGGAGGGCCTTGGCGTCGGCCTTATCGGCGATGTCCTCGAACACCTTGTCGCCGGCGACGTTGTTGAACATCGAGAAAGAGAGGAAGGGGACGGCCGCCACGTCGCCGTTGGTGACGGCGGGGAGCTCGCCCGCTTTATCGATGAGCGCCTCCAGCTCGCTGGTGGCGGCGGCGCAGGTAAGCGGTGCCTGGGTGTCGTTGCCGTAGCCGATGCCGGGCCGGTAGAAGGGGGTGAACTTGCTGACGTCGGGGGTGCCGGTGGTGGAGGTGATGACGACAGTCTGGGTGACCTTGTCCTGCGAGCCCAGATAGGTGAGCTTCACCTGAAGGCTTCCGAGCTGGGTGGCGGTGAATGCGTTGAACTGGGCGAAGGTGGCGTTGGGCTGGGCCTCGCCGCGGCCGCTGCGCAGGGTGAAAGCGAGGGCAAGGGCAAGGGCGCCCGCCCCCAGCAGGGCAGCGACCATGATCAGCTTCTTACCGTTCAGTAGGGCCATTATTTCGGTTTGGGCATCTCGAAGCCGGCCTCGGCGTCGTCCCACTTCTTGACGGCGTCCTTGAAGCTCTGACTGGGGTCGCCGTTGGTAGTGCCACCAACGGTGATGACGGGATCCTTGCCCTTCTCCTTCTCCCAGGTCCAGGTGAATGTCCCGAAGTACTTGCCGACGTCTTCGCCGGCGGCGCAGAAGACGGCGACCTCGAAGTTGATGGTGATCTTATCGATATCGGCCGGGAAGTTGGCGTCGTCACGGCCCGGGCTGTCGTACATGGTGGCCGGCTGGGCGCCGCCGTTCTTCTTGCCCTGCTGGTCGCTGTCGCCCGGGGGGTCGGAGCCGTCGGGCCCGCTGGTGGAGCCGTCCTTGTTCTTCTTGTCGGTGCGGTCGTCGCCGTTGTAGTAGGGGTCCTTCTCGGTATCGGTGTAGTCCACCCACTGGCCGTCGTCGCTGGTCCGCTTGTCCTTGTCGTTGCCGTTGGCCGCGTTCCCGTCGGGATCGGGGACGCCCTGCTCTTCTGCCGTGAGCCGGCGGTTGCCGGAGCCGTCCTTCTTGCGGCCCGTGTACATGCCGACCTGG